>Ga0206130_10000275_pt1 | contig 90139 bp, 72 predicted proteins | sample Helgoland_Spring_9_FD_148637 | JGI IMG/M metagenome (GOLD analysis project Ga0206130, IMG submission 148637) | Pelagic subsurface seawater microbial communities from Kabeltonne, Helgoland, North Sea - Helgoland_Spring_Bloom_20160512_1 | ecosystem: Environmental > Aquatic > Marine > Epipelagic ... | reverse complement strand
CTGATCTGTGGCAAAAGTCATTATCCGATGATGTAGAACTCTGGATAGACTTAGGCACACCCGATGAAAGTCGGTTGCGAAAGGCCAGTGGGCGCGCTGAGCGAGTGAAGCTCTTTGTTTATGGGGACCGCTCAGCATCGGTATGGTGGTCTAAGCAAGAAACCGCGCTTAAGCGTTTTGACAATCTGAGTATTGTGCAGATTTCAGACGACTCCTTAGCGGCGCTGACGGCTTTGGCCGGCAGTAATATGTCGCTGCAATGTGTGATTGATGACGGCCAAGTGGTGTTCAGCAGTGCAGACCATGACACGCTGGTTGATCTTGATCTGCAGATACTAAAATCTTGAGTTTCGCTGCTCCTAGACCCCAGTCAGTGTGGCGTCATTTCAAGATTCTGTGCGCTCAATTATAGCCCTGCTACTGAGTGCCAAAAGAAAGAAGTGCTCTAATCGTTGGTTAATCCTCTTGCGAACAGGGGTATTCGCGTGGAGTAGGGTTCTTGCTCTTCGATATGCTGGATGAAATTCGAGAGTAACTTCGTTCGGCGTTAGGATTTCAGAAGCTACGACCACTTGCCAACGCTCTAACCCCCACCGTAAGTCAATCCAAACCTTGAGATGGCTTTGGCACTATGCGCCTCGTTTGCCGGTGGTGGGCAGTCGAGACTGCAATCCAGACCGGTCAAAAATTGGTCCAATTCGCCTTTTTTTAATCGGCACCAGTTTTGGAATGTACTAACATCGAACAGCACCCAAAAAAGAGTCGTTTGTCCATGGAAAGTAAAGTGACACCTGAGCTGCGCGATGCGCCAATTTATCTGACGTTCAGCGAGCTGTTCGCCAAGGGCTTTACGCTCGATACGGCGACGTGGGTGTTTGTCTTAGCCATTCATGTTGCCGCGGTTGGACTCGGTGCATGGGTTAGCCTTGTCGCACCGCAAGATTGGGCATTGGTAGCATTCGCGTGGGCTGCGGTACATTTCGTTGTCGGCTCTTTGTCAACGACGGTCTACAGTCACCGACTGATTACGCACAGCGCCGTTAAGGCGGTGTCTGTGCCGGTGCACCTGTTCTTCTGTCTCTTCGGACAAGTTCTGAGTGTGCAAGGCAGCGTTCGTCGCTGGTCGGCAAATCATGTTTTACATCACGGTGTGGACCGTCACGGAAAAAAGGAGCTCGACCCGTACAGTGCGACCTGGTTTCCGGATACGTTGCGGAACTTTTTGTGGTCCCACACCTTAACGCATCTCTTTAATCATCCAGATTCCGAGGAATACACACGGGCACACAACGCGAAGCGACATCCCATTATCGTGTGGCAGGATCGGTATTACGGTGTATTGATAGCGTTTTGGATTTTTGTGGTTCCCCTTGTTTCGGGGTTTTTATTGGGCGGATTGACGGGGGCCTTGTCATTACTGGCGGGTTCTCTGGCGGGTAGCGTTGCCGTGCAGCACAACACTTGGACAGTCAACAGCGTTACCCACTTATGGGGCTGGACCAAAGGCCTCAAGAGCTCTGCAGTGAACAACTACATTTGGCTGGGACCGATGGGCGAAGGCAATCACCACGCTGATCACCATGACTTTCCAAGGGACTATCGAAATGGATTTGGTTGGTCGGGTTGGGTGCTGGACCCGACTCGCTACGTAATATTGGCGTTGAGAGGTTTGGGCTTGGTCAAAGGTCTAAATCACGCAAATCGGCGTGATGAAGCTGAAATTATTTCGGCGCGAAAACTGGCGAAGATTGACGAATTAAAGCGCTTAAACAAAGACGCCGCTGCATTTTATGGGCAGTTAGAATCGACCGTGATGCAATTGCGTAAAGAATGGTTGGAAGCCGTCAGCCGTTGGGAAGCGCTGCGCGCCGAATCAAAGCTCATGCAGCAAGCAAATGCGAGCTACGAAGAGCTTACACATGAGATTCGTCAGACTAAGGGGTTAGTGAAGGCACGCAAGCAAGCCTTTTTCGCTGCAGTAGAGCGTCTTAATACTCAGACGTTTGATTTTGCGCGTTAAGGTCTGTCAGCACCGGCAATCACGCTTTCCTTAACAATATGATCGCGTGCAAAGCAAACGGCCTGGTTTTAAGCACTGCATGCATACCGCGTCGTGGTGTCCCGTCACGATCATCGTGCGTTACTTAATCTGATAAAGTTCACGTCATCCATGGAAATACAAGGGAAGTTCTCGGATGCATAAGGTCGTGTGGCTCGTCTTCGCTAGTCTCGGTTTTGCGGCCTATGCGCTTTCAGGAATTGCGGCGCGAGACGAAGTTTATTACCTGTGTGGCAATTTCAAGCAAGGCGTTTCTTATTTGAGTGTTGTGAGGCAGCTTGAGACGTCCAGTTTGTCCGATTACCTCAGGGAAGATGGGGAGACCGGGGTCCGCATAGTTCACAGCAGTGCGCTTCACTTCCACTCAATCAAATGCACGATTCTTTTTGATGCTAACCAAGAGGTGAGTCGTTCCGTTTATTCATGGGGTTGATTATTTCCAAGTGGCCTTGCGTCTATCGAGTGCTTAAGTGCAAGCGGTGTCGAGCATCGCTTGCGTGACACGCACGCCTCGCACACGGTTAGTGCGGCGGTTTTTTTTCTGCACCATAAGGGTGCGGATTTATTCCAAAAACCTAGTGAAAAACAGTCTCTCAACGGGTAGCATGCCCGCTTTCCCCTATGTTCAAAAGGATTCCTGCAAGTTGGCATCTTTCGTGCAACTTGCGCGGAGATACAAACAATCAAAATCCACTCATCATCCCATCGAAGGCTTTGTTATGGCTCCCATGTTGCGACGATTTATCGCGGTAAACTTAGTTTCTGTTGTGCTTATTCCTAGTGCTCTTAGTCAGAGTGCTCCTGTATTTGAAGAGGTGTTGGTAACGGCAGAAAAGCGTTCTGAAAGTCTTCAGGACCTTTCCCAGGCCGTGACAGCACTCACGGCCATGGAAGTGGAAGAGCGTCAGCTCACCTCTTTTGTAGATCTCAGCGCAATCGCGCCTGGAGTCAACGTCGCGAAGAACGAGGGTTTCAAGACCGTCATCACCATTCGAGGGATTGGTAATGAAGCCAATCAGAACGCGATTGCCAATCCTTCAGTGTCGTACCACCTCGATGGCGTGTATATCGCCTCTCCCTTCGCATTGCAGACCGACTTTTTAGATCTCGAGCAAATCGAGGTTTTACGAGGTCCGCAGGGTACGTTGTTCGGACAAAACTCGACAGGTGGCGCCATCAATGTAGTAACAATGGATCCCGAGTTCGACGAGTTTAGTGGGACTGCGGATGTCAGCCTTGGGCAGTACAAAGGGGTCAGAGCACGGGCGAGTATGAATATTCCGCTATCGGATACGCTTGCAGCACGCGTGTCACTGCTCAGAAACAATCACCAGGGTTTTACCGAAAACGTATCGAATGGCCAGGACCTTGACGATGCTGACAGCCTGTCGGCAAGAGTGAAGCTTCTTTGGCAACCCAGTGACACCGTGACAGTGAAATTGGGTGCTCAAATGTTTGAGGAAAACGTGAATGGGCAAGCACAAAAGGGCATTTACGACCCGACTGAAGGTGCGCGACGTCTTGCGCAAGACTCACTTTCTGCCTACGAGCTCAGTTCTGACCTTTACAGTGCGACGGTTGAATGGGATCTGCCCAGCTTCACAGTGAAGTCAATCACGAGCTACCAAAGCGATGACATTAAAGTGCTGCGCGACAACGATCGACATGATTTCGCCACACTGCCACCGTTTTTCTTGCTCCAAAGCTACTTTGAGCCCGAAACCAACGACCAGACGACGACGACTCAAGAGTTTAACCTGATCTCTGCGTCCCCAGCCTTCGGTCGCTTAGATTGGGTAGCCGGTGTCTTTTACCTCGATACCGAGGTGGACATTGCAATTACTGAGCGTCTCGACTTTGGTTTTGACGGTACTTTTGACCCGTTTACCGTGGAAGATATTCTAACGTTTGCGCCGGCTGATGCAGGGTTTATCTCAAACGCGAAGCCTGAGCGTGAGTCGCTGTCTGTTTACGGTCAAGGCACCTTGACCTTGAGTGATACAACGCGCCTCATCGGTGGCCTCCGCTACACACAAGACGAAGTCTACAGTGAAGTCACTAACTTCTACGGTCGCGGTGGCACAGACATTTTAGAAATCGACAGCAATGAAGTCACAGGCCGTCTTGCCTTTGAGAAGGATTTTGACGACGTAACCTTGGGCTATGCGTCCTATACCCGTGGCTTCAAGCCCGGCGGTTCAAACTTAACCTTTGGTCGCGAGGCTGTGGTTTCGCCCATCGTGGTGTTGCCCACGTTTGAGCAGGAGACTATTGACGCTTACGAAGTGGGCCTGAAGACAGACCTCGATGACGGTCGTGTTCGACTCAACGCCGCAGCGTTCATGTACTCCTACGAAAACCTACAGTATCAGGCAACCGATCCTGAGGTGTTCCAGGGCGGTGTGGGTAATATCCCCGAGTCTGATATTTATGGCGCAGAACTTGAGCTTGGTGCGTTTTTGAGCGACTCCGTACTATTCGACGTTCGACTCGCTTGGTTGAGCACTGAAATTACGGAGAGTCACTTGGCGTTGGATAACGTGGCCTCGGAAGCGGCAACGAATGCACTGCTCGCTCAGGGTGTTAGCTTGTTCAGTCCCGAGGTCGAGGTGGCGCGAGCGGCGCAGATCTCAGATGTTCGCGGTAATGTGCTGCCTAAAACACCTCGGTTAACTGCCAATATTGCATTGACCCACACGACGGCGATTGAGGGTTGGGGAGACGTTAAGTCGAGTCTGAGCTTCACCTATCGCGGTGATTTTAAGCACCGCGTCTTTAATAACCCAACGACGGACAGTGTTCCTTCGTATCAAACGCTTGATGTACTTGTGAAGCTGACACCGGACGACGCGGACTGGCGCGTGGAGCTAATTGGCAAGAACATTACTGACGAGGCGGGGATTAACGCCCGATTCACAGACGTCTTTGGCGTTGGTGCTACCGGCGATCAGTTCATCCAGCCGCGTCAATTCATGGTTCGAGCCGGTTTCGACTTCTGAATCAAAGAGTGGGCTGGGTCACATTGATCGAGTCCGCAGGTCACGTTATTTCACTAGGATTATGGCAGCATTTCGCTGCCATTTTTTTTGCCGGTTAGCACTGCGCGTTGCCGGTGGTAATGACCGTCGCTCATGTGCACACTTGGGCTCGGTTTTCACAGTATAGGGCGAGGGATATGGGCGATTTTTTTAAGCTCCAGGAGAACGGCACATCGGTTGGACGTGAGCTCATGGCGGGTGCCACTACATTCACCGCCATGGCGTACATCCTTGTCGTAAACCCCCAAATTATGGCGTCGGCTGGAATCGATCAAGATGCGAGTTTCGTGGCGACCTGCCTCGCAGCTGCAATCAGCTGCATACTGATGGGTTTGTATGCGAACTGGCCTGTGGGTCTCGCACCCGGTATGGGACTGAATGCGCTGTTTGCCTACACCATTGTGGGAGACCTGGGCTATCCATGGCAGACCGCGCTGGGTGCAGTTTTCATTTCGGGTGTCTTCTTCGTGATCATCAGCGTCACCCGAATTCGCGCCTGGATCATTATGAGTATTCCGAATGATTTGAAAATCGGGATGACCGCGGGAGTGGGGCTGTTTATCGGAATCATTGGCTTACAGAACGGCGGCATCATCACCGACCACCCCGTCACCCTGGTGACCATGGGCGACTTTAGCGATATTCCAACGGCATTAGCGGGGGTGAGCTTTCTCTTGGTCGCCGTACTATCGGCTCGGTTGGCTGCTGGCGGCTTAATTTTGGGTATTCTTGCGGTTACGGTCATCGGTGTTTTACTGGGCGAGGTCGAGTACCGGGGAATCATGTCAGCGCCGCCGTCAATTGCGCCAATCATCGGTCAAATCGATATTGCCGCGGCACTCGATGTGTCTTTAGTCAGTGTTATTTTTTCAATACTCATCGTTAACTTATTTGACACCACCGGAACACTCGTGGGCGTCGCGTCGAACGCTGAGTTGACCGATGAAGACGGCAATATTCGAAACTTTAGCAAAGCGCTGAAGGCTGACAGCACGGCGAGTGTTCTGGGTGCATTGCTGGGTAATTCGCCCGTCACATCGTACGTCGAGAGCGCGGCTGGGGTTGCAGCCGGTGGGCGCACAGGTTTGACAGCCTGCGCGGTAGGTGCCTTGTTCTTACTCGCCATTTTCTTTGCGCCGCTGGCGATGATGATCCCAAGTTTCGCGGTGTCCGGGGCATTGGTCTACGTTGCTTTACTCATGTGCTCAGGGCTGGGGCGTTTGAGCTGGGAAAATCCAGTCGTGCTGATCCCTGCATTACTGATCATGATTATGATTCCACTCACGTTTTCCATCGCCGACGGGATTGGAATTGGATTTATCAGCTATGTGGCGTTGAGCCTGCTCGCGTCCAAGGCCCCCAAGGTCAGCTACGGAGCGTTGGTCATCGCTGCGCTGTTCATTGTTAAGTTCGTGCTGCTGTAAGCGCCCTAAGCTGGGACAGGGGGTGTATTAGTCGTCGATATGGTCTTTGAGAATATCGTAGAGGACCGGCTTGTTTTCCATAAGCTCACGAGTACTCAATCCATGTATCTCATAGGGGTAGACCAGCCAATCGTCGGTCTCGTGCAGGTAGTAATCGGGCAGTAAATCGACTTGACGGCGGCTGGGCTTGAAGTACGGCGTCGCTACACGTATCTCAGAGGGAATGTTCTGACGAAGGAGAACCTGTAGACGATCGATCACTGCGGCGATTGTACGACCGGTGTCGAATACGTCATCGACGATCAGCAGTTTGTCCTCGTGGGTTAGACGTTTTACCAGGTAGCTGAGTCCATAGACTTCGACGTGGCCTTTTTGCTGATCGATGCCCTGTTTGTACGACGACGTTCTAATGGCAATGTTATCGGCTTGAACACCCGCGTAAGCGAGAATTTCTTGCACTGCGATGCCCACAGGGGCACCGCCGCGCCAGATGGCAACAATAAACGTTGGTTCGAATCCGCTGTTGACGATTTGGGTACCCAATTGAAACGAATCGTTCAATAATTGATCCGCGGATAGGTATGTTTTCGTCGTACTCATGGATGTGATCTGCGCAACCGCTAAAACGTTATGATATCAGCTAGTAATTGGTAGGAAGTAAGCCCTTGGAACAAATGATCAAAAAAATGTTCATCGAAGAAGAAGCCCTTTTGAATGACGCGTTCCGTATGGGCGTGGCCGTTTTTGAGAGTGGCTTTGCACCAACCTTCATTGTGGGTATTTGGCGTGGCGGCTCATCGGTCGGAATTTACGTTCAGGAGTGTCTTCAGTTTTTGGGTGTTGAGAGCGATCACATCTCCATACGGACGTCTTACGCTGGCCTCTCCCAGTACCCCAAGTCCGTCGAGGATCCGTCGAGCATCCGGGTTCATGGGTTACAGTACCTGCTCGAAAACTTAAACGCCGATGATCGTTTGCTACTCGTGGACGACGTATTTAATTCAGGCTACAGCATTGACGCAGTGCTTGAGCACCTGCAGCGAAAGTTGCGGCTCAACATGCCGTCGGACATTCGTGTGGCGACGCCGTATTACAAGCCTGGGCATAACAAGACGGGCAGGCACCCTGATTACTATGTCCACGAAGTGGATGACTGGTTAGTTCTGCCTTATGAGCTTCAAGGCCTAAGTAGGGTTGAACTTGAGGCGAGCAAGCCGTCAGCTGCTCGGATTTTAAAAGCTCTCATCACTGACTCAGCGTCCAAAGCACTGACTTGATAACACCGTTTTACGGTTTGTAGATCAATCTCGGTCGCTCTAGGCCATAAACGGCGTGGTTAATTCCGATCGACCATGTCTTTTCCGAGACGGCGCCAGGTGAGCACGAAAAACAGCGCACAGGCAATGTACAGAGTGGACATGATGAGCATGGCCGATTGTAAACTCTGGGCGTAAACGGTGCCGCAGACGCTTTGTAGGTTACTGCTCAACTCTCCAATAACCTTCGGATGGCACTGGCTTCGAGTGAGCTCTTCGGCCGCCACACCCAGCTCGGTGACCCCGGTGACAAAGAAAATATCCGAGATGGCGCCGATAAAAAGCGGACCAAATCCGTAACCGATCAGGTTAACAACAAAAAGGAGCACCGCCGTTGCCATTGCCCGGACGCGCATGCTTACAACACCTTGCCCCACGGTGTACTGCGCTGCTAAATAGCCGTATTTCATGAAACCACCAATGATGAGGCCAATGGCGGCAAACAGGAGGTTCTCAGTGGTAAAGGCAAAAATATAAAACGGTACTGATGCGGCTAAACCAATGGCGGGCACCCATGCGATGGCCCCCGGGTATTTGCGATACAGTTTTGTGGCGAGCCAGCCTGTTGCGAAGGTGCCGATCGCTGATGACAACGACACGGGAGTATTAATCCAGATCGCGGCCTCACCGGTGGTTATTTCGTGTGCTCTCACGAGAAAAATCGACTGAAACGATGAGATGCCGTAACCGCAAAAGGCCGCAATGGTTGCGCCTGCAGTCATGTACCAGAACGCTGGTTTAGTCATGAGTTCACGGATCGCCTCGCGCAGTTCAACCCGTTCCTTGACTTCATTATCTCCGGGGTCTGTGTAACCACGTGGTGGTTCTTTGACCGTCAGCTTGAAAATAAGCGCAATCAGTAAACCGGGGAGGCCGACTACAAAGAAAGCGGTCCGCCAATCGAATGCGTCAGTTACCCAGCCGCCAATCAGGTTGGCAAACATGGTGCCAAGCGTGACACCCATGGCGTAAACACCCAACGCTTGAGACCGGTCACGGGGTGCGTAATAGTCGGCGATGAGGGAGTTGGCCGGGGGCGTACAGCCGGCTTCACCAATACCAACGCCGACACGACACATGAGTAATACCCAAAACGCACCGATGGTGAGCGAACCGATGGTGATTTCGGTGGCAAGACCACAAAGGACCGTCATTAAGGACCAGAGCGCAATGCAGACGGTCATAATCCACACGCGGTGCCCTGTATCTGCGTAGCGGGCCAGAGGAATACCGACAATGGTGTACAAAAGGGCAAAACCGAAACCGGTAAGAAGCCCAAACTGGGTATCAGAAATACCGAGCTCTGGCACAAGTTCTGGGCCAACGACAGCGAGGAGACCGCGGTCGACGAAATTCAAAATATAAATCAGCGTCAGTGCTGAAAGGACGTAGCTCCGGTAACGCTTTGTGCCAAAACCGGCGGTGCTACTCTGCGCTGCATTTTCCTCGGACGCGGAGGCTGCTGTCATGGTCGAATGTCCCAAGCCGAATTAGTGATTATTATTGACGGCGACCGTCGCCGTGGTACATCAGTCTACCGATATAGTGACGTGGCGGCGATAGGGTCGCTTGATGGGAAATCTGCTCACTGAGGCCTACGGTTGGGCCCTCGCTTTTTGTTTGAACTGCGTCTTCTGTTGGCTGGATTACCGCCCGGTGAACGTTGATCCGGTTGGTGCGTAGAGGGCTGAGAGGCGGACCTTTCCCCTTGCGACTTTTTGGGTTTTTTAGGTTTTGCGGGTGGACGAAGTGTTGACTCGGGTAAAGGCGTCTTTGGTTCATACCCCTCAACCAGACTTCGTGGGAGCAATTTTTGAGTCAAACGCTCAATGTCTTGTAGGAGATGAAGTTCATCCGCGCTGACCAGTGAGATTGCTTGACCCGTTGCGCCTGCGCGACCGGTACGGCCAATACGGTGGACGTAGTCTTGTGCGACCTCGGGCAGGTCAACATTGACGACTTGCGGGAGCTGTTCAATGTCTAAGCCACGCGCGGCGATATCAGTGGCGACTAATACGCGTACGTTACCTGATTTGAAGTCGGCAAGTGCTCGGGTGCGAGCACCTTGGCTTTTGTTGCCGTGAATAGCAGCAGCCTGAATATTGTTCTTGTCCAGAAACTCCGCGATTCTATTAGCACCGTGCTTGGTTCTGCTGAACACCAAGACTTGCTCCCAGTTGTGCGTCTTTATCAGCTCAGCAAGTAAACGACGTTTTTGATCTTTGTCGACCGGATGCACCCACTGCGTCACGCTGACCGCCGCGCTGTTGCGCGGTGTAACAGAAATCTCGACTGGGTCATTCACAATCGTCTTCGCCAGCTGGCGAATGTCGTCGGAGAAAGTCGCTGAAAACATCAAGTTTTGTCGTTGTTTGGGGAGGGTTTTTAATATTCTGCGAATGTCATGGATAAACCCCATGTCTAACATTCGATCCGCTTCATCTAAAATGAGCACTTCGAGATGATCAAAGGCGATCGCGTTTTGCTGGTGCAAGTCTAATAAACGACCCGGAGTGGCAATAAGAACATCCGCACCCTTACGAAGCTTCATCATTTGAGGATTGATTTTAACGCCGCCAAAGACCACTGCCGAGCGCAAATTCAGGTACTTTCCATAGGCTTCTACGTTTTCCGCAATTTGTGCGGCCAGTTCTCGTGTCGGTGTGAGTACGAGAGCACGGGCTTGATTTGGTTTGGCGAGCGATCCTTGTGACAGCTTGTGCAGCAGTGGCAATGTAAATCCGGCAGTCTTACCCGTTCCTGTTTGCGCAGCCGCCATCACGTCATGGCCTTTAAGCACGGCAGGAATCGCTTCGGCCTGTATGGGCGAGGGTATGGTGTAGCCCTTGTCTGTAACGGCCCTTAGTAACGGATCTGATAAACCTAGTGTAGAAAAGCTCATAGTGTCTCTTTTGGTTGTTGTTCTGTTGGGTGCGAGGCTAAAACGTTTGATGCACACCGCTCTAAGGCGGCGACGTATGGACAAGTGTCTTACTAAAGCCGCTTGGCTTTAAAAACGATTATGACCACCTCGGTCGTTGAGGGACCGGTATCTTTCCCTCAGCAGATTTTTTCAAAGTGGAAGAGTTACCGAAGGGCTTAGACCGTTACAAAAAACTTCGGAACAATCAGGACGTCGCTAAGTGCGCGCGGAGTATAAGCTAAATCTGGGGTTTTGCGTGATTTGAATGATGCTGGGCGAGCAATGATTCAACTCTCCTTGTGATCGCGCTACGCCACTGAACCGAGATGCGCTGCACCCTAGCGCTGCAAAAAGGAAAATCGACACTTCAAAGGCAGGCTCTGCACGAACCAACTCCTATAAGCTGTTATCAATGCTGTGTTTTTTATCGCGTGCTGACGGCGATCAGGTTCAGGCGCATTTCCAAAACTTAGATGGTAAATTAGCGCTCATCGCAGGCAGGGCAATGGAGTCTTAATGAAAGATCAAGTGATCTTTAGGGGGTGGAGTGGGCCTCTATCGCGTTTCAAGCAGTCACTGTGTGGGCCGCTCCTTGCCTATTGTGTCATAAGCCTAGCTGCCGCTTTGCCCGCCGTGGCTGAGGATTATCAGTTTCACGTGGGCGACATTACACGTGCGCACCTGTTTGAGGCCTATCCCGTTTTTGAGGCTCAGTACAATATCTATGAAGTCGGTGAACTGTCTTCAGGGGTGGTGCCGGATCTCCACGTACAGGTCTTATTCGCGACCTGGTGTCATGACAGTGAGCGAGAAGTACCGCGGCTATTAAAGATCCTAGAGACAGCAGGCGTGGAGTCTAGTGCAGTGGAGCTGGTGGCACTCGACTTTAACAAAAGCGAGCCGAAGGGTAGGGCAGCGCTCCGGGGCTTGGAGTACACACCCACCTTTGTGTTTTCGGTGGCTGGTGAGGAGATCGGAAGAATCATCGAGCGACCTATCGGAACACTTGAAGCTGCCATCGGGAGCATCTTGGGTCAGGTCAGGTCCGATGACTTGCCATGACGTTAGCGTCTGCACCGCCACGGGTCGTCGACCGGCTCACGGGTAACCAACTCATTCAGAATAAAATACACGGCGCTTAGCCGCCGCGGTCAGCGGGCTAACCTACGAGCGGCTAGTGTCAATCGGCGTCTGAAACCCGACTAAAAGCCTTTTTGTCAGGTTAGTAGCGTTTCGTATTCAACGTATTGATCATGCTTCTCATGCCGTTGAGTCGAATATCCTGCTGATTGAACGCGGTAGTATCTAGCAGCAAATTCTTTCGTGGGACTTCTTGAGGCGACTCTACTGAACCGAGCAGCTGCCCCACCTCAGCCGACGCAACATTCATTGACTCATCTTTAAGCCCACAATCGTCTGATAGGAAATCTAGCATCGACTCATAAAGGCTGATTTTATGTCGGTAAAAAAGCGTGTTCGAGAAGTGGTCAGCGCCTTCTAAAATAAGCTTGTCGTAATCGACATTGGCTTTATCCAGCGCGGCAATATACTTGTCAAAATGCTCGGGTGGCACCCGTTGGTCGTTATCGCCGTGGACAATCAGCATGGGTACGTTTACCTTCTCGACCTCTTTGATAGGCGACACTGCACCGTCCCAAGTCGTGAGCTGCTCAATCTTCGACGCGCCCCTAATGCGGTAACGATAGTAATCCATTTGCATATCAGGGTCGGTCACAGCGGCGCCCGCAATCACACACTGATAGATCTGGTCTTCGCGCGACGCTGCTATTAGCGCCGCATAGCCACCGTAGGACCAACCAAACATTGCAACTTTATCGGCATCAACCCGGCCCTGGTTCACGAGATAGAGCGCACCATCGTCCTTATCGTCTTGCATGGCACGACCTGCCTCGGAGCCATCAATAAAGGCGCTCTTATAAAACTCGAGTCCGTACTTTTTAGACCCTCGATACTGAGGTTGAAGGACCATGTAGCCGTTGTTTGCGAGCATCTGCGGCCACTCCGCAAAGCGGTCCACCGTCTCGGAGACATAAGGTCCGCCATGTGGCATCACAATGAGAGGGAAGGGCCCATCACCGTTGGGGACTGTGAGGTAACCTCCAATATCGCGCCCATCGCGGGCTTTGTAGGTAATGTACTCAACGTCGGCCAGCTGATCGTGCTCAAGATAGGGCTTGCGTCCACTGATTTTTGACACTTTGCCATTTCTAATGAGGTAATAAGTGCCGGGATCACGCGGTGACGAATTAGCAACGATGAGCGTATTTCCATCTTTCGAGCGGCCCGTAATGCTGATCTGATCGGCGTTAGGAATAATGCTTTCTAGTTGCCGATAAAGCGCTTCTTCGGTTGGGTCAAAGAACTCGCGATGGCATTTGTCCTTACACCATCGTACACCGGCGATGTCGTCACCGTTGGACAAGTTATTGCTGTGGCTGAAGGGTTGCCCTGAGTCCACGTCATTGCGGCGGTAGAGTACTTCTGAGAATTTCTTGTTCTTTGCGTCAAATGACCATAGCCCTGACTTATCATAGCCATTGTGCGCGATCACTAAGAAATGATTGTCAGCGACTGGGTCAGGCGATATGGGGTAAAACGTCTCGAAGCTATCTCTGTGCAGCCTGTACATTTCCTCCCAGTCTTTCGTGCCTTTGGGGCGCCAGTGGTAGGTGTATTCTTCAGTTCTGATATCAAAACCAAACGCGTGCGTGGCATTGCCATCTTGGTCAAATTGAATATTTCCAAGCGCTATTTTACCGCGCATCAGCAGCTTTTTACGGTTTCGTTTGAGGTCGTATTCCCAATAAGAACGTGGCCGGATCGTTGAACCACCCGATTGCATACCGTCGGGTACACCTTCTTGTACGGAGATTAAGATTTTATTCTTTTTATCTGGGAGTAAGCCCTCGACGCTGAAGTAGTCTTGTCTTATGCGACCGATTGGCTTTTTCGCAGAACCGTCGTATTTAACGTTTTGGTAGTCGTAAACGCCTCGGTTAAAGCCTTTAATTTGGTCCCTTGTTTGCTGGCGAGCGGTAAACAAAAAGACATCATCATCAATCCATCGAATGCCGGGCATTATCTCCATTGGACTTGAATCAATGCGAACAGGATCTTTGTCCAAGTTGTCCGCGTCGTAGAGCTCAATAATGGGGTTGCCACCGCGCTCCAGAATACGCGTCAGTGCAAACTGAGAGCCATCAGGAGAGAGCGAAACGCCCGTCACTGCTGAGCGCCTAGCCCAGTAGTCAAGCGGGTAAGGGTCAGCTGCGACCTCGCCAGCAACGAGGCTCATCAAGAGAGACGCGGCAATAATTCGTAACATGGTGGATCTCCAAAAAGTGATACCCAATATCCTAGACTAATTTTGGCAAAAAAAAAGCGCACCGGAGTGCGCTTTTGTACTTTCAAGACTTGTTTAGAAGCCGATATCAAAGTTGTAAGACGCGTTAACGAAGAACGATCGTCCCATCAGGTCGTAGCCGTAACCGATAGCGCGTGACTTAACACCCGTAATTTCGCTTGGATCTGCGAGTGGGGGAGCCTTGTCCTCAAGGTTGCGAACACCCATGCCGACGCTCCAGTTGTCCTCGTTATAGAACACTGAGATGCTGTGGATCATGTAGCTATCCGCTTCAGCGTAGTCACGACACAGCTCGTCATTGGGTGGTCCCAAGCAAGTATCTGATGCAGTAAAGGCATCAGAGAAGGCGTCAACCGCATCAGCATCTTGACCAACAGCACCGAGGTAACGTGCTTGCCAGTTGAAACGCCACTTATCCCACGCTAAAACGACGCCGGTCTGCGCGCGCCACTCAGAGAAGCCCCATTCGCCTTGGTATGACTCATAGTCAACGGTGCCGTCAGGGTTCGTGAACGTGAGCGAACGCTCCAAATTGCGGTTAGCGACTAAGCTGACTTGAAGATCAATCGGGACACCAAGATTCAACGTGTCACGGAACGTCAGGTTGTAGTCGATACCACGTGCACGCTCTAAGTCTCGGTTAAGGAAGCCAAGGTCCATGAGCTGAATACGTGGGTCTGTGGGGTCTGAGAAATCGCGTTGAATACGATCACAGAATACGCTGCTGCCAGTACCCGCTTCGTCGTAGTAACAGTCTGAAATAATGTAGCCAGTGGAAGGCTCGATGACTGTATTTTCAACCTTGACGGAGTAGTAAGTCATGCCGATGGCAAGATCAAACTTGTTACTGAAGTCCTGCTCGTAGGCAAATCCATACGAGAACGACTCTGACTCTTCTGGGTCCAGAGTCAGGCTTCCACCTGTCTGAACTTCGGTGCTGAAGGTGTTGAAGCCGGCGTTGTTAGCAAGTGTTGGATCAACACCCGTTGCTAAACAGTTGGCTAAGACTTCAGGATCGCGCTGATCACGCTCAGCAATATACGCACCTTCGTTAGCATCACCTAGCCCACCAAGTGCAGATTCAGGGATGTAGCACGGGTCAGAAACGTTTGTGAATCCCGTTGCGCCCAAGAGGAACAATTCGCGGTTGTTAGGCGCGCGGAAAGCGGTACCCCAAGTTGCGCGTAACAGGAACGGTTCAGTCGGGCGATAGCCAACCTTGACGGATGCTGTTTCGTTTTCACCGTAGAATTCATGGTCGGTAATTCGACCGGATAAATTCATAGTCAGTTCTTTCAGCAAAGGCTTGTCGGCGATCAGAGGAAGCTGAACTTCAGCAAAAACCTCTGAAATATCGACTTCACCAAAGGCGCCTTTATCTGAGAAGAAACCCCAGAACAAACCGTCGCGAGCAACGTCGTCAGGATTGGACTGAATGTCATCGATACGGTGTTCGAAACCAATCGCGAGCTGCGCCATTTCACCGCCAGGCATTTCGAAGATATCGCCATCGAGGACCAAGCTGAACAGGGTTTGCTCATAGACAGTGTTGAAATCACGCGAGTCGAACAAGTAATCACGCTCTGCCTGCGTTGCAAAGTCACCGACGACCGTGCCCACAGGATAGAGTGAAGGTGCGTACATATTCACTGGCACACAACCGGCAGTATCTGCCGCTAATGTGGCGCCAAGGTTGTTCTCGCATGGCGTATTGGTTGACGAGTAGTCGCCCAACGCAAGCTCAAGTCGGTCTTCTCGAATGCCTAAACGCGATGCATCGCCTTCTGAGCGGCTGTAAGAGACTGAGATATCGCCTCTCCAGTTCCCAAGAGAACCCATATCGAGGAAGGGCAAGTCAGCTGAGGCGCCAAAGACGACTCGCATTTGCTCCATTTCGGTAGAGACGTTGTTTCTGTCGCCTCGTACTGAGACCACGGGGCGAGTCTGCACTGCACCGATGGGGCCACTCAGCAGACCAAATGTTGCTGGGCTACAGAAAGCGGCTGGAACGCCAAAGCAGTTTGCGAGGTCCAAATAGTAGTTGGCAAAGTTCTGAACAATGCTTGGATTGGTGAAGTACGCATCCTGCGCCAGACCACAATCCACGCCATTTTCAGCGTCTGGGTTGCACAGGTTGTAAGGGTTCAGTGCAGGTACAAACGGGAACAACTGACCTTCACGCCCTTGTTGGTCGTACTCTTGCATGTTGTACATCGCCTCGAAGTACGGCGTGATGTTCATGTCGCCGTCCAAGGTCATTTCCCCGTACGCCATCATGTTCAAGTACTTCTGAGGTGCGATCAGATCGGCAGCAAGGTCCCGTGGGGAACCGTTGAGGTTATAGTCGTTGAAGTTGATGTCTCCAATTCCGTCACCGTTACCGTCTGCGGCCAGTCCCGTGTAGGGGTCGCCTGATTCACTAAAGTTACCCCAGCCACCGTTCGAGGTTCCCGGCGTGTAGTAAACAGAGCCCGCAGTAGGGACGATTGTTCGTCCCGCAAGAGACAATGATGAGCACTGACCTACGTCGGGATAGCCGATATTTTGGTAGTACTGGTCTTGTCGACGAATTTCGCCGCTCTGTGTGATCTCAACGTTACCCGTGCACTCGTTAGTCCACGGACGGTCCGCGTATCGCGTACGGTCGATGTCAGTGTACTCGACACCAATACCAAACGAGCCCTTGTCTGTGTTGAAGCCCCAGGCCGCACCGATGGTGGCGTTGTCGCCACCTGCTCGATCGTACTGCCCTGAGAATACTTCAAGTTGCAGACCATCGAAGTCTTTCTTGGTGATGATGTTAGTAGCGCCTGCAATTGCGTCTGAACCGTAAATTGACGACGCCGCGTCAAGTAGGTTCTCGTAACGCTGAATCATCAGTCTGGGTACCAGGTTGACGCTGGGTGAGGAGGGAGCACCCTCAACACCGCTGGGAGAGAGCCTTCGGCCGTTCATCAGCAGTAGCGTTCTGTTTGCACCTAAACCACGCAAACTCACTGTGCTTGAACCTGGACCGTTATCCAAAACGAAACCGTTAAACGACAGATCGATCTGCTGACCACCGGCGTTCGTTGAGTTCTGTAGAATTTCATCGGCGTTAATCAGGCCGACTTCTCTTTGGAATTCTGCGTCAATAATTTGTAACGGCGAAATGCTGGTGTAGGTCGAGCTTCGCAGACGCGAACCTGTGACTACTACCTCTTCGACGGGACCGAGGTTGGCTTCAGCGCTTTCCTCAGCTACCGCTTCTATGGTTGTCGACTCTAACGCTTCTTCTTGGGCCAAGACTGTCTGGGCTGACAGCATTGTTCCCAACAAGGTTAGGGCCGCTAAGGGCTTCAATTTGAACATCGTGGCTCATCTCCTGTTTTTGTTGTGGCAAGGTCTGCCGACATTATTGCGCCGGTCATACTTTAACCCAGTGTCTGTGTAGCAAAAGACGCTGTAAATTGAAACCCAATAAGGTTTTTTTTTGGTTTATTTCCGGAATTAAACCAAAACTTTTTACACGCTCAGCTTGAGGCCAATTCCACTAAAGCTCGGGAATTATTGTTTTTGCGAACGACGGCGAAATGCCCTCTGAGCAATTTCTCAAATATACGCTAAGACTGACGGTGCATGAGTGGCACAGTTGGGCTGCATAATAGTGTTCCATCGACGAGTGCCGTGGCTACTGCGTCGCGTGACTCGACAGCAGTGGTCGCCACCTGATCACCTTCTTAATGCTTAAAGCGCGTTCTGTGAAGGCTGGGTGAGAATGTTTGTCAGTACTAGGGGCTTGTTGGCCCGATTTCGTGTTTAGTCATTAACACAGATGTTGGCCGAAGTACGCCACGACACCGTCGAGAGCGTCGCGGGTCGGGTGTCCAGCTTCATCGACGAAATCTAGAGTCAGGACCGAATGCCCCTTACCGGGCAGAGTGACTTCTTTGACTCGCGTCGTTCCGTCATCATTGAATGCTCGTTTGATGCACTCTGACTTTGCCGCGGTACACAGCGGGTCGCCCTCAAATCTTAAAACCTGCATAGGGCCTTTGGCATCCAACGCGGCACGACTGTGCGCCACCGCTTCGGGCGTCATGTGCAGAGCGCCTTGCGTAAAAAAGGGCATCGCGGGTTGAGAGGCAACGGCGGCTAAAACACTGTCGTCCCCGATTAAGCTGATCGCAAAGTTACCGGTCAAGCACATGCCAATAACGCCCACACCCGCGCATTTACGCTCATCTCGCACCTCTCGGCAGAGCGCCCTCAGCCAGTCGACAATAGGGCTTGATCGGTCGCTGGCAAGCAGTCGAAATTCTTTCCTGAGGCACATGACTCGCACGAGATTACCCGCAATCGAGGTCTTTCCAACGGGGCCAAAAAGGTGGGGTAAAATAACTTCAAATCCCGCACAAATGAGTCGATCGGCCAGAGCCAAGGTTTCTTGGCCAATGCCGGGAAGCTCTTGAATGAGCACAACCGGCGCACCGGATCCGCGTCGAAAGACGGTATGACAAATGTCGTGGCCCTCTGAGGTTGTGGCCCTAAAGGTCTCTTTTTCAAATGCCGAGATTTGGGGTGTTGAGGAGGTCATAGCGTCTCTTTGAGGACGGCACGCGTTGGTGATTCGCCCCGAGGCCGTTTAACGCGGTAACGCGCTGTTTTCATCGCCAGAGAATCCGCGCTGTGCGCATTCGACAGCGCGAATCACTGACCATAAGGGGCGTCGTCGTTGCCGGCCATTAAGCCCGAACAATCACCTTCATTTTTGTGTAGCCCTTGACGAAGCTTGAAATATTGCGCGAAGGCTCACCCACTACTTCCACGCGAGAGAATCGCTTTAACATTTCGTCCCATAAGATTTGCAGTTGAAGCTCTGCGAGTCGATTACCGAAGCAACGGTGGATGCCGAACCCAAACGACACATGGTTGCGCGCGTTTGAACGCTCGAAGTCCAGGGCATTCGGATTGTCAAACTTGCGCTCGTCTCGGTTGCCCGAAACATACCACATGGCAACCTTGTCCCCTTTTTTAATGGTCTTACCGTGCATTTCCACGTCTTCAAGCGCCGTGCGCCGCATGTAGGCAAGAGGGGTCTGCCAGCGGATTATTTCAGCCACTGTGTTAGGGATCAGGTCGCGGTTCGCCTTTACTTTTTCCCACTGCTCTGGGAACAAGTGTGACCCGTAAATCGATGCCGACATTGAGTTTCGTGTTGTGTCGTTGCCGCCCACAATGAGGAGAATCAAGTTACCAAGATACTCGGTCGCATCCATGTCGCTTGTGTTTTCACCGTTGGCCAACATCGTAATAAGGTCGTGTCCACTGCCACCCTTACGTTGGTGCCAGAGGCCCATGAAATATTCAACACACTCTGTGAGTTCAGCCCGTCGTTGTTCTTCGCTCTCGACAATGCCGGTCTCGGGGCCAGCAGTCGCGACGTCCGACCAACGCGTGAGCTTGCGACGATCCTCGAGAGGAAAATCGAACAGGGTGGCGAGCATCATGGTAGTGAGCTCGATAGAGACGGTGTCGACCCAATCGAACTCTTCGTCAATGGGGACTGAATCAAGCACGTATTGGGTTCTTTCTCGAATCAGTTCGGACATTTTGGACAAACTGGGTGAGGCCACAATGGGGGCGACGGTTTGCCTCTGAACTGCGTGTTTGGGCTGATCCATGGCGATGAACATGGGCAGCGGAAAATCTTCCGCTGGATTTGGAAGTACGATCGCCGGTTCAGAAGAGAATCGTTTGTGATCAGTATCGATCGCCATAATGTCTTCATGACGCGTCACCGACCAATAGCCGCCAATGGGCTCTATGTCGTCTGGCCGCTCTGGGGACATCCAACCTTCTTTACAGAAATGCAGGGGATCTTCATTTCTGAGGCGCTCAAAAATAGCCCACATCTCTTGTGTGGGCCAGCGCAATGGGTTTGATGGATCTAGGTCCGCCAGCGGCGTGCTGTAGGCGTAATCGTGGCCGGGCAATTTAGCCGTTTTAATCGCTTGATTCATGGGTATCTCCTGACTGCGCTTTGACTGCGTTAGATCTCTCAAAGCACGTTTTTTATAATTTTCTATCGTGTCGTCGTCGCACTCAACAATAGGCGATAGTGCGCGACAGTCAACCTTTTGATACAGAAATTAAGAGCCGTTCGTTCGTTAGTTTTCAGTGCAGACGAGCGTATCGATCACTACGTCAACGGTTACTGTCAGATGATCAATGCGCTCAAGGTTGCTCTGGCCCTGCATCGAGGTTTTGAACATATGAGGGGTCATTAGCAGCAGGTCTTTAAGCGATTGGTGTTCAAGCTCAACGTTGAAGGCCAGTTGTTCGCTTGACAATGTATGGAGTGAGGACGGGTACGTGTCTGCGTTCGGCATTTGGTGAACTTGTGGGTAAATCAACCTGCGAAGCTCAATCAGGTGCTGTGGCGCAGGCGTGACTCGAATGAGTCGCCCACCCGGCGCAAGTATGCGCTCAAATGACGCATAGTCAGGGAAGCCGAACATGTCGAGTACAATATCGACGCTTGAATCGGCGAGTGGAATATTTTTATTACTCGCGACCATCCACGTGCCATGGCACCGCCGAGCAGCGCGTTGCACGGCCCATTTTGAAATGTCAAAGCCGATGATATTTAGCGGGTCTCGGTGGTGCTCCGTGAGATAGTGTAGGTAGTATCCTTCGCCACACCCCGCGTCTAAAATTGTTACTGGCGACTTTGCAGCTTGCGACTTTGCGGCTTGCGACACACTGCGCATCACCGATTTGGCAATGGGCTCGTAGAAGCCCGCCGACAAAAACGATTGTCGAGCCGACACCATGTCCTTTGAGTCACCCGGATTCAGAGAGCGTTTGTGCTGAACACTGAGTAAATTGGCATATCCCTGCTTGCCAATGTCATACCGATGGCCGCTCTCGCAGATGAGCGAGCCGTCCTCCAGTACTAATGGCATTGCGTCCAAGGGGCAACGCAAAGCCGGATGGGTTAGAAACGCCATATTAAGTCTGGACCCTCGCAGTGGCTTAAGTGCGCTGCCACGGCCGGCATGATGTGTCGCTCAGTGCGAGCACGCCTTGGCGCACTGCCATCGAGTGTCATGACGGACTCAGCTGACCCGTTGCACTTCGAAGAATATTGACGCCGCAAAGTGAGGCAACGATCAGTGAGATGCCAATGAGTGCCTCGGCCATACTGACGCCAAAGGCTATTTCGGGCGTGTAAGAGCAGATATTTCTAACTTCAAAGAGTGACGGAAACCAGCGATCCACCGCAAACCAGTCGGGCATGCCTAGGGAGAATTCACAGCTGCCATCACCTCGAAAGTTTTCGATTTCGTATAGGTAGAACGAACGCTCACCCAGACCTACCGCACAGATTAGCAGCGCGGCGTTTCCAGCGGTATAGAGCCCTCGCGCATGCGGTAGTAAAGACATCAGTAAACCCACGAGTGCAATGGCCACGACCCACAAGCGCGCCTGAATACAGACTTGGCAGGGTTCTTCACTGAGTGCGTACTGCCAGTACAGCGCGGCGGCAAAAAGACTCGTACCTAATAGGGCCACACCCCACCAAAAGCCCTTGGCCTCAAGGAACAAGGTCAGACGATTAAGGCGGCGCATGGTGTTCTCCCCAGCAAGACTTCAACACATTATCGCAAGCGTTCGGCGACGCCCATCATCACGCTGGCTGCCGACTGCCCTGTCTCCTTTACCGACAAGTTTTTCGCCAACTGCTCAAGCTTTCGCGCAGCTCGCCAATTGGACTCGCCTGCATCGAAGGTTTTCGAGACGCTCTTGAGTAGTTGCGATGCATCAGCAATGGTGTCAGCGGATTCAGGTGTCTTGCGCGCCATTTGATCAAGGAGCGCTAATGCCACCGTCGGATGGTCCGGCCATTCGACTGGAAATTGCTGCTGCGGATTGAATACGCCGTTGACGTCGGCAAGGCCTGCCGCCGCAATCTCGTTAGCGGTGATGTGTTCGCTGGCATCCAGCGAGAGGACATCAAGGCCGCGAATGATTTCTGTGCCGTAAATATGGTTACCGTACCAGTAGGTTGACCAGAATCCGCCCGTGACGAGCTCTTCGTCATCAATGGGGCCACGATCGAAATAGGCAATTTCCATCGGATTTGTGGAGTCCGTAAAGTCGATCACAGAAATACCGCCTTGGTACCACGCCTGTACGAAAATATCCCGCCCTGGAACCGGTACGATCGATCCGTTATGCGCCACACAGTTTTCAAATTCACGCTGTGGTGCCGGCATTTTAAAATGACTTCGGTGCTCGAGTTTGCCTTCGACGATGTCATAAATGGCATCGGCACCCCAGTTGAGTGGGTCGAATGCGCGGCATCGCGCTCGACCGCCGCCACCCCATTCGTCAGTGAATACGATCTTAGTGCCGTCATTATTAAACGTGGCTGAGTGCCAGTAGGCGAAGCCCGGGTCCGCGACGGCATCAATCCGCTGAGGGTCCAGTGGGTCAGTAATATCAAATAGAATTCCGTTGCCTGAGCACGCGCCCGCTGCAATGTTCTTGGACGGAAACACGGTGATGTCGTGGCACTGGTCTGTCGGACGCGTCTCTTGGGTCTCATCGCCGTGGTCGCCGCCACGCCATAAACCCGCTAGCGCTCCAGTTTCTTCATCTGCAAAAACGGTTGGGCTGTGCACGATCCGTGCAGAGGCCGGGTCGTCGACCGGAATCTCGATTACATCAATTCTGAAGAGCGCTGTTCTTGGGTCGCCGGGGGAGTCGTCAAAGCAGGTTTCCATTTCATCGCGTTCACGAATACTCGACGTGCCTGAGTTATAGACCACGATCTTTCCATCGTCCCCTGGACCCGAGACCACCGAGTGGGTGTGCGATCCTCGGCAGGTTTGAACAGCACCGACTTGAACAGGACTCTCTAAATCGCTGATATCGAAAATACGCAGTCCGCGGAAGCGCTCGTCACTCACGTCCTCTGAAATTCCCTGAAGACCGCAGTCTAAGCGGCCACGGGTTTCTTGTGCTGACATGATGAGTAAGTTTCCGACAATGCTGACATCACCCTGGCCTCCGGGGCAGACAACGGAACTCAAGAGTTCCGGGATACCATTGTCCTGAAGGTCATAAACGTTGAAGCCGTGATAGCTTCCCGCGACCAGCGTATTGCCGGCAAAGGCCATGTCGGTGTTGGAGAAGCTCAGCAGCGGTGATCGCTTTCTCTTGCCGCCTTCAATGGGCGATTTCTTCTTATCTTGTGCCTCGTCGCTCTCTTCTTTTTCAGGACTTGCCTTCGCTAGCTCCCCAGGGTTATTCGGATCGACAAACCCTGCAGGCTTACTGAGCGAGGCGACCAGTGTCATATTTTTGATGGCGATTCCTGCGTCCGTGAGACCCGCTTTTAAATTGGCGCGCGGGTCGTCAGAAAGGGTCACAAGCAAAGCGTTCATTCGTTCGATTTCGACCATTTGGTCGTTCTTAATGTCACCGACAAAGTCGTAAAGTAACGGATCGTAGGCTGATCCCGGCTGATCGAGTAGGTCCTTGACCATGTCGACCGCGCCTTCGTGGTGACGGATCATGAGCGAGAGGAACTGCCGATCGAAGTTGACTGACTCTGCGCCAGCAAGTTCAGTCATCTGCGCGTCACTGGCCATCCCCATGTCCATCTTATGGTGGGTACTCAGCATGTGGTGGGCGTGGGCCATCGGCGCCTCACCCCGGTCGGTTAGCCAGCTTTGCATGAAGTCAATTTCGTCACTTTGCGATGATTTTATTCGACCAGCAATGTCGACCAGTTCCGGACGATTGGTACGTACCTCCACCAGCTGCGCCATTTCGAGCGCTTGAGCGTGGTGTGGAATCATCATTTGCATGAAGTGCGTGTCAGCAGGGGAGTAGCTGGTGTCGGTGATCCGAACTGCCTCCTCAGCTGACAATACCTGCCCCGTCTCTCCGGGTGCGCCGGGCTGAACAATGGGCGCGCTTGATACGCCACTGACAAACAGAGCACTCGAGAGTGCTAAGACGAGGGGCAATGCATTAGGTTGAAATTGAAGCATGATGAATATTCTCCGGTCCACACAGGTTAACTCGAGCGTCGGACAGGACTTGGCTGTAGTCCGCGCTCAAAGCACGCTCAAAACGCACTGAACGAATGTAGCGTAATTTGGGAGCCTTAACATATCGCAAAGTACGCCGCGATTGAACGCACATTGGCATCTAATTGCGAGGGTTTTACGATGTCTTAGCTAGGACTGTGCCGGCTGTGTTTAAACCGCGCAGGGCTTGCCGAGGTATCGGACATTGATCACCCCCTCAACCGCGCAAATTTGGTCGAGCAACTGAGCACTCGGTGCAGTGTTTAAGTCAATTAAGTTGTAAGCGATGTCTCCGCGGCTTTTGTTAAGAAGGTCTGCAACGTTCAGATTTGCGTCGCCTAGAACATTTAAGATATGGCTGAGTGTTCCGGGGGCGTTACGGTTGGTGACTGTAAGCCTCGAGTCCGTGGTTCGCTCCAGTTCAATCGCAGGGAAGTTAACGGCGTTTTTAATATTGCCGTGATCTAAAAAAGCTTTGATCTGATCTGCAGCCATAATGGCGCAATTTTCTTCAGCCTCGGCTGTGCTGGCCCCAATGTGCGGCATTAAAATCGTGTCTTCTCTGTTACGCAGTAGCGGATGTGGAAAGTCGGTCACGTAGGTGCGAAGCGCGTTGCTCTCGAGCGCATTCACAACGGCCGGCGTGTCGACAATTTGCTCCCGCGCAAAATTAAGGAGGCAGGCGTCCTTTTTGAAGTAAGACAACGTGTCGGCATTGATAATGCCGCGGGTACTCTCAAGCACTGGGATATGTAACGAGACATAGTCTGATTGAGCAAACAGCGACTGCATGTTATCCATTTTTCGAACGGAGCTGGGTAATCGCCACGCCGCCTCGATGGATATTGCTGGGTCGTAACCGACAACGTCCATGCCAAGATCAAGCCCAAGTCGGGCGATGAGGCTGCCAATGGCTCCAAGGCCCAAGACACCGAGCGTCTTACCCTGCAGTTCTGACCCCGCAAACTGCTTCTTCTTGGCCTCCATCAATGGGCCCATGTCTTCAGCACTGATCGTAGGCGCGAGTTCGTTGATGAAGCGCATACCGCCTACGATATCTCTAGAGGCCAACAACATACCGGCCGCCACGAGCTCTTTGACTGCGTTGGCATTGGCACCGGGCGTGTTAAAAACGACGACGCCACGATCTGTGCAGGCATCGATGGGTATATTGTTGACGCCGGCACCGGCCCGCGCGATGGCCGTAACAGAAGGGCCTATGTCTGATGTTGAAAGCTTAAAACTCCTCAACAAAATGGCATCCGGCGTACTGATCTCGCTGCTGACCTCAAAGCAATCTCGGCTCAGTCGATCAAGGCCTTTGGCTGAAATTGCGTTGTATGTTCGAACTTTGTACATGTCTCTCCCGTTCTACTGCTGAGTCATGAGTGCCACAAGTGAATTTGGCGCGTTGACGCCATCCGTCACGCACGGTTTGCGGCGAGCGGTATACGTTGTTTTTTAAAAGGCGTCTCCGACTAAAAAAAAGGGGAGCCATGCTCCCCTTTTCGAATCTTGACAGCGCCGAATTACAGTAAGGGCGCAATCACCAGACTAACGATGGCCATTACATTGATCAAAATGTTCATAGAAGGACCCGACGTGTCTTTGAAGGGGTCGCCGACCGTATCGCCTACGACAACGGCTGCGTGCGTGTCTGAACCCTTGCCGCCAAGATTTCCTTTCTCGACGTACTTCTTCGCATTGTCCCAAGCACCGCCTGCGTTCGCCATCATCAAGGCCATCAAAACACAACCCAGCAAGGCCCCGGCCAACATACCGCCCAAGGCCGCAGCGCCCAGCAAGAAGCCAACCGCCACAGGTGCCGCGACGGCAATGACGCCCGGAAGAACCATGCGCTTAAGTGCCGCAGTTGTCGCGATATCAACACAGCGCGCGTTGTCAGGATCAGCCGTACCTTCAAGTAGTCCGGGTATTTCTCTGAACTGACGTCGAATTTCGTTAATCATGTCAAACGCAGCCTCACCGACAGCCGTCATGGTGATCGCAGCGATTAGGAAGGGAATGCTTCCACCGATAAACATGCCCACCAGTACGATTGGGTCTGATAACTCGAGCGAGAATCCTGGGTTGTTAGAGGACACTGTTTCAACAAAAGCGGCGATGATCGCCAGCGCAGCCAGAGCCGCGGCACCAATCGCAAAGCCTTTCCCGATCGCAGCTGTGGTGTTTCCAACCTCGTCGAGTCCGTCTGTGATTTTGCGCGTTTCTTCGCCCATGCCCGCCATTTCAGCAATACCACCGGCGTTATCGGCAACCGGACCGTAAGCGTCGATCGCCATGGTGATACCGACAGTTGCTAACATGCCAACAGCGGCGATACCCACACCGTAAAGTCCGGCGAGTTGTGTGGATGCGAAAATGATTGCTGCCAATACAAAGACAGGTAAGACGACTGACTGCATGCCCACCGCAAGACCTGTGATCATGACGGTTGCAGGGCCCGTTTCGCCTGAAGCGGCAATTGTTCTGACGGGTGCACCGCCTGTGTAGTATTCAGTAATCAGTCCGATCGCCACGCCACCGACGGCACCCGCGATGACAGCAAACCAAACGGAGAGATCAACGCCGAGGTGCTGGACTACGAAGTAAGCCAGCAGGCCGAAGATGATGGGCGCTGCAAACGTGCCGTACCGAAGTGCAGTCGCAGGCGCGGCAGAAGCCGCTGACTTGACGATTAAGATGCCAACGACCGACGACAGCAAACCGACTGAAGCCAATGCCAGTGGCAAAAACATTAAGCCTGCTTGTGACTCAATGGCCATTGTGGAGGCGATTGCCATACAAGCGATCATCGAACCGCAGTAGCTCTCGAAAATGTCAGAACCCATGCCGGCAATGTCGCCCACGTTGTCGCCCACGTTATCTGCAATCACACCGGGGTTACGGGGGTCATCTTCTGGAATGCCTGCTTCGATCTTGCCGACCAAATCGGCGCCAACGTCTGCACTCTTCGTGAAGATTCCACCACCAACACGGGAGAACAAGGCAACAACCGAGGCGCCCATTCCAAATCCGTGAATCGCGTGAGCCGTGCTAGGGTCTCCACCGAAGTAGAAATAGAGGCTTCCAAGTCCAATGAGGCCCAGTGATGCAACACACAGCCCCATAATGGAACCGCCGTAGAACGCCACTGACAGCGCACTCGCCGCCCCTTCTGTGTTTGCCGCGATGGCTGTTCGGACGTTTGCTTTTGTCGCCGCGTACATACCTAGCCATCCTGCAAGCGCCGATGACGATGCGCCGACCACAAACGACAACGCCGTGTCGTTTCCAAGGTCTGACAACAAAATAAGACCCAGTAATACAACCGCAAAACCCGCAAGGTAGGTGTACTCGCGCTTCATGAACACCATCGCACCCAAGTGGATTTGTTCACCGATCTTCTGCACCTTGCCTTCAGGCACCTCGCGACGAGACATCACCGTGTAAATAAAGAATGCGATCGCAAGACCGACGATTCCTAGTAAAGGCGGTGCTGAATACAGTTGTTCAAGCATTTGGTAGTTCTCCAGAGTTGAAAAAGTAGCGCGAGTGCTGTGCGTGCGGAAAAAATTAGGGGCGGATTATCAGGTAAGCCGCGATATTGGGTCAAGTGATTTGAAAAACCCATGAGCGTATTGACGACCCCGCTACGTGAGGCCCTCATTTGCGGGCAATGTTTTCAGGCTAATGTTTTGAGGGTGGGGTGTTCTCGATGGGGTCTGGTTCGATTTCGTATCGCACTCGACGCTGCGGCGAGTCTGGCCGCTTTTAAGTCGCGTACTTAACGTACGATTTTACTAATCACGCTTTAATTTTTTTTATCGCAAGGACTTTTGTGCTCATTCGAAATGCTAGAAAAGAGGATGCGGCGCAGATTTCAGCGCTCAATGACGTGTTTGTAGCAGTGACCAGTCCAATGGACGAGGCCCGATTTCTGCACTTGCTGGCGTTAAGTGGGTATTGCCTCGTCGCCGAAGTTGAGTCGACTGTGGTTGGGTTCGTGATCGCCATGCGCAGCGGGGTGCCTTATGACAACGACAACTATCGTTGGTTTGACGCGCGCTTGAGTGAAATGGTCTACGTGGATCGTATCGTTCTGGCGAGTGATACCCGCAGTCAAGGAATTGGCGCCCAATTGTATGACCGCCTTGGTGAGCTCGCGCTCGCCGATGGCTGCTGTGTAATGACCGCTGAGATGGACGTGGATCCGCCCAATACGCACTCGTTGCACTTTCACGCAAAACGCGGTTTTTGCGAAAAAGGGGAGCGAATACTCGCCGGCGGTAAAAAGGTTTCTATGCAGTCCTGTCCGCTTAAGTAGTGTGATGAGTCCTGATCTAGTTGCTCTGGTTCGCGTACACAGCAGAACACTTACCGACCCTTGGACTTTCAATGCGAACTTTTCTTATTTCTCTGTATTCATGCGTCATGATGCTCGTTAGCGCAACTGCGTCGGCAATCGAAGAGCCGTCCTACAATGTCGTGAAGTCGTGGGATGAGCCGTCTGTTGAGATTCGCGATTATGACGCGCGAATTTTGGCTGTGACGAAAATGGGACAGGGCGCTAATGCAGGGTTCGGAGTGCTTGCGGGCTATATTTTTGGCGGTAATGAAACGGCGCAGGAAATTGCCATGACCGCGCCGGTTCAGCGAACAATGCCGGCCCAAGCGAGTGAGGAAATGGCCTTCGTCATACCGAGTGAGTTCGCGATGGACGAGTTACCAAAACCGAATGATGACCGGGTGGCGTTTCGCGAAGAGCCCGCGTATCGCGCCGCAGCTATCCGGTTTAGCGGTTGGGTCAGTGACAAAAAAGCGGAGCAATACTGGCAAACGTTATCCAGCTTTCTCGCCTCAAAAGGGATTCAGCCACTCGGAGACCCCACGTTAAACCAGTACAACCCCCCGTGGACGCCGCCCTTTATGCGACGCAACGAAATTATTGTGGCGGTCGCGTACTAAACAAGCGCCGTCAGTAGCCTTTGGTGGGCTCGTAGACGTCAACCAAGGGCTTTCCCTCGATGAATCGCGAGAGGTTGTTTGCCATGGCTTGGCCCACCAAGCGTGTCATGGTCGGGGCTGCCGTATGCGACGTCACGTAGACGTTGGGTTCAAGCCAGTAGGGGTGTGACTCTGGCAACGGCTCCTGATCAAAGACGTCCAGAACTGCGGCCTTCACCTTTCTTTTCTTTAACGCAGTGAGTAAGGCCTCGTCGTCGATGGCATTTCCGCGACCAATATTGACGATAATACTGTCCTTGGGGAGGGTGGAAAGACTGACACTATTAATCAGGTGGGTGGTCTGGTCGGTTTTAGGAAGTACTGAAACGACGTAGTCTAGATCGTTGAAAAATTCAGGGTCACGAGCGGTGTAGCATTTAACAAAACCAGGTACCGAGTGACCGTCCGAATTAAGGCCTTTGCACCGAATGCCAAATTGCCCCGCCGCTTGTGCAACGGCCTGCCCTATGCTGCCAGTGCCGAGGATTCCCATTGTCTTACCTAGAACGCCGGGTTCTGGCGAACTGTCCCATTTTGAGGCGGTGGCCCGCGTTATGACGCGACGTTCGATCGAGAGAATCCAGCCCATGACAAATTCCGACATGGCCTGACCAAAAACATGTTTAAGCGGCGTGACTACAACGTGACCAGGTATCTGTGATGCGAGTGCATCGACGCCTGCCCATGTGCTTTGAATCCACTCTAATTTTGGGCAACGGCCCACCCATCGGGCCGCGTCGTGAGGCGCGCCCACCAGCACGCGCACAGACTCAAGGCGAGTATCACTCGCCGGAGGCGCTTGTGGATCAAGTTGCAGCGCCACCAAACGTCCCTCAGTCAACTCCATAACGTGCTGAGGCCACTCTTCATGGGGCTCTGCGATCAGCAGTATCTCGGGATTCATTGACATATCTCTGCACCGTTGAGAAGTAGAGCATGGTATACTTTGGTTTCGCTGGGGACCATTTAAACAAAAGCGCAATCGCGCGCTTTTGGCTTGTTGTTTTGTTATGGATCCAGCCTTCAGTTCACCGCGTAAGGCTGTGGCACTTCCTAAAAAGCAAAGGTCTCATGGATACGATCCGCCAAGAGTGGTTCTCAAATATTCGAAACGATGTTTTAGCAGGACTCGTTGTTGCGTTGGCGCTCATTCCTGAGGCCATTGCTTTCTCAATTATCGCGGGGGTCGATCCCAAAGTCGGACTTTATGCGTCGTTTTCGATCGCTGTCATTATAGCGTTTACTGGCGGTCGTCCCGGCATGATCTCGGCGGCGACGGGTGCGATGGCACTGCTGATGGTGACGTTGGTCAAAGATCATGGCCTGCAGTATTTGTTCGCCGCCACCGTGCTCACAGGCGTTCTGCAAATTATCGCAGGATGGGTTCGTCTCGGTGAGTTGATGCGATTCGTGTCGCGCTCGGTGGTGACAGGGTTTGTCAATGCACTGGCCATCTTGATTTTTATGGCACAGCTGCCTGAACTCACCAACGTCGGTTGGGAGGTCTATGCCATGACCGCCGCGGGGCTGACTATTATTTACGGGTTACCGCGACTCACAACGGCGATTCCCTCACCGCTCATCACCATTGTATTTCTGACGCTCGTGGCCATTGTCATGGATTTGGATATACGAACAGTCGGAGACATGGGTGATCTGCCCGACAGTCTGCCGAACTTTTTCATGCCTGACGTTCCCATGACGTGGGAGACCTTAGAAATCATTTTTCCCTACTCGGCAACGCTGATGGTCGTGGGTCTTCTGGAGTCGCTGATGACGGCGACGATTGTGGATGATTTGACGGACACGCAGAGTGATAAGAATCGTGAATGCGTCGGTCAAGGCGTTGCCAATGTGGCGACAGGCTTCATGGGTGGAATGGCTGGGTGCGCCATGATCGGACAGTCGGTGATCAACGTGAAATCGGGCGGTAGGGGCCGTCTATCGACACTGGTGGCGGGTCTGCTCTTGTTGGTCATGGTGGTTTTTGCGGGTGATTGGGTGAGTCAGATTCCTATGGCCGCGTTGGTTGCAGTGATGATCATGGTGTCCATTGGAACATTTAACTGGGATTCGATCAGAAACTTGAGGACTCACCCCAAGAGCTCGAGTGTTGTGATGGTCTCCACCGTATTTGTAACGGTCGCGACGCATGATTTAGCCCAGGGTGTTTTGACGGGTGTTCTGCTGTCTGGTTTTTTCTTTGCCCAAAAAGTGGGTCGTATTTTGAGTGTCAGCTCAGTCGCTTGTGACGAAGGTCGTGCGCGCAGATACACTGTTTTTGGCCAAGTCTTTTTCGCAAGCGCCGATCGATTCTCGACGGTATTTGACTATCAAGAGGTTGTCGACAAGGTCTACATTGATGTGAGTCGTGCCCATTTTTGGGACATTACTGCGGTCAGTGCACTGGATAAAATCGTCATTAAGTTTCGACGCGAGGGCACTGACGTAGAGGTCATTGGACTCAATCAGGCCAGTGCAACCCTCGTGGATAAGTTTGCCATCCACGACAAAGACGGAGCAGAAGATCTGCTCCTTGATCACTGAGGATTAGGCCATGCGCCAGCCGCGAAAAATATTGGCTTGTGTCGATCAATCGGATTACGCGACACATGTGGCTGACTATGCCGCATGGGCGGCGACTCGGTTGTCTTCGCCCTTGGAGTTGCTGCACGTGATTGATCGTCACCAGGAGGTTGCTTCTGAGATCGACCGCTCCGGATCGATTGGCATGGATGCTCAAGAAAACTTATTGGAGCGTCTTTCGCAAGAGGAGGGAGAGCGGAGCCGTGCGGCACGTGATCAAGGTCGTCTCTTTCTCAATGGACTCAAGCAGCGCTGTGAAGTGCATGCCCAAGTGCAAATAGACACGCGTCAGCGTTACGGACAGCTGCTGGATACATTGCAAGAACAAGAGTCCACCGTTGCCATGTACATTCTAGGGCGACGTGGAGAGTCGGCATTGCATACACGGCGCGATTTAGGTCGTCACGTTGAAGCGATCTGTCGACAGATTAAGCGCCCTGTTATGACGGTGTCGGACGACTTCAAGGCGCCCAAAAGCGTTCTTGTTGCTTTTGACGGTGGAAAAATGACACGCCGAGGTATCGAACTCCTTGCTGCGTATCCCAATATGCGTGACTTGCCGATTCACGTCATCATGTCAGGTAAACGCAGTAACGAGTCTACTCGGCAACTCGAGTGGGCGGAACGGGTGCTGACTGACGCCTCTTTTGATGTCAACGCAACCTTCATCGCAGGCGATCCAGAGCAAGTGGTGACGCGAGCCATTGCCGAGCGCGAAGCCGACCTCTTGATCATGGGTGCGTACAGCCACTCTCCTTGGAGAAGTCTCCTGTTAGGAAGCCGAACCAATGACCTACTTCGGGCGTCACAAGTACCGACAATCACACTGCACTTATAAAGTCGCGTGCACATGGGGAAATGCCCCCACAGATCACCCAGCATTTAAACCGTTAGCCGTGGCAAGGTCGCCCTAGGGGACGCACTTTTGACGCGGCCCTTCGCGTGCTACGGTTCGGCTTCCAGAACAGGGGGATCACAATGCGTCTACTCACTTTATGGGCACTCTTACTTGTCTGCTCAACGTCCTTTGCCATCGAGTCACTCGAGGCACCACCAGAGCCGTTGTCGGTGATGGACCGCAGTGAATTCATTCCCGGATTTTTACCGCTCTACTGGGATAAAGACGAAGGACAGCTGTTCGCTGATATTCATGAAATCAAGGAGCCTTTGATCTATTACAACGGACTGTCCCATGGCGTGGGCTCAAATGATTTGGGGCTTGATCGTGGTCGGTTGGGCGACACCTATCTGGTCGAATTTGATCGCGTCGGTCAGAAGGTCTTTCTGACGGCCATTAACACCAAATACGTGGCTCGGTCTGAGAATTTGGCGGAGCGTCGTGCGGTAGAGGAAGCCTTTGCTAGATCGATCATTTGGGGTTTCGAGGTCGTGGAAGCGACCGATGAGCACGTGTTTATTGACCTTACCGACTTTGCGTTAAGTGATGCGACCGGATTGTCTGAGCATCTGGCGGCGCGTGGAGAGGGATCTTACGCGATCGATGCGTCGCGATCGGCGATCTACAAAGCTAAAACAAAGTCGTTTCCCGACAATACAGAAATCGATGCAACGCTAACCTACGCAGGACAGTCGGAAGGTGCCATATTGAGGACCGTAGCGCCTAATCCGAGCGCCATTACCGTGCACAGTCATCACTCGTTTGTACGTCTGCCGGATGATGGCTATACGCCGTTACCGTTTGATCCAAGAGCGGGTTACATCGACAGTGGTGAAGCCAGTTTGGTGTACGACTACGCCAGCCCCATTGATGCGCCCGTGAAGTCCGCATTTGCTCGACGACACCGTTTGGAGAAAGTAGATCCGACCGCTGAGATCAGCGAAGCGGTAGAGCCGATTGTGTACTGGGTGGACTCCGGTGCCCCAGAGCCTGTCAAAACGGCCCTTATCGAAGGTGCACTCTGGTGGAATCAAGCCTTTGAGGCGGCCGGCTACAAAGACGCCTTTCAAGTGAAGGTCTTGCCCGCAGGGGTAGACTCAATGGACATTCGTTACAATGTGATTCAGTGGGTGCATCGTTCAACGCGCGGCTGGTCCTACGGTGCGAGTGTCCGTGATCCGCGGACTCAGGAAATTTTGAAAGGGCATGTGACGCTGGGCTCCCTGAGAGTGAGGCAGGATTACCTCATTGCCGAAGGACTCGTAGCGCCTTACGGTGATTCCAATTCGAGCGAGGCGATAGGTGAGTTTGCACTCGCCCGCATTCGTCAGTTGTCAGCCCACGAGGTAGGGCATACGCTGGGTATTGCACACAATTTTGCTGCAAGTGCCGACGACAGAGCGTCGGTCATGGACTACCCACATCCCTTTGTGACCCTCACCGAATCCGGCGAGGTGGAGCTTGGCGATGCCTATGATGAAGGTATAGGTGCTTGGGATAAGCGTGCCATTGTCTGGGGCTATCAAGATTTTCCTGAAGGTGACTCTGAGGCTGATGGCAGGGCTGCGATCATTGAGGAGACTTTGGCCTCGGGCTTGACCTATGTTGCAGACGAGCACGCGCGTATTGGCAGTCGATCCTCAGCGGGCCCTGCACACCCCAACGGCAGTCTTTGGGACAGTGGCAGTGACGCCGTGGTTGAACTCAACCGGATGATGGCGTTGCGCGCACAGGTTCTTGAGAACTTCTCCGAGAAAGCGATCCAAAAAGGTAGACCACTGGCCACACTCGAAGACGTGTTGGTCCCCGCGTATTTGATGCATCGTTATCAAGTGGCTGCAGCCGCGACCTTGCTGGGCGGACAGGCCTTTACCTATGCCATGCGAGGCGATGGGCAAACCGCAACAACGCGCGTGTCAGCTGAGGCCCAGCGATCGGCTTTGTCGGCAATGCTCGCCACATTAGAACCGAATGTGTTGCAACTCTCAGACAAGGTGGTGTCGATGATCCCACCCAGACCCCCTCAGTCCGGTGTTAGTCGAGAGCTGTTTCCCCGTCATACGGGGTACGTATTTGATCCTATGGCTGCAGCCGCGACAGCCGCGCAGATCACATTGTCACAGTTGCTCGATCATAAACGAGCCGCTCGGATGAACAATCAGCAATTGATCGACTCAAGCCTCCCAAGTTTTGGGGATATTCTCTCGATAGTGATCAATGATCGATGGCCCGAAGCCCGAGCTCCTGAGCTGGTGGCGATTGAGCGAACGGTACAACTTTTGATGGTCGACAAGCTGGCTGAGCTGCTTGGGAACGCGTCTGCGGCGGTGCAAGTCCGCGCCGATGCGTTGGATGCCTTGCTTAAAATTCAACGTCGTGCAGACAAATCTCGAGAGCGCACGCTTGCGGGTAATGCGCACATGCGATTCTTGGCAAAACGCATAGACGTTTTGCTGGACGACCCAAGCGTATTTCAGAGTTCCGAGTTGACGGTGCCGCCCGGCTCTCCTATCTGACAGCGTGGCGCTGCACGCTGACGGGGAGGCCGCACAGAGGTCTCAGACGTTTGCGTCGCTCGGATATTGCTCACGAAGAACGCGCTTGAGTATCTTTCCGCTGGGGTTCCTCGGGATAACATCGATGAACTCAACGGCCGCAGGTTGCTTGAAACGGGCGAGCTTGTCTTGGCAGTAGGAGAGAATTTCTTCGGCCGTCAGTGCGGCATCGGTTTTCACCACGACGGCGAGCGGTGACTCACCCCACTTTTCACTGCGCTGCCCAATAACCCCCGCCTCACTAATGCCTGGGTGACTTTGCAACACACCTTCAATTTCGGCGGGGTAGACATTTTCTCCACCGGAAATAATCATATCTTTGATTCGGTCTTGTATCGAAAAGAACCCTTGGTCATCCATGACGCCCACGTCACCAGTGCGAAGCCACCCGTTCACTAGGGTGTCGGCGGTTGCGTCAGGTCGATTCCAATACTCACGCATGATGTGCTTGCCTCGGACGAGCATTTCCCCCGCCTCACCGACCGGCAATTCGTTTCCGTGTTCGTCTGCGACCATCACTTCGGTAAAGAAAAATGGCTTGCCACACGACTCTGGTTTGCTCACTGCGTTCAGCGAATCCATGAGGCACGCAGGACCACAGGTCTCGGTGAGGCCGTAAACTTGATTGATGTCGATACCCATCTGCTGAAACTGTTGGGTGAGTGCCAATGGTACCGGTGCGGCGCCTGTCATGAAGCCGCGAACGCTGGACCAATCGTAGTTCTCGTAGCCTGGAACCTGCACCATAAAATTGAGCATTGCCGGTACCAGCAGCCCGCTGGTAATTTTTTCACGTGCCACGCACTCCCATGCAGCGACGGGATCAAAGCTCCTCATGACGTAGGTCGTTGCACCGTGGTAAACGTTGATGGTCAGCGGAGTGAGTGCGCCCACGTGAAACATAGGCAAGCAGGCGAGATAGCGTTCATTGGCTTGGTAGTCGGCGGTTGCGTGAATCGTGAGCACCCCCCACATTGCCGTTGTATGTGTGTGAACAACGCCCTTTGGGAGCCCAGTAGTCCCTGACGTGTACATAATGTACAGCATGTCGTCATCTTCAGCGCCGCAGTCAGGCTCGTGGGTACCCGATGCCTCACAGAACTGCTCATATGATGTAGCAAACGATTGAGCAGCGTCGTCTGAGGCGGCGCCCAGTACCTGAAGCCACTGCTGAATATCGGTTTTATTGGTGCGGCTGTGTAACTCTGCCGCGGTTGATGAAAAAGCATCATCGAAGATGAGTCGGGTTGCCCCAGCGTCCTTCAAGATAAATTCAAGCTCGTCCGCAACAAGTCGCCAGTTTAGTGGAACAACGACGCCGCCCACCTTCGCAATTGCGAAAAACGCTTCCATAAATTCGACGGAGTTCATGAGCAGTAAACCCACGCGGTCACCCGGTTTTATGCCATCGGCCTGAAGCGAGTTCGCAAGCCGGTTTGTGCGCTCATTAAGCGCCTTAAATGTGAATCGACGGCTGCCATCACTCTCGACGTAGGCCTCCCGCTCGGGATTCAGATGTGCGCGCTTTGATAGCAATAACCCCATATTCATCTGCATGTTGTGTCCTCACTCTTTTTTATGGGCCCCGTTTTTTATTTGTATTCACCGGGGCCGTTATGCAATCAACATTGGTCGGATTTTGTGCAAAATTCAAGCCTCTCAAAGGCTTTTTGCCCGACATCGCCGTGGCTTAGGGGGTGGGAATTGTCCGCTGAGCTCAGGCGGATCCAAGCTTGCTCGTGGAAGTAACGTCAAAAGTTATCACTTTGTCGTACAACACCTACTTCTTGACCCCTGAATGTGGTAAAAAGCGCGCGCACTGGAGGCGGCTGTAGGCTCGTATTGCAGTAACTCCAAGTAAACGACTTTACAAGGCGCCGGTTGTTGATGTCGACAGACATCGCTTAGCCGGCATGGCACAGCGGAGAGATCACGCTGTTGCCGCCCGACTTAACGCAACCGACTGGAAGATGAGAACAATGTCTGCAGACCTAAACCTGTATCGCAATATCGGTATTTTCGCGCACGTCGACGCGGGTAAAACCACGACGACCGAGCGCATTTTGAAACTCACCGGAAAAATCCACAAAACCGGCGAAGTGCATGACGGTGCAGCAACTACCGACTTCATGGAGCAAGAACAGGAGCGTGGAATTACAATTCAGTCTGCGGCGACAACCTGCTTCTGGAAAGATCACCGAATGAACATCATCGACACGCCCGGACACGTAGACTTCACGGTTGAGGTGTACCGATCGTTGAAGGTTCTCGATGGCGGAGTCGGCGTATTCTGCGGTTCAGGTGGTGTTGAGCCTCAATCTGAGACGAACTGGCGTTACGCCAACGAGTCAGAGGTCGCGCGCTTGATTTTCGTCAATAAGCTCGACCGTTTGGGAGCGGATTTCTACCGTGTTGTGGACCAGGTGCGACACGTGCTCGCGGCAAACCCCTTGGTGATGACATTGCCCATTGGTACCGAAGACGATTTCGTCGGTGTTGTTGATGTTCTGACCAAGCAAGCTTATGTCTGGGATGATTCCGGCAAGCCTGAGAACTTTGAGGTCGTTGACGTTCCTGCGGATATGGTCGACGACGTCGAGACGTACCACGAGCAACTCATTGAGGCTGCGGTCGAGATGGACGACGACTTAATGATGGCGTACATGGAGGGCGAGACGCCTTCCTTGGAAGACATTAAGCGTTGTATTCGCATTGGTACGCGCACCATGCATTTTTTCCCTACGTACTGCGGAAGTGCGTTCAAAAATAAAGGCATTCAGCTTGTGCTCGATGCGGTTGTTGATTATTTGCCCAGCCCAACCGAAGTCGATCCACAGCCGCTGACCGACGAAGAAGGCGAGGCGACGGGCGAAGTGGCGATAGTCGACGTTAACGAGCCCCTACGAGCACTTGCGTTCAAGATTATGGATGACCGTTTTGGTGCGCTGACCTTTATCCGAGTCTATTCGGGCACGATGAAAAAGGGTGACACTATCCTTAATTCAGCCACCGGCAAGACAGAACGAATCGGCCGGATGGTAGAGATGCACGCGGACGATCGCACCGAAGTCGAGATGGCTCAGGCGGGCGATATATTTGCCTGTATCGGAATGAAAAATGTTCAAACCGGACACACGCTGTGCTCGACGGCTTCGCCTTGCACACTCGAGGCGATGGTGTTCCCTGATCCGGTGATTTCTATTGCCGTTGCGCCGAAGGATAAAGGCGGATCAGAGAAGATGGGAATTGCGATCGGCAAGATGATTGCAGAAGATCCATCGTTCCGTGTTGAGACTGACGAGGACTCCGGCGAGACCATTCTGAAAGGCATGGGCGAACTGCACCTCGATATTAAAATCGACATTCTTCGAAGAACATACGGTGTTGACCTTGAAGTTGGGCAGCCTCAGGTGGCCTATCGTGAGACGATCACGCAGGCTATTGATGACAGCTACACGCATAAAAAGCAGTCTGGTGGCTCAGGTCAGTTCGGTAAGATTGATTTCCGCATCATTCCGGGACAACCGGGTGACGGCTTTACGTTCACTTCAAGTGTCGTGGGCGGTAATGTTCCGAAAGAATTCTTCCCAGCGATTGAAAAAGGCTTTTCGGTCATGATGCAGGAAGGCCCGTTGGCGGGGTTCCCGGTATTAGACGTTGCGGTAGAGCTTTACGACGGTGGATTCCACGCGGTTGACTCGTCGGCGATTGCGTTTGAGCTTGCCGCTAAGGGTGCATACCGTCAGAGCATGCCAAAAGCCTCACCCCAGCTGATCGAGCCCATTATGAAGGTTGACGTGTTCACACCGGACGATCACGTGGGTGACGTCATTGGTGATCTCAACCGTCGCCGCGGCATGATCAAGGATCAGGAAGCAGGGACGACTGGTGTTCGCGTCAAGGCGGATGTGCCGCTTTCAGAGATGTTTGGCTACATCGGTTCACTGCGAACCATGACCTCAGGACGGGGTCAGTTCTCGATGGAGTTCTCACACTACATGCCGTGTCCGTCAAGTGTGGCGGCGACCGTTATTGAAGAAGCAAAGGCGCGCAAAGAAGCGAAGTCAAAGTAGCGCTCTTCAGCCCTTTAAAGCCTCGCTCATAGCGGGGCTTTTTTTTGCCTCTCGCTTTACATCGCGATGCCAGACAGGGAAAGTACATCGCAATACGAATAATAACGACGTGGAGAAGAACGATGTTTGCAAAATACGGTCCTGTTTTGGTTGGCATTCCTTTGTTAATTTTGGGTGTCCTTTGGACGCTCAGTCCGTCGATGGCTGCCGAGGCGTTGACCAGCGAGTTATTGACCGGTGCGGCGCTGACGACACAAATCGGTGACAGCGCGGCGTTCTTTTTGGGCAGTGGATTTTTATTGATCGCCGGTGGTCTGCGGCAGAACGCGACCCTGATTTTAATCGGAGGCTGCTTGGTGGGACTTGTGGCCCCCGCACGGATTATTGCGGCCCTTGTCCACGGTGGTGACATGACGCTTGAGCCGATCATCGTTGAGGTGGTGACATTTTTGGTTGCGTACTTTGCTGCCAAGCAACTTTCCAACGCGAGTTAAGGACAGACCAATGTTGATGCTTATTTTAGGGGTTTCACTCTGGTCACTTGCGCATTTATTCAAGCGCTTAATGCCTGCAATGCGCGAACGCATGGGTAACGTCGGCAAGCTTGTCGTCACGCTGGTGCTGATCGGCAGCATTGTATTAATGATTGCAGGTTACCCGCAGGCGACTGGCTCGGTGTGGTGGGTGCGGCAGCCGTTATGGGTCTCGGTGAATAACCTACTGGTGCTGCTTGCCGTGTATTTGATGGTTTCCTCCACTATGAAAACCCGCGTGACGGGGCTGATTCGTCACCCCCAGTTAACGGCTGTCAAAGCATGGTGTGTGGCCCATCTACTGGTCAATGGCGATGCAGCGTCTTTGGTGCTTTTTGGCGGCTTGCTGGCGTGGGCTGTGGTGTCCGTAATTTTGATTAATCGTCAAGACGGTAAAGCTGCGATACGGCAGTCGTCAGCTGGTTGGGGCGCGGAGCTTGTCGGCATTCTTGTGACAGTGGCCTTGTATGGCGCCATTGCCTACGCCCACGGTTATTTAGGCTATCCGGTTCACGGGTAGGCAATGCAGTACGCTCTCGACACGGCAAGTATTAAGACATCGCTTGATGTCCTTGCGCTAAAGCATGAGCGAATTGCCAGAGCGCTGGCGCAGGTTGGCTATCCTGAAGAGCGGCGGCGTGAGCACAGTTTTGCAACACTTGCGCGCATTGTCGTTGGGCAGCAGATAAGCGTTTCAGCAGCGGCATCAGTTACTACCAAGCTATTGGCCTCGCTCGGAGGGGATCTCACGGCGGAAGCCGTTTTGCGCGCAGATGAAACCACGCTTCGTAGCGCAGGGCTCTCTCGCCAAAAGGTTGAATACATGCGCTGCCTTGCCACCGCTGAAGCCACCCATGTACTGTCTCTGGAGGCCTTGCCGAGCTTAAGTGACGATGAGGCGATCCGCGCGATTACCCAGATTAAAGGGTTTGGTGACTGGTCAGCCCAAATGTACCTCATGTTTTCATTGGGTAGACCCAATATATGGCCGGTCGGTGACTTGGCTGTGCGCGAGGGGTTTAAGCGTATTCATGGGCTCGAAGCGCGCCCGACCATTGGACAGCTCGGTGCGCTTGGCGAGCCGTATCAGCCGCATCGAAGTGCATTGGCCATGTTGTGCTGGCGCTTCTGTACCGCGGAGCCTTTGTGACTGACTTTTCTGATTTAGACGCTCGGTTTATGGCACTTGCGCTTGAAGAGGCGCGGCGCGCTGCCTCGTTAGGTGAAGTGCCGGTCGGCGCGGTCATTGTTCGCGACGATCAGGTGATTGCGCTCGAGTGTAACCGGCAGATAACGCTGAACGATCCGACAGCGCATGCGGAAGTGTTGGCACTGAGAAAAGCCGCGCAGATGCTGGGTAACTATCGTTTGCCAGAGTGCGAACTGTTCGTCACGCTCGAGCCCTGCACCATGTGCTGTGGCGCCCTGGTGCATGCGCGAATCAAGCGTTTGGTGTTTGCTGCAAAAGAGCCAAAGGCAGGCGCTGTTTTGAGCAGCGCGAGCTTGCTCGACAACGCGTCACTTAATCATCGTGTGGTGTGGCAAGAAGGCCTTATGTCGAGCGAGAGTTCGCGGTTACTTCAGGCGTTTTTTAGATCTCGCCGACAGTCAAAGACTCAGGGGATTCCAGTTTAAAAGGGCATCGTCTGAGCGCGTCACTTCACGAATATTTAAAGGGGGTGATACTGCCCGGCTCGGGATGTCTTTGAGTTGCAGTGTCGTGTAGTAGTGTCGAATATTGTCGATGTAGGTCACGGCTTCTTTTCCTCGCGCAAATCCGTGGCGCAGATGTGGATAAATCGCCGGATTTTGCAGGTCAGGCAGCTTCGCGCGCACATCTTGCCAGAGATGTGGATCTTGACCCTTGCCTTCGGTAAGACGCCTCGCCTCCTCGAGATGAGCCATTCCTATATTGTAGGCAGCCAACGCCATCCAGGTCCGGTCTGGGTCGTCAATATCGCTGGGCAGTCGGCGTAACAAACTGTTAAGGAATCGTGCGCCACCGCGCAGACTTTGTTCGGCGTCCAGACGGTTCGTCACACCCATTTCTTTCGCTGTGGGTCGTGTGAGCATCATCATTCCGCGCACACCCGTTGGTGATCGTGCAGTGGGGTCCCAGTGCGACTCCTGGTACGAAATGGCTGCCAGTAATCGCCAGTCGATCCGGAACTCTTTCGCCACTTTTTCGATCAGGGGCCGCCATTTGGGCAGTTGCGTCTCAACCGCTTTTTGGAAGGTAAACGACTCAATGCGAGAGGCATTGGCAACACTTCCAAAGTAGGCCTCTTTCGTTTGCTCAAGGGTTCCATTTTGAGCGGCGGTCTTGAGAAACTGATCTGCCTTCTCACGCCACTCCTTGGCACGCGAGTCATTACCCAAGTACCACACGGTGCTCAGCGCTTCTTTGAGTTGAAAGGCCTCAGCGACACGAGGGTAAAGACGTTGTTGCATTGAAAACTCGCCTGAGTCCAATACGGCAATGTCAGCCTTGCCCAATTCGATAGCCTCGAGTACCGCGCTTGACTGGGCAGTATCTAAAACACGCCAGCGAATATCCGGATCTATTTCACTGAGCACGCCGAGTCTGAGTGTGTGCTGACTACCGCGCATCACCACGATGTCAAGATCGTCTAAATCGTCGAGGGACCGAGGTCGGTACTGACCCGCTTTGTAGACGACCACCGGGTGCTGGTTAAGATACGTCTCGGTGGACTCAAATAATTGAGACCTCTCTGTCGATCCTGTTAAACCTGCAGCTGCGATGTGTGCTTCGCCGCGCTTAAGTGTCTCGAAAACGTCCTCTAGCGTGAACGCGACTTTGACTCTCAGGGTCATCCCTTGCGCATCTGCAAACCCACGAACGAGTTCGTACTCAAACCCTGCCGGCCCGTCTGCGCCTAAATAGTAGGTCGTCGGTCCATTTCGAGTCACAACCACGAGCTCATTATCAGCGCGAAGGTCCTCGAGCACGGTGGGGTTGCCACAGCTCGTCAAGGTCAATACTGCGATAATGAACCAAGATCTCATGTGGTCAGTGTAGCTCAGATCTTTACTCTGAACATTCACCCAGCGACGCAGGCGCGGTATGATGTGCGCTTCTTCGTTTAGGATCTGCACATGCTTCTTTTGCCCGGGTCGGACGCACTCTCTGCGGCTCGATTTATGCGGCTATCTCAACAGGTAGCTGAACTCGATTCCAAACTGATGCTCACACACGCATATTTTGTCTATGCCATTGATGCTGAGGGTGAGCTTGACAGTGAAAAGCTTGGCGCGTTGTTGCAGCCGGGAACAAGTCCCCTGCCGCGAGGTGACGCGCTGAACGAACGGCATGTTGTTGTTGTCGCGCCGCGCTTTGGCACGATTTCTCCCTGGTCAAGCAAGGCAACAAATATTGCGCGCAACTGCGATTTTGATGCGGTTAACCGCATTGAACGGGCAGTAGTCTATGTGATCGACGGACTGGGTTCCCTCACAGACCCGACGGCATTGCATGGTCTTTTGCATGACAGAATGGTCGAGACGACCCTGAGCGCACTCGAGCAACTTTCGGGTTTATTCACTGCTATTGACCCGACGCCATTGACGAGCGTGTCCGTCATGGAAGAGGGCCGAGACGCGCTAGTCTGCGCCAATACGGCGCTTGGATTGGCCTTGGCAGACGATGAAATCGATTATCTTACCGATGCCTTTAAGGTGTTGGGGCGCAATCCGTCCGACGCAGAACTCATGATGTTTGCCCAAGCAAACTCGGAGCACTGCCGGCATAAAATCTTCAACGCCTCGTGGACAATTAATGGCATTGACCAGGAATGGTCCTTGTTCGGCATGATTAAAAACACCTATCAGCAGGGCGGTGAAAACGTCCTCTCTGCCTATTCGGATAACGCGGCTGTTGTCGCAGGTCATACTGCCGGGCGTTTTTATCCCGATCCCTCGTCTCAGTCTTGGCGTTATCACGACGAGCCTATTGCCCTATTAATGAAAGTTGAAACCCACAATCACCCCACGGCGATAGCACCTTTTGCAGGTGCGGGGACGGGCTCGGGCGGCGAAATTCGAGACGAGGGTGCGGTGGGTCGTGGTTCTCGACCCAAAGCGGGACTGTGTGGATTTACTGTCTCGCATCTGAATTTAGAAGAGTACCCGCGTCCGTGGGAACTGAACTACGGAAAGCCCGATCGTATCGTGACACCGCGTCAGATTATGACCGAAGGCCCCCTGGGAGCTGCCGCGTTTAACAATGAGTTTGGACGTCCGAATTTGGGCGGCTACTTCAGAACCTTTGAGGTTGAGACGAGTGAGGGTGTGAGGGGTTATCACAAGCCAATTATGGTGGCCGGTGGTTTCGGTAACATCAAGGTTGAGCACGTTGATAAGCCGCCATTTGATGCGGGTGCCAAGTTGGTGGTGCTGGGTGGTCCAGCCATGCTTATTGGCTTAGGCGGGGGTGCCGCGTCTTCTATGGCAAGTGGCGCAAGCACTGAAGATCTCGACTTTGCTTCGGTGCAGCGACAAAACCCGGAAATGCAGCGCCGATGCCAGGAGGTGATTGATCGATGTTGGGAGCGTGGAGACGATAATCCAATCGCGTTTATTCATGACGTTGGCGCCGGTGGCTTGAGTAATGCGTTCCCCGAGCTCGTTAAAGACGGCGGTTGCGGGGGAGATTTCGAGTTACGCAACATCCCCAGTGATGAGAAGGGTATGAGTCCCCTCGAAATTTGGTGTAACGAGTCCCAAGAGCGTTACGTCATGGCCATTAATCCCGAGAACCTAGAGATTTTTAAAGCCATGTGTGAGCGCGAGCGTTGCCCTCATGCGGTTGTGGGGGAGGCGACCCACGATCAGCACCTGCGAATGGGTGACCGGCTGTTTAAGAACAACCCTGTTGATTTACCGCTCTCGCTCCTCTTTGGTAAACCACCCAAAATGCACCGAAGCACCGCGCACGTGGCCCCACCTGCTGACGCGTTCAATGGGGAGGTTCCTATTTCGGACGCACTCGAGCGCGTGCTGACCTTTCCTGCAGTGGGCAGCAAGGCTTTTTTAATCACTATCGGCGACCGCTCGGTCACGGGGACGGTTGCGCGGGATCAAATGGTAGGCCCCTGGCAAGTGCCAGTGGCTGATGTTGCGGTCACTACTGCGGGACTTGATACGCATTTGGGTGAGGCGATGAGCATGGGTGAAAGAACCCCCGTGGCCACATTGGATGGCCCTGCGTCGGCGCGTTTGGCGGTGGCCGAGGCTATTACTAATTTATTAGCTGCGCCTGTCTCGTCTTTGCAGGATATTAAGTTGTCGGCGAACTGGATGTGTGCCGCAGGGTATAGTGGTGACGATGCGGTGTTGTACGACACCGTTAAAGCCGTTGGCCTCGACTTTTGTCCGGAGCTTGGGATAACCATTCCTGTGGGCAAGGACTCGATGTCAATGCGGACCCAATGGGATGACAATGGCGAGGCCAAGAGTGTGACCGCGCCGGTGTCACTGATTGTTACCGCTTTTGCCCCCGTGGGTGATGCACGCGAAACATTGACGCCCGAGTTATGTCGCGATGAAGCAACCAGTATCCTGTTGATTGATCTGGGGCGTGGACAGAATCGATTGGGTGGCTCTGCGCTTGCACAGACATACGGTCAGTTAGGCTCCAGTGTTCCTGATGTGGCCGCCGCTGATTTAAAGGCATTGTTTGCCGCAATGGTTGAGCTAAAAGCCGCAAACACTGTTTTGGCGTATCACGATCGCTCTGACGGCGGTGCACTGATTGCACTGCTGGAAATGGCATTTGCCGCGCGCTGTGGGCTCGAGATCGATGTGGATTCGACACCCGAGCAGGCCCCGGCGTTGCTGTTTAATGAAGAGGTGGGTGTTCTGATCCAGGTGGCAGACACGCAGCTGAGTGTCGTCAGTGAAGTGCTGGGGAGGCACGGTCTCTCTGACGCTGCAGTTGTTTTGGCCAAGCCACGATTGGATGAGCGAGTGGTGGTGAATACGCCGTCATTTGAGCTGATTGACAGTCGTCGTGGCGCACTGCAACAGCTGTGGGCACAAAATAGTTTTGCAATTCAGCGCGCGCGTGACAACGCTGACTGTGCTGATCAAGAGTACGCGCAGATTATCGCTGACGACCCAGGTTTGAGCGCCACACTGAGTTTTGATGTGTCAAGCGACGTATCGGCACCCATGATCGCCACCGGTGTTCGGCCTAAAATCGCAATTCTCCGTGAGCAAGGGGTTAACGGTCAGGCTGAGATGGCGGCAGCATTTCATCGAGCGGGGTTCGACGCAACAGACGTGCACATGTCCGATCTTAAGTCGGGTCGTCAGCGCCTTGGCGACTTCAAAGGGTTTGCGGCCTGTGGTGGCTTTTCTTATGGCGATGTTTTGGGCGCGGGTGAGGGCTGGGCAAAAGGGGTCTTATTTGACACGGCAATGAGTGACCAGTTTCAGGCGTTTTTTGAACGAGAGGACAGTTTTGCACTGGGCGTTTGTAACGGCTGTCAAATGCTGTCAGCACTGGCGCCGTTGATTCCAGGAACCGAGCACTGGCCGAGGTTCGCGCGAAATCTCTCGGAGCAGTACGAGGCGAGATTGATACGAGTTCGTGTCGAGGAATCTGCATCAATTTTAACGATGGGCATGGGTGGATCTGAACTGCCAATTGTTGTCGCTCACGGAGAAGGAAGAGCGCAATTTTCCAGCGCCCACGATCTCTCGGCTCTCGAGTCTTCCAACCGTGTCTCGCTGCGCTACGTCGATAATCAGGACCAAGTGGCTGCGACCTTCCCCGCAAATCCTAACGGGTCGCCAAACGGCGTCACCGGGCTGTGCAATGCGGACGGGCGGGTCAATATTATGATGCCGCATCCAGAGCGCGTTTTTAGGACAGTGCAAATGTCGTGGGCACCTGCAGACTGGCCTGAGGACTCGGGCTGGATGCGTTTGTTCCGTAATGCACGCGTATGGGTGGATTAGATTTGAAACTCGATAGCCTAAACACCACTCACAAGCTAAACTTCGCGCCTTTCCAGCACCTCGATGTGCTGCGCTAGTCGTATGGAGCCCCAATGCTAAACCGGTATTCACTGTGGAAAAATACGCTCATCGCGCTGATTGTTGCGATGGGATTTTATTACGCTGCCCCAAACCTGTATGCGCCCGACCCCGCACTTCAAATTGGTGGTTCTAGCGGTTCGCAAGGTATTGACGACGATCTTCTTGTGCGTGCCAGTGAAGCACTCACTGCGGCTGAGATTGAACACTTTGGACAGGAAGTCCAAGCCTCTGGCAAAACGGGCCTAGTGAGGCTTCAAAGTCGGGACCAGCAGTTAAAAGCGCAGGCCGTACTTCAGCGCGCGCTGGGCGACGGTTTTATTGTGGCGCTCAACCTCGCACCGACAACTCCAGAATGGTTGATGACGGGCGGCGCTCAGCCGATGAAGCTAGGACTAGATCTGAGCGGCGGTGTTCATTTTAAGCTTGAGGTCGATGTCGACGCGGCCACGGAGCGCAAGCTAGAACAATACGAAAACGGGATTAAGCGACGACTTCGTGATGAGCGTATTCGTGGTCGAGTAGCGCTCGACGGCACGCGAGTCGGCATGACCTTTCGAGCGGTTGATGACCGTGAAGCGGCACGTGCGGCAGTGCGTGATTTGTACCCCGAACTGTTGCTCGATCGGGTGGACGACGACACGCCTCAGCTATTTGCTGAAGTGACGCAGGTCACTATTGCCGAAGTGGTTGAATACGCTGTGGCTCAGAACCTCACGACCCTTAGAAACAGGGTTAACGAGTTAGGCGTGTCAGAGCCTCTGGTCCAACGACAAGGTAAGAATCGAATTGTCGTGGAGCTCCCGGGTATTCAGGACACGGCTGAAGCAAAGCGCATCTTGGGTAAAGTGGCGAATTTGGAGTTTCGGCTGGTTGCAGAGACCAGTGCGCCGATTTCAGAGCGCCAGCGATTTGATTACCGCGGGGAGAGTCGCCAAGGCATGACGGAATGGCTCGAGCGCGACATCATCATTACCGGTGAGCGGGTTTCAAATGCCGCGTCGAGCTTCGATCAAAACGGCCAACCCAATGTGCAAATTACGCTCGATGGTGAAGGCGGCATGTTGATGTCTCGAGCAACGCGCGCCAACGTTAAGCGACGTATGGGGGTGCTCTTCATTGAGCGCAAGTATCGGACGCGTTACGAAACCGACGCAGAGGGTGCCACTGTGGTCATACGTGACCCCTATGATGAGAAGAAAGTGCTGACCGCACCGGTCATCCAATCAGCGTTGGGCGCTCAGTTCCAAATTACCGGTTTGGACAATCCAGGAGAGGCATCAGAGCTTGCACTGATGTTGCGAGCAGGCGCATTAGCCGCTCCGATCAGCTTTGTGGAGGAGCGGACTGTGGGCCCGTCTCTGGGTGCGGAAAATATTGAGCTGGGCATGAAGTCGCTCCAGCTAGGGCTTGCGCTCGTTGTGCTCTTTATGGCCGTTTATTACCGTGTGTTTGGTGTTATAGCCGTCGTTGCGTTGTCTGCAAACCTCGTCCTCTTGGTGGCCGTTATGTCTCTGCTGAGTGCGACCCTGACCTTGCCGGGCATTGCCGGTATCGTCTTGACGGTGGGTATGGCGGTGGATGCTAATGTCTTGATTTTTGCTCGTATTCGAGAGGAGCTGGCGGCTGGGACATCCAATCAACTGGCTATTCACAGTGGATTTGAGCGCGCAGTAACCACAATTTTGGACGCAAATATTACGACGCTGATTGTGGCGGTGATCCTGTATGCAGTCGGTACGGGACCGATCAAGGGATTTGCGGTCACACTTTCGGTCGGCATTATCACGTCGATGTTCACCGCGATTATGGGTACCCGCGCGCTGGTTAATGTGGTTTACGGAGGGCGGCGTGTTCAGCGTCTCAGCATAGGTCGTGTTCGCATGAAAGCCGATGCAAAAACTGAAGGGGCAACGGCATGAAACCGATAGCATTTATGCGTGGCCGCTTTGTAGCGGCGGCATTTTCAGGCGTTCTTTTGCTTGCCACGGTCATTTCGTTGGCAGTGCAGCAATTAAACTGGGGTCTCGACTTCACCGGCGGCACGCTCATCGAGCTTAACTACGAGGACAGCGCGGATCTTGGTGCGATTAGAACACAATTGAGCTCAGGCGGTTTTGAAGGCGCCATGGTGGTCAGTTTTGGTAACGACAAAGATGTGCTCGTGCGACTTCCGATCAGTTACTCGGACGCTGACGGCGCGAGGATGGTTGAAGTCCTGCGGGGTGCAACGACACAGGATATTATTTTACAGCGCATGGAGTTTGTTGGACCGCAGGTCGGTGATGAACTGCGGGAGCAAGGTGGGCTTGCAATGCTCCTTGCACTCGGTCTGGTGTTGATTTACGTCGGATTCAGATTTCAAATTAAATTCGCCATGGGCGCGGTCGTTGCACTGGCGCATGATGTGTTAATCATCCTCGGGTTTTTCTCGCTCACGCGCCTCGAGTTTGATTTGTCAGTGCTCGCTGCGATTCTTGCCGTCATCGGATATTCCTTGAACGATACAATTGTCGTGTCAGACCGGATACGGGAGAACCTGCGCAAGATTAGAAAGACAGCCCCCTTGGGTGTCATCGATATTTCGCTCAATGAAACGCTTGGCCGGACACTGGTAACCTCGTTGACGACAATGCTGGTTCTCACATCGCTTGCCGTGTTGGGTGGCGATATGATTTTCGGGTTTGCTGTGGCGCTTTTGGTGGGCGTGACGGTGGGAACGTATTCGTCAATCTACGTGGCGTCTACCTCACTGCTCGCGCTTGGCGTGACCAAAGAGGACGTTGCTATTCCCGTCAGGGAAGGCGCAGAGCAGGACGAGATTGCGCCCTAGCGGCTATCGAATCGATGCCGCGATTTGCTTAAGCAGTTTGGGATTTGCGGTCATAATGTCGCCGCCATCAAGAACATCGTCACTGCCTTTGAAATTGGTCACCAATCCGCCTGACTCTCTGATCAGAAGGGCGCCTGCAGCAATATCCCAGGGCTTAAGGCCTGCTTCCCAAAATCCATCCAGACGGCCTGCTGCGACATAGGCAAGATCCAGTGCTGCAGCCCCCATACGCCGAATGCCCATAGAGTTACCCGCAATTTGCCCTAGGCCCTTGAGGTACCATTCCATTTGCTCATCGCAATGGCCCAAAAACGGAGTGCCGGTGCCTATCAGGCATTCAGCGAGATTCGTGCGATCTGATACTCTGATCCGTCTACCGTTGACTTGTGCGCCACGTCCGCGAGAGGCTGTAAACTCTTCTTGCCTGACCGGATCCAAGATGATTGCGTGCTCAAGCTTTCCATTTTTGACACACGCCATACTGACGCAATAATGCGGGACCCCGCGCATAAAATTACTGGTGCCGTCGAGTGGGTCGATAATCCAGACATATTCCGCGTCTTCTGGACCGGTTCGCCCACTTTCCTCGCAGATGAATGCATGGTCGGGGTAGGTTTTCTTGAGGTTGTAGAGAATCTCTTGCTCTGAGGCGAGATCAACCTCTGTAACAAAATCTGCTTTTCCCTTGGCCTCGAAGCGGAGCCTTGTTAGGTCGTCTGACGCCCGAGCAATAAGGTTGCCTGCTTTGCGGGCTGCGCGAAGCGCGATATTAACCATAGGTTCCATGAAACTATCCGGGTATGCGGGAAGACGCGCGATGATAGCAAGAAGCGCGCGCCGGCGTTAGGGTTTGCTACACTCGCGGCCCAGCAAATTAGGTTCATTTATGAATTCGAACAACATACAAGTTGTACTGGTTAATCCGTCGCATCCTGGGAACATCGGCGCGGTGGCGCGCGCTATGAAAAATATGGGTTTGCGCAAGTTGGTGCTTGTGGATCCCCGCAAATTCCCAGACCCGGAGGCCCAGTGGCGTTCCGCGAGCGCTGTCGACATTATTGACAGCGCGAGAGTCGTGAGTTCACTTGACGAGGCGATCAAGGACAGTCAGTTCGTTGTGGGCACGAGCGCACGCGATCGACGGATACCCTGGCCTGTACAAGACGCTCGTCTGACGGCGCGACGAATCGTTGACCACTCCGTCAGTGAAAACGTATCGATACTGTTTGGTCGGGAGGACAGCGGGCTCAATAATGAGGAGCTTAAGCGTTGTAATTTGCACTGTCACATACCAACGCACCCCGACTATGAGTCACTCAATTTGTCGATGGCTGTGCAGATCGTATGCTACGAGATTCGAATGACGGAACTTGAGGGTACGTTGCCGCGCGAGGAGGATTCCGACTGGGAGAACCCCTTCGCCACGGCTCAAGACATGGAATACTTCTTTGAGCACCTCGAAGCGACGCTTGTTGACCTTGATTTTCTAAATCCCGCAGCGCCCAAGCGACTGATGACGAGGCTGCGGCGTTTGTTTAATCGGGTGCGTTTGGACGAAATGGAGGTGCAAATCCTCAGAGGTGTGCTGAAAGAGACCCGCAGAGTTGTTGGAGAAAATCGCAATAAATAATGCCCTTATGTGGCGTATCGTGTAATTCTTGACTAAACTAGTCAGGTATTCCAAGGGCGCCATTAAATTTGCGATGAAATTGACGACTCGAGGCCGCTACGCGGTGACTGCAATGCTTGATCTCGCCATCCACGGTGGGGAGCAGCCTATAACGCTTGCTGACATCTCGGCGCGTCAGGAGATTTCGCTGTCGTATCTGGAGCAGTTGTTTTCAAAGCTCAGGCGGGAAGCGCTCGTGCGCAGTGTGCGAGGTCCAGGCGGTGGCTATCAGTTGGCCCGGTCGAGCGATCTTATTTATGTGGCGCAAATCATCGATGCCGTTGACGAGTCTATCGATGCAACGAACTGTCAGGGGCGTGGCGACTGCAACCACGGTGAGGTGTGCCTTACACATCACCTTTGGCAGGACTTATCGGACCAGATACATGGTTTTTTGAGTGCCATCAGTTTAGATCAATTGGTTAACCGTGACGGTTACCCGCAAGCAGGTTACATGGCTGGGCTTGTCGAAGCGCAACCATTGACCGTTAGAGAACTATAGGCCGAGAGGCTAAAGGACTGATTTATGGGAAAGGCTGAAGTGTTAAATGTGCCGGTCTATTTAGATTACTTGTCGACCACACCGGTGGATCCGCGCGTCGCAGAAGCAATGATCCAGTGTCTTTCGATGGACGGTGTGTTTGGAAATCCGGCGTCACGCTCGCACCAATACGGCTGGAAGGCTGAGGAAGCGACAGAGAATGCGCGTGGCCAAGTCGCCGAGCTACTCAACGCAGATCCGCGTGAAATTGTGTGGACGTCGGGCGCCACCGAATCTGACAACCTCGCGATCAAGGGCGTAGCGCACTTTTACCAGCGCAAAGGAAAGCACATCATTACCTCGAAGATCGAGCACAAAGCGGTGTTAGATACGTGCAGACAGCTCGAGCGAGAGGGGTACGAAGTCACTTACCTTGAACCCAATAGTGACGGATTAACTACGCCTGAGATGATTTCTGACGCCATTCGTGAAGACACGACCCTTGTCAGTGTAATGCACGCAAATAATGAGATTGGCGTCGTCAATGATATCGCGGGTATTGGTGAAGTGTGCCGTGCACGTGGGGTCATTTACCACGTGGATGCGGCGCAAAGCACCGGTAAACTCCCGTTAGATATGGACGCGATGAAGGTCGACTTGCTGTCGATCTCGGCCCACAAAATGTATGGGCCTAAAGGTATTGGCGCTCTGTATGTGCGTCGCAAGCCGCGGGTGCGACTAGAGGCGCAAATGCATGGTGGCGGGCACGAACGTGGAATGCGGTCAGGCACATTGGCGACCCACCAGATTGTCGGTTTGGGTGAGGCGGCGCGGATTGCTAATGAAGAGATGCAGGTCGAGGGCGAACGTCTAAAAGCGCTGCGTCAGCATTTCTGGTCTTCGATTAACGATATTCCCGAAGTCCACATCAACGGCTCAAGAGATCATCGCTTGCCCGGTGCGCTCAATGTGAGTTTTGCATTTGTGGAGGGCGAGTCGCTCCTGATGTCATTGAAAGATCTCGCAATTTCGAGTGGCTCTGCGTGCACGTCTGCAAGCTTAGAGCCGTCTTATGTGTTGCGTGCCTTGGGTCTTAATGACGAAATGGCGCACAGTTCTTTACGGTTCAGTTTTGGGCGTTTTACGACACAGGACGACGTGGATCAAGCGGCGAAAAGTGTTCGTCACGCGGTCGAAAAATTGCGCGAGTTGTCGCCATTGTGGGATATGTACCAAGACGGTATTGATCTTGACACCATTGAATGGTCGGCGCATTAACAGGCGCTAAGCGCCGAAAGGAGTAGGTTATGGCTTACAGTGAAAAAGTAATTGATCATTATGAAAATCCCCGAAATGTTGGGAAACTCGATGCCGATAGCGACAATGTCGGTACCGGCATGGTCGGGGCGCCTGCTTGTGGTGACGTGATGCGTCTGCAGATACAGGTCAATGACGAGGGTGTGATCGAAGACGCTAAATTCAAGACCTATGGTTGTGGGTCAGCAATTGCGTCCAGCTCACTGCTCACCGAGTGGGTCAAAGGCAAGAAGTTGGATGAAGCTGCGGCGATTAAAAATACTGAAATTGCTCAGGAGCTGGCGTTGCCGCCTGTGAAAATCCACTGTTCAGTGCTCGCTGAGGATGCCATTAAGGCTGCCGTTAAGAACTTCCGTGAGAAGCGGGGCGAGTAATGACCATTAGCGTAACAACCGCTGCCGCCCAGCACGTGAGCAAACAGCTGACGGCACGAGGCTGTGGAGAGGGGATTCGCATCGGTGTTAAAACGTCAGGGTGTTCGGGGCTAGCCTACGTGCTTGAGTTCGTAGACCAACGCGATCCTGCGGACACCATCTTTGAAACGGATGGCGTGTGCGTTTTTGTGGATCCAAAGAGCTTAGTGTACCTGGACGGCACCATCGTGGACTTTACTCGAGAGGGTCTGAACGAGGGACTTGAGTTTAAAAATCCGAACGTCGCGGGTGAGTGCGGCTGTGGTGAGAGCTTTACAGTCTAAGTTCTGGACGTTAGCGCCCATTAGTGAGGTTTCGTGGCCAATTACTTTCAGTCTTTCGACCTGCATCCTCAGTTCGATATCGAGTTAGGTGCACTTGAACAGCGTTATGAGCAACTCATGCGGTTGTGTCATCCGGATCGTTTTGCTGGCGCACCTGCTTTCGAGCAGCAGGTCGCCGCGAAGCGAAGTGCCGATATCAATGAGGCCTTTGATGTGCTTAAACACGGTGTTAAGCGTGCAGGCCACTTACTGGAGCTTAAAGGCGTTGACTTGGACAAACTTGAGCGGCAACCCGCATCTCCAGACTTCCTTTTTGACCAAATGATGTTTCGTGAGCAGTTACAAGCATTCGATAGCCTCTCCGAGGCGCATGCTGACGCGCTGGTAGAACAAGTCTGCTCAGCTTACGCGTGCACTGAGGCAAAGTTCGCTGAGCTCTTTGAGTCCGGGGATATAACGGCTGCTTCGGCCTCCTGGGTTGAGTTCCACTTTCAGCAAAAGTTAAAAGATGAGCTGGTCAGAGCACAAAGCCAGGCGGGTCGTTAGATATGCTACTCCAAATTTCAGAGCCCGACAGTCCAGTAACGAATCAGCGCGTAAGGAAACGTGGTCTCGGTATTGATCTCGGGACAACAAATAGCCTGGTTGCGACCAAGTCAGAGCAAGACGCTTTGGTACTTAAGGGTCCCGACGGCACCGCCTTGCTGCCCTCCGTAGTTCACTTTGGTGACCAGGTCACGGTTGGCAATCCAGCACTTGCGTTGGCCGAGAGTGATCCGGGTAATACGGTCGTGTCGGCAAAGCGACTGATGGGCAGAGCACGCGAGGATTTGAGCCACATTCAGTTGCTTGGCTTGGAGGACTCAGACAGGCTTGCCTTTGATACCGCCAGCGGACCTAAAACGCCGGTGGAAGTGTCTAGCGAAATTTTACGAGCGCTCTCTGAACGTGCTGCGGCCGTTTTGGGTGAGCCTCACGAGGGTGTCGTTATAACGGTGCCGGCGTACTTTGATGATCGACAGCGCCAAGCGACGCGTCAGGCGGCCGAAGTTGCCGGGGTGAACGTTTTGCGCCTGCTGAATGAGCCGACAGCTGCCGCAGTGGCTTACGGTCTTGACGAGACTATTGCTGAGTCGAGTGTCGTGGCTGTCTACGATTTGGGTGGCGGCACCTTCGATATTTCAATTTTGCGGATGGAGCAAGGTTTGCTCAGAGTTCTGGCGACTGGAGGCGACAGTGCGCTCGGTGGCGATGACTTCGACGCTGTGATTGTAGATTGGCTTCAGACCCAATGGTCCCTGTCGGAGCCTACGCATTCTCAAATGCGACAGCTTCTTATGACTGCTCGAAGGGCCAAAGAAGCATTGACAGACTGTGACACGGTCAGTGTTGATGCGCCCAATTCAGTGGCACCCCAACCCAGTTGCGAACTCAGTCGCGAGCGGCTTCAGGCGTTATCGCAGTCACTTGTAAAGCGCACGTTAGACGCGTGTTCCAATGCAATGGAAGACGCGGGTGTCGAGCAGGTCTCGGAGGTCGTTTTGGTCGGGGGATCGACGCGAATGCCACTTGTTCGAGAATCTGTCGCTGACTTTTTTCACAGTGACCCCCTGTGTTCTATTAATCCTGATGAAGTGGTTGCACTGGGCGCTGCGATTCAAGCCGATGTATTAGTGGGTAACGGTGATGGCCAGGAAGCGCTGTTACTTGATGTGATTCCGCTCTCTCTGGGTCTTGAGACCTATGGCGGACTCATAGAAAAGATCGTGCCTCGAAATTCGGTACTGCCGGTGGCCAAAGCGCAGGAGTTTACAACAGCAAAAGATGGGCAGACGGGTTTGGTGGTACACGTTCTTCAAGGCGAGCGTGAGCGGGTGGAGGACTGTCGTTCGCTGGCGCGTTTTGAGTTGAGTGGTATTCCGCCAATGGTGGCGGGCGCCGCTCGAATCTTGGTGACATTTCGTGTGGACGCCGATGGACTGCTTGAAGTCTCTGCCAGAGAGGAAATAACGGGGACCGAAACCCATCTGGTGGTTAAGCCATCGTTTGGACTCTCTGATGATGAAGTCGCTACGATGCTTCGATCGAGTCAACAATACGCAGCCGAGGATATGCAGGCGCGTCAGTTGCGCGAAGCGCGGGTGGAGGCCGAGTCGTTATTGCATGGCCTCGCCGGCGCACTGGAGGCCGATGGAGATTTATTAAGTGTTCATGAGCGGCTAGGCCTTGATGGTGAAGTCGAGCGATTACTGCAGGTGTTGGATGCGGATGACGTGGACGTCATTCGCCTGCGTGCGGACGAATTGGGTCAGGCGTCGCTTGCGTTTGCTGAGCGACGGATGGATAAAAGTATAAAAGCAGCTCTTGGCGGTGTCGCCGTGTCAGAGCTTGAGTCTTTGGATTAAGGGGCGGGAAATGCCACAGATTATCGTACTACCACACCATGAGATATGTCCTGCTGGTGCGGCGGTGGAAGCGGAGAGTGGGCAGACCGTTTGTGAGGTATTGCTGAAAAACCATATCGATATCGAGCACGCCTGCGAAATGTCGTGCGCTTGCACCACCTGTCACGTGATCGTCAGAGAGGGATTTGACTCGCTGAGTGACGCTGACGAGCTGGAAGAGGACTATTTGGATAAGGCGTGGGGACTCGAGCCCGAGTCTCGGCTGTCCTGTCAGGCCGTCGTGGGTGCTGAGCCGCTTGTTGTTGAAATTCCGAGATACACGATCAATCACGCTTCAGAGAAGCATTAAAAAGCACACTTTTGTTGCCATGACAGCCTGAGGCAAAGGCCTTATACTCCGCGCGCGCGACGCTTGTGGTCACTGCATGACCAGACCGAGCGTTCATTTAATTATTATCAGGAGACACCCATGTCCGTTGAACAAACCCTCTCGATCATTAAGCCTGACGCGGTTGCAAAAAATGTCACAGGTCAGATTAACGCGCGCTTTGAAGCCGCGGGACTCCAGATCGTGGCACAAAGGATGTTGCGTTTGTCGGACGAGGTTGCTGGCGGGTTCTACGCTGAGCACAAAGAGCGTCCTTTTTATGCGGACCTCGTCGGCTTCATGACTTCAGGGCCTGTTGTGGTTCAAGTTTTGCAAGGCGAGGGTGCGATTCTCAAGAACCGTGAACTCATGGGTGCGACAAACCCAGCAGAGGCAGACGCCGGTACTATCCGAGCTGATTTTGCGAAATCGATTGACGCGAACGCAGTTCATGGATCGGACGCTCCCGAGTCTGCAGCAAGAGAGATTGCTTACTTCTTCGCCGCAAGCGATCTTTGCGGTCGATAAGGTCTCTTCGCTCACGATGCCAGATGGGGTGATCGCAACAACTAAGCCCATCAGCAAAGTTAACTTGCTGGGCATGACGCGTGCCCAGCTCGAACATTTTTTTGCTGAGATTGGTGAAAAAAAATTCCGTGCACAACAGGTGATGAAGTGGATTCATCATCAAGGCGTGTGCGACTTCCAAGTCATGACGAACCTTGGCAAGGCCCTCAGAGACCGACTCGAGACACTCGCGGAAATTACGCCTCCAGGCATTAGCAGTCAGCAAGACTCGACTGATGGGACGCGAAAGTGGGCGATCAGCGTCACAGGGGGTGCACTCGTCGAGGCGGTTCTGATTCCCGAGGGGGACAGAGCAACATTATGCGTCTCATCCCAAGTGGGATGCAGTCTTGACTGTAAGTTTTGCTCGACCGGTAAGCAGGGTTTTCAGCGCGATCTGACCGCTGCGGAAATTATTGGTCAAGTGTGGCTTGCGATCGACTCGTACGATGGTTGGCAGCCCGGTAAAGGACGGGTTGTCACTAACGTCGTGATGATGGGGATGGGGGAACCGTTACTCAATTTCGATAATGTCGTCTCCTCTATGGACCTGATGTGCGACGACCTCGCTTATGGCCTCTCAAAGCGCAAAGTGACGCTGTCGACATCGGGCGTGGTTCCCGCACTGGACAAGCTTGCCGAGTTATCTGATGTCAGTCTTGCCATTTCATTGCACGCACCGAATGATGAGATTCGCGATAAAATCGTGCCGCTTAATCGCCGGTACCCTATCGACAAGCTGCTCAGCTCAGCGCGGGCTTACATCGATGCGCAAACTGACAAGAAGCGCGTGGTAACGATCGAATACACCTTACTTGCGGGCGTTAACGATCAAGTGGAGCACGCGCAGGAGCTGACGCAGTTGCTCAAGGACTACCCATGCAAGATTAATTTAATTCCCTTTAATGATTTTCCAAATTCTGGCTTTGAACGTCCCAGTGGAAATGCGGTTTCCAGATTCTGGAAAGTCTTGATGGAAGCAGGATTCATCGTCACAGTAAGGACAACACGGGGTGATGATATCGACGCTGCATGTGGACAGCTCGTTGGAGACGTTAACGACCGTACAAAACGTTCTGCTCGATATCGTGCACAATACGAAGAACTTGAGACACTAGAGGGGTAAGACGTTCGGTGAAATACTTTTCACTTCTGATACTCACGGTCTTTTTGAACGCATGTGTGACCGAAACCTCGGGCCCAGAGCCAGTGCCAGTCAATCCGCAAATGGCGCTCGAGCAGCGTGTGGGGTTGGCTCGACAGTACATTGGTGTCGGTGATTGGGCGAACGCGAAGCGAAACCTTGAACTAGCAGCTGATATTGACCCCAACAGTCCGGATGTATTGGAGGCTTTTGCGCTGGTCTATCAGCGCACGGGTGAGTTTGAGCGGGCTGAGCGCAGTTTCGATCGTGCGTTAGCACTCGGTGGTGGTTCGCGGATTAAGAATAACTACGCGGCCTTCTTGTTTGCTCAAGGACGTTACCGCGACTCCGCGAGCGCGTTCGAGGAGGTGACGACCGACACCCTCTACAGAGGTCGATCGCAAGCTTTTGTCAATTTGGGGCTGGCCCTATTGCAGACGGGCAATGTGCAAGGTGCGCGTGCATCGTTTGATCGAGGGCTGCTCATGGAGCCACGAAACGCCACTGCGCTGCTGGAGTTGACTCAGATCGCGCTTACCGAGGGTGATGAAGACGCCGCGAGTCGGTATTATGAACGCTATCGGCAAGGGGCACGCAGTCAAACGGCACGAGCCCTCATCCTTGGTGTAGAGATTGCGCGTCTTCAGGGCGATGCGAATTTAGAGGCGAGCAATATGATGGTGCTGAGAAATCTTTACGCCGAGACGCCGATTTTTAGGGCGTGGACAGCTGCACAGTTGGAGCAGCGTTAAGACTATAAGAACAATTTAGGGGGACTCTCCATGAGTCAGGCTTCACCGATCAAGCGTCGTAAGAGCCGCCAGATTATGGTTGGCAACGTACCTGTGGGTGGTGACGCCCCAATCAGCGTTCAAAGCATGACGAATACGGAGACGTGTGATGTCAGCGCGACCGTTGCTCAGATTGAGGCGATTGCCGATGCTGGCGCTGATATTGTCAGAGTTTCGGTGCCGAGTATGGACGCCGCCGAGGCGTTTAAAGAAATCAGAAAAGCCTCCCCCGTACCGTTGGTGGCAGACATTCACTTTGACCACAAAATTGCGCTAAAAGTGGCTGAATATGGGGTGGACTGTTTAAGGATTAACCCCGGCAACATTGGCAAAGAGCAAAAGGTGCGTGAAGTCATTGCGGCGTGCAAAGACAAGGGTATTCCCATTCGTATTGGCGTCAACGCGGGCTCGCTCGGTAAAGAGTTGATGCGTAAGTACCCCGAGCCAACGGCTGAGGCCCTGATTGAGTCTGCGCTGAAAAATGTGGATATCTTAGAGCGACACAACTTTCCCGATTTCAAGGTCAGTGTTAAAGCCTCCGACGTATTCATGGCCGTGGCTGCCTACCGTGGATTGGCGCAACAAATAGAGCAACCACTGCACCTTGGAATTACGGAGGCGGGCGCACTCAGGGGCGGTACCGTCAAGTCTGCCGTGGGTCTTGGTATGTTATTGATGGAAGGTATTGGCGATACGCTGCGCGTCTCCTTAGCCGCCGACCCGGTGGAAGAGGTCAAAGTGGGCTTTGAGATTCTCAAGAGCTTAAAAATAAGAGCAAATGGTATTAATTTTATCGCTTGTCCTAGCTGCTCACGGCAAAACTTCGATGTTATAGGTACAATGAACGAGCTCGAACGGCGCCTTGAGGACATTCGAACGCCGATGGATGTCGCAGTCATTGGCTGTATCGTTAATGGGCCGGGTGAAGCCAAGGAGGCCGATGTCGGTCTGACGGGTGCCACACCCAGTAATTTGATTTACCTCGACGGGGAGCCGGATCACAAAATCAGTAACACCAATTTTGTTGATCATTTGGAATCCGTTATCCGCAAGCGTGCTGAGAACCTGGAAGCCCAGCGTGCCCGAGAAGAAGCGGACATTATTTCCAGCAGTCACTAGGATACACAGTTAATGAGTCAGTACCGCGCAGTTCGGGGAATGGTTGATGTTCTTCCCGATGAAACGCCGTTGTGGCAGATGCTTGAGCAAACTGCGCGCGATGTGATTGGCGCACACGGCTATTCTGAAATTCGAACACCGCTGGTTGAACGAACAGAGCTCTTTGCGCGATCCATTGGCGAAGTCACTGATATTGTAGAAAAAGAAATGTACTCGTTTGCTGACCGAAATGATGAGGGTCTATCTCTGCGTCCCGAGGGCACGGCAAGTACTGTTCGAGCAATGGTGCAGCATAATTTGATCCAGTCAGCTCAACGGGTTTGGTACATGGGTCCAATGTTCCGCTACGAGCGGCCACAAAAGGGTCGTCAGCGCCAATTTCACCAGCTCGGTGTCGAGGCGTTTGGTGTGCCGACGCCTGATCAAGACGCCGAGCTTTTGTTACTCTGCCGTCAATGGTGGAAACGACTCGGTATTGACGATGTTGTGACTTTGGAACTCAATACTATTGGCAGTGCTGAATCTCGGCACGCCTACAAGGGGGCGCTGACCGCGTATCTGCGGCAGCACGTCGAGTCGCTGGATGAGGACAGCCAGCGTCGCCTTGAGACTAATCCGTTGCGCATTTTGGACAGTAAATCTGCGGCTACGCAAAACGTGGTTGCTGACGCACCTGCAATGGCGACGTTTCTGGACGACGAATCGAAAGCGCATCACGACCAGTTGTGCGAACTACTGGGGCAGGCAGGGCTGTCTTTTGTTGCCAATCCAAACCTCGTGCGCGGCCTCGATTACTACAACAAGACCGTTTTTGAGTGGACCACTGATCGACTCGGTGCGCAGGCGACTGTCTGTGGCGGTGGACGGTACGACGGCATGGTTGGTCAGTTTGGCGGCAAGGCGACGCCGGCGGCGGGATTCGCCGCAGGACTGGAGCGTCTTATTATGCTGTTGCAAACGCTCGAGGTTGACGCAACAGACCCCCCAGATTTGTACGTCATAAGTGCGGATTCAAATGCACTTAGCCAAGCGATGCTCGAGGCAGATAGAATACGCACTGAATTTCCGGGTTTGCGTGTTGTCCAACACCTCGGTGGGGGCAGTCTTAAGAGTCAATTTAAGCGGGCGGACAAGAGTGGCGCCTCATGGGCCATGGTTTATGGTCCAGATGAACTGGCGCAAGGGACAGTGACTTTGAAGCCCCTGCGAACAAACGAAGAACAGACGAGCCTCGGCAGAGGCGCATTGAATGATTTTTTACACCGGTTAGAACGACTGGCGAGCGATATTGAGGAGTAGGGAGTGGCTGATCACCTTCAAGAGGAAGAGCAGTTAGATGCGATTAAGCAGTGGTGGGACGAAAACCGTGTCTCAGTGATTGCCGCCGTCGTGCTGACAATCGGTGGATCGTTTGGGTGGTCCCAGTATCAAGACTACACGGTGAGCACAGCAGATGCTGCTGCAAATGCTTACGATGAGGTACTCCAGTTAAAGCTTTCTGGCGAGTCTGCAGAACAACTCGCGGTGATGAGCCGCGGTCTACGCGAGCGTCACGCGGGTGACGCGTTTGCTGACTTTGCGTCGCTTCAGGTGGCCTCTGCTGCTGTTGAGGCTGGCGATCTTGCACTGGCAGAGCGTGAGCTTGAGTCCGTCATGGCCAGTGTTGATCTTGAGACAACGGTCGGGCAACTGGCCCAGCTGCGACTTGCTCGAGTCCTCGCTGCAAATGGCAATGAGGCGCGCGCGATTGCTATTTTAGAGTTAGGTAGCGATTCGTTCCCAGCCAGTTATGCACAAGCGCTGGGGGATGTTCACCTTGCGGCAGGTCGACAGGTACAAGCGCTGGAGGCGTATCGTACAGCGCAAACAGCATCGCTATCACTGGGTGGTCAGTTGGGCCTCGTTGACCTCAAGGTCAGTGGCTTATCGCTGAGAGAAACCAACGAGTCTACTGAGGTAAATCAGTAATGAAGCTATGGCGTCTGCTGATTATCAGCGTCTCGGTGGTCACGCTCAGTGGCTGTAATACCCTCCAGGATTGGTTTAACTCTGATGACGGTGAGGACCTGACTGCCCCCGTTGAGCTCGAGCGAATTGAGGCGACGGTAAAACTCAATAAGCAGTGGTCAACCAGTATTGGAGACGGACAGGGCAACGGGTTTTATAGAATTACGCCCGTACTTGAGAATGGTGTTATTTACGCCGCCTCTAGCGATGGTGAAGTCGCTGCAATTGATGCCATAGACGGCAATCGGCTATGGCGCGTTGAGTTGGAACGGCCACTCTCTGGCGGCGTCGGTTATCACAACGACAGTGTGTATCTTGGTGGCGCTGACGGCTCAGTGCTGCAACTTTCGGCACGAGATGGCGAAGTTTTATGGGAAGCGGCTGTGTCCGGTGAAGTTCTCGCCGCACCCGCTGTTTCAGACGACTGGGTCATTGTTCAGACTTACGACGGTAAACTTTTGGGCTTTGAGGCCGGTGCTGACGAGCCGACATGGACCTTTACGAGCGACGTCCCAGTATTGACGTTGCGAGGGACTTCAACACCCATTTTATTGGGTAATAACGCGATTGCTGGATTTGGCGACGGTAAGGTCGTTGCCGTCGATGTGGATTCAGGAAATGTCAGTTGGGAGTCTCGTATTGGGGTTCCACAGGGCAGTTCTGAGATTGACCGAATCGTCGATATCGACGGTACGATCACTCAGCAAGGCGTTGAGTTGTTCGTCTCGAGCTACCAAGGACGAGTTGCGGCCTTGGATACGCGTACTGGACGAAAACTGTGGCAACAGAACGTGTCCTCGGTCACGGGAACGCACGTGGGTTTCGGCAATGTGTATGTGACCGACGTGGACGGTACTGTCAGCGCATTTCTGCGCAATGGGCAGGGCGTACGCTGGCAAAATATTGAGCTGGGCTATCGTGAACTGTCCAGGCCAACCCCGATCAACAGTTACGTCGCTACCGTCGACTACGAGGGTTACCTTCACTTACTGTCGCAAGTTGACGGCACTATTGGCGGCCGGACTAAAGTCGGGGGGAGTGCGGCTCGAGCGGACATGATCTCTGACCGCGGTCGACTCTACGTCTACACCGACAGCGGCCAGCTCCTCGCCTTTGAGTTAGAGGTTCGAGAATAAGCCAATGCTACCCGTCATTGCGTTGGTTGGACGCCCTAATGTGGGCAAATCAACGCTATTTAATCAACTCACGAAGTCTCGTGATGCACTTGTCGCGAATCTTTCAGGCTTAACCCGTGATCGTCAGTACGGTGAAGGTCGCTGTGATGAGCAGCGCTTCATTGTGATCGATACGGGAGGCATCACCGGCGAAGAAGCGGGCATAGACGCCGCGATGGCGGCGCAATCGCTGGCGGCCATTGACGAGGCTGATATCGTTTTATTAATGGTCGACGGTCGCGCAGGACTGCAAGTGGGTGACCAAGCGCTGGTTCGTTTGCTGCGAAGCCGCAGTAAGCCCTTTGAACTGGTGGTGAACAAAATTGACGGGGTGGGAGAGGACGTAGCAGCGGCGGACTTCCACGGTCTGGGCGTCAGTGGGTTGCATACGATTGCAGCGACACACAACCGTGGTGTGCGCGCAATGATTGCTGAGGTCATGGAACCGTTTGGCGAGACGCAGAGCGAGAACGACGATCTGGGCGGGGGTATTCGTGTTGCGGTTGTCGGTCGTCCAAACGTGGGTAAATCAACGCTGGTAAACAGGCTTTTAGGAGAAGATCGCGTTGTGGTCTTCGATGAGCCCGGCACCACTCGTGACAGTGTCTTCATTGAATATGAGCGGCACGGGCATACCTATACCTTGATCGATACTGCAGGCGTTAGGCGTCGAAAGAACGTTAAAGAGACAGTCGAAAAGTTTTCGATTGTCAAAACGTTGAAAGCCATCGATCAAGCTAATGTGGTCATCTTACTGATGGACTCGCGAGAGGGCGTTGTCGATCAGGATCTTCATTTGTTGGGACAGTGCATCGAAGCAGGCCGGGGCCTCGTTGTTGCACTTAACAAATGGGATGGCATGGAGGCTGATGAGCGTGAGCGAGTCAAAGTCGAGCTTCAGCGGCGCTTGATTTTTGTGGACTACGCCGACATCCATTTTATTTCTGCGCTGCACGGGACCGGCGTGGGGCACTTGTATGATTCTATTCATGGAGCCTACGAGTCGGCCACTCGCAAACTGACAACGCCTAGGTTGACCAAATTACTTGAGGATGTTGTCGGGAGCCATCCACCGCCGATGGTGGGCGGTCGTCGCGTGAAGCTTCGATACGCGCACATGGGAGGGCATAATCCGCCGCGAATCGTGATACACGGGAACTCTACTGACAACTTACCCCAAAGTTATGTGCGGTACTTGGAGAACGCATTTCGCCGTGAGCTTGACCTTACTGGAACGCCCATTCGGATTGAATTGAGAACAGGAGAAAATCCCTACGCAGGACGAAAGAATAAACTGAGTGAGCGTCAGGTTCAGCGACGAAAACGGCTCGTGTCCCACATCAAGAAAGCGGATAAGAAGAAGAAAAACAAAAAGACGCAGTAACGTCAAAACAATCTAAATCTCCGCACATTTATTTATTTAAATTATGAGCGAGATATAAGTCATTTATTTCACAAATAACCACATCTCCCACATAGTGTGCGCTCTGAATCTGACATTACGTTAAGTAGGGGTGTGTTGTGAGCAATTACTCGGAGCAAGTTGAGAATCTGGCGGGTCTGGCAACGGCCGCCAATGGTGTGAGTGCGGAGCAAGCAGTGCGCATGCGACTGCAAAATCAGTTCAAGACGGGGCTCGATGTGGCGCGATATACCGCAGACATTATGCGACGCGATCTCGACGCCTACGATGCGGATACGTCTCAGTACACGCAATCATTGGGCTGCTGGCATGGATTTATTGGCCAACAGAAAATGATTGCCATTAAAAAGCATTTCGGTGATACCCGCCGACGTTACCTTTACTTGTCCGGTTGGATGATTGCGGCGCTGCGGTCTGAATTTGGCCCCTTGCCTGATCAGTCAATGCACGAAAAAACATCAGTACCATCGCTGATTGAAGAGCTGTATACGTTTTTGCGACAGGCTGATGCTCGTGAGCTTGGAGGCCTTTTTCGTCAACTCGATGCGGCGCGCAACGAGAATAACGACGTTCAAACGCGTGCGATTATTAATCAGATCGACAATTTCCAGACACATGTCGTGCCGATCATTGCAGATATCGACGCTGGGTTTGGTAATGAGGAAGCGACTTACCTGCTCGCCAAGAAGATGATCGAGGCGGGTGCTTGCGCAATTCAAATTGAGAATCAGGTCTCTGATGAAAAACAGTGTGGGCACCAGGACGGAAAAGTAACGGTCCCCCACGCTGACTTCCTCGCAAAGATTCGCGCGGTTCGCTATGCGTTCATAGAACTTGGTGTTGAAAATGGCATTATCGTCGCACGGACAGATTCACTCGGAGCCGGTTTGACCAAGCAAATTGCGGTCACCAATGAGCCGGGTGATCTTGGTGATTTATACAACAGCTTTATTGACGGTGACGTGGTGCAAAGTGCTGACGATCTAGCCAACGGCGACGTTGTGATGAAAGCCAATGGTGAGCTGATTCGTCCAAAGCGTCTCGCGTCCGGATTGTTCCGGTTCAAGCCCAACACGGGTGAAGATCGCGTCGTTCTTGACTGTATTACGTCACTCCAAAACGGCGCTGACCTATTATGGATCGAGACAGAAAAGCCCCACGTTGGTCAGATAGCGCAAATGGTGAATCGAATTCGTGAGGAAGTACCTACTGCGAAGCTGGTTTACAACAACAGCCCTTCGTTTAACTGGACATTAAATTTCCGCCAGCAGGTCTTTGATATTTGGGCAGAAGAAGGGCGTGATGTCTCCGCGTATACGCGCGATGAATTGATGGCAGCTCAGTATGACGAGACTGAGCTTGGGCTTGAGGCAGATCGTAAAATCCAGTCTTTCCAGGCTGACGCGGCCCGTGAAGCCGGTATTTTCCATCACTTGATAACGTTGCCCACCTACCACACGGCGGCACTGTCCACAGATAACCTGGCCAAAGAGTACTTTGGTGAAGCGGGAATGCTGGGCTATGTTGCCGGCGTTCAGCGAAAAGAGATTCGCCAGGGCATCGCCTGTGTGCGGCATCAAAATATGGCGGGCTCTGATATGGGCGACGATCATAAGGAATACTTTTCGGGTGATGCGGCGCTGAAAGCGGGTGGCGCGGACAATACAATGAATCAATTCGGGTAAGCATGCCGAATGAGTGGTTAGCGCCCGGTCATTTGACTGGGCTTTTTTTTGGCCGTGACTTGCCAAAGTGCCCAGACCAAAGCAAAGTTCCAAAATGAAATGGGAAAATATAGATCAACAAGTGTGTTCAGTTGCCCGTGCGCTGTCGATTGTCGGTGAGCGTTGGACGCTACTCATTATTCGCGATGCGTTCAAGGGCACTCGACGGTTTGAAGGGTTTCATAAAAACTTAGGTGTCACGCGGCACAGACTGACGGAGCGTCTCACGATGCTGGTTGAGTCTGGGGTCTTGACGAAAGTGCCGTACCGGACGAATCCCGAGCGTTTTGAGTACCGCCTGACACGAATGGGGCTGGGGCTTTACCCCGTTTTAATGAGCCTCAGCCATTGGGGCGATCAATGGCTGGCAGATGAAAATGGGCCACCGATGACGTATTGGCACAGTCGATGCGCTAGCGGATGTGATCCTCAACTCGCCTGTAGCGGCTGTGGCGAGCCCCTACGCCCGGAAGAGGTATCCGCGAAGCTAGGCAATGAGTTGAGTGAATATGTGGCACACTTGGAACGTCAGGGTTTGGCCGTGCCCAGTGATGCCGAGTTGCCCAGGCAAGCCGGTGAATACCGATTAGCCCAGAATAAAAAGGAATGAGGAATATGAACCAGCAAGCGAACAATCTGATTATGAACGCTGACGAGAACATGGGTAATGTTGAGCGTGCCCCCCTTGATGAGCAGCTTTTCCGCAAGCAACGTTTAGCGGCTGCGCTGCGTATCTTTGGGCGTTTCGGATTTGATGAGGGTGTTGCGGGCCATATCACCGTCCGAGATCCACTGGATCCTGAGACATTTTGGGTCAACCCCATGGGGCGGTCATTTAAGATGATGCGCGTATCGGACCTTATCCGTGTCGATCACAGTGGGACGATTGTCGAGGGAAGCGGTATTTTAAATGGCGCCGCCTTTACCATTCACAGCCAGATTCACGCGGCGCGTCCCGACGTGACCGCGGCGGCGCATGCCCATTCTATTTACGGTAAAACCTGGTCGACACTCGGGCGGCTGCTCGATCCGTTGACCCAAGACGCCTGCGCTTTTTATGGCGATCACGCCCTGTTAGATGATTACACGGGGGTTGTTGTCGATATGGACGAGGGTGAGCGTCTTGCGAAGACCTTGGGAGAGGGTAAGGCCATTATTTTGAAAAATCACGGACACCTCACTGTCGGTCAGTCCATTGAAGAAGCAACGTGGTGGTATGTCACGATGGAGCGTTCATGCCAAGCACAGCTGATGGCCGAGGCGGTCGGTAATACGAAACCTATTCCTCATGAAATGGCGCTACACACACAAAAACAAGTGGGAAGTACGCTTGCAGGTTGGTTTAGTGGACAGCCACTTTTTGATGTTATTTTGAGTGAGCAACCAGAACTTTTAGACTGACAGGGGGTGGGTGTTTTACCTGTCGGTTAACGCACTAGACTGAGGCAGAAAAGTGGGGTCGGTTGAACGCGCCCAACAACACCGCAACGTTGAGCGCTTGAACCGCTAATAAAGGGTAATGAATTGCTTGAACGAGCGTCGGTGGGTCATCGGTTCCGAGCGAGTGACGCGCCCATTGATAGAACGCGGCTGCAAAAGCGAGACCGAGTAGCGCTCCGACGGACTTTCCAATATCCACAATCTTGAGTTGATCCTTCGCGATGAGCAGGGTTTCAAATCGAACGAGGTAGCTCCCGAAAATCAGTGCAACCTGAAAACCCAGATAAATACCTGCGGCTAATGCGAAGCCCGGCGGGTAGAGCAGAATAGCGATGACGCTAATGAGAGCGACGACCTCCACAGTGATCGAGATTCGAAAAAACCACTTGAGATTAAATAGCCGCGAATAGGCCAGCGCAACCACGGATGTACCGATGCTGAATCCAATACCCCCTGCAGAGAAAATCTCAGGCGCCAGGGGGGTCATTAAGCCAACGTAGGCAGTACCCCAAACCCCTTGGAAAAATGCATTGATGGATTTATAAGCAATGAATCGATTGAGACGAATGGCCTTGTGAGTCGCCTCCGCCATCTAGTAGTCGACGCCTTTTCGCGCTTTAACGCCCGCATTAAAGGCATGCTTTATATCTTTTACCTCTGAGACGGTGTCTGCCAGATTTTGAAGTGCTGTGCCGCCACCGCGGCCCGTGATGACAACACTTTGATGCGGAGGTCGATCATCAACGGTGCCGATGACTTCGGATTCACTGAGGTAACCAAAGGCGAGCATGTAAGTGAGTTCATCAAGGATAACGAGATCGTAATTGGGATCCGTGAGCATACGAGAGGCCTCGCGCCAAGTTCGCTGCGCAGCGTCAATATCGGCTTGCCGATCTTGTGTGTCCCATGTAAACCCCGTACCCATTTGATAAAAATCAGACTGAGGCAGGTTTTCGCGCGCGAAGAGTTCTTCACCTGATAACTGTTCGCCCTTGATGAACTGCACAATACCGACTCTCTGGCCATAACCCATTGCGCGCATGACCATACCAAATGCAGAACTGGTTTTGCCCTTACCATTGCCGGTAAGCAACACCACGAGGCTTTTGTCAGTATCTGCGGCAGCGATAGAGGCGTCGACGTTTGTCTTCTGTTTCTCCATCGACGCTTTGTGTTTTGCGTCCTTGTTCATCGAACATCCCTAAAGCGTAAGATTTATACCCAGATACAGTGCCCGACGAGGGCTGCGATATCCAACAATGTCGGTGTACTTCTGGTTAGCCAGATTTTCCGCTCGAACCGAGAGTTTGACATTGTTTGTGATGTTATAGGCGTAACTCGCATCGACGACCGCGTAGTCCTTAAGGTCGCCCCCAAACTCGTCGACGCGATCTGCGGTCTGACGCGCTGTGAGCATCCAATTTGACCGATCGTCTGTGTAGCGGGCGCTCAGTTGAGAGGTCAGACCAGGACGATAGGGCAGTGGGGCGCCGGAAGCATCGTCAGCGTCGAGTTGGGACACAAAGCCGCCAACAGCGAGGCGATCCGAAAGCTGCCATGAGGCTGACGCCTCGACGCCGGTTGACTGGCTTTTACCCTGAATCTGTACATAACCACTGTAGCCCACTAAGTCGAAAATAATCGCGTCTGTAATGTCCTGGTCGAAGTAGGTGATCTCCCAGACCAACGCGCCACTGGTGTCACGTAAGCCCAGCTCCCAACCAGCGCTTTGCTCCTCAGACAGCGGTTGATCGGCTGCGGGAGCATAGGCCCATGGCCCACTGTTGTAGCCTATTTCATAGGGCGATGGCGCTCTGAAACCCGTGCCCGCCGCAATTTTAAGCACAACATTATCCAGTGGCGTTTGAGAGAGTGCCGTGAGTCTCCAAGAGGTGTGACGACCGAAATCGTCGTTGTCGTCCGACCGGATGCCCGCGGACAGTGTGAGTCGCTCTGACTGGCGTCTTAGGTTTACAAAAGTCGCGTTATTGTCGCGCGTGCGTTGATCAGCACCATCGTCGTACCCCTGCTCATCAAGATCGATCCCCACGGTGAGGCTCAAGTCGTTCGTCAGATTACGACTGTGCAAGGCCGAGATCTGACGATTTTTGCCTTGAGTACTAAAGCCTACGGTATTGTCTGTTGCATAGGCTCGTTCGCTATTGCTCTCGCTCCATCTGACTTGCGACGATTGGCCCTCGCCAGTGTGCTCAAGCAGCAGCGATTGGCTGTCATTTTGATAATCGTCTCGGCAATTATTGCTGGTGGTAAAGCTCGCCGTGTAGCACAGATCGTAGTCCGTCTCGGCACGGACCTCACGGGCGCTCAGGGTTGCGCTCCAATTTCTCCAGGTTGGCGTGGTGTAGGTGAGTTGGTAACTCTCGTTGTCGTATCCATCGTCGTCGTTAAGGGTGACGTCATCGAGTCGCGCATTGAAGCCGTCGAGTGTCATCTGACTGATGGAAATCGAGCCCTCACCGAGGTCACTTGCACCCGAGCTCAAGACCATCGACTCGCTTTGAAAACCGTATCCTCCCAGCTCAGCACTCATCAAAACGGAGGGCTGACTCGATCCTCTTCGACTACTCAGAGCGATTACCCCACCGGCGTCAGCGCCCCACAAAAGCCCTTGAGTCCCGCGCAATACCTCGATGCGGTCGAGCGAATTTGAGACGATGTGTTCCATACGAGGGCCGATTTGAGGCGACGAGGGGTCGCTAATATCAACACCGTCGAGTAACACCTTTGTTCTAAAACCATCTTGACCGCGTATCCGCACACCGCTGACGGCACCGATGCCACCCGTTTGAGTGGCGGTAATACCGACCTCTGATTCAAGCAGCTGTGGCAACGTTGCGGAGCCAAGCGCAGAGATCAGCGCTCGATCAAGTACGTTAACTGACACGGCTAACGCGTCACTTGCAGTGTTTATGCGGTCCGCGACAACAACCGTTTCCTCGATCGTACTGGCAAATAGCGATTGGGGGAGGAAGGCTAACAGCACTGCGGCTGCAAGCGGACTGTACGAGAACTTCAAGGTCATAAAAGGCTCCTGTAACTCACATTCAGAAGCGGGAGACTGCAAAGAGGCGGCGTACTCGAGTGGCATCGGGCACTGACCCTCTGCTGGTGCCCACCGCGCCATTGGGTTTGTTTAGGCAGGTATCGGGCTCGGACCACGCGTGACACGTTGTCTGTACCGTTGCGGGGGCAGCGCTGGCTCATCCAGACTTCCCTTTTAACCTACCCGAGCGTTTTACGCCTGTAGGCACCTAAGAGGCGGACGGTACGCGCTTGTTGACAGCGAGTCAACGCACTTTTTATGCTAGGGTTCGCGCATGAATGATGCCGAAAAAAAGGCCGCGCGCGTGGCGCAGTGGCGCCCGTTTGTTGCCGAATGTCTGGGACGTGAACCACGGGGATTTCGCGATGTCGCCGCCCTTAATGCTCGCGGTGAACCGTCGGTAATCGAAGTCTGCTCGGTGGTCGACGGTAAGCCGTTCCCAACCCTTTATTGGTTGATCGATGCCGCGCTGTCGCTGGACATTGACCGCCTTGAAGCCGCCGGCTGGATTGCAAAATTACAGAGCGAAATCGCAGACAGCAGCGCGTTCCAACGCCGCATGAATAATGATCATCGAGCACATATTGCACTGCGAGACAGTCTTCTTTCTGATGACGATCGCCGAGTGTTGACTGCGAACGGAATGGCTTCGGCGTTATCAGATCGAGGCATTGGCGGCATTAGCGAGCCCGATCGGGTGCGTTGTTTCCACACGTGGTACGCGGCCCATCTGGTCGTTCCCAATAGTGTTGGCGCTGTAATAGACCGGCTATTAAGTGGCGCCATTGAGGCGCCGTTAATTGAAACTACATCGGTCGATATTTAAGGTATTGGTATTACCCGAAGTGACAGAAGCAGAGCTTATTGCCCTCGGCATCTCTGACGTAAGCCCCGTAAAATACGTCCGGAATACGTTGCCCCGGTGCGCCATCACAGGTCGCTCCTAGCGAAATAGCCTTTTCATAGAGTGCGTCAACACCCTCCGGACTACCGCCGTGAAAGGCAACCATGACGCCGTTTCCTGCGCTTGGTGCTTCTTCGTCATACGGCGTGCAAATGGCTAGCGCAGCCTCCGCAAGTGATGATCCAAAAAATACAATACGGTCCGTCCCCATGAGTTTTTTCCATCCCATTGACTCGGTGAGCGCGGTGTAGAATTCGACTGCCGCATCAAGATTGGAAGCGCCAAGGGTTGTGTAAGCGAGCATAGAAACATCCTTTTTATAGGTTCAAATCAGCATTGCACTGTACCTGCGCTGCGAGCGAATAACGACCGCAACTCAGTAATTGTTCAGCTTTTTGCGACTGGGGTCTTGTCAGACCGTGATGGAGGTCGCGGCGTGGACGGAAGAGTGACTGAACGTATTGTAAGTTTATCATCCACAAGGCTGATCTTTACCCACTTTTCTGCGGCAACTCAGCGACAACTCAGCGACAACTTTAACGTTCCTTTGTCGCGTGTGCTGCAAGGGTCGCCAAAACGGGGCTGCTGCGCAGGTGTTTTCGATCAACTATGTGAGGTTGGGACTTTTGGCGCGGCCACAGTGATTTCGTTTTGGCTGCAGTGCTCGCTACCAACGGATTTTGACGCCTTACGCGTTTGTCAGAAACCTTATCGTAGGTAACCGGATGGTTGTATGCGAGGCAATTGTCTTTGGCTTATATCAGCCATTTCACGGGCCTACCCGTCAGTATTTTATGGGCACTTAAGCGCTCTTAGTTTGGGTAAATTGCGGCGCCAAACCTCAGCTCAGGGTGAGCAGTAAGTCTCTGACCACTTCGCGGTGTTTGTGGCCGCGCAATTTTTCGATAGCCCGAAGCTCAAAAAGGTACTCGATTAGGTCAGTGCGCTCATCAAGTTCCGGCGAATTCGCAAGTGTTTTCAGATTTTCAGCGTTTGCATTTGCACGTCGCCAGGCTGTGGTGCTGCGTTCAATTTCTCGACACGCTGTAATCGTGTGATTTTCGCTCAAGCGCTCGGACTCTAAGAGGCTCCTGAGTTGCGCGACGGTCTGTTCGAGTTTGTTCCAGTCTTTGTCAAGATTATGCTTGAGCAACCGACGTCTCAGTTTCAAAAGGCGGTGTTGCGCCTTCTCAAGCGCCGTCACGTCGAGACCCACTTCCAAGTCTTCGTGGGGTAGCGAATCAAGGTAGCCAAACCACCACTGTTTCACGCGTTTCCACTCGTCGCGACTCAGGAGCCTGTTGCAGCGGCTGATCGAAGTTTCTGACAATCTGCCTAGGGGGCTTGCTGTGTACTGCAGGTCTCTCTTCGAGAGTGAATTGCGCAAGAGATCGACCAAGGTTAACCAGGCAATGCCTGCGCTTAACTTTTGCTGAAGTTTTAACCAGCGCTTGCTTTGCTTGTTTGAGTCAGCTGTCGGAATCGAATGTAACTGCGAGGTAATAGCGGCGATAGAACTATCAAATCGTTGCATTGGACCAGACTGGAGTGGTGTTGCAATCCACTCAGCACGCGTCCGCTCAAGTTGCTTGCTCAGTTCAACGAGCAAAAGCCTTCGCGAGAGATGTTGTGAGTCGTCTTCTGACATGGTTTCTCTGCTTAGAGATGGGTGGGCTTTGAGCTCCAGACGATCATGTTAACATCACATCAGACAGCGACCAGTAGTCCCTGGAGAAGCCTATGAAGCCCACTGAGGTTCTTACGACAGAGCAGCGAGACGCCGTACTGCAGCGCAGCGATCTTAAGGCCTGGACCGCAGTAATGGGTGCCTGGATGCTAACGCTGACCACTCTATTGTTGGTTGGCCATTTTCCGGGTATCGCAACACTGGCGCTTGCGTGGATTGTGCTGCCAGGTCGTCAACTGAGTTTGGCCGTGCTTATGCATGAAGCGGGGCATGGCAGCTTGTTCAAAACACGAGCGCTTAATCGCTGGGTAGGACAGTGGCTCTGTGCGTTACCAGTGCTCAGTGACTTTGATGCCTACGCTCGCGGTCACCGAGCACATCACCGCCTGGCCGGGACAGCAGAGGATCCTGACCTTCCGAACTATCACGCCTATCCGATTTCGAAGGCGAGTCTAAAGCGTAAGTGGTTTCGGGACTTAACGGGGCAAACAGGGTTTAAAGTATTGCAGGCGCTTGCTCGCGGAACTGCGAGTCAAATGAGTCGCGAGACCCCGACCTCTAATCGTTTGGTGTACCGACAAGTCATGGTTCACGGGGTGTTTATTGGTGTTCTCGCCGCATTGGGTATTGGGTGGACCTGGTTTGTCTGGGTATTCACGTTTTTGACCTCCTACATGTGGGTCGTGCGCCTGAGACAGCTGGGCGAACATGCGGTTGTGCCTGATCTTTACGACCCTGATGTCCGCGCAAATACAAGAACCGTGGAAGCACCGATATGGCAGCGTTTTCTGGTGGCTCCCAATAACGTCAATTACCACCTTGAGCATCACTTTATGGCGGGCGTTCCCTGTTACAACTTACCTAAACTTCGATCATTGCTCAAAGGGCAGGGGCTTCTGGACAACGTCCCCTCGGTCGCAGGTTACGGTCAAGTGCTAAAAATGGCGGTGCTTCGCTAAATATTTATTTTTGCTAACCACCTAAGGTCAGACCAGATCTCGACTGCAGGTGTTTACACACTATCGGGCTGAACTGATCTTCCCCTGCACAACTCTCTCCTGAGAGTCTAATAGACCCTGAAAAAGGGCTACTGATTCATCAGACCAAGGAGGGTCTATATGAGACGTTTGAGCACAACTGTACTGGTGACGCTGTCACTTTGCTTGTCACTACCGGCTGCGGCATTACCCCGAGACGCCCTGATTAACAACACACTATCACTGCCGGGCGAACTGAAAAAATCTGTTTTGTTAGAGCACGAGTTAGCTGACGTTCGAGGGGCGGTATGGCCTCTGATTTTTGGTGTCGTGACGGTCGACTTGGCACTGCAGGCCTATTACTTTGGGGTTTATATCCCAAAGACGCGAGGTGGTCGCGGCTAGCGCCCAAACTCATTCCAACGAGCCGTCGCACCGACGGCTTTCTTTGAGGGAGCACCCATGACCACTTCGAAACAGAGGTTAGCTCAAAAATTTGCCGTATTCGCGGTTGAGCAGAGGCGACAACAAATCTTCTGGTCGACGATGACACAACCGACCATCACCTGGGTGGCATTGGGACTGACCTATTCGACCCTGACGACTGATGATACAGCCCAATACGCATGGTTCGCTGGGATGTTCGCGCTATACGGCGCGCAGATTGCCCACGCTTGGTACCTGTCAGAGACGACTAAGTGAACGTTCCCGTGTGGATCGTCGCGTTAGTCATTTTATGGGTCACGCCGCTGGCCAATGCGTCAAACGATATGCGGTCAAATCACATTACTCTAGTAAAACAGACGTCACCTTTTAATTGCGGGCTTGCAGCGCTTGCGATGCTGTTGTCGGCCGGCACGCCCAAGCCGGTCACACTGACTTCGCTCTCGGGCCTTGCGATCACACTGATAGCGCCTGCGTCTCAAGAGTACCGAGATCGTGGGTTTTCGGTGAGTGAATTGCAGCGATTAGCCGCTGTATATGGTCAGGCGCTTACAGCGCGATGGATGACGACCGACACGCTGCTAGACGCCTCGTTTCCTCTCATTGCGTGGGTACGCCTCGATGACCTTGGGCACTTTACTGTCGTTGAAGGAATTGATCGCGGTCATGTTTTAGTCGCAGACCCTACTCGCGGTTATCTGTCGCTGGGTTTTGACGATTGGCAGAGTATTTGGCTCCAGGGCAATCAAGGGATTGCCCTGGAACTTTGAGCACGGCTTGTGCGTGTTTATGCGAGATCGTGATGCGTCCAGCCCAGATCAACAAGTGCCTCACTCGCTGCTGTCTTGGGATCTGTCAAGATCACCGAACAGCCGACTCCCGGTTTTAGGTAGGTGTCTGTGACCCGGCGCAAATCTTCTACCGTTGTCGATACAATTGACGCTCTGAGTGCGCGTTTGTGATCCGCAGTTCGGCCGTAAAGGCCGTCATAAAACGCTTTTTTAACTTCACCTGAGGGTGAGGCGGGCTTATCCAGGCTCGAAATGACGCTGAGAATGGCCTCTTCTAAAGCCAATGAGTCAGGCTCAGCCGAGAGCACCCAGTCGATCGATGCGTCAAAGTCAGAGAGTGTTCCTAGATTTCGAGGGTCTCGGTACGAAAAGAAACGGAAGGCACCCACATTGCCGTCATGGCTTGCACCGCCACCGTAAGCGCCACCCTGCTCACGTATGCTTCGATGCAAAAAACCATTTCTGAGGTAGGCCGCTAACACCGAAAGTGTCGGCGCATCTGGGTGACCACTCGACACTGTCGGGTAAGCCTTTGCACAGAAGTTTACCTGCGTGTTGGCTGCCCATATTTGATTGGTCCCAGCCGCGCTTTCTGACAGTGACCACGGTTGCAGGTTCCCGGCAGAGGTCAGTCCATGTGCGGCGCTTCTCAACTGGTCTGTTGACGCCTCGCAGTTTTTAGAGTCGCTCACCGTCAGCAGGTTTACCGACGGCGTGGTGAGTAGTTGCGTTCGCAGCGCGGTCAGTTCCTCGCTCAAAGATCTAAGGCTCGACGTCTCGGCTAAACTATCGTCTAGGCGACGGAGTCGCGCAATACCCTCAAGTCCGCTTTGTGTGTGGTAAAGATTTGCCAACGGACTCATGCTTGCGCAGGCCGCAGTCATCGCCAGACTGTGGCCTGCGCCCGAGATGCTCTGATCTCTGCGGGCGCGTATCTGTTTGACCAACTCTCGAATACGCTCGCCCTCAACAAATGACGCCGCAGTCAGTGTGTCGGTCATTAAGCGGGTTTGGTCGGAAACTTTGTGCGCGAGCGCTTTGGAGGACATGACCAAAAAGCCAGAGATGTCATTGACATCGGATCTGGATGCTCGAGTGGAAACACTCAGACTCAAACTACCCACACTCGCAGACTGCCGATCTTGGATCTCAAGGTAGGTCGTGTCCCCTAGTCCCACCTCAGTGGCAAGGGCGCAGAGAAGGGGAAGTCGCTCTTGCTGAGCGGGGGTCAAGGCCGGTAATTCCAGCGCAATCTGTTGATAGACTAAGCCGTTGGTGCCTGCCGTTCCAACAAAATGTCGTGTGTGTTCGTCAATATCTAGACGCGTCAATGCGGGCGTTACAACGTCTTTTGGAATATCAGCAAGACCCACCTTGGGCAGTATGCTGACGTCATCCACCTGATTTTGGCGGTCTTCCAAGTCCTGCGCGAGTTTGCGGATGTTGTCGATAGCGGACTGATCGAGATCTGCTCGCATTGCCTGTAAGCGAGCTGTCTCTCGTGCCTTGCGCTGCTGATCAAGTTTGGAATCAGGTGCGACAACAAGGGTCACTCGATGCGGATTCTCCAGTACGAGTGCACGTAATCGAGTTTTAACGAAGTCGGGATCCGTGATTTTTTGGCGTAAACGCTCTACCGCGGGACTTAGATCAAGCGCGGCGACAGCGTCGCCGTTATGCGTCGCAGCCCCAAGCGCCCGCAGCATTAAATTAAGTCCGTAAGGCATTCCATCGCCTGTGATTTCACGCTGGTGCAATTCGATCTGATGCAATATCGCTTCGAGCCGCTCAGGGCTCACCCCGTCGTCTGAGACGGCTCTAATAACATCAAGGACTTGAGTCTCGAACGCGTTAGCGTGTTCCTCATTACTGCCCTCAATACCACAGCAAAGAACCATTTCTCGCATGGAATCTTCGAGACCACACAGCGGCGACGGCGCTGCTCCAAGATCATTGGTTTCTAGCCACTGCATGAGCGGAGAGGCGCTGTTTTCCATGAGCACGGACGACAAGAGCTGCGCTTCCAATAACGTGTCTAGGTCTGAGCTTTCGCCCAACTTCCAGCCCATGATGAGGTGTGTTTTGTCGGCCGTGTCGGTGTCTTCGAGAGCGTAGCAATGTGCGGCTCGCCTCGGTTCTGAAAATGGCACCTCGAGACCGACTTCAATCTGCTCACTGGATTTTTCAAAGCGTCCGAGAGCCTCGCGCTCGAAAACGTCATGATGCTGTGAGACTGGAAGATTACCAAACGTCAGTAAAATGGCATTACTGGGGTGGTAGTGGCCTTTATAAAATGCCATCAGCTGGTCGTAGCTAAGATCTGGTATTGCCTCGGGATCACCGCCACTGTTGTGGTGATAGGTGCTTGTGGGGAACAACTCAAAGCAAAGTCGATCCCACAAAACGGATGAGACTGACGACATAGCACCTTTCATTTCGTTGAAAACGACGCCCTTATAGACCAACGGCGCGTCGGGATCTTCAGTTGCCAGCTCAATACGATGCCCCTCTTGTGCAAAGTCGAGAGGATCAAGTCGAGAGAAAAACACAGCATCTAAATAAACCGACAGTAGGTTGTCAAAATCCTTTGGATTTTGTGTGGCGAAGGGGTAGGCGGTCCAGTCTGAGCTGGTGAAGGCATTCATAAACGTGTTGAGAGAGCGCCTTAACATCATAAAAAACGGGTCACGGACCGGATACTTCTCACTGCCACACAGCACTGTGTGTTCCAGAATGTGCGCGACACCCGTTGAGTCCTCCGGAACCGTCTTCAGTGCCACCATAAAAACGTTCTCGTCCGAGTCGGTGGCCATGTGGAGATGACGCGCGCCGGTTGCCAAGTGCAGATACTCTTGCACCTCGATGCCGAGGGATTCAATGGTGACTTTGCGCGCCAGCTCGAAGGCTGGGTGAACTGATGGTGTCGCTACTGCATTCATGTTTTTTCCTATGGTTTCTTGCCGGACCGTTCTACCGGTTTAATCCGGTAGAGATAAGGCCATCGTTTACCGCTTAACCAGATTCCCTTGTTACGGGGGTCAAAAGCAATGCCGTTGAGTACATCGGTACCTGGCTGGCGTTCGCCTGCGGGCAATAAGTGCGAGACGTCAATGATACTGCTGATTTGCCCTGAGGTGGGATCGATTCGCACAATCTGATCAGTGAGCCATACATTTGCCCAGATTTCCCCATTGATCCATTCAAGCTCATTGAGTCGGGAAACAGGCCTTCCGTTAAGCGTGACCTTGATTGTTTGGACTTGCTTGCCATCCTGCCATACGGACAACTGAGCTGTTCCGTTGGAGACATAAAGCTGTTGACCATCGCTGGTGACGCCCCATCCCTCACCGGGCAATGGGATTGTCGAGATAATGGACAGATCTTGAGGGTCGATAACGAGCATCTTTTGAGATCGCCACGTCAGTAAATACAGCTGTCCTCCTAACTCGGCCAAGCCCTCTGCAAACCATTCGTTAGGAAGATTCTTACGGCTGCGATTAGTCATTGAGGGCCAGTCCGATCGTGCGATAAACGACTCGCCGTAGAGACCCGAGCTGACCCACAAGGCGTCATTCCAAATTAACAGCCCTTGCGTGAAATTTTCGCGATTAATGGCGCGTTTCTCGACAACCTCATAGTCAAAGATCTGAATCTCGTCTGCGCTCAAGTCTGACGACAGCCCAGGTGCCATGAGTAAAAGTGTGAGCGCTATTTTTAAGCCCGGGTTCAGGCAGGGAGTGTTCATCAGTTCCCCTTGATCAACCGGCGCTTCAAAAATCGCGCCGGGGAGATTGCTTGTAGCAGGTAGCGGGGCAGTGGCGGCGCACGTCGGAACATTTGAGACACGAGGACTTCCGCGAGAATGGGCGCTGAGGTGAGCCCACGTGACCCCAGACCGGTCATAAGCCAAAGACCTGAATAGTTCGGTTGCTGTGCATCAATTATTCGTTTTCTGTCGTGCTTCAATCCTGCGAAGGTCCTATTAAATTCGGCTTCGTTAGGAACCGAGCCGACGATGGGGAGGTAATCGCTGGTGGCGCAGCGAATCGCCGCGGCACCACGAAACGACTCGGCTGTGACGGATTCGGCAAGCGAGGGGATATTGTGAATCAGCTGATTGACGTTGGTTTGGTGATCCTCGCCACGTTCATCTGTCTCGACGTCGTTGAGACCATAGGTGGCCCCCACACAATGTGATCCAAGTCGTGCTGGGGGCGTGTAACCTTCATGGCAGACGGTGCAGTTGAGGTGCGCCAGCGCGCCCTTTGACGCAATCAGGGTCGTCTGTCCGCGAATCGGCTGGAGCGGCAGCCATTGCAGTCGCGTGTCTTGATTCGCAGCCCATGCAGTGGTGACGACACAGGTGTCGCCGACCGCCAACGCTTTTCCTTCGGCGTTACAGGCGATCCAGAGAAGAGACTCGTGCTGCTCAAGTGTCACAGGACCCACACCCTCGATCACCCGGATGTTGTCGTGTACAAGCAGTTCTCGACAGACACCTTGAGGGTTGAGCCACCCCGATTGTGGGAAGTGGATGCCGGGTCGTTCAAGCTTGATCCCAGAGATTCGACTGGCTTCAGACGCACTGATGAGTCGCAGTGGGCTATCAGGGTGATCAAATGCGCAGGCCAGCCTTTCGTGGGTTTGTGAGTCGCTTAGTTGGATGTACCCATTGAGTTCACCGTCACGACCCACCTCGAGCGCGTTGTTGGCAAATTTCTGATAATGATGGTCCACCGAATAGGCGTAGGCACCCAGTGAAAAATCCGAGAGCTTGCTGTGCTTGTGCGAAGGTCGAGTATAGATGACTCCTTGAGGTTGCACAGAGCCTCCAGAGGCGATCTGATTTTCCTCCAACAGGGTGACGCGACACCCCATCTCAGCCATATTCCGTGCGATGTGACAGCCAGCCAAACCGCCCCCGATAACGAGGCAGTGTTCGGGCGCAACCCAGTGTTGGGGTTGGTCCCACTGCGTAAATTCGGGGCTTGGAAATTGTGTGGTTATCGTCGGTACATCCCTCAGGAAGTGTGCGTGAATACATTCGCGTTTTTTTCCGAAACCCGCGCGTTTAGTCACCGTGAAGCCGCGGTCTGCAAGCCGCTTTCGGACCCGTCCTGCCGCTGTAAATGTCGCAACCATTGCACCGGGTGTGCTGAGCTGGGCAACGCAATCTAGGACCTGATTACTCCACATGGACTCGTTCCTAACGGGAGTGAATCCGTCGAGAAACCAGATATCAACCCAGCGTTGATGGTGGCTTTCAAGATCAAAGAGGGCTTCCTTGACATCCTCGAACCAAAAGTCGGCCATGAATCCTTTGACTACATTTTTCCGTCGGTGGCAGCCCGGGAGTGGGCTTGGCCAACGCTCAAGGAGCGTGATTAAATTTTCGCTAAGCCGCTTAAAAGGGCTGTTGAGTGTCTTGAGTTGCGTCAGGGTCAGGGGGTATTTTTCGATTCCAATGTAGTGGCAGTGGGCGTCAGCGGGTCCAACGTCCTGCCATGCTTCCATGAGAAGCAACAGGTTCAGTGCGGTTCCAACGCCCAGCTCTGTGATCACGAGCGTTTGTCCTGACGCGAGAGACGCCATCTTCCCCCTTACGTCGGCGCCTTCTAGGAACACGTACTCGCTCTCCGCTAACCCATCTGTTGGGGAGTAGTAGTCGTCATCGAATTGAGCGGATCGCGGTGTCCCGTCGACAAAATCGATCTCGGGACGAGACATTAACTGCCAATCTTTGTTGCCTCGCTCGATCATACTGATAAGCTCTCACATCGACGCAAAGACGCCGTAATTCGCATCCGTAGTGATGCGAGCGGTGATTGTAAGGTATTCGTCATTCGCACTGTTTTTTTGGGGAAATATTATGGCCTTGGGTAATTCTACGATGACAAACGACCAGTTGGGCCAACTGACTGCTCACTTGTTAAACAAGGCTTTTATTGAAACGACGAGAACCGTGTCTAAGAGTATTTATCGACGCCTTGTGGACGGCGAGTTGGTTCACGTGACTCAGCTCGAGTTCGAGGGCGACGAGACGGTTCAATTAGATGTCAAACTTAATCATGCGGAGTACCAGGGAGACCTTAATTACTCCAAGTTTCGCGATAGCATTATGGCGTTGCTCCAGGAACTGTTGACCGCGCTGAGCAGGGAAGGCGCCCTCAAACTATTCGAGGGCAGAGACGGTGATGGAAACCCCACACACACCCGACTGATGGGCGCTTCGGGTCCGACTCAGCACGAGGCCGAGATTAACGTCTTGATGGTGTCGATGACACCGTCAGCCAGTGAGCCGCTCATTGTTATGGAGCTTTTATACATGGACCCCAATCAGTTTGCTGGCGCTGCTAATCGCGGGGAGTCGTGATCTAAGAGCTCAACAGCAGGGGGTGGTATCACTTTCACAGTTTGTTTTTGAGTGGGTGCAATAACGCGCGACTCGCCGCGACAGACCTCTTTACCCTCTTGGTTTTTTACCGATAAGGACAGTGTGACCCACGGCTTTTTAGGGTGCTTGCTGTCCACGGTCAGTGCAATAGTCAGCGTGTCTCCTAGAAAAATGGGGGAGCGGAACTCGAGATTTTGTCCGAGGTACACGGTGCCGGGACCCGGAAATTCCAGTCCAATTACGGCGCTGACGAAGGCCCCAATGAGCATTCCATGCCCGATACATTCGCCGAATTGTGTTGTCGCTGCATACTCAGGGTCGAGGTGAAGTGGATTGTGGTCACCTGACACCACGGCGAAAAGTTCGACGTCCCGCGCTGTGACTAGACGGCTAACTTCTATACCATCTCCTACCGCTAGTTCGTCAAATGTACTATTAGTTACTTCCATGGGGGCCTCGTGTGGGTCACTGATTGGGGTGCTTTAGGAAAGACATCAGACAACACATCAGAATAGACATTACAAAAACATCATAACGAATAAAACGGAGTTAACCGAATGCAAGCCGATATCAGTGCCGCTATTGCGGCTCGGTACCAAGATCTCAATATTGAGTGGAACGTCGATGTCACGGCATATCCGTCTATTGTAAGCCTGTTCGAAGAGGCCATGCGCAATTTTGCAGACCTGCCCGTGTGTTCAAGCCTTGGACACGCACTGACCTACCAAGAGCTTGACAGGCTGTCAGCTAATTTTGCCAGCTGGCTGCAGATCGACTCCGGGCTTGCAAAGGGCGATCGTGTGGCGATTCAGATGCCTAACTTAATGCAGTATCTCGTGGCTTGTATGGGGACGTTGCGGGCTGGCATGGTTGTCGTTAATACCAACCCACTTTACACAGAGCGCGAGCTGGAGCATCAGCTTAATGACTCGGGCGCTCGCGTACTGGTTGTTCAGGCTAATGTGGCGGAAGTTGCGTCAAAGGTCGTCGCGAAGACGAAGGTCGAGCGCGTTGTTCTAACGGAGATCGCTGACCTGCACCCGGTTCCCAAGCGCTGGCTCGTCAACGGCGTAGTCAAGTATGTCAAAAAAATGGTGCCGAAGGTCCATTTTTCCAATGTCATAAAGTTCAATCAGGCGTTGCGGCGTGGCGCAACCCAGGCCTTTACGCCGGTCGACGTATCGCTTGATGACCTTGCGATGCTTCAGTACACGGGCGGTACAACAGGTTTGGCGAAAGGCGCTATGTTGAGCCACGGAAATATCGTTGCAAATGTGATGCAGCTCGATGGTTTTTTTGAGACGTTTGGCATCGAGGCGCAGGGCAGTGTTTTCATGCAGCCGCTCCCGGTTTACCACATCTACGCGTTCACTATTTCCATGTATTCATTGAAAAAGGGCGCGCATACGCTGTTTATTCCCAATCCGCGAGACTTAGGGTCGGTCGTGGATGCTTTTGAGCAATACAAGCCGACCGTATTTTGCGGTCTAAACACGCTATTTGTGGCGCTGTGTAATGACCCACGGTTTCAGAGCCTAACGTTTGAAAATTTAGCGCTCACGATGTCGGGCGGCATGGCGTTGACGCAGGACGCGGCAGAGCGTTGGGCTGAAGTCACAGAGTGTAAAGTCTATGAAGGTTACGGGTTAACCGAGACCTCGCCAACAGCGACCAGTAATCCAGGGAATGGGCGGCAGTTGGGCACTATTGGTATTCCTGTACCGCAAACAGAAGTAAAAACCGTGAACGAACACGGCGAGACGCTGGGGTTTGGGGATGCAGGCGAGCTTTGCATCAAGGGTCCACAGGTCATGCAAGGCTATTGGCAGCGGCCTGAGGCTACTGCCGAAGTGCTTGACGAAAGCGGGTGGTTTTCGACGGGTGATGTCGCCGTGATCCAGCCCGACGGCTACCTCAAAATCGTAGATCGCATTAAGGACATGATCATTGTCTCGGGTTTTAATGTGTACCCCAACGAACTTGAGGACGTGTGTGCGAGACATCCTGGTGTGCTCGAATGTGCCGCCGTCGGTGTGCCTTCAGAAACGACGGGAGAGGGCATTCGCATGTATGTTGTAAAGTCGGATGCAGCACTCACTGAAGACGATGTCATCGCCTATATGCGTGAGCAGGTGACAGGCTACAAGGTGCCTAAGTCGATCGTCTTCAGAGACGATCTACCCAAAACTAACGTCGGTAAAATCCTTCGTCGTGAACTGAGGGACGAGGCGGCAAACGACTAGGGTGTTGCGCAGTTGAGTTGAGGAGCGAGTGAGAAGAGAACCACAGGAACAGCAGGTCGAGCGTCTGACCCCTCAACGCATAGACTACCCAGAAATTCTCCCGGTTGTCGCGCGCAAAGAGGACATTATGCGCGCCATTTCAGCGCATCAAGTGGTGATAGTGGCCGGTGAAACAGGCTCGGGTAAGACGACCCAGCTCCCGAAAATGTGCCTCGAACTGGGTCGCGGAAAATACAAGCGTATCGGTCACACGCAGCCACGACGCATTGCCGCGCGGGCGGTATCGAGTCGCATCGCAGAGGAACTCAAGACGTCTGTCGGCCAGTTGGTAGGCTATCAGGTTCGTTTTAACGACGATGTGACTGACCAGACTGCCGTTAAAGTGATGACCGACGGTATTCTGCTGGCGGAGCTCTCCCGTGACCGACAGTTACAAGCCTATGACACGCTCATTATTGATGAGGCGCATGAACGAAGCCTCAATATTGACTTTATATTGGGCTATCTCAAGCGTTTACTGCCCAAACGACCCGACTTAAAAGTCATTATTACGTCGGCGACGATCGATGTTGAACGATTTAGTAAACACTTTAACGATGCGCCCATCATCGAAGTCTCTGGTCGGACGTTCCCGGTTGAAGTGCGCTATCTCGACAGCGTTGAAGACCGTGACCGTGGTGTTCAGCAGCAAGTCGTACAGCTTGTCGATGAGATCGCCGAGGAGCACTACGGTCCGCGCGGGGACATCTTGGTTTTTTGTCCGGGCGAGCGGCAAATTCGTGATCTGGCGAAGGCACTGCGGGGCCGCGATCGTATACAGGTACTTCCGCTTTATGCGCGGTTGAGTAACGCTGAGCAAAATCGCGTATTTAATCCATCGGGGCGGGGCCTGCGCGTCGTCCTTGCCACTAATGTTGCTGAAACGTCGCTCACCGTGCCGGGAATACGTTACGTGATCGATCCGGGTGATGCGCGCATTAGCCGTTACAGTCATCGCTCAGGCTTACAGAGACTCCCGATTGAGTCGATTTCCCAAGCAAGCGCAAATCAGCGAAAGGGGCGTTGTGGACGTGTCGCTGAGGGTGTGTGTTTTCGCCTTTACTCTGAGGAGGACTTCCTTGCTCGCCCCGAGTTTACCGACGCAGAGATACTGCGGACGCATCTTGCATCGGTCATTCTTCGCATGTTGGAGCTCGGTCTTGGCGATGTGCGCAAGTTCCCCTTTGTGGATCCTCCAGACGCCAAGATGGTTCGTGATGGATTTCGGTTGTTGACCGAACTGGGTGCAGTCGATGCCCATGCGAAACTCACACCCATCGGTAGAGCCATGGCGAAACTTCCGGTTGACCCTAAGCTTGGCCGTATTTTGCTTGACGCTGCGAGTCGCGATTGTCTCAACGAGGGTTTAGTCATCGTCAGTGCGCTGTCGGTACAAGACCCACGTGAGCGACCATCAGAGAAGCGGGCGCAGTCAGATCAACAACATGCGCGTTTCAACGACAGTCGCTCCGATTTTATGGCTTGGCTAAATTTGTGGCGCTACCTCGAGGAGCAGCGTCAGGCACTGACTCAAAATCAGTTGAGGAAATTGTGCGAGCGCGAGTTTTTATCGTATCTGCGGGTTCGAGAGTGGCGCGAAGTTCACTATCAACTTGTCATCTCGTGCCGTCAGATGAACTTTCGAGTTGCGCCTATGAAAGCGGATGATGAGCAATACGCCGCTATTCATCGCGCGCTGCTGACCGGGTTGTTAGGCAACGTTGCCCAGCAGGATGAGGGGCGACGATTCAATGCCGCGCGCAACCGGAAGGCGCAGGTCTTTCCGGCCTCCAGCCAGTATAAAAAGCCACCGAAGTGGTTGATGGCCGCAGAGCTGGTGGAGACGTCACAAGTGTTTGCCCGCCAGTGTGCGGCTATTGAGCCCGAGTGGTTATTGGAGACTAATCCGCTGCTGCTCAAGCGACACCACTACGAGCCCGCGTGGAGTGCTCGGTCAGGACGAGTGATGGCGAAGGAGCGAGTTTCGCTTTTTGGACTGACGGTCAGTGACGGGCAGCGGGTGCACTATGCCAGTATTGATCAGAAGACGTCGCGCGAGATTATGATCCGTGACGGATTGGTGTCGAATAATTTCCGGCAGGCTCCAGGGTTTCTTAAACACAACCAAACGCTGGTCAGCGAGGTCATGGCGCTTGAGTCTCGGGTACGTCGGCGCGATCTATTGGTTGATGATGAATCAATGGTTCGCTTTTACGACGAGAGGCTACCCGAGGATTGTGCCAGTGCGGTCGCCTTGGATAAGTGGCTTCGACGCGATGGCACGGCGGACAGCAGCCTGCGGATGAAGCGTGAGCAAGTGCTTACCCGAGACCCGGGCGGCGAGGTTGAGGCGCAATTCCCCAAAACGTTGGACAGCAAGGGCGTGAGCTTCCAGCTGGTGTATCAATTTGAGCCGGGTGGTCAACAAGATGGCGTGAGCGTCATTATTCCACGTGCGCTTTTAAACCGTGCACCGCGTTATCTATTTGAGTGGTTGGTTCCTGGGCTGTTGAGGGACAAATTGATTGCCCTGATTAAAGCGCTTCCCAAGCCCTTGCGAAAACAGTTAGTGCCTGCACCCGATGTGGCGGATGCATTGCTGGAGCGGCTCATCACAAACGACGAGCCGTTATCGCAGGCGCTCAGTCGAGAAATTAAGGTGCTACGCGGTGTTTCTGTGTCGCTTAGAGACTGGGAGCAAGTTGCTTTAGAGCCGTTTTATCAGATGAACATTCGAGTCGTTGACGATCGAAAGAAGGTGCTTGCGGAAGGACGTGACCTCAAGACCTTAGTCGCACAGTTTAGAACGGAGTCACCCGTCGAGGTCGTGACCACCCGCAATAATCTGGAGCGCGTCAACGTGACGCGGTGGGATTTTCAAACACTGCCGACTGAATGGCGAGGAAAGTCTGCGGGCACTGAGGTCCTCGCTTATCCTGCTGTGATTAAAGAGGGGTCAGGGCAACTGGCGATCCGGCTGTTGGATTATCCGTCAGAGGCGGATCGTCAGCACCGATTGGGCGTCGCGGGACTGCTATTACAGAGTGATTTAAAGACGGCGAAATACCTGAAGAAACAATTGTTTGTCGACAATGCGGCAACGCTTTCCTTGGCGGGTGCACGTCTTGAGCGAGAGCCGTTGATCGATGCGCTTATCGAGGGTGGGCTCTGGAGGCTTTTGGAAGGGAGGGCGCTGCCGCGCTCACCTGAACAGTTTGCCGAGGCTCAGCGCGTTGTGACCGCTCAATGGGTACCGCATGTACTTGAGATGGGCAATCACTTGATGGTCGCTGTGAAAACAGCGGCTCAAGCGAGTGCGACACTGGCCCGTTATAAAGTGAGTGAATACGCAGCCTCGCGTGCCGACATGACCGCGCAGCTGCAAGCGCTCTTTGAGGCAAAGCGCCTCGTTGAGACGCCCACACAGTACCTCTCTTACTATCCGCGTTACCTCAAGGCCTTGCTCAATCGAGCTGAGCGGTTGTCGGCTCAGGGCAGTAAAGACGAAAAGTCGATGGCCATGCTCGCGCTGCAGCTGGAGCGTTTAGCGAAGGGAAGACGAGATTATCCAGGTCTGGAGGTGCTATCACCTGAAGCGGTCCAATTTCGCTGGATGCTCGAGGAGTTTAGAGTCTCGCTCTTCGCTCAGCAGTTAGGCACTAAACTGCCCGTATCTGCCAAACGTCTCGATCAGCAGTGGCAATCCGTTGAGCAATGGATGACGAATAATCCACGTTAAATGCGCTGTTTTTTTTGATAAAGTGCGGTTGAGGGTTGCAGGAGGGTTTCATTGGTGCAAAGTTTTTTAAAATCGTTTTGTTGCATGTCACTGGTTGTGGGCTCTTTGCTGCCTGCCGCTTTGGCGAATGCGAATGACGACCCCTTTGAATCTCTCAATCGAGATATTTTAAAATTCAACGACGCCGCCGATAAGGTGTTCCTGCGCCCAATTGCGGTCGCTTATGACAGTGCGGTGCCGCGTCCGATTCGGCAGGGCTTTGTGAATGCCTATGAAAATTTGTCTGACGTGAATGCGGCGCTCAATGCACTTCTCCAAGGGCGACCCGTCCCTGCGGTCAAAAATACTGGGCGGGTACTGGTCAACTCGACACTGGGCATTTTGGGCACGATTGACGTCGCGACTGATATGGGGATCGAGCGTTACGAGACTGATTTCGGCCACACGTTGGCGCGGTGGGGGACTCCCGAGGGACCCTACGTCATGCTGCCGTTTCTGGGCCCCAGAACCTTCCGGTCGGGGTTTGGTGACCTTACGGACAGTTTTATGTCCGCCAACGACTATTTGTTTGACGATGATGCGATTACCTGGGGCACTCGGGGCTTGCGCGTGCTTGAGTATCGCGCTGACTTACTGGAGGCGGAAGAGCTGATAACGGGCGATCGTTATGTCTTTATTCGCGACGCTTATCTGCAAAATCGTGAAGCCCAGGTGAACGACGGTGTCGTGGTCGACACCTTCTCTGACTTTGAAGACGATGAGTGGGACGAGGACTTTTAAGCGCTGCGGCGCTCGATCATTTGTTCCGTGTGAGCAACTGCAGATCGGAAAAGTTCAGTATCAGCTCCCTCTCGATGCATTCCTTCGCTCAAAAGGCGTCTAAACACTTTGCCCCCGGGTTGACGTTGATAAAGCCCGAGAACATGCCGGAGCACGTGGTTGATGCGACCCCCCTTGGACAACGTTTCTTCAAGGTAGGGTAGCAAGGCGTTTGCAAGCTCAGACCGACTCATTGACGGCGCCTCGGCCCCGAAGAGCTGGTGGTCGACCTGACTCAATAACCAGGGATTTTGATAGGCTTCGCGCCCTAACATGACACCGTCGACGTGGTTTAGGTGCTCAGCACAGGCCTCGAGCGATGTAATACCCCCGTTAATGACAACGGTAAGATCGGGGAAGTCGCGTTTAAGTTGATAGACCCAGTCGTACTTGAGTGGGGGGACCTCCCGATTCTCCTTCGGCGACAGGCCCTGCAGCCAAGCGTTTCGCGAATGGACGATAAACACTTGGCTGCCGCCTTGCGCGACGGTACCGACAAAGTCCCTGATTATGTCGTAGCTGTTATCGTCATCGACTCCAAGGCGGTGCTTGACGGTTACTGGAACCGATACCGCGTCATTCATCGCGGCGACACACTCACGTACTCGCAGCGGCTGACGCATTAAGCAGGCGCCGAATGTGCCGTTTTGAACCCGATCAGACGGACACCCGCAGTTAAGGTTGATCTCGTCATAACCGGCCTCTTCGCCCATTTTTGCCGCAACAGCAAGGTCCTCGGGTGAGGAGCCACCTAACTGGAGCGCGACGGGGTGTTCTTCGTCATTAAATCGAAGGTGTCGTTCACGGTCGCCGTGTATCAGTGCGCCAGTCGTTACCATTTCTGTGTAGACACGCGTATGTCGCGTCATGAGTCGCCAAAAATAGCGGCAATGCCGATCGGACCAGTCCATACAAGGTGCGGTATTGAAGCGCCAAGG
>Ga0206130_10000274_pt1 | contig 90597 bp, 90 predicted proteins | sample Helgoland_Spring_9_FD_148637 | JGI IMG/M metagenome (GOLD analysis project Ga0206130, IMG submission 148637) | Pelagic subsurface seawater microbial communities from Kabeltonne, Helgoland, North Sea - Helgoland_Spring_Bloom_20160512_1 | ecosystem: Environmental > Aquatic > Marine > Epipelagic ... | reverse complement strand
GCAAAATATGCAACAAAAAAATGTTGCTTTTGAGCTTTTAAAGAAACTATTGAGTGATGATGTTAGAGTGCGCAAGACTAAAAACATATCTCAAGCCAAGAAATTCTCTGAGATGATTGAAACAGTAGTAAATAAGTATCACAACAACCAAATTGATTCTGCACAAGTTTTAGAAGAATTATCTGCCATTGCAAAAGAGATGAGGCTGGAGGATAATAGAGCTGAAGAATTAGGACTTACAGATGATGAATATGCTTTTTATAGCGTTTTAAATCAAAACGACTCTACCAAGATGTTAGATGATCAAAAAATGAAAGAATTGATTCATCACATTGTTATTAATATTAGAAAAAATGCAACGGTTGATTGGAATAAAAGAAGTGATGTACGAGCAAAACTAAGAAGAGATGTGAGGAGGATATTACGAGAATACGGTTATCCACCAGATTTAGCTCGTATGGAAGCAGATAGAGTTATAGAGCAAAGTGAATTATTAGCAGAGTCATTTACTAATTAAGATGGAAAACTTAAGCCATTATCAAAAAAGAGTATTAGACAAACTTCTTCCACCTCTTACAAAAACAAATCCTTATGATGAGTTAGTTCGTATCAGTGTGCTTTATAATTACCTTCTTAAGGACGAAAAAGATGAATATCTTCTAAATCGTTTTAGAATACAGATTGAATCAAATTTATCATCTGTTATTAATCGAGATTATAAATACCAAGAACTATCAGAATACAAAGAACAACATTTACTCAGAGTTGAAGATTATATTGAAGATTTTTATGACACATCTACTTGGGATGGTATTGATGGTATTAAAGAATTAACTAAAGACTATCTGAATAAATGTATTTCAGAACAAAATACAATCATAGAGAAGACAATTAAGCATATGGTTCCAATACCAGATAGAGATTCATTGAACGTAATGCAGTTTGTGTCGGATGAGTTTTTAGATAAATATAAATATAGTTCGAAGAGAAAAATCAACTTTTTAATTGAAGAACTTAATCAACTTAAAGGATTTCCAAAACCAATTGAAGCAGTTGAAAGAAAAGAATATAATAACCCATATCCTGAATATTTTAATTCTTATGGATATGAATTGTATGAGAAGTTTACTTCAAGTCTTAAAAGAGATATAGTATTAACCCCTGTAAGCTTCTTAGTAGATCGACTTAGAAAAGATGGTTTAATGAATAAAGATAAAACTTTGATTAGTATATTCAATTTTATGGTTGATGAATTTGATACAAAATTTGGAACCGCTCATAAGTTTAAATCAGATTATAATAAAGATAATTACCTTCCACTTTACAAAGCATTAGTCTCTTTTTTTGAAGTTAAGCAGTAAAAGATACGTTATCAGACCCAATTAGATACGATTCTGTGCCCATGTCTTGCGCCAAATTATTAAACATTTGTCCCAACAAAAACCAATAGTTTGCAAAATTTTGTCAAATGGCAAATATGGAACGTTTGGCAAGTCTAATAATTAAAATGTAAAAGATGATAAATGTAAATTTTATGGATTCAGTCAAAGGGTCTAACGCAAGAGAAGTAAATGTTGAAAAAATATTAAAAGCAATTAAAGATGGGTACTGGAAAGAGCCGATTGAAGCAATTCGAAATCACCTAAAAAAAGGAGAGAAAAAAATTGCTGGTGAGTTAAAATCTGAACTGCCCGCATTCACCATATCAGCAACCTTTAAAGGCAATCGCAAAATTGAAAATGTTGATATATATACAGGTTTAATACATTTGGATTATGATAAACTTGATAATGTAGAAGAGATAAAGGCAAAAGCAATCATTATACCTAACACTTACTCTGCATTTATTAGTCCATCTGGGAAAGGGTTAAAGATATTAGTAAAAACAGATGCTGAGCTAAGCACTCATAAAGCAGTTTTTAATGCATTAAAAAAATATTATGATGATATGTTAGGAGTAGTTTCAGACAAGAGTGTAAAAGATGTTACACGTCTATGCTTTGTTTCATATGACCCAAAATTATTTATAAATGATAATTCTGAAACTTTCTTAAAAGATAGTCAAAATAAAGAAAACACTTTAGATGACATATGGAAATTAACATCTAACAATGATAGGTTTGAAGAGGGTAATAGAAATAATTTTATTCATAAATTTTCGTGTAATGCAAATAGAATGGGATATTACAAATCTGAGACATTATCATATGCACTAAACTATTGTGAAGCTACTTTTGATAATACCGAAATTGAAAAAACAGTAACAAGCGCATTCTCTAATACAAATGAATGGGGTACTGTTTCCATATCTTCCAAACCTTCCAAACCTTCCATATCTTCCATAAATAGCGAAAAAAAACACAATCCACTTATACCAAACTCAATTTATGAAAATCTACCACTTATTTTAAAAGAATCATGCGCAAACTTTGAAGATAGAGAAAGAGATGTTTATTTAACTTCAGCGCTTTCTGTTATTAGTGGTGGGTTACATAATATTCATGGACTATATTCAAATGAAGTAGTTTACCCTAATCTATTCAGTTTCGTCATTGCACCACCAGCAAGCGGTAAAGGAAGTATGAAGTACGCAAAACAATTAGGTGACTGTTACCATGAGGAACTTCTTTCAAGCAGCAGAGAAGCAAAAATGGAATATAAAAAACAAAAGAAATTTTATGATTTAAAACTAAAAAAAGCAAAAACAGATCAAGATATTGAAAATCTAAAAGAACCATTTCTCCCAAAATCAAATTTATTTTTTCTTCCTGCCAACACATCATCATCAATGTTAATAAAGCATCTTGAAGATAACGAAGGAATTGGTTGTATATGCGAAACAGAATCAGATACCCTCACAACAGCACTTAAACAAGATTGGGGTGGGTACTCAGATATATTAAGAAAAGGATTTCACTCAGAAAATATTTCTAAAAGTAGGGTTAAAGAATTAGAATATTCTGAAGTCAAAGAACCAAAATTTAGCATGACAGTGACAGGTACCCCGAATCAAAAGGACCTATTAATTACTTCAGCTGAAGATGGGCTTTTTAGTAGATTTCTATTTTACTCTTATGTAACTAATCCACAATGGAAGAACACCTATACATCAGAAATGTCCATAAGTAAAAAAGATGTTTTCAATAAGTATAGTATCGAATTATGTGATAAATTTAGCTCAGTTTCAAAGCAAGTGTTTAAAATGACTGAAATCCAGGGAAATGAGCTTGACAAGAGATTTACAGCAAACTTAGATAGAATTATACAGAAACATGATAATGTTAACGTACCTGGAGTTCTGTTCAGATTAGGTTTAATGACATTCAAAATTGCTATGGTTTTAACTGCCTTAAGAACTGACAAGCCTGAGATCATTTGTAATGATACTGACTTCGAAACAGCAATAACTTTGGTTGAAAAAGTATACGTAACACATAGTCTGAGTTTAATGAATTCCCTTAATACTGGAAATAAATATCCAAAGAATTTAATAGACGAAAAACTATTAAACTGGGCATCATCAAAAAAAACATTTAAAAGATCTGAAATAGCAAAATTTGCAAAAGAATTAAATGTACAAGATAGAACTCTAACAAATAAATTATCAAAATTTATTAAAGAAGAGAAACTAACCCAGCCTTTGCATGGAACATATAGTATAGTTTAATGAGATATATTCTTTTTAAACGCAAGGAGACACTGCATAATACTACAGCGGAGATTTAGAACCCAAAACAAAAGACCAAATTACATGCCAATTAAGGTATTGATAATCAATATTATGAGTGAATTTAGAGATGGGGGAAGGCATATTTGTTAGGAGATTAAAAAAAATAAAAAATATTTAGGTGTCAAGAATGTGAGGATTATACCCCAATATATGAACAGGTATTGGCTATAGAAAACAACTATTATCGAAGGGGTGGGGTATGTTTTTAAGATTTTTACCTCCAAATTTTTTGGCTTTTTTAACTGTCTCAGCACTGCCACAAACAACACTTTTTTATATATTTGTATACTAACTACACATAAAAAAACCCCACCGTACAGGTGAGGTTTCTTGTGGGCCCAGCTGGGCTTGAACCAGCGACCCCTTGATTATGAGTCAAGTGCTCTAACCAGCTGAGCTATGGGCCCTCCTTAAAAAGGAAGTGCAAAACTATCAAAATTGTTCAATAATTTGCAAGTTTGCAGAATGAAAAATAGCAAAGCAATTATTTTTGATTTAGGAGCTGTAATCCTTAACATTAACTACCAAAATACTATAGATGCATTTATAAAATTAGAAGTAAAAAATGCTTCTACTTTTTATTCCAAAAAAGTACAAACTGATTTATTTAATCAAATTGAAACTGGAAAAATTACTGCTGAAAAATTTCTTACAGAACTACAAAGAGAAACAAAGAATGCTACCATAAAGCAAGTAACAGATGCTTGGAATGCCATGTTATTGGACTTACCTGAAGACCGATTAGAACTTATAAAAGCATTAAAAAAAGAATACAGAATTTATCTATTAAGCAATACAAATGAAATCCATATTGATGCTATTAAAGAGCAACTTGGGGATAAAAAATGGAATGGGTTTAGTAATTTATTTGATAAAATGTACTTATCTCATGAAGTAGGAATGAGGAAACCAAATACTGAAGTATTTGAACACATATTAGTTGAACAAAAACTAAAAGCTGAAGAAGTGTTTTTTATTGATGATTCCCCTCAACATATTGAAGGTGCAAAAAAACTAGGGATAAAAACACATCATCTATTAGATAATAAAGATATTACTTCTTTATTTCCTGACATAATTCTATAAGCACACCATTAGTATCCTTTGGGTGTAAAAAGCAGATAAGCTTATTATCTGCCCCTTTTTTAGGTTTATCATTTAGGATTCTAATACCCTCATTTTGCAAGCGTTTCATTTCTTTTTCAATATCCTCAACATCAAAAGCAATATGATGCATACCTTCTCTATTTTTACTAAGGTATTTTGCAATAGGACTATCATCATTAGTAGCTGAAACCAGTTCAATTTTATTTTCTCCTACCTGAAAAAAAGAAGTAATTACCCCTTCAGAACCAACTGCCTCTGACTTATAACTATCCTTACCGAAAATTTTTGCAAATATTTTATTTGATGCTTCAATATCCTTGACAGCAATACCTATATGTTCTATCTTTTTCATGCTAGTAACTCCAGAAACCTATATGCCTTTGTGTAGCTAAAGTTTCAAATCGGAATGCTATACCAATTTCATGCGTACCATAAGTATATTGCATAATATCACCAGCAAAAGTATGATCATATGAATAAGAAAAATGCATATTATTTTTACCGAAACCAAATCCGAAAGCTAGCGTTCCATCTGTACGATAGGTTAAACCTCCCCAAGTATCTTTTAAGTAAATAATACGAGTAGTAAGGTCAGTTACATTATTATGTAAAGCCATTTTTCTTAACAAGAAAGAAGGCTCTAATTCCCAATCATTATTCATAATATTAAAACGATATGCGCCCATCCCATAATAGTTTTTAAAGACTTTATTAGAAACAAGACTACTTCCAATAGCAGTATTAAAGGACGATTCAAAAATATTAGAAGCAGAAAAACCTAAATAGAAATTTTTACCATAAAGATAAGTCCCTGCAGAAGCATCTCCTAAGGTATTGTCGTAGGAACTAGCAGAATAAGCAGGATCAACTCCTGGCGGTAAGTCTTCAGGTTTAAAATCTAAATTATAATACATAAACTTTGCGCCCAAACCAAAGGATAGGTTTACTTTATCATAATTCAATGGAATATGATAAGCATAATTTAAATGTAAATTTGCTTGCAAAGCCGGTGTTGCCTTATCAAACATTAAATACCCACCCATTGCCGAACGATTATTTAATGCCCCATGATAAGAGATGTTTGTACTCAATGGCGCTCCTTCAAAACCTAACCATTGCTGCCTTGTTAACATTGTAAGCGAATTATAGGTTTTACTTCCTGAAATAGCAGGATTAATTGCCATATCATTATTATAGTATTGCGTAAAAGTTGGCTCTTGTTGTGCAAAAAGACTTAAGTTTATTAGCACAGTTAGTATTAAAATTATTCCTCTCATTATCTTACAATTGTTAAAGCCCCCTTAAATACTGTATCTCCATTTTCTAAATCAATTATATAATAGTAAGTATCTGAAGGTAATGTCCTTCCTTCTTGATCCTTACCTGAAAAAGCATGTTCTTCTGCATTAATATAATTTTTTCTTCTATATACTTGTCTTCCTGTCCTATCATATACACTTACTAATGCTTTAGGATATAAATTAATATTCTCAATTTCCCAGAACTCATGGATATCATCATCATTAGGAGAAAAAACTTTATATACAGTAATACAGATTGCTGGGTTTGATTTCAATTCTATAGTATCACGAGTAACACAGCCCATTTCATCAATAACTTTTACCTGATATTCTCCTGGAAACAATCCTTCTAAAACTGAAAATGAATCGTGATGAATCGTAAAAGCACTGTCAGTTGACCACTGGAAACGAAAAGGAGGTGTTCCATCTTTTACAAAAACTCTTGCTGAACCAGTATAATCATCTTTACAGATAACACTTACTGATGACATAAATGTATTCATTTCTTTAACCTCATTAACAAGCAAATCAATCGTCATTGTGCAACTATTTTTATCTGTAACATACAATTCATACGGAAGAATATTTGGTGCTAAACTATCAGTATGTCTTGCAGTATCCCCAGTACTCCACAAAGTAGTGTAAGGAGGAGTTCCACCCCAAATTGTAGTTATAACATCTGCTGAATCATTTTCATTACACATAGTTGAAAGTTCAAAACTTGCATCAATAGGTAGCGTTTGTTCAATTGAGATCGTATCAATTGTGTAACAAAGCACTGTTGTACTTGTATCTCCAGGAATAAGATTATTCATAATATGTAAAACATATTCACCTGCAAATAAACCACTAATATTAGCTGATGTAGATGTAAATCCTCCCACTCCAGTCCACCAAAAAGTTGCATTAGGACTCAATAAAATTATATCAACAGCCCCTGTATTATCACCATAACAATTAACATGTTCATAGTTGTTTATAGTATAATCACACTGTGATTGTGCATTAATGCTTAACAGTAGAAAAGCAATAAGCAGTACATTATTTAATTTTGGCATACTTAAATTTAAGATGGACAAATATAAAAAAAAATGCTTGTTATTTCTAACAAGCATTTTTCGGAGGTATCGAGCAGATTCGAACTGCTGTAGATGGTGTTGCAGACCACTGCCTAGCCACTCGGCCACGATACCCTTTCGAGTGGTGCAAATTTAATTATTTAAACTAAAAGCACCCCCTATAAACTAATTTATTTTCCATTAAAATCAGACATAGTACGACCTATTCCCATAGTAGTAAATGCCTGAATCATTTTTACAGCTAAATCCGTGCGAACTTCCATAGTTTCATAATCCTCATTAGTAAAATTACCTAGAACATATTCGGCTTGTTTGCCTCTTGGAAAATCGTTACCGACACCAAAACGCAACTTAGGATATGCAGCAGTTGATAATTGAGCTTGAATATCCTTTAGCCCATTATGCCCACCATCAGAACCTTTTTTACGCATACGAACAATACCAAAAGGCAAAGAAATATCGTCAGTAATAACTAATATATTTTCTACATCCACCTTGGTTTGTTGCATCCAGTATTTTACAGCTTTACCAGAAAGATTCATAAAAGTATTAGGTTTCACCAAAACTAATTTTCTTCCTTTGAATTTAACTTCAGCAACATCAGCTAACCTTTCAGTAAAAAAAGAAATGTTGGATAAGCCCGCAAGCTTATCCAACACTTTAAATCCTATATTGTGCCTGGTATTTTCATACTCAGCACCAGGGTTACCTAATCCAATGATTAAGTACTTCATGAATTACTCAGCAGCTGGAGTTTCAGCACCTTCAGCAGGAGTTTCTCCCTCAGCACCTTCTTCACCTTCTACTTCTTCCTCCTCTTCTTTAACAGCAGTTCTTGCAGTTTTAACACCAACAACTACTGAATTTCCTGGAGCCAAGAATTCACACCCTTCCATTTCAATATCTTTAATATAGATAAACATACCGATTTTTAAATGATCAATGTTTAAAGTAATTGCATCAGGTAATTTTGCTGCTAAACCTTTAGTAATAATTTTTGGTCTTCTGAACATTAAGTTACCACCATTTTTAACTCCAGGAGCAGCTCCTTCAAGAATAACTGGAAGTGTAATAGTGATTGGTTTACCTTCAATAATTTCTAAGAAATCAATGTGTAAAATTTTGTCCGTTACTGGGTGAAACTGAATATCTTGCATAATAGCTCTGGTAACAGTACCATCAATATTAAGTTCCACAATAAAAGTATCTGGAGTATACACAAGCTTTCTAAAGTCATTTTCATGAGCATAGAAAGTCACTTGCTTTTCTCCCCCGTAAAGTACACATGGTACATTACCCTGATTTCTTAACGCACGAGTGTTAGATTTCCCAACATTCTGTCTTTCTTTTACGCTAATTGCTAGTGTTTTCATCTTTATTTAAATTTGATTATTAATTTTTATTTATTGGTTGCTTTTCCATTTATCAGAAATGGACTCATTATTCACAACTGAGTTTATTGTTTGAGCAAAGAAATCAGCAACTGAAATTTCTCTTACTTTACTACTTTTATGTGTTTTAGGAATCGTATTTGTAATTACTAATTCCGCAATATTTGAAGCATCCAACCTTTCGTAAGCCGTAACTGATAAAATACCATGTGTACAATAAGCACGAACACTTGTTGCTCCATTAGCAATCATTAAATCAGCAGCTTTAGTAAGTGTACCTGCAGTATCCACCATATCATCAATAATAACAACATCCTTACCTGCAACATCCCCTAGTACTTTCATATCACCAATAACATTTGCCTCCTTACGCTCCTTATAACAGATAACTACACCTGATTTTAAGATTTTAGCATAAGCATTTGCTCTTTTAGAACCTCCCATATCAGGAGAAGCAATTATTAAGTTAGGTAAATTTAGGCTATTGATATCTTCAATAAAAAGCTCGGAAGCGTATAAATGATCAACAGGTACCTCAAAGAAACCTTGAATTTGATCGGCATGCAAATCAATTGTCATGATACGATCCACCCCTGATGCAGTAAGTAAATTAGAAACTAATTTTGCCCCTATCGGCACTCTTGGTTTTCCTTTTTTGTCCTGACGAGCATAACCGAAATAAGGCATAACCGCAATAATATTTGCAGCTGAAGCTCTTTTTGCAGCGTCAATCATAAGTAACAATTCCATCAAATTATCAGATGGAGGTGTGGTAGATTGTATTAAAAATACATCAGCACCCCTAACCGTTTCATCAAATGATGGCTCAAATTCTCCATCAGAAAACTCTACCATTGAAGACTTATTTAGCTCAACACCAAAGGCATTAGCAATTTGTTTAGCTAAGTGCTTAGTATTGTTTCCTGCAAAAAATTTAATTGGTCTTTTCATTATTATACCTTATTAAAAAAGGGGTGCAAATATACACTTTCAGTATTAATTATACTAAAGTTTTTATTTTTTAGTTAATAGGGGTATGAATTGTATTAAACTTCTATTTTTGCAGCTCGAAAAATGCCCAGGTGGCGGAATTGGTAGACGCGTTGGTCTCAAACACCAATGGTGCAAACCGTGCCGGTTCGAGCCCGGCTCTGGGTACTAGAGAAAAGCCTTCAAGAAATTGAAGGCTTTTTATGTTTAATAATAGCCCCTACCCAGCACACAATGCCTTACACCTCCATCAGGTTTCTGCATATCCCCACTATATCTTGGAATAACATGACAATGAAAATGCATAACTGTTTGGCCTGCACTAACACCACAATTCATGCCAATATTATAACCATCAGGATTATACTTGCCTTCAATATGCAATTTGCATTTATCAATCATAAGGATTAAATCATTTTTTTCTTGAACGTTTAACGTGAAAAAATCGAGAACTACCCTTTTAGAAACAATTAGCAAATGACCAATCGAAACAGGGTACTTATCCTTTATTACAAAAAAATAATCTGTTTCAAAAAGGTAATTATCAATAGAAATACTTGTAAATACGCTCATTTAAAATTTATTTTCAGCCAACTCAAAAGCACTAAATTCTATAACACAATTTTCTTTAGCTATATTCCAATGAAAATTTAGAAAATTTAACCTTTCGGCTGCCGTTTTACCTGTTTGATTAATAATAGTTTCAGCTAGAGGATGCTTACTTGTGATGTAATACTCATTTCTCCTACACAACCTTTCCATATATTTTTTAGCAGGAAACTTTGCTCTTTTTTCGTACCTATTAATATCCTTATCTGCAAGTACAAGATTCCACACCCCATTAATATTTGCAGGATATTTAGAATAATAATGTGAAGATTTATTAAGGTGAGGTAAAACATGATCAACATCACAATTTAAATTTTCTTTAAGTCTTAAATCCTTAAAACTATAAAAACATTTCCCTTTTTGATACCCATTCAATGCACTACTAGCAGAAGTAATTTCAGTTCGCTTCATACTAAAATCCTCAATAAAAAGCACTTCTTTGTTTTCATCAAAACTTACAATCATATTAGGATTGAGTTGCAAATTCCATGCAGTTTCAACTAATTTCCATCTAGCTTCAGATTCTTCAGATAAATTAGAAAATTGATTTCCTTCACATAGTTTAAAAAAATTATCCGTTAGAACAATCTCTTTCTTCCCTTTTGAATAATCTTTGTCATAAAATTTATCAGGAATAATACCGCCATTAATATTTTGAAAAGCATCAACTACATTTACAAAGCCTAATTTTTCAGTTTGAAACAACAATCTGTTTTTGTCAATTTGTTTTTGATTAAATTTTCGACATTCATTTAAAAAAGCACTAGAATTTGAGTTTCCTTGCTTATCATTTAGTAACAAATGTTCTGTTATATTCTTAGAAAATGGCTCGGCAATATCTGACAAAGATAAAATAGATTTAGTATCCGAAAGCTCTAACAATGCTTTTGCAAAAGCAAATTTATATGTAGCAGAATTCTTTCCAAACTGAATCAATGCTCTCCACTGAGATTCTAAAGACAAATCATTTTCAAGAAAGATATTCATATTTCAAACATACAAAAAAAGCCCCACATTTCTGTGGAGCTTTAATTTCCAAATTATCACCTACATATAAAGAAGTTCTTTTAGTATCTTGCACTTTTATTTTAAAAAGCACATGACCAACACAAAACAAGAAAAATACGATAGAGCTTACCTAAGAATGGCACTAGAATGGGCAAAACTAAGCCACTGCACTCGCAAACAAGTTGGAGCACTAATAGTAAAAAACAGAATGATAATTTCAGATGGATACAATGGTACACCATCAGGATTTGAGAATTGTTGTGAAGATAAAAACAATGAAACACACTGGTATGTACTGCATGCTGAAGCAAATGCTATCCTAAAAACGGCAAGCTCAACACACGATTGTAGCGGAGCAACCGTATATTTAACCCTATCCCCTTGTAAAGATTGCAGCAAGTTGGTACATCAAGCAGGAATTACTCGCCTAGTTTATATCAATAAATATTCAGATACATCAGGGATTGAATTCTTAAAAGAAGCAGGAGTAGAAGTAGTAGAATTTGATAAGAAAAAACTATAATGAAAAAATTACAACCCCTAATTTATGCCCTACTCATCAGTAGTGGAATACTAATAGGAAGTATAGGAAATAACAACCCAGTAGCAAATGAAGGAGGAAAAATAAATGCTATCCTCAACTTAATAGACAACCACTATGTTGATACTTTAAACACAGCTGATTTTGAGGATAAAACCATCAATGCCATCCTAAATGAGCTAGATCCTCATTCTGCATATATTCCTGTAAAAGACTATCAAAATGTAGAAGAAGATATGCAAGGTAGCTTTAGCGGAATAGGGGTGCAATTCAATATTATTGATGATAGTATAGTAGTGGTTTCAGCAATATCAGGAGGGCCATCAGAAAAGTTAGGAATACAAAGTGGCGATAGAATAATATCAGTAGAAAAAGAAGATGTTGCCAGCACAGGAATAAAAAATGAAGGCGTAATAAAACTACTAAGAGGAGAAAAAGGGACAACTGTAAACATCATCATAAAAAGAAGAGGGCAACAGGAACTCATGCCCTTTGCAATTGTACGAGATGACATTCCCTTATATAGTGTGGATGTTGGAATAATGCTACAAGACCAAATTGGCTACATAAAAATAAACCGATTTGCCGCTACCACCTATACCGAAATGATGGAGAAAGTAAGTTCCCTACAACAAAAAGGAATGCAAAAACTCATCCTAGACTTTAGAGGAAACCCAGGAGGATACCTACACATTGCCAACCAGATATGTGATGAATTCCTAAAAGAAGGAGAGCTAATTGTTTATACTGAAGGAAGAAACAGAAGTAAAGATGAAACATTCGCTACCCAAAACGGACAACTAGAAGAAATGCAAATAATTGCCCTGATTAATGAAGGGTCAGCCTCCGCATCCGAGATTGTAAGTGGTGCATTGCAAGACAATGATAGAGGACTAGTAATAGGAAGGCGCTCATTCGGAAAAGGACTTGTGCAAGAACAAATTCCATTGCAAGATGGCTCGGTAATTAGACTAACCACACAAAGGTATTACACCCCATCCGGTAGGTGCATACAAAAGGATTATGGGAAAAATGATAAGGACTATTACCTTGAACAATATACCCGAAATGACACCTCAGCACAACAAGCCGACAGCCTAACCTATACTACAAAAAACGGAAGAACTGTTTATGGTGGCGGTGGAATTAGCCCAGACATAACAATAGAAAGAGATAGTACCGTAAACTATCTGCAGATAAATAAAATGGTAAGCAAAGGGTGGATAAATGAATTCTGCTTAAAGCAAAGTGAACAGTACAAAAAGGAAAACATCAGTAGCCACCAGCAAATCAGTGCGACCGATATCTACTTGCAATACACAGCATTCGTAACCCAAAAAGACAAAGACTTTAACTTGCAATTAGGAGCAACTGAAAAGGCTTACTTCAGTAACCTACTAAAAGCAACTACCTGCCGTAACCTTTGGGACAATGAAGTGTTTTACACAATACTAAGTGCTGAAGATGAATATATACAAAGGGCAATAACTGAGTTTTAAACAAAAAAAGAAAGTGGGTGTTAATCTTTTCCTTTAACTGGTTTCCATACCTCTTCAATTAAAAATTCAATATCTTTAGGGTCTGCACCCATTGCATTGAGTACAAACTTCAATTCTTCAATATACTTTTCAAAGTACGATTTTTCGTTTTTCATAATCTAATTTATTAGACTACAATAAGAAAGAAAAATAAGTGAGAAATCCTAATTTTTAGAGAGTTAATAAAATTTTGTACATTTGAGCTATGAAAAAATTACTATCCGGATTTATTCTAATATCATTAGTTGTTTTAATATCTTCTTGTGACGATTTTTTGAAGTCAAACCAATGTGATTGTGAAATAGTAACTTCAAATTATAATTACACTACTAGTGAGTGGGAAGAAATAGATAGATATTTTCATGAACAAGATTTTGATGATGGAGGATGTGCAGATAGAATAATACTTTCAACAGGAGATTGGGATACTACCTTGACCGTTATTGTATTACATGGAATAGAAGACACTACTTATGAAGTTGAACCTGGAGTTACTGTACATATTTTTGGTCCTCTATATGGTGGTTGGTGGGACTTTGATGAAGATACTACTTACTATACTGAACGAATCTCTGGTTATAAAGAAGAGTTAGATTGTCCAATGTATTACAATTAATTTAGGATCAACCTAAAAAACTATCCTACTCAACCGTAACTGACTTAGCTAAATTTCTTGGCTGATCCACATTACATCCTCTTAAAAGTGCAATATGATAAGATAGTAATTGCAAAGGTATGTTAGAAAGAAGTGGTGTTAACTCTTCAAAACAATTCGGAATTTCTATGCAGTAATCAGCTATTCCCTTAACCGTTTTATCTCCCTCAGTTACAATTGCTATAAGCCTACCACCCCTTGCTTTTACTTCTTGTATGTTGCTGACGACCTTTTCGTAATTACCTTTTTTAGTCGCAATAACAACAATCGGCATTTCATCATCAATAAGAGCAATTGGTCCGTGCTTCATTTCAGCAGCAGGGTATCCTTCCGCATGGATATAAGAAATTTCTTTTAGCTTAAGCGCTCCTTCCAATGCAACCGGGAAATTGTAACCCCTACCTAAATAAAGGAAGTTAGTTGCATCCTTAAATTGCTGAGCGATTATTTCAATTTGGCTATTTGTTTTTAATACTTTTTCAACTTTTTCAGGAATCAATTCCAATTCCGTTATAATTTGATGGTAATCCGTATTTGAAATCATTCCTTTTTGCTTTCCAATCCTAAGAGCCATTAAAGTAAGTACCACAACTTGAGTTGTAAATGCCTTAGTAGATGCCACTCCAATTTCTGGACCAGCATGAGTATAACTTCCTGCATGAGTTAACCTAGGAATTGAAGAACCTACCACATTACAAATTCCTAAAATAGTTGCTCCTTTTTCTTTTGCAAGCTCAAGTGCAGCTAAAGTATCTGCCGTTTCCCCTGACTGTGAAATAGCTAAAACAACATCTGTTTCACGGATAATAGGATTACGATATCTGAACTCAGAAGCATATTCCACCTCAACCGGAATTCTTGCAAAATCTTCAAATAAATGCTCGCCAATTAAACCAGCATGCCATGAAGTACCACAAGCGACAATAATGATACGATCAGCATTCATTATTTTTTGTTCGTACTCAGAAATACCTCCGAGAATTACCTCTTTATTATCAGGGTTAATTCTCCCCCTCATAGTGTCACGGATACTTTTAGGTTGCTCGTAAATTTCTTTAAGCATAAAATGAGGGAAACCATCTTTTTCAATAGTATCTAAACTCATTTCTAACTCATGAACATAAGGAGTTTTGCTTTCGTTTTCAATAGTTTTAATCTCTAAAGATTCTCCGCTATTTACACGAGCAATTTCACCATCTTCCAAGTAAACTACCTCATTAGTATATTCAATAATTGGTGTTGCATCTGATGCGATATAATATTCATCACACCCTACCCCAATTACTAAAGGACTACCCTTACGAGCAGCAATAAATTCATTATTCACTCCCTCTTCCATCACTACAATTGCATAAGCACCAATCACCTCAGCCAAAGCCATACGAACTGCCTCAAACAAACTTACTTTTTCATGGTTTTTGATATCCTCAATCAAATGTACCAATACTTCAGTATCGGTATCACTTTTGAATGTATGACCCTTTGCTTCTAAGGCTACCTTTATAGATGCGTAATTTTCAATAATTCCATTATGAATAATTGATAATTTACCATCACCCGACATATGAGGGTGTGCATTTAACTGATTAGGAACACCATGAGTTGCCCATCTTGTATGACCAATCCCAATTGAGCCACTTTTATCTTTATCAGCTGCATAAGCTTCTAAATCAGCAACCTTTCCTTTTTGTTTTAATAAAGAAATTCCGTTTTCATTTCCTATTGAAACTCCTGTAGAATCATAACCCCTATATTCTAAACGCTTTAATCCTTTAATAATAATAGGATAAGCATCCTTACCCCCAACATAGCCTACAATTCCACACATATTTTATAATTTTGAATAATGAATAATAAGTTTAATATCCTTAGAGAGGATTGTTCTGTTTGCATTAATAGCAGCACCTGCTGGCAATAAATACAAATCATTTGTATAAGAGTCGTTATTCAATAACTGATAGAAATACCTAGTAATGTTAAACACATACTTATCATCTTCTAATCTACCGCCAAAATGCGTTTCTCCCTCAATAGTATAATCTGTTAAGAATACGTTTTTACCCTCCTCATTCACACGCACTAAAAACAATTTATCATGAGCTGCATATTCACTTGTTGAACCAGGTTCAACATCAAAACTCATAGTTACTTTATTGATTGCTTTTCCTTTTAAAGTGTCAGCCAGTACAGCTAAATCAGAAACAGTAATTTTAGTTTTATAGCCTGCCATTGATTGAATGTAAACCTTATCATCAGCTTGATTTAAGTTAGAAAGCGGTTTAGGATTAAACAAATTAATACGAGCTGCATCACCTCCTAATTCAAAATCTAAGGACAAAGTATCACTACCACTTTCATCATTGTGGTAATAGATTTTCAAGAATGAATTTGAGCCATTAGGATTTAAGTACAGCATAGTGTTTTGTGCACTAGTCACAACACTTATTGCCTTAAATTTTTCTAAGAAAACCTCATTATCCTTTAAGGCTTCATTCTCTAAATCCAGAATATCTTGCCCAAAGTCATTGTTTAATTTCACTTTTAAAAGTGGTTTTTCTGTATCATTAGAAACTGAAAAAGATTCAACATAAGACATTCCTCCTGGTGTTGGTATTGGGTATGATGTAGAATAATACACTGAATCTTTATAGATATCATCTTGAAGCACTAAAACATCTAAGCTAGTAAAATTTTCTAATTTTCCATAATAACCTGAATAAGTATAAGACAACACTACAGAATCAACAACAGGATTATCTCCTAAATCAGTATTATTTTCAGTCAATAAGATTTGAGTATAAAAACCAGCTGAACTATTAGTAAAAGTAGGATCGATAGCAACATTTCCCAAAATTAAATTAAGGGCTTCATCAGTACGCAAAGAATCTTCCGATTCAGTAGCGGAAGTTAATCCATCAAAATTTGCATTGCTAATTAGTATGTTATCTGATGTTGGCTGTACTTCTAACCCAATTGTGTTAGGGTCCGTACAGGATACTGCAATTAAGCCAATAATTAGGCTTAATGATATGATTTTGTTCATGTGTTATTTTTCTGTTAATGCTACCTCTTCCTCTTCTTCAATAAATTGCTCATAAAATTCTTGGTAAGCATCAATATAATCTTCTGCCCCAGGATATTCCATGAACGGCTTTTCTGAAGATTTAATATAATCTAACACCTCTTTTTCCATTTCAGCACTTGCTTGAACTACTGCATCAGCATAATCAATTGCATGCTTATGTAAATTGTTGATATTTGGCTTTTTCAGCATATCAACATCTTTAGCTTCTAAATCTTCAAATAATAATTTTTCAGGTAAAGTATCACTCAACACCCCATCAAAAGTATTATCAAAAACAGAATAAATTACTTTTACATCCTCAAATAAAGGATCCCCAGCATATAATTTTTTAATATACATTGGTACTAAAGAAGTAAACCAACCTTGACAATGGATAACATCAGGCTTCCATCCTAATTTACGAACCGTTTCAATAACTCCCTTACAATAGAAAATCATACGCTCGTCATTATTAGTCATAAAACTTCCATCCTCATTTTCAAACATTTGTTTTCTTGGGAAGTACTCATCATTATCAATAAAATAAACTTGCATTCTTAACTTCTGAATAGAAGCTACTTTTATAATAAGCTGATGATCAAAATCATCAATAATCAAGTTCATTCCTGAAAGGCGAATTACTTCATGTAGCTGATGTCTTCTCTCATTGATAGTACCAAATTTTGGCAAAAACATTCTAATGTCTTTTCCGCTTTCTTGTGTTTTTTGAGGCAGTAAACTAGCTACTTCACCCATAGTAGTTTCCCCAGTGTATGGAACTATCTCCTGTGAAACATACAATACTCTCTTCTTTCCCATTAATAAAATTTTAGTCTGCAAAAATATAGAAAAAAAAGCTAAACATCAAAGCTTTTCTCTTAGTTTTGTCGCCATTAAGTACAATTTTACTACTGATAGATGCATATTTTTAAAACAAAAAAAGAATTACAAAAATTCTTACTCTCTTTTACAAAGGAAGAAAAGGTTGGATTTGTGCCAACAATGGGAGCTTTACATGAAGGACATTTATCCATAGTAGAACAATCAAAAAAACAATGCGACATAACTATTTGCAGTATTTTTGTAAATCCTACTCAGTTTAATAATGCTAGTGATTTAGACAACTATCCTAACACCCTAAAAGCTGACTTAGAAAAACTAGAACAATTAGCTTGTGACATTGTATACACGCCAACTATTGCTGATTTATACAAAAATGGCGAAAAGGCAAAAGAATTTGATTTTGGAACATTAACAATAGGAATGGAAGGTGAATTTAGGCCCGGACATTTTAATGGAATGGCTACTATAGTTGAAAAATTCTTCAACATTATTAATCCCACAAAAGCATTTTTCGGACAAAAAGATTTACAACAATTACAAATCGTAAAAGCGTTAGCAAAACAAATGGAATCTGACATTCAAATTATTGGCATACCAACCATAAGAGAAGAAAGTGGTTTGGCAAAAAGTTCAAGGAATGAATTACTTTCAACCTCAGCAAAACAAGAGGCAACCTTAGTATATAAATGCTTAAAATATTGCAAAAACAACCAAGAGTTAGCAATCCCTACCTTAGAAAAATATATTCAGGAGCAATTCAAAAATAACACGCATTTTAAGTTAGAATATATAGATTTTGTTTCCTTAAACACCTTACTTCCTATAACTAAATGGGAAGCAAAAAACCAAAATGCTATCTGCATAGCTGCATATATTGAAGGAGTACGATTAATTGATAATATAATTTTATAGTTTTACAAAGTGAATAAAAAAACCATTTTAAAAATAGTAAAATACATTGCTTCCTTAGGGTTTGCATTCGGAATTGTATACTTACTTTTTAAGAATCAAGACCCTGTTCAGTTAGTAAAAGAAATACAAAAAGTAGATGGGAAATGGGTATTATTATCCATGGTTTTTGGTGGATGGGCTTATGTAAGTAGAGGTTTAAGATGGATAGTACTCATTGATGCACTAGGATACAAGTCATCAAAACTCAATAGTATATCTGCTGTTTCAGTAGGATACTTTACCAATATGTTTATACCAAGAGCAGGAGAAATATCAAGATGTACAGCACTTAATCAAGTGGAAAAAGTGCCAGTAGACAAGCTTTTCGGCACTATACTTATTGAAAGAGTAATTGATTTTGTATTCCTTATTTCTCTTATCTTTTTAACGGTAGTTTTAAAGTTTAATGATATTTTTAAATTCTACACTACCCTACAAGCACAGCAAACTGAAAGTACAGGAAATGATAAACTATTTATGCTTTTAGGAATCCTAGTAGGAGGAGGTGTTCTCTTTTACTTTGCTAAGAAATGGCTTAAAAAATCAAAGTTTTATGAGAAAGTTTTATCCTTTATTGACGGACTAAAAGAAGGATTTAAAAGCATCAAAAACATGAAAAGAAAGTCAGCTTTTTGGTTTCAAACATTCAGTATATGGATTATGTATTTCCTAATGACTTATATTTGTTTTTTCTGCATGGATGAAACTTCTCACCTAACTGCTAGTGATGGATTGTTCCTATTAGTACTAGGAGGAATAGGTATGGTTATTCCTACCCCTGGAGGAGTAGGGTCTTATCACGCAATTGTAATGATAGGTCTTTCTGTACTTGGAGTAGGAACGGTATTTTTAGGAGAAGAAGGCGACCCAACAAACCCAGCTTTATTATTCCCAACTATAGTACATGTAGCACAGACTTTAGTAGCAATTATTATGGGTTCAGTAGGATTGCTAGTTTTATTTTTATCTAAAAAGAAAAGCAATGTCGCATCTTAATACTTTAAAGAATAAAATATTTACCCTTGAAGAATTAAAAACTCAAGTTGAATCTTGGAAAAATTCAGGGGAAAAAGTAGTATTTACCAATGGCTGTTTTGACATAGTACACAGAGGACATATTGAAGTCTTGGCTCGTACTGCCGACTTAGGAAGTAAGTTCATTATAGGACTCAATTCTGATAGTTCTATCAAAAAATTAAAAGGAGATGATCGCCCTATAATCAATGAACAATCTAGAGCAATTTTATTGGCTTCTCTTAGTTTTGTTGATGCTGTTGTGTTATTTTCAGAAGAAACACCAATTAACTTAATCAGCACTTTAGTTCCTGATGTTTTAGCAAAGGGTGGCGACTATGAAATTAAGACTATTGTAGGGCATGAAATCGTTCAAAAAAATGGTGGAAAAGTAATACTTGTTCCTTTTGTAGATGGATTTTCAAGTACCAATATTATTGATAAAATCAAAAACTCTTAATGGCAAAAAAGAAAATTCAATCTGCTTTTTTTTGCCAAAGCTGTGGTACACAATCCCCAAAATGGTTAGGAAAATGCCCACAATGTAATGAGTGGAATACCTTTGTTGAGGAAGTCCTTACAAAAGAAAGTGATAATAAAGTAGGATTTAAATCTGAAAAAATAAACAAACCAACCTTAGTTAGTGATATTGATTACAGCAATGAAAAAAGAATTATCACTAATGACAAAGAACTGAACAGGGTTTTAGGTGGTGGAATTGTACCTGGATCACTTATCCTTTTAGGAGGAGATCCTGGAATAGGGAAATCAACATTACTATTACAATTTGCACTGAGTTCAAAAAGTAAAAAAATACTTTATGTGTCAGGGGAAGAAAGTGAAAAGCAAATAAAAATGCGTGCTGAACGCATCAACAAAAACTCTGAACACTGTTATATTTTAACAGAAACCTCAACTCAAAATATCTTTCAGCAAATAGAACAATTACAACCCGATATACTTGTAGTTGATTCCATACAAACTTTACATACTGCTCATATAGAATCCTCACCAGGTTCAGTTTCTCAGATACGAGAATGTACAGCCGAACTTATAAAGTATGCCAAGGAAACAGGAACGGCTGTTTTCTTAATCGGCCATATTAATAAGGATGGTGCAATTGCAGGACCAAAGATATTAGAACACATGGTAGATACCGTTCTGCAATTTGAAGGTGACAGAAACTATGTTTATAGAATACTGAGAACTATAAAAAACCGATTCGGCTCAGCATCTGAACTAGGAGTTTATGAAATGAACCAAGAGGGATTGAGAGAAGTGAGTAACCCTTCCGAAATACTAATATCCGAAAGAGATGAGGCAACAAGTGGAGTTGGAATTGCTGCTACTATTGAAGGTGCTCGTCCGCTTTTAGTGGAGATACAATCCTTAGTGAGTTCGGCAGTTTACGGAAATCCACAAAGGTCGGCAACAGGTTTTGACACCAAAAGAATGAACATGCTCTTAGCCGTTTTGGAAAAAAGATGTGGTTTTAGATTAGGAGCTAAAGATGTCTTTTTGAATATTACAGGAGGAATAAAAATTGATGATACTGCCATTGATTTGGCAGTAGTTTGCTCTATCCTTTCCTCTGACCAAGATGTTGCACTTGACACCTTAACTTGCTTTGCAGGAGAAATAGGATTAAGTGGTGAAATACGAGCCGTAAACCGAATTGAAAGCAGAATTGCAGAAGCCGAAAAATTAGGCTACAAACAAATCATTATTTCCAAGTACAATAAATTTAACGCCAAAGGCTTTAACATTGAAATTGTACAGTATGGGAAAATTGAAGAGGTGTTTAGGTTGTTGTTTTAGAGTTTATTGAAAAAGTTTATTGAACGCATTTTTATAACCAGTACAATCAACAGAAAATTTATAACTAGTAAGAGAATCTGATTCCTTTATAGATAATGTTACCTTACCTCCTTTCATTAAAATTTGATGCATTTTGCTAACATGCTTCTTCTTGTGACTTGGGTCAATATACAATCTATTACCTCCTTTATAAATTGTACCAGACATTGAAACAATATCTCCATTTGAATCCTTCAATTTAACTGTGTAATAATCTGTAGAATAAGCTTTCACTTCACTTCTCCCATACTCAAATAATTTAACAGCTACATTTGCCGAATCTGAGACAATAAAATATAAAGATAAATCTGAATTTGATGTTGCTGAATTACTAAACATTCCAGTTAACATGTCAGAATTTGTAATATAACCTGAGTTAGTAGGATCTCCAAAATCATCAACAAAATATTTCACCTCCCAGATTCCTAAGTCCCCATTATCAGCATTTACTTTATTGTCTTCTATATATTTCCAAGAACCATTTTCATTTAAAACAACTTTTACACCACCACTAGTTATTGCTTGTATTTGTCCAAATAAAGTTTGAAAACATAAAACAAAGGCGCTAATAAGTATTGTACTTTTCATAATATTAAAATTTTGAGTTAGATAATCGCAAAATAACAATATAATTACTTAATGTACAATAGGTACAAAACAGGAGCTTATTTAATAATCTGAGCAGTATGCTCTTTCGTTTTTACCTTAGTGATAATATCTTCTATTACTCCATTTTCATCTATCACAAAACTAGTACGTATTATCCCCATGTACTCTTTTCCCATAAACTTTTTAAGCCCCCAAACTCCATAAGCATTTAGCACTTCTTTACTTTCATCAGAAATAAGTGGAAAAGGTAATTCGTGTTTTTCAATAAACTTAATGTGCCTTTCAGGACTGTCAGCCGAGCAACCCAATACTACATACCCCTTATCTAAAAGCATTTGGTAGTTATCCCTTAAATTACAGGATTGAACGGTGCATCCTGGAGTCATATCCTTTGGGTAAAAATACAATACAACTTTTTTTCCTTTAAACTGTTCTAAAGTAATTGCTTCTCCATTCTGGTCAATGGAATTTATTGCTGGGGCTTTATCTCCTATCTTTAACATATTATAAAGTTCCTCTTCTTTCTTGTTCTGCTTCTATAGATTCAAACAATGCTTTAAAGTTTCCTTTCCCAAATGATTGAGCTCCTTTTCTTTGAATGATTTCAAAGAATAAAGTAGGTCTGTCCGTTAATGGTTTGGTGAAGATTTGCAACAAATAACCTTCATCATCTCTATCCACTAAAATTCCATGTTTTTTCAAAATTGCCATATCCTCAGCAATCTCTCCTACCCTTTCACCAACTGTATCGTAATATACTCCTGGCACATATAAAAATTCTACTCCTCTTGCTTTCATTGCTGAAACCGTACCTACAATATCATCAGTAGCAACCGCAACATGTTGTACTCCTGGTCCATTATAAAAATCCAAATATTCCTCAATTTGCGATTTCTTTTTTCCTTTTGCCGGCTCATTAATTGGGAATTTTACCCTCCCATTTCCATTGGTCATTACCTTACTCATTAAGGCAGTGTATTGAGTAGAAATATCTTTATCATCAAAAGTAATTAGGTTTGCAAACCCCATAGTCTCATTGTAAAATTTCTCCCAGATATTCATTTCATTCCAACCTACATTGGCTACCATATGGTCAATGTATTTCAATCCTACTGGCTCAGGATTATAATGTGATTCCCACTTTTCAAACCCTGGCATAAAAGTTCCATTATAGTTTTTACGCTCAACAAAAACATGAACAGTATCTCCATAAATATTAATTCCAGACTTTACCATTTCTCCATCAGCATCTTTTTCTGTTCTTGGTTCAAAATAAGATTCTGCACCTCTACTTGTTGTTTCTTCCCAAGCTTTTGTTGCATCATCTACCCATAGGGCAATCACTTTTACTCCATCACCATGTTTTTTAATGTGATCAAAAATCTCATTATTATCTCCTGGCATAGGTGTAGTAAGTACAATTCGTATTTTATCCTGAACTACAACATAAGAAGTTCTATCTGTAATTCCTGTTTCCAACCCAGCATAAGCTAAAGATTGAAACCCTAAAGCTGTCTTATAATAGTGAGCTGCTTGTTTTGCATTTCCTACATAATACTCTACATAATCTGTTCCTAATAAAGGTAAAAAATCTTTTGCATCAGAAAAAATTTTATCCAAGGAATAAGTCGTGTTATTGATTTTTGTTAAGTCGTCTCTCATCTTTTAATGTTTATTTTCAAGCCATGACTGATGGTAAATTCCATCCGAAAGTTCAATAGCTGCTTTTGTTAATTTTAGTGGAGCAAAGGTATCTACCATTACTGCCAATTCATCTGTTTCTGTTTTCCCAATGCTTCTTTCTGCTGCACCAGGATGTGGTCCGTGTGGAATTCCTGCAGGATGCAAGGAAATATACCCTTCATCTACATGGTTTCTACTCATAAAATCGCCAGCTACATAATATAGAACTTCATCAGAATCGATATTAGAATGGTTGTAAGGTGCAGGAATAGATTCTGGGTGATAATCGTACATTCTTGGAACAAAAGAGCAAATTACAAATCTGCTTGTTTCAAAAGTTTGGTGTACTGGTGGTGGTTGATGTACCCTTCCAGTTATAGGTTCAAAATCATGAATTGAAAATGCATAAGGATAATTATATCCATCCCAACCTGCTACATCAAAAGGATGTGATGCATAAGTATACTCATGAATCATTTGCTCCTTTTTAATTTTTATTACAAAATCACCTAGTTCATCATGAGTTTCCAATTCTTCTGGCACTCTTAAATCTCTTTCACAAAATGGAGAATGCTCTAACAATTGCCCGAAATGATTTCTGTATCTTTTTGGCGTATAAACTGGAGTGTACGATTCCACAATAAATAATCTGTTTTCAGCAGAATTAAACCTCATAGTGTAAATCATTCCTCTAGGAATTACTAAATAATCACCTTCTTTAAACTTAATATTTCCAACAAAAGTCCTGAGTGTTCCTGTGCCTTTATGCACAAAAATAACTTCATCTCCATCTGTGTTTTTATAAAAATAATCTTCTTCCAAGTTAGTTGGAGCAGAAAGCAAAATATTCAAATCATTATTTACCATAATGGAAATTCTACTTTCTAAATGATCAGCAACTTTAGGGGCTTCAAACCCATTTAACATATAGGATTTTAAGTTTTTATCCACTGCTATTTCTGGTGCAACTGAATAAGCATCCTTAATATCTTTAACCTGTGTTGGCCTATGCAAATGATATACAAGGGAAGACATTCCGTCAAAACCAATGGTTCCAAAAAGCTCTTCATAATGGATATTTCCATCCTCTTTTCGGAAGGTTGTATGCCTTTTATGAGGCATTTTTCCTAAGCTATGATATCTTGGCATTGTAAATTATTTTTTGCAAATATAGGTTTTTACCATCAAACAAAAGATGATTAAAGTGATACTAAAAATATAAAAATGATACTTTTGCAACAAGATGAAATTAGTCAGTTACATAAAACCGAATAGCGTACAACATTTGTTTGGTGCAATTGAGGGAGATATAATCCAAAATTTAAATGATTGTTGTAGCTCCAATTCAATAGTTGAGTTAATTTTAAATAAAAATTGGATGGAAACTGCAAAGGTATTTATTTCCAAAAACCCCAATAAAATCGATCAATTATCTGATGTAAAGTTATTGGCTACAATTCCAAAACCTACTTCTTTTAGAGATGCTTACGCTTTTAGGCAACATGTAGCAACCTCTCGTAAAAATAGAGGAGTTGAGATGATTCCAGAATTTGATGAATTTCCTGTTTTTTATTTTTCAAACCACAATGCTATGTTTGGTGATGGACAAAAAATAGAACTCATGCCCGACCACTTTCATAGATTGGATTACGAATTAGAATTCGCCATAGTAATAGGTAAGGGAGGTAAGAACATCTTATCCAAAGATGCTGATAAGCACATTGCTGGCTTTTGCATATTAAATGATATAAGTGCAAGAAGATTGCAAATGGAAGAAATGAAACTAAACTTAGGTCCTGCAAAAGGAAAAGATTTTGCAAATGTAATTGGTCCTTATTTAGTGACTCCTGATGAATTAGAAAGCAAAAGTATTGATACTGCTTTTGGCAAAAAATACAATTTACAAATGAGCTGTTATGTGAATGGAGAATTATTATCTGAAGGAAATGCAAAAGATATGAATTGGACTTTTGCTGAAATTATTGAGAGGGCATCTTATGGTGTAGAGCTTTTCCCAGGAGATGTAATTGGATCGGGAACTGTTGGTAAAGGATGTTTGTTGGAATTAAACGGAACAGGAAAAAGAGCAAATCCTGACTATAAAGAAAGGTGGATACAAGCAGGAGATGAAATTGAAATGCAAATTGAAGGACTAGGGAAAATAACCAATACGATTGTAAAAGCAGAAAGCAATCATTCGCTATTAAAACTTAAAAAATGATTAAAACAATAGATGTAAAATCAGGAGAAACGGCTGGTTTATACCAATATTTATCAGCTGCTGTAACACCAAGGCCAATCGCTTTTGTAAGTACAATTGATGCTGAAGGAAATAAAAATTTAAGTCCTTTTTCATTTTTCAATGTATTTTCTGTAAATCCTCCTATTTTAGTTTTTTCACCCGTGAGAAGGGTAAGAAACAATACATCAAAACATACTTTGGTCAATGTTCATCAAGTTAAAGAATGTGTTATTTCCTTAGTAACAGAAGATATTGCGCAACAGGTTTCTTTGGCTTCATGCGATTTTGATTCAGAAATAAATGAGTTTGAAAAAGCAGGATTTACTGAAGTAGAATCAGATTTAATTACTCCTTCAAGAATCAAAGAATCACCAATAAATTTTGAATGTAAAGTAAATGAAGTGATTACTTTAGGAGAAGAAGGAGGTGCAGGAAGTTTGGTGCTTTGTGAAATTCTAAAAATGCATATTGATACTGAAGTATTAGATGAAAATAATGCAATTGATCCGTTCAAACTAAATATAGTTAGCCGATTGGGAGCAAATTGGTACGGAAAAACAACAAAGGAATCGCTTTATGAAATAGCAAAACCTATCTCTAGAATGGGAATGGGAATAGATAAATTACCTGAAGAAATTAGAAACTCTAGCATACTAACAGGAAATGAATTAGCAATTTTAGCTTCAGCAGAAAATATTCCTGAGAAAAAAGAGTTTAACCTTAGAGATAAAAAAAGTACAGAAGAAAAACATATCTTAGCCAAAGAATTATTAAGCCAAGGAAAAGCAGAAGATGCTTGGCAAATACTATTATAAATAACTAAAAAACAAAATATTATGTCATTCGAATTACCAAAATTACCTTACGCTTATGATGCATTAGCGCCACATATTGATGCTAGAACTATGGAGATTCACCATAGCAAACACCATAACGGATATACAAACAACCTAAACAATGCAATTGCAGGAACTGATTTAGAAGGAAAAACTATTGAAGAAATTTGTGCTACTCCAGGCTTAAGTGGTGGAGCAAGAAATAATGGTGGAGGGTATTTCAATCATAATATGTTTTGGACATCAATGAGCCCAAACGGAGGAGGAGAGCCAACAGGAGCAATTGCTGATGCAATAAATAATGCTTTTGGTTCATTTGAAGAATTTAAAAATACTTTCTCTACAGCAGCAGGAACAAGATTTGGTTCAGGATGGGCTTGGTTAGGAGTAAAAGATGGGAAGTTAAAAGTTTCGTCTACTGCAAATCAGGATAACCCATTAATGGATGACCAATGCGGTTGTACCCCAGTATTGTGTTTGGATGTTTGGGAACACGCTTACTATTTAAACTATCAAAATAGACGCCCTGATTATATCAATGCATTTTTTAATGTAATCAACTGGGAGGAAGTTAATAAGAGATATCAGGCCGCTTTATAATATTTTTATAAATTTGCCACACTAAAATTTAATTACACTAAAATTTAAACAAAAATGAAAAACAAATTTGCCTTAATCGCCCTTTTAGGATTATTCCTTGCTGGGACTTACACTGTTTATGCACAAGATGCAAATGATACTATTGCAACAGAACAGGTAGTAGATACTCAAGTAGTGTCTGAAGAAGTTCCTGCACAAGTTGAAGAAGTAGCTACAGAAGAAGTTGTTGAAGAAGCATCTTTTCACCAAATTATCAAACAAAAATTTATTGAAGGAGGGCCTGGGTTTATGGGGATTGTATTGTTATGTTTAATCTTAGGATTAGCTTTAGCAATTGAAAGAATCATCTACTTAAACATGGCAACTACTGATACTGATAAACTATTAAATGATGTTGAAGGAGCTTTACAAGCAGGAGGAGTTGATGCTGCTAAAGAGGTATGTAGAAATACAAAAGGACCTGTTGCATCTATATTCTATCAAGGGTTAGAGCGTTCTGATGAAGGAGTAGATATGGTTGAGAAATCAATTGTTGCTTACGGTTCAGTTCAAATGGGACTTTTAGAAAAAGGATTATCTTGGATTTCATTATTCATTGCTCTTGCACCAATGTTAGGATTTATGGGTACAGTAATTGGTATGATTGGAGCCTTTGATGCTATTGAAGCAGCAGGAGATATTTCTCCATCATTAGTAGCTGGTGGTATTAAAGTTGCACTTTTAACGACTGTATTTGGTCTTATTGTAGCAATGATCCTACAGATTTTTTATAACTACTTAATTGCAAAAGTAGATTCAATAGTAAACTCAATGGAAGATGCTTCTATCTCTTTAGTTGATTTATTAGTTAAAAACAAATAAGCATGGATAGTTTAATTAATATCGGAATTATATTAACCTACCTAATGATTGCTTTTGCAGCATTGGCAGCTATCGGTTTTGGCATTAAAAAAATGATGCAAAAAACGAATAATGCAAAAAAGACATTATATAGTATTGGTGGACTTATACTTATTATTCTAATATCTTACCTTATGTCTTCTGATGAAGTATTAGGTTCGTACGAAAAATATGAAATTACGGCTTCAACAGCTAAGCAAGTAGGAATGGGATTAACTACATTTTACCTATTAGCTATTGGTGCAATTGGTGCTGTATTGTATGCTGAATTATCAAAAGCATTTGCTAAATAATGGCTAGTTCAAGAAGAGGGTTACCCGAAATTAATGCAGGATCAATGGCAGATATTGCCTTCTTGCTGCTTATCTTTTTCTTGGTAACTACTACTATGGATGTGGATACGGGTATTGCTCGAAAACTACCGCCTATGCCTGAAGATGAGCAAATAGAAGATGATTCTCAAATTCATGCTAAAAATATTTATGTTGTACTGATTAATGCCAACAATCAATTATTGGTTGAAGGAGAATTAATGGATATCTCACAACTTAGAGGTGATGCTAAGGACTTTATAGATAATAATGGAAAAGATCCTAATTCATCAGAAAACCCTGAAAAAGCAATTATCTCATTACAGAATGACAGAGGGACTGAGTACATGACTTATATTCGTGTACAAAATGAACTTGCTGCTGCCTATAATGAGTTAAGAAATAAAGCTGCATTGAATAAATTTGGCGAGCGCTATGCTGATTTGAACAAGACACAAATGAAGGAAATCAGGAAAATGTACCCTCAGAAAATATCTGAAGCGGAACCAAAAAATATTGGAGGAGATTCATAATGAGTAAATTCAGAAAAGGAGGAAAAAAAGGAATGCCAGCTATATCAACTGCATCCTTACCAGATATTGTATTTATGTTACTTTTCTTTTTTATGGTAACTACAGTAATGCGTGAAACAACTTTATTCGTAAGTGTTGTTACACCAAAAGCTACTGAGATAAAAAAGATGGAAAAGAAATCATTAGTAAGCTATATTTATATTGGTTCACCAGTTAAAAGAATGCAAGCTTCTTATGGTAGTGCTGCTCGTATTCAATTGAATGATGCTTTTGCTGAGGTAGGTGAAATACAAGAATTTATTGCAACTGAGCGTGAGGCTAGAGACGAGAAAGAAATTCCTTACATGACTACATCTATCAAGGCAGATGAGACTGTAAAAATGGGAATTATTTCTGATGTAAAGCAAGAACTTAGAAAAGCAAATGCACTTAAAATTAATTACTCTACCCGAAAAGGAGACTACTAATTTAAGACATTAGATTATAAAAATGAGGCTGATATATTATCAGCCTTTTTTTATACTCAAATTTTTCTGAAGGAGGATAATCAATAAGCCTACTGCCATGAAACTAAAAAAGGCTTGTTGCCATGTTGCTGTATTTTCAGTAAGGTAAGCATAATCCGAAAGTGTAGGATAAGCAAAAGTTACTGCCATAGCATTATTTAATAAGTGAGCCAATACTGGTAACCAAAGCGAGCCACTCCAATAAAAGAAATAACCAAGCAATAAACCTAATGCAAACCTTGGTAAAAATCCTTGAAACTGCATATGGATTGCGCTAAACAAAACAGCTGTAATGATAATAGCTACATGAGGTTTCCCTAACCATTTGGTGAATGTTTGTTGCAAGTACCCTCTAAATAATAACTCCTCCCCAATTGCAGGTACAATAGCCAATACTAATAGGTTAAAAGCTAAATCCCCCACAGTATTCATTCTTAAGAAATACTTAGTAATATTCTCAGCCTTTTTATCATAATACATCATCCATTCAGGAAAGTTAAGGCTCATATTCCATTCATATATAAAAGCTATAAAAGGATTAATCAACAACATAATAGCAATAGCCAGTAAAAGCGTTTGCCTATTGAAATTAAAATTGAGTTTTAAATTAAAATCACACAAATAAGCGTAAAGTAATACTGGTACAACAAACAAACCTATTGAGCTTAATAGCTGAACAAACTTTACTACATCAATTCTAGATTGATTGGTAAATTTCATAAAATCTACCGCAACCAATTCTATTTCTGAAAAAGTTATAATACAAAATCTTGCTAATAAATTGTGTAATATAACCGATACAACTATCAATAAAAATAGTAAGCCCACTTTTGTTCCTGATGACTTGTCTTTAAATATCCCTTTAAATCCCATTAATGTGTATTTTTGCAATAATTATGGGCGTAAAGATAGGAAATATTGATGTAGGGGAATTCCCCTTGTTGCTAGCACCAATGGAGGATGTTAGTGATCCTCCGTTTCGTGCTTTATGCAAGCAAAATGGTGCTGATGTAATGTACACTGAATTCATCTCATCAGAAGGCTTAATTCGTGATGCAGACAAAAGTGTAATGAAGTTGGACATCTATGATTTTGAACGCCCAATTGGGATACAAATTTTTGGTTATGATATTGAATCCATGCGAAAAGCAACTGAAATATGTGCAGCCGCAAAGCCTGAATTTATTGACATCAACTTTGGTTGCCCAGTAAAAAAAGTAGCTAAAAAAGGTGCTGGAGCAGGAATACTACTCGACATCCCAAAGATGGTTGCTATGACCAAGGAAATTGTAAATGCTACCGATTTACCCGTTACCGTAAAAACACGCTTGGGGTGGGACGAAAACACGCAATACATAGTTGATGTTGCCGAACAACTGCAAGATGTAGGGATACAAGCACTATCCATTCATGGGCGTACCCGTAAGCAAATGTATAAGGGAGAAGCCGATTGGACTTTAATAGGTGATGTAAAAAATAATCCTAGAATGCATATTCCTATCTTTGGAAATGGAGATATTGATACTCCAGAAAGAGCACTAGAAGTAAAGAATAAATATGGAGTGGATGGCGTAATGATTGGCCGTGCTGCCATTGGTTACCCTTGGATATTTAACGAAATAAAACATTTCCTAAAAACAGGTGTACATTTAGCACCACCTACTATAGAGGATAGAGTAATTGCCTGCAAACAACACTTAAAACATTCAATCGAGTGGAAAGGACAAATATTGGGTATAGCTGAAATGAAACGCCACTACACCAACTATTTTAAAGGCATTCCTCATTTTAAAGATTACCGCATAAAGATGGTAACAAGCGACAGCCCTGAAGAAGTACATGCAATACTAGATAAAGTTGCTGTGGAGTTTGCGAATGTACAGATGCGTTAAAAACAAAAGGCAACTGCATAGTTAAGCAAGACATAATTACTGCAATACTCAGTATTATTACTGTAATTACTAATAACACTACTTGATTAACTTTGAACAGTCCACTTTGGTCTGACGGATTACAACTGGGTTTATAGGTTTTGAAAAATCAATATTTTTTGGTAACCCTGTGTTGTCAAACTTTATTGCGTTAACCAAAATTTGTTTGCTATTTTCAATTGCTTTTAATATCGGCTCTAGGGTTTCATGCTCAGCACTACTGTACATTGTTTCATGAAAATTGGTATTATAAAAATGTGATTGTGTCGCATTAATATTAATTCCCAATTTATTTTTACTGAACTGTTCGTGCAATACTTTTTCAATCTTTTCCATAGCCCGTTTTTGTAGCTGCTTAATAGAGGAAGGAAGGAATGAAATTATAAAACAAGTATAAGGCACTAATATCAGCAGGGTTGAGTTGCTTACTCGCACTGGAGTGCCTTAAAATCCAACTTTTTTGGTTATTCGCCCCTCTTTCAATCTCAATTTCTTCTCCTAAAATGGAAACAAAAGTTGTTAGCTCATCAAGGTAGCGATACAAACTTCTTTCAGAGCAAAATATATTATCTTTCTCCAGCTATTCCTTTAATGAGCGTACAGTTAAAGGGCGCATACGAAGGCGATTATATATTTTAAGTATAATTGCTGTCTTAGTATTGTCTGCCATAACTATAAATATTATGCACAAATATACAACATCAATTGACAGTTATTGTCAAAGTGATTTAAACTCCTATTTTCCAAACCCCTTTCTCTAGAAAGGCTTCAATTGTTTGTCGTTTTGCTTTATTTATTAAGTTAGTATGAGAAATTTTATTGAACTTAGCATATTCATTTAAGGTAATGATTTTCTTTCCTTCTAAGTAAGCTAATCTTTTATGGTATGAGTTAGTAAGTGCTCTACCAACAATTCCTTCCATAATAGCTGTTTTTCCATTGGAATTAAATTCATCAAAAGCATCATAATACATTGCTCTATCAATAAACTTAATATTAATTGGAACATAGTTTTCTTTAATTAACAAAAAATTATTTAATGTTCTGCCAATTCTACCATTTCCATCAACAAAAGGGTGAATCTGCTCAAATGTTAAATGCAATTTGGCAATCCTTTTAACAATATGTTTATCATCACTAAGTTGGTAGTCAATAAGCATTTTATTCAAAGAATCCTCTATGTATTTTGGATCTAATGCAATATGATTCCCAACCCTCACCCATTCATCATCTTTCCTAAATCTACCCGCAATTTCATCTCTAATATTTGAAAGTAACATTTCATGTAACCTTAAAATCATTTCAAAATTTAGTTCTCTTTCTTTTGATACTGATGAGATATAAGTAATAACCCTTGCTAAATTTTTTGCTTCAAACAATTCTCTCTCTGAAATAAATCTATCTAAATCAATTTGCAATAAAATCTTATCCGTCTCCTCTAAACTAAGCGTACTGTTTTCAATAGCATTAGAATTATACACCTTTTCAGCTACTTCAGTTTCAGCAATTAATTGCAATAATGATTCCTTATTAAGAGATTCTTTTAGGAAGCGTTTTCTTAAAACTTTAATTGATTTATAAATTTCCAATGTCTTTGCCATAAAACAAAAATAATATATTTTTCACTATTATAGACTCTAAATCGTGAAAATCATTGTTTTTTTATGCAATTTTCACGATTATACATATAATAAAATATGTGAACTTTAGTGTCTATTTAATTTCTAGCACTAAAATAGAATACTTAAAACAACCTCCTACCAAGCACTCTAGCAGGATACCAAGAAGCTAAAACTCCAATAATTAATACGGTAATACTTACCAATACAACATCAGCAAATACAATAGCAACAGGGTAAGTATTGACAACAAAACTACCACCTCCCATACTTATAAATCCAAAGGTTTGTTGCAAGAAAGCAAGTCCTAAACCGATAGACAAACCGATAGCCATACCTAACAATATATTTAGCATACTCTTTTTGAAAAATAGAAATTGAATATCCTGCAGGGTACAACCCAAACTCCTAAGCGTACTAATATCTTTTTTCTTGTCCAGCATAAGCATACTAAGCGCCCCTACTATATTGAAGGTTGCAATTATCATAATAAAAGTAAGGATTAAGAAAACAGCTAGCTTTTCAGTATTCAGTATTTTGTAGAGAAAATCCTGTTGTTCTAAACGATTTTCAACTTTGTATTTATCCCCAAGAACTGTTTGCAATTTTTCTTGTAAAACTAACATCTTCCCTTCATCTTTCAGTTTTATTTCAATAGCTGAAACTTCATTGTTGCGTTCGGATAACTGCTGTATAAATAATAAAGGGGTAATAATATACTTTGCATCTACTTCAGATTGCACCCCAAAAACACCTACAGGCACTACTGATGATTGCTTAAAAGCAGTTGCAGGGTTCAATAAAGTTTTTGAATTTCTGCTGGGAACAAATACTTTCAATTGCTCAAACATAGATCCAATTCCCATGGATAAATAATAAGCAACTCCCCTACCAACAACCGCTACATTATTGCTTTCAAAATCATTAATATATTCTCCATCAACCAGTAAGGAATCAAAATTTGTCATTTGCAAATACTCCTCACTTACACCTTTTGCAGTGGCTATGTATTCTTTTTCTTGATATTTTAAGAGTACTTTTTCTTCCAACACCAAAGCGGAGGTTTCTATATCATCAACAGTAAGTAATAAGTTTTTTGCTTGTTCAGGATTAAAAGTTTTACTTTCAGCAGCAGTAATCTTTAAGTGTGGATCAAAGGAATTATACATACTAAGCACCAAATTCTCAAAACCATTAAAAACCGAAAGCACCAAAATAAGAGCAGCCGTACCAATGGCTACACCAAACAGGGAAACCCAAGAAATTATATGCACAAAACTGCTGCTTTTACTAGTTGTAAAATAGCGTTTAGCAATAAAAAATGGGAAATTCATTCGAATCTATTTTTTCAAAAGTCTATCAATTTCTTCAGCATAAGCTGCTGAATCATCCAAATGAAATTGTAATGCAGGCACTATTCGCAATTGATGTCTTACGCTCTCTCCCAGTTTTTTACGAATCATAATCGTGTTACTTTTCACTACTTTAAGTGCCTCAGCAGGATCATCAACAGGGAAAATACTTAAAAAAACATTGGCATCTGCCAGATCAGGAGAAATACGAACAATGGTTACACTCACCATAACGTTCCCTAATATCTCTTGTGCTTGTTGCTGAAAAATTACAGAAAGTTCTTTCTGAACTAAACGCGATACTTTTTTTTGTCTTGTTGATTCCATAAGTGCAAAAATACAGAATATTCCCTACTTTTGCTTCATGCATTATTTCTTCCGAATTTTAAAATACATAAAGCCTTATTTGCCCTTTGCACTGCTGAATATTCTGTTCAATATATTAAGTGTTTTATTTTCATTAGTGTCCTTAACAATGGTAATTCCATTCTTAGGAATATTATTTGAAACACAAGAAAAGGTATACAACCCACCACCATTAAGCTTTGACGCAACCACTATAAAAGACAATTTTTATGCCATCATAAGTTCAATTGTTGATGAAAAAGGAAAGGTAGAGGCCTTACTTTTTATTTGTATTTTGGTGCTAGTTACCTTCTTTTTCCGAAATCTGTTTCGTTATTTATCGCTTTACTTTTTAACACCAATTAGAAATGGAGTAGTACACGATTTGCGTATGGATTTGCACAAAAAAGTAATTTCCTTACCACTTCCTTTTTTTACTGAAAAACGAAAAGGAGATATTACGGCTCGCATGACATCTGATCTAGTAGAAATAGAATGGTCAATTATGAGCTCCTTGGAAATGATATTTAAGGACCCTTTAAATATAATTGTCTATTTAGCAACCTTAATTTTTATAAGCCCACTGCTTACCACTTTTGTTATTCTACTCCTTCCTGTAACCGGAATTATTATTGGGGTTATTGGTAGGTCATTAAAAAAATCATCTGACAGAGGGCAAAATAAAATGGGAGATTTACTATCCATCATAGATGAAAATATATCAGGACTCAGAATTATTAAAGGATTTAATGCTGAAAGCCACATCAATAAAAACTTTGAAAAAGAAAGTACCGACTACAAAAGCATCATGACAAAATTATTGAGGAAAAAAGATTTATCCTCTCCTATGAGTGAGTTTTTGAGTACTATTGTTATGGTTATCGTTATGTGGTTTGGTGGGCAGCTTGTACTAAATACTGATGGTGGACTAAATGCACAAGAATTTATTGGCTACATTCTTATTTTCTCACAAATTATACCTCCTGCAAAGTCCTTAACTACTTCCTATTATCTCATACAAAAAGGAAGTGCTTCAGCACAGAGAGTCTATGAAATACTGGATGCTGAAAATGAAATTGTTGATGTTGAAAATCCGAAACAAATAAAATTACTGAACAACCAAATTGAGTTTAATAACCTATCCTTTTCCTATGAAAAACAAGAAGTATTAAAGGATATTAACTTTAGCATTGGTAAAGGAAAAATGATTGCTTTAGTTGGGCAATCAGGAAGTGGGAAATCAACTTTAGCTGATTTATTGGCACGATTTTATGACATCAATCAAGGGGAAATCCTTATTGACAAAAACAATATAAAAGAAATTTCTTTACATGACTTGCGTGCCTTAATGGGAATTGTAAGTCAAGAGTCTATTTTGTTTAACGATACTATCTTCAACAACATCCGCCTAGGTAATACTAAGGCTAGCGAGCAAGAAGTAATGGAAGCTGCCAAAATTGCAAATGCCCATGACTTTATTCTGGAAACGGAAAACGGTTACCACACCAATATTGGCGATAGAGGAAACAAACTTTCAGGAGGACAAAAACAAAGATTGAGCATTGCCAGAGCAATCCTAAAAAACCCTGAAATATTAATTTTGGATGAAGCCACTTCTTCCTTAGATACAGAATCCGAACGCTTAGTACAGGACGCTTTAGATAAATTAATGCACTCCCGTACATCACTAGTAATTGCGCATAGACTATCCACCATACAAAATGCAGATGAAATACTAGTATTAGATAAGGGCTGTATTATTGAAAGAGGAACACACCAAGAATTGATTGCACAAAACGGACATTATAAAAAGCTTTCCGACTTGCAGAGTTTTGCTTAATATAAAAAGTTATTGTAAGGATACCTTACCTCATGTAATTGCTTAATTTTAGCATAAAGTACATCTTTTAACTCATCAAAATGAGTTTTATTTAAGGCGGAAATAAACATGCTTTCTCCATCTAATTTTGCCATCCAAGTTTTTTTCAATTCTTCCAAGGATATGTTTTCAGGCAATATTGGTGTTAAATCATCTTCCTCTTTTGGCGTAAAAGTATAAGCATCAATTTTATTGAATACAATTAACATAGGTTTGTCCGTTACCCCAATTTCAATAATGGTTTTGTTTACAACCTCTATTTGGTCTTCAAATTTAGGATTTGCAATATCCACTACATGGACTAAAAAATCTGCTTCACGCACCTCATCCAAAGTAGATTTAAAACTTTCCACCAACTGATGAGGAAGTTTACGAATAAACCCAACTGTATCGGTTAGTAAAAAAGGTAAATTCCCAATTACTACTTTCCGAACAGTGGTATCCAAAGTAGCAAATAATTTATTTTCCGCAAATATATCGGACTTTGATAGGGTGTTCATTAAAGTTGATTTCCCTGCATTGGTATACCCAACTAAGGCAACTCGTATCATGTCCTGCCTCCCTTTCCTGCGCGTATGACTTTGCTTATCAATTTTCTCTAACTTCTTTTTTAATAACGCAATTTTATCGTTAATAATCCTTCTATCCGTTTCAATTTGTGTTTCACCAGGACCTCTCATTCCAATCCCCCCTTTTTGACGTTCAAGGTGAGTCCACATTCTTGTCAATCTTGGTAATAAATATTGGTATTGTGCCAACTCCACTTGTGTACGGGCTTGTGCAGTTTTGGCACGGCTTGCAAAAATATCAAGTATCAGATTACTTCTATCTAGTATTTTGGTGTCCTCTCCAAAAATCTTCTCAATATTTCTTATTTGTGAAGGATTCAAATCATCATCAAAAATAATTAGTTTTATTTCCTCCTCTTCAGCAAATAGGCGTACTTCTTCAATTTTCCCTTTTCCTAAAAAAGTTTTATTATCAGGATGAGGTAATTTTTGTGTAAAATTCCGAACGGGTTTTGCACCTGCCGTATCTACCAAAAACGCAAGTTCGTCCAAGTATTCGTACGCTTGTTCTTTCGTAACATCAGGAGTAATTAACCCTATGAGTATTGCTTTTTCCAATTGTATTTTTTAAAATAATCTCTCCCAAGGAGTTCTTGATAAAACAAGGACTAAGGCTATCATAAAATAAATGAATATTATCTTATTTCCCCCTCTATTATCTTCTGTTTTCTTTGCTTTTACTTTTCCTACAGTAATTAATATTACTGCAATTAACATCATTAAGGGATGTTCAACAGTTACAAACCTGTTGGCTGCTTCTCCCATATGAATTCCTGCTACTGAAATAAAATCAACTAACAAAACTAACCCTAGTAAAAGTTGAATATGAGCGAAAATTAAAGTTAGGGTAAGAAAAATATCTTTCTTAACATTTGGTATTTTATATAAGCCTGCACGCACTATTGAAATAATCAAAACAATAAAAAATAGAAATGGTAAATAGTGGTGTAAATGCATAAGACCTGTTGACATAATTATTGATTTTTGGTTAGTGATAGCAAAGAAACGAATTTAAATGGTAAAATTTAGGTACTTTCACGGCTTTATTATTACACCCCATCAAATGAGATTACGATTTACTATCCTTTTTGCTATCCTTAGTTTTCACACCCTTTTAGGGCAAGAAACTTTTCCTGTTAACGGAGTAGCTCAAAATTTTGAACCTATCCATGCATTTACCAATGCTCATATTATTTTAAGCCCTACACATGAAATAGAAAATGGGATACTAATCATTCAAGGAAAAGAAATTATTGCAGTAGACAGCAATTTGAATATTCCAAATGGAGCGATTATTCATGATTTGAATGGCGATTATATTTACCCATCATTCATTGATTTGCATTCAGATTACGGATTAGCAAAAGCAAAAAGAGGGCAATATAATTATCGCCCACAATACGAAAGTAACAAAACTGGCGCTTACCATTGGAATGAGGCAGTACACCCAGAAATAGATGCAAATACTAGTTTTAGTTCTGATAAAAAAGCAGCTAATACTTACCTAAAAAATGGTTTTGGGATAGTACTTACTCATCTTCAAGACGGACTACTAAGAGGAACTGGTTGTTTGGTGCTTCTATCAGAAAAAAGCGCACAAGAAAACATTATCTTGCCACAAGCAGCAAGTCATTTTTCTTTTAACAAAGGGGTTTCAAGACAAAAAAATCCTTCTTCCTTAATGGGAAGTATTGCCTTAATTCGACAAACATTCTTGGATGCCGAATGGTATGCTAGTCAGGATAATCAGACCAACCTTTCCTATGCTTCCGTAAACAACAACCAAGAATTACCTCATATTTTTACGATAAATGACGAGTTGGATTATAGCCGAGTATATAAAATAGCGGATGAGTTTGAAATTGATTTTATCATAAAAGGAAACGGAAAAGAATATAGTAGAATTGAGGAAGTAGTTGCGACTGAATTTCCAGTAATTATTCCACTTAACTTCCCAAATTCCTATGACGTAAGCAACCCTGAAACTGCAGAATGGATAAGTTTACACAAATTAAAAGATTGGGAAACTTCTCCTTTTAATCCTGCTATATTGGCAAAAAATGAAGTTGAATTTTGCATCACATCTTCTGGATTAAACAAGGAAAGTGATTTCATAACCAACCTACGATTAGCCATAAAAAAAGGGCTTAGCAAACAAGATGCGCTTGCTGCACTTACCACTACTCCTTCCGGCCTTATTGCAATGGATGAAAAGATAGGAAGCCTAGAAAGTGGAAAGCTAGCGAACTTTTTTATTGCCTCCAAAGATATTTTTGAAAATGGTAAAATTTACGAAAACTGGACCGCAGGAGAAAAGCACAGCATCAACAAAAAACAAGAGATTGACATAAGAGGGTATTATACCTTAAGTGCTGATGAATTTGAAAATAAAATGGTTTCCATTGAGGGTAGCAAAGCAAAACCAAAAGCGACTATTTTTGCTTTAGACTCAGTTGCTCTACCAACAATTTTGGAGGAAAACAATATTACTCTCAACACCAAAAATGGAACATTTAGAGCTGCTGCTAAGTTCAATAACGGAAATATTAAAGGGAAATATCAAGATAGCCTTGGCGTGTACCACAGCTTTAATCTGCAGAGAGATTCACTTTTTACGGAAGATAAAAAGGCCTTTACGTTAAACATTGATAGTATTATGCCTTCCGTTTGGCTACCCAACAAAGCGCACGGATTTATAAATCCTCCCAAAGCTGAAAACATCATCTTCAGGAATGCTACAGTTTGGACAAACGAACAAGAAGGAATTTTGGAAAATACGGATGTTGCAATTCAGGACGGAAAAATTATTGCCATTGGAAAAAACTTAGATGAACTAATCGTTTTTCCTGAAACCGTAAAAATCACACAAATTAATGCAACAGGAAAGCACCTAACTTGCGGAATAATTGACGAACACTCCCATATTGCAATTAGTAGAGGAGTGAATGAAGGAAGCCAAGCGGTAAGTGCTGAAGTAAGGATTGGAGATGTAATTAACCCAAATGACCATAATATTTATCGTCAACTTTCAGGAGGTACTGTTGCCTCACAGCTTTTACACGGTTCTGCAAACCCTATTGGTGGGCAATCTGCAATGGTTAAGTTAAGATGGGGAAGCTCAGCAGAACAAATGAAAGTAGAAAATGCAGATGGATTCATCAAATTTGCTCTTGGAGAAAATGTAAAGCAAAGTAATTGGGGGAATTTTGAACGCATCCGTTTTCCACAAACTCGTATGGGAGTGGAACAAGTATTCTATGATGCTTTTTATCGAGCAAGAGCCTACCAAAAACAATGGCAGGAATTTAATACTCTTAGCACAAAGGATAAAAGAAAAACAACCCCTCCAAGAGAAGATTTAGAACTTAATGCTCTGGTAGAAATCTTAAATTCTGAACGCTTTATTACTTGTCATTCCTACATACAATCCGAAATAAATATGCTTATGCATGTTGGGGATTCTATGGGCTTTACCGTTAATACTTTTACCCATATTTTAGAAGGCTACAAAGTAGCTGAAAAGATGAAAAAACATGGAGCAGGTGGCTCTACTTTCTCGGATTGGTGGGCCTATAAATTTGAGGTAAATGATGCAATTCCTCATAATGCTAATTTACTTCATAATGCTGGAGTAGTAACTGCAATTAACTCTGATGATGCCGAGATGGGAAGAAGGCTAAACCAAGAAGCTGCAAAGGCAATAAAATATGGAGGCACTTCAGAAGAAGATGCTTGGAAGATGGTAACTCTAAATCCTGCAAAACTTTTACATATTAATGATAAAATGGGAAGTATTAAAATTGGAAAAGATGCAGACATTGTACTTTGGGCAGATAATCCGCTATCTATTTACGCAAAAGTGATACAAACTTATGTAGATGGAAAATTAATGTTTGATGTTGAAATTGACAAGCAACTAAGAAAAAGAGATCGTTTAGAACGCATGCGCATCATTCAAAAAATGAGTGAAGATAAAACTGGAGGTAAAAAACAAAGACCACAACATACTACTGAAAAATTATACCATTGTGATACTGAATATGATGAATAAAAAATACTTACACCTACTTTTTACAGCATTGATTACAATAACTGTAAATGCCCAAAAACCAATACTATTCATGGGAGCAACTGCCCATTTGGGTAATGGAGAAAAAATTGAAAATGCAGCCATTAGTATGCTTAATGGTAAAATTGAATTGGTTGCTGATGCTTCAATTATTCGAATTGACCCAAGTGCTTTTGACACCATTTACCGAGTACATGGCAAGCACCTATATCCTGCATTTATTGTACCCAACACTACCTTAGGAATTACTGAAATTGATGCCGTTCGTGCATCAAATGATTATGATGAAACTGGAGCAATTAATCCTAATGTACGCTCACTTATTGCTTATAACACTGATTCTAAAATAGCTAAAACAGTAAGGAGTAATGGTGTACTTATTGCACAAGTAACTCCAAGAGGCGGAACAATTTCTGGACAATCATCAGTAATGCATTTAGATGGTTGGAACTGGGAGGATGCAGCTTTAAGAACTGATGACGGAATACACTTGAACTGGCCTTCCTCATTTTACCAAAGTGGTTGGTGGGCAGAGCCTGGTACAACCAAAGAAAACAAAGAATATAACGAGAGTATTACTAAGTTAAAACACTTTTTTAAGAAAGCAAATGCGTATGCCAAGTATTCTAACTTAATGGACTTACAAATGGAGAGCATGAAAGGATTGTTTAACGGAAATAAAACGCTTTATATTCACGCAAATAATGCAAACGACATGTTAGATGCCATTTCATTTTCAAATGATTTTTCAATTACTAAAACAGTAATTATTGGAGCGGAAGATGCACTTAAAATTGTAGATGCAATAAAAGAAAATGATATCTCTCTTATCCTTAATAGAGTCCATAGATTACCTAGTAAAGTAGGCAGCCCAGTGGATGAGCCTTTTACTCAAGCTGCAAAATTACAGGATGCAGGAATATTATTCTGCCTAAGTTATGAAGGAGAAATGGAAGCCATGGGGGCAAGAAACTTACCCTTTAGTGCAGGTACTGCTGTAGCACATGGTTTGGATTACGAAAAAGCAATCAGCAGTATCACCTTAAATACTGCACAAATTCTTGGAATAGATCACTATTGTGGTTCTATTGAAAAAGGAAAAGATGCTACATTTTTTATTAGTAGTGGTGATGCACTTGATATGCGCACAAACAATGTAGAAAAAGCCTACATACAAGGCATTGCTGTTGACCTAAACAATCATCAAAAAGAGCTCTTTAATAAATATAAAAACCGATAATTAATTTACTGTATATTTGTAAAAATTTAAACGCCATGAAAAAAATATTACTCGTCCTTACGCTTACTACTTTAATCTTTGCTTGTAAAAAGGAAGATGATAAACCTACCACTACTACACCAACCAAAGTGGAAGGATGTATGGATACACTTGCTATAAACTTTGACCCAGCAGCTACTGAGGATGATGGTTCTTGTCAATATGCTATTATAGCAGGCTGTATGGATACCTTAGCTATAAACTATAATCCAGAAGCAACTGAAGATGATGGGTCTTGTGAATACCTACCTACTGAATTAAAATTATCTAGCATTACAGTTAATTCAATGCCTATGACTAACAATGGGGCTAATTGGGATGTTGGAGTTTTCGGATTAGAAAATCCAGATGTTTTTTATGTTCTGAAACAAGGAGCTGGTGATATTGTTTCGTCAACATCTCAAGACAATATTGATGCATGTCCAATATCATTTACTGAGAACTTACCTTACACGATAACTGATTTATCTCAAGAGTATACTATAGAACTTTATGATAATGATCAGATTGGAGGATTAGGAGAGAATGAGCTTATTGGATCCTGTAGCTTTATCCCAAATAATTTTATTACTGTTGGAGGTGATGAAATCAACATCACAAATAATGGAATAGATATGACTTTAGCTATTCAATGGATTCAATAAGATAATTACTTTTTCCAAACTAACTTCTTGCCAAAGCCCAATTTATTGTGGGTCATTTTGATAAAGCTGAGTGGCATAGCCCAAAGGTATAATTCCATATTTTCTGCATAAGGAAATGCTTTAAGGTATTGCTCTTTTGCAATTTCCAATTCCTCTATTTTCAACTCTTGAATTCTACCTAACAATTGTACGCCTTGTATTTTGCTAATCTCTTTTGTTTCTAAAGCGATTGTACCTGCCACATTTGGGTTAGCAATAAAATCCTGAGCATGTTTTGTTTTAGTGTCAGAAGAAAAAATAAGTTGATTGCTAAGAGAATCATACACATAAAACACATTACAACAATAAGGAGTATCGTTTTGACTAGTTGACAAAGTCAGCAAATGATGTTCATTGATAAAATCAATAATTTGCTGGTCAACCTTCATTATTAATACCCAATATTTTGGCGTACTCTTTGTAAAACTTCTTTGGCTATTACCCTTGCTTTTACAGCTCCTTTTTCAAGTGCTGCATCAATAATTTCTTTGTTTTCCATTAGGTGAATGAACTTCTCACGCTCTGCTGAAAATTTATCAATAATCAATTCGAACAGTTCCTGCTTAGCATGACCAAAACCATAATTACCACCTGAATATTTATCACATAAAGCAGCTGCTTGCTGTTCAGTAGAAAGTAATTTGTATATTTTATAAATATTACAAGTTTTAGCATCTTTGGAATCTTCCATAGGAGTAGAATCCGTTTTGATACCCATAATCTGTTTTCTCAATTTTTTATCCGACTGGAAAATATCAATAAAATTATCGTAAGATTTACTCATTTTTTGTCCATCAGTACCAGGGACTATCATTACCCTTTCATCTACCTTAGTTTCAGGCAATACAAATGAATTCGGGTATTTATGATTAAACCTTGAAGCTATATCTCTTGTGATTTCTAAGTGCTGAACTTGGTCCTTCCCTACCGGGACAATATTTGCATCATACAATAAAATATCAGCAGCCATAAGTACTGGGTAAGTAAACAAACCCGTATTTACCTCTGATAGTCTGTCTGACTTATCCTTAAAAGAATGCGCCAATTGTAACCTTTGATAAGGTGCAAAGCAGTTCAAATACCAAGTCAACTCACAAACTTCAGTAACATCCGATTGTCTGTAAAACAGATTTTTATCGGTATCAAAACCAAAAGCCAGCCAAGCAGCAGCAGTTGCATAAGTGTTTTCTTTAAGTTGCCCTGCATCTCTAATAGCTGTAAAAGAGTGTAAATCAGCAATAAAAAATAAACTTTCATTCTTTGCGTCTTTCGAAAGTTCTATTGCCGGAATGATTGCCCCTAATAGGTTTCCTAGATGTGGCGTGCCTGTACTTTGTATTCCTGTTAATATTCTTGCCATTCTATTATTTAATTTTGATGTTGTAAAAATAGGATTTTTATCTTTGCCACATGAAATGGATCGGCTATCTTTTAAGTTCACTTTGGCGATTGTGGTTTTTACTAATGTTTATCTTGGTATTTATCCTATTTATGCCTGCTCTATTTTTCTTTACTGCAATTGTAAAAAATGAAATTGTAGTGGCAAACCTTACTCGATACTGGTCCAAGCTAACCATCTATCTTTCATTTATTTTTCCAAAAGTAGAATGGGAAGAAAAATTATCAAAAAAAGAACAATACATCTTTTGCCCGAATCATGTATCTACTTTAGATGTCCCTTTTATATTAGCTATACTCCCAATGCCTTTGCAGTACATTGGAAAAGCTGAAATTGCAAAAATTCCATTGTTTGGTTATTTCTATAAAGAGAATTCAGTAATTGTTGATAGGGCTAACAGAAGAGATGCTTATAGTGCTTTTTTGAAGGCAGGAGAGAAATTAAAAACAGGAATAAATATGTGTATTTTTCCTGAAGGAGGAATTCCTAAAGAAGATGTGTTTCTTAAGAAATTCAAGAATGGTTCATTCCGTTTGGCACTTGAGCAAAATATTAAAATTGTACCCATAACTATGCCGGATAGCAAAAGAATGTTTCCAGAACAATATTTTAAAGGAAGACCAGGAATAGTCCGTATTAAAATCCATAAAGCTATATCACCAGACAGCTTAGCAGAAAAAAGCATAGAAAATTTTAATCTTTCGGTTTACAATACTATTTTTGAGCAATTAAAAAATTATGAGCAATAACATTACCATTGACGACAAATTAGTAGCGGATTTATCACGCCTAGCAAAACTAAAGTTTGATGCATCAAAAGCTGAAAAAATGAAAGGCGACCTAGATAAGATTATTGGGTTTGTAGATAAATTATCTGAATTAGATACAGCAGGTATTGAGCCCTTAATTTACTTAAGTGAAGAAGTAAATGTTTTACGAACTGATGAAATTAAGCATGAAGTTTCACAAGAAAATGTATTAAAAAATGCGCCTCAGAAAGATTCTGACTACTTTAAAGTGCCAACTGTTTTAAAGAAATAGTTATAGTTTAAACCAACTTTTAGCTCTTGCTTTATTCTTTTGAGCATAAACATCTTCCCTATATACAAACTCATTACTAGCTCCATTATAGGTGTAGTCTTTGCCTAATTCCTCATGGTTTTTGGCAATATCCTCAATAGCATTCATAATAAAATGCATCTCATCATCTGTCATAGTAGGATGTATTGACATGCGCACCCAGCCAGGTTTTGAAGTTAAATCGCCATCATTTATTTTTGAAGTAATCGAGCAGGATTGGTCAGCATCTACATTCAATAAAATATGACCATAGGTCCCTGCACAAGAACAACCTCCTCTTACCTGTATACCGTATTTATCATTCAATAACTGTACGGCCAAATTAAAATGCAAATCATCAATATAAAAAGAGTAAACCCCTAGGCGTTCAGGGAAATTCTTAGCTAAAACATGTACGTTTTCTAATTCAGAAAATTTGCTCCAAACAATTTTATGTAATTCATGTTCTCTGTCTAAAATGTTTTGCACGCCCATTTTTTCTTTCAACTGCATGCAAAGAGCTGTCTTTATAGTTTGTAAAAAAGCAGGCGTTCCGCCATCTTCTCTTGCTTCAATATCATCCACATATTTATGTTCTCCCCAAGGGTTAGTCCAATCAACAGTTCCTCCACCAGGATTATCCGGCACCTTATTAGTATATAATTCTTTCTTAAAAGCTAAGATTCCAGTTGCACCAGGCCCTCCTAAAAATTTATGTGGCGAAAAGTAAATTGCATCCAATTGTTGCTTAGGATTTTCAGGGTGCATATTAATATCAATATAAGGTGCTGAACAGGCAAAATCAACAAAACAAAGCCCTCCATTGTCGTGCATTATTTCAGCAATATCATAATAAGGAGTAAACACACCTGTAACATTAGAACAAGAAGTTACAGCAGCAATTTTTAATTTTCTATCAGCATATTTATCCAATAAAGGCTGAAAAGCCACCAAGTCAATATGCCCATCTTTTGTATGAGGAATTAATGCTACTTCTGCAATAGTTTCGAGCCAAGAAGTTTGATTGGAATGATGTTCCATATGAGTTACAAAAACAACAGGTCTATTTTTTATTTCTACCTGATCTATATATTTTTCGTGTATTTTTAATCCTAAAATCCTTTGAAACTTACACACCAACATAGTCATTCCTGCCCCACCTGAAATAAGCACATCATCATCATTAGCTCCAATATGGTTTTTAATAATATGGGTAGCTTCATGAAAAGCCAAACTCATAGTTGCTCCAGTAGTTGATGTTTCAGTATGGGTATTGGCTACAAAAGGAAAAATCTCTTGATTTAGCTTATCTTCAATTCCTTTATAGATTCTTCCACTAGCAGTCCAATCAGCATAGATTATTTTTTGTTCACCAAAAGGAGATGTAAAAGTTTGATCTCTACCAACTACTTGCTTTCTAAAAAGTGCAAAATATTTTTCTAAACTCATATTCAATTTTATTCTTGCGACAAACTTACACCATTTTCATTTATTTCCAATACTGATTTCATTCCTAATCTTACACACCTATTATCGTTCAAATGCCCTGCAGGAAAACCAAAACAAATTGGGAAATTATAGTCTTTAGTGTATTCTAAAATTATTTCCTCAGCTGTTTTACCAAAGGGGATTACATTATCATTCATATCGCTCATCCCTCCAACAATTAATCCTTTTAGTTTTGTAAACTTTCCATTACGCCTCAAGTTCATCATCATCCTATCAATATGGTACAGATATTCATCTAAATCTTCAATAAATAATATTTTTCCATCTGTGTTAATGTCCGAATCAGAACCTAATAAACTATATAAAATTGAAAGATTACCTCCAGCAACTTCAGCCTCCACTTTTCCAAATTTATTAAATTGATGGGCAGCACAAAAAACCTCCTCCTTAATACCAAAAAGGGAATTTTTTAATGATGCTAAACTCTCCTTAGTATTAGTTTCAAAATTAATTGGCATAGTTGCATGCAAACTAGCAAGTCCTAAAGTATTTAAATGCGAATGCAAAACAGTAACATCACTGTAGCCTACAATCCATTTTGGGTTATTTTTCAGATTCAAAAAATCAATATTATCAATTATTTGAACAGTACCATAGCCACCCCTTGCACACACAATTCCTTTTATGCTGTTATTATTAATCATGCTTTGTAAATCTGCACTTCTCTGCTGTATTGTTCCTGAAAACTGATTGTCAACTGAAAATAAGTTAGCGCCTAACACTACTTTCAATCCCCAACTTTCAAGTGTTTTAATAGCCGGACTTAATTCTTCATGAGTAATTTTTCGGGCAGTAGAAATAACACCAATTTTGTCACCAATTTTTAATTTTTCTGGAATTATCATAAATGTAATTTATTCAGTTGTAAAACTTATCTTTGCGAAAATAATTTTTTCTGAGAGAAATGAGCACAAAAAAATACACAGTTACTTCAGCATTACCTTATGCTAATGGTCCTCTTCACATTGGGCATATTGCTGGGGCGTATTTACCGGCAGATATTTATGTAAGATATTTAAAAGGAAAAGGGCATGATGTAGCTTTTGTTTGTGGATCAGATGAGCATGGTGCTGCCATTACTTTGCGTGCCAAAAAAGATGGCGTATCCCCACAAGAAATTGTAGACAAATACCATAATATCAATAAAAAAGCATTTGCTGATTTTGGAATTGATTTTAGTATCTATCACAGAACTTCTGATGAACTACATCATGAAACTGCACAAGATTTTTTCAAAAATCTGGAAAATAAAAATGTATTTACTAAAAAAACAGCTGAACAATTTTATGATGAAGAAAACAAGCAATTTTTAGCCGACAGATACATTAGTGGCGAGTGCCCAAAATGTAATGCTGCTGGAGCTTATGGCGACCAATGTGAAAAATGTGGCTCAGCACTTAGTCCTGAAGAATTAATAAACCCAATTTCTACTTTAAGTGGAAATACACCTATAAAAAAAGAAACTTCTCATTGGTATTTGCCAATGCAAGACCATGAACAATGGCTAAAGCCTTGGATTGAAGATGGGATATTAAATGATGAAAATCATCATGACCCTAAAACTTGGAGAAGTCAAGTAATTGGGCAATGTAAATCATGGATTGATGGAGGCTTACAAGCTAGAGCAATGACGCGTGATTTAGATTGGGGAGTGAAATTGCCTGTAAAAGATGCTGATGGGAAAGTGCTTTATGTTTGGTTAGATGCTCCTATTGGTTATATCTCAGCAACAAAACAATGGGCATCTGACAACAATAAAAACTGGGAAGATTACTGGAAAAATGAAGAAACTGAATTAGTCCATTTTATTGGAAAGGATAATATTGTTTTCCATTGTATTATTTTTCCAATCATCTTAAAAGCCCATGAAAGCTATATTTTACCAACTAATGTTCCTGCTAATGAGTTTTTGAATTTGGAAGGAAAAAAACTATCTACTTCTCGTAATTGGGCAATTTGGTTGCACGAATATCTGGAAGATTTTAAAGGACAAGAAGATGCTTTGCGTTATGCACTTTGTGCTACCGCTCCTGAAAGTAAAGACACTGATTTCACTTGGGCTGATTTTCAGACAAGAAACAATAACGAATTGGTAGCTATCTTTGGAAACTTCATTAATCGTGTAGTTGTGTTAACCAATAAATACTGGGAAGGAGTTGTTCCCTCTTGCAATTCACTAGAGGATTATGACAAAGAGATTTTAGAAAAACTGAAAGAGTTTCCTGATAAAATTGGATCTTCTATTGAAAAATATCGTTTCCGTGAAGCCTTAGGGGAATTAATGAATTTAGCACGATTAGGAAACAAATACCTAGCTGATACTGAACCTTGGAAACTGAAGAAAACAGATGAGGCTAGAACAGAAACAATAATGAATATCGCTATGCAAATAGCTGCTTCTTTGGCTATTTTATCTGAACCTTTTATGCCTTTTTCATCAGAAAAACTTAAAGAAATTTTATCCCTTGATAATGTAACTTGGAATGATGCTGGAGGGATAATTATAACTGATGAGCATAAAATAAACCCTGCTACACATTTATTCAATAAGATTGAAGATGAGCAAATTGAAGAGCAATTAGAAAGATTAAAACAATAGTATTTATTATGCATGCATAATAAACTGTATATTAGCAACCTAAATAAAAAACTATGAAAAAACTATCTACCCTCCTTGCTTTAACCCTCATTAGTGCTTTTGCTTTTGCACAATGTGATGGAAGATACCAAACAGAAATTTTTAATACTGTAACAATAACAACAGTCAATTACTCAGATGTGTATACTGACAATGCTCATGAGATGGACATTTACACCCCTGATGGAGATACTGAAATAAATCGTCCTGTAATTTTATTTTTACATGGAGGTTCTTTTTATGGGGGAGATAAAACTGATGTTCATTGTACTGATTTTTGTGAAGAATTTGCAAAAAAAGGATATGTGGTTGCATCTGTAAATTATCGTTTAGTTTCATTAATTAATATCGCTAGTTTTTTAACGAATCAGGATGAGCAATATGATGAAGTACTAAAGGCTACTTTTGATTTAAAAGCTGCTGTTCGTTTTTTCAGAAAAGACTTTGCAAATGGAGATACTTATGGCATTGACCCAAATACTATTTTTGCAGGAGGTTATTCTGCAGGAGCTGTTACTGCTATTCATTTAGCTTATTTAGATAGTGTTTCGCAATTACCAACTAGTCCTTTTGACATACAAGCTGTTGCAAATAACTTAGGAGGTATTGAAGGAGATGCTGGAAATCTAGGTTATTCTTCTTCAATTAATGGTATCATTAGTTATGCTGGAGGAATTAATGATTTAAATTGGATTGATGCTAGTGATGAACCTATCGTGAGTTGCCAAGGCGATCAAGATGCTACTGTAAATTATAATTGCGGACCTGGACTTGGAAACCCAAGTGTACTTACCCTTTGTGGTGCTGGAGAAATGCATCCTATTGCAGATAATTTAGGGCTTATTAATGACGCTTTAATATTTGCTGGAACAGAACATGGATGGGCAGCTTTAGGTGCTGCTAGTAATGAATATATACAAGCAATGGATTTTACAACTGACTTCCTATTTCCTTTATTGCCTTGTTATAATACAACTGCTATTACTGAAATAAATTCTACTCAAAGAAAATTACTTAAGATTACTGATGTATTAGGAAGGACAACTAAAGTAATAAAAAATACTCCTTTATTTTATATCTATGATGATGGAACAGTAGAAAAGCAAGTAATCATAAACTAAAAATTGGCAAAGCACAATAAACTAGGAAATGATGGTGAACTAATCGCCTTCATGATTTTGCAAAGAGATGGTTTTTCTATCTTAGAAACAAATTGGACCTACCAAAAAGCAGAAATAGATATTATTGCAAAAAAAGATGGTTTTCTAATTTTTATAGAAGTAAAAACTAGAAGTAGTAAAAAATTTGGTAAACCTGAAGATGCTATTGATAAAAAGAAAATTTCACTTTACAAAGATGCTGCTGAAGGCTATATAGAACAATACCCAACTGATGATGAAATAAGGTTTGATATAGTGAGTATCATTATAGGGAAAGACAAAACTGATATTGAGCATATACCCAATGCTTTTTAAGTATCTTTGCAAAAATTTTCAAGATGAGAAGAGAAGGTAAATCCAGGAAAGACTTTAACAACAAACCAAATGCGAAATCAACATTTCGTACAAGACAGAATGCAAAAAAATCAGTTGAAGATGGAAAAATGAGGTTGAACAAATTTATTGCTAATGCAGGAATTTGTAGCAGAAGAGAGGCTGATAAATTTATTGAAGCTGGAGTAGTTACCGTGAATGGTGTTGGTGTTACCGAAATGGGATTAAGAGTTAGCACAACTGATGAGGTTAAGTTTAACGGACAAAGATTAAAGTCCGACACACCAAGATATGTGCTTCTTAATAAACCAAAAAATTATTCTGGAAGAGTTGATTCAGGTTCAAATACTGTTTCCGTAATGCAACTCGTAAAACAAGCTTGCAAGGAAAGGCTTTTCCCAGTCGATAAACTTAACAAATCAGAAACAGGATTATTACTTTTTACAAACGATACTGATTTAGCAAAAAAACTTGGGGGTTCTAAAAAGAATGTAAAAGAAATTTATCAAATTACATTGGATAAAAACCTAAGTCAGGTAAATTTAGAAAATATTCGTGAAGGAGTTTTCATGAATGGCAGAACGATTAAACTAGATTCAATTTCTTACATAAATGGGAAAGATAAAAATGAAATTGGGGTTGAAAATAGTAATGGAGGAACTAAATTAGTGAAACAACTATTTGAAAAATTAGGATACCGAACAGTTAAGTTAGACAGAGTATTTTTAGGAGGATTAACAAAAAAAGACTTACCAAGAAAACATTACCGTCATCTTACCCAAGATGAAATTAATATCTTAAGAAGGCTTTAATATATACCATAATTTAAAGTCTTTCGTTATTGTTTTGATTATCGTACTTTTATCAGCTTAATGAAACAATTTATTAAACGCATTTTTCAAACTTTTTTAGGAATTAGTTTACTCTTACTAATTTCAGGTTTTGTTGTTACTTATTTTTTTAGTGAGAAAGTAGAAAATAAAGTAGTCAGCAAAATTCAAGAGCAAATGACATCCAAATTACAATTAGGAGAAGTTGCCTTTAGTTTATACGAAAAATTCCCTTCTGCATCAGTTAAAATAACAAATTTACTTGCTTTTGAAAAAGAGGGATTTGATAATGATACTCTGTTTTATGCAAAAGAAACATATATTGAACTTAGTATCTTTGATATCATATTGAATAAGATTGACATTAAAACAGTTGTAGTTTCTGAAGGAGAAATAAACATCAAATATGATTACGAAAACAGTCCTAACTTTGCCATATTTAAAACGAATGAAGAAAGTAAAAATCAACTTACTTTAGATAATGTACTTTTACTGAATACTGACATTAACTGCCAAACTAAAAGCATTGCAATTAATTTGCACACAACACAAGCTATGCTTGTATTTAAAGAAGAAAAATTAGCATTAAATGCCAAGCTATTTTCTGAAATATTAAAAGTTAATAGCCGAGATTATATACATAAAAAAAATGTAAAATTACTTGCCACTCTTTCCTTGAAAAAAGATAGTATCTTTATTCAGGAAGGCTCAATAGTGCATATTGAAGATGTAAAAGCAGAATTATCCGGAGGCATTTTTCATAGCAATACAGTTGATTTAAATTTTTCCTGTGAGCAGCAAGAATTAGTTGCCGTTATTGAACATACTCCTGAATATCTTAAAAGCATTTACAGTTCTTTTCAGGCAAATGGAAAGATAAGTTGCAATGGTAATATCAAAGGATTAGTAAGCAATGAAAGTAATCCTTCCCTCAATATGAGTTGCTATATTGAGAAAGGAAACCTCAACTTAAAAAGCCGACCATTTATCTTAAAAGGAGTAAGCCTTAGTGGAAAAATTACTAATGGAGATGAACAAAATTTTAGGACAACTAATATTGAAATTACTCAGTTTGATGCCAAAACAGAAAACGGATTTTTAAAAGGAAATTTTACAATACAAAACTTAAATAAATACTACTTGACAGCCAACCTAAGTTCTAGTTGGGATTTAGCTGAAATCAATCATTATTTTGAAGATTCACCCTTTTTTAATTTACAAGGAAACCTAATTGCTAACACACAGTATTCAGGATATATTTCCTTTGACAAAAAATTTAAAAACCACTTCTTGAGAGCTCAGCATACTTCCTCTACTACTTTTGAAAATGCTAGTTTTTCTTACAAAAATTTTCCTCTAGGATTTAATTTCCAATCAGCTAATTGTGTATTCAGAAATGCCAATGTAGTTGAAGTGAAAAGTAGTGCTTTTACAATTGCTGATAGCGACCTCAATTTTGATGGAGATATTACTGATTTAATTGCGTATATCCTCAATAAAAAAGATGAGATTGATGTTACAGGAGACCTGAATTCAACCTATATAAAATTTGATGAATTGCTTACTTTAAAAGATTTATCAGAAGGAAAAGGCACTGGAACAATGCCTACTTGGATTAATGCAAATCTAAATACTAATATTACAACTTTTAGTTATGATGATTTTATTGCTTCAGAAATTACTGGAACATTAGCCTATAAAAATATGACCCTTACTGGAGAAAATATGCTGTTAAATAGTCTGAATGGGAATATTGCCGGAAATTTTAAATTTTATGAATCGGCAAATAATAAGTTGAAACTATTTTCACAACTAAATTTAACACGGTTAAATATTCGAAATGCCTTTTTAGCATTTGATAATTTCAAACAAGATTTTATAACAGCAAAACATATAAAAGGGGTGGGAACTGCTGAGATACAAATGCAATCCTCTTGGAAGCCTGGTTTTATTTTTGAAGAGGAAGAGCTGAAAGTTAAATCACATTTGATAATTGAAAAAGGAGAACTAATACATTTTAAGCCACTTGAAAGTCTATCCGATTATGTAAGTCTTGATGACCTTAAAGAAGTGAAATTCTCTACTCTAGAAAATACTATTGAGATTGACAACAAAGTTATTACAATTCCTACAATGGAAATAAAATCGTCTGCACTATCTGTTTTTGTTTCAGGAACACATACATTTGAGCAAGAAATAAATTACCGTATTAAATTACTGTTATCTGAATTGATGTCAACTAAATTTAGGAAAAAAAATACTCGGATTAAAAAAACTGAATTTGGGGAAGTAGAAGAAAACGGAAAAATATTTAATACTATCTATTTTAAGATGACTGGAAATTCTGAAGATCCAAATATTTCATTTGATGGTATAAGATTCAGAGAAGATGTACAAAAAGGAATTACTAAAGAGAAAGAAACCATTACTAATATCATTAAAGAAGAAATCTTATTAAATAAAGAAAAAGAGAAAGTAGAAGAAGGACAAGATGTAATTATTGAATGGGATGATGAATAAACAATAAAATGGATATATATTCTAAAAAACAAAAGTGGAAATTCACCTTATTAGGTTTTGCAATTATTATTGGATTATCTTCCCTTTTTGTAACCAATCGTTTGGTAAAACAACTAAAGAATGAAGAGCGAAAAAAGATTGAGCTTTGGGCACACGCCACTAAACATTTAGTAAGTATTACTGGTGAAGGGGACTATTCTTTGGCTATTAAGGTAATCTCAGAAAATAGCAATATTCCAGTTATTTTAGTTGATGAATGCGATAGTATATTAGAACATAGAAATTTTAATCATTATAGCAAAGTAGATAGCCTATTATTACAATTAGGCTTAATACAAGCAAAGGAAATTACAAAACCTTTCCTAAGAAAAGAACTAAATCTTATAAGAAAAGGAACAGAAGAACCTATTGAGATAAACATTATAGGAGACAAACAATGGATTTACTATAAAGATTCTGCATTGCTTTATCGCTTAAGGTATTACCCAATTTATCAATTAGGATTTATTGGTTTATTTATGTTTATCGCCTACTTTATGTTTAGTGCCAGCCGGAAATCTGAGCAAAATAAGGTATGGGCTGGAATGGCAAAAGAAACAGCACACCAAATAGGGACACCACTTTCTTCATTAATGGCATGGATAGAACTTTTAAAGGAAAAAGAAGGGACTGAAAGTATGGTTTTTGAAATGGAGAAAGATATCAATAGGTTAGAGACAATAACTGATCGATTCTCAAAAATTGGTTCGAAATCTGAATTACAAAAGAGAGATGTTGTTCACCTAATAAGGCAGTCGGTGGAATACCTAAAATCCAGAATGCCAGTCAATACTTTATTTACACTTGACTTCCCAAAAAAAGAAATTATCATTCCTATAAATAGCATTCTACTAGAATGGGTAGTTGAAAATTTAGTAAAAAATGCAGTAGATTCAATGAAGGGTAAGGGAGAAATAAAAATTTCAATTACGGAAGATGCCAATAATCTAATCCTAAATATTACTGACAATGGGGATGGTATTGATCGCTCTATTCTAAAGAATATATTTAAGCCAGGAGTAACTTCAAAAAAGAGAGGTTGGGGCTTAGGACTTTCCTTATCTAAGCGAATAATTGAAGAATATCATAAAGGAAGTATTTTTGTAATGCAATCAGAAAAAGGGATAGGAACAACCTTCAGTATTCAATTGCCTAAAAACCTAAATTCCACAACTTCCTAAGTTATTTTTATTCAAATAATTCTGATGGTATTCTTCTGCCCTGTAAAAAGTTGAGGCCGGAACTATTTGTGTTACAATTTTATTGTTAAAATGTTGTTGCTGCTGTTTCTTTGATTGTTCAGTTTCCATTTTTTGTTGTTCATTATGATAAAAAATAACTGATCGGTATTGCGTTCCATTATCGGGTCCTTGTCTATTTAAAGTAGTTGGATTATGATTACTCCAAAATAAATCTAACAAAGTATTATAACTTACTTCTTCAGCATTGAAATAAATATCAACTACCTCAGCATGATTAGATGTTCCGCTACAAACTTCTTTGTAAGTTGGCTTATCAGTATCCCCTCCCATATAGCCTACACTTGCAAGATAAACTCCTTTAATTTCTTTAAATAGCTTTTCAACTGACCAAAAACAACCTGCACCAAAAGTGGCTTTTTGTAACTGAGCATAAGGTTTAAACCTTATACTTAAAGAATTTACGCAATGACGAGTATCTTTTACTGTAATTTGTTCCCCCTCAAAAACATGTCCTAAATGCCCATCACATTTAGCACAGCAAATTTCTGTACGAATTCTGCCACCACTTAAATCTTCATAACGAGTAATTGCTCCTTCAATCTCATCATCAAAAGAAGGCCACCCACAACCAGAATTAAATTTTGTATTGGATTCATACAAAGGATTTTCACAAGCACGACAAATAAAAATTCCAGCTTCAAAATGTTCATTATACTCTCCTGTAAAAGGAGCTTCTGTCCCTTTATTTTTTATAATATGTTTTTCTTCAAGAGTAAGGTCGGAAAAATAATCTTTAGTCATAAAACCAAAAGTAGTAAATTATTTTTGTTTGATATATAGTTTCATAATTTAGCCGAATACCATTTTAAAACTATTTTGGCAAGTATTTATATTCATATTCCCTACTGTAAACAGAAATGCACTTACTGTAATTTTCATTTCAGAACTGCACAAAATGACAAAATAGAAATGCTAAAAAGTATTAAGAAAGAGATTGAATTGCGAAAATTTTACTTAAATGGAGCTACAATCAGCTCTATTTACTTTGGAGGAGGCACTCCTTCTATTCTTAATAAAGAAGAAATAGAAAGTATAATTCAAACTATATATCATCATTTTACAATTGATATAAATGCAGAAATAACGCTAGAATGCAATCCTGATGATTTAGATAAAAAGATGCTTACTGACTTAAAAGAAATTGGCATTAACCGACTAAGTATCGGCATACAATCCTTTGATGATGACGATTTAAAATTCATGAATCGGTCCCATAATGCAAAAGAAGCACTTGAATGTATTCATCTTGCAAAAGAAGCTGAGTTTAACAATATTACTATTGATTTAATTTATGGTTTACCTAATCAAAGTAATGAAAAATGGAAACAAAACCTAAAGCAAATGTTGGATTTGAATATTCAACATTTTTCAGCTTATGCGCTAACAGTTGAACCTAAAACAGTTTTGAAACATCTTATAGATAAGCAAAAAGTTATTCCTTTAGATGATAAAATTACAGTTGAACACTTCAACACTTTAGCACAAATAGCAACTGAAAATGACTTTATCCATTATGAGATTTCAAACTTTGGAAAACAAGGATTTTTCTCTAACCATAATACTGCTTACTGGAAAAATCAACATTATTTAGGAGTTGGTCCTTCAGCACATTCATTTAACGAAACAAGTCGACAATGGAATCTCGCCTCAAACAAACAATATATTGAAATGGTAAATGCTAATAATGCTTACTTTGAAATAGAACAACTAAGTAATGCACAGCAATACAATGAATATATTTTTACCGCCTTACGCACAATGTGGGGTGTTGAACTTGATTATATCAAAACTCAATTTGGGGCTACAGCTCATCAATATTTTGAAAAACAAGTAAGCAACTGGGTAAATCAAGGAAAAATAAAACAACTAGAGAATAACTATACACTTACTTCAAGAGGAAAGCTATATGCTGATGCAATTTCTTCAGATTTATTTATTGTCTAAAATTCTTTTAAAATAAGATTCATATTGATCAACAACAATTGACCATCTATATACCTCATCTATTCTAGTAAGGTTATTTTGAGTGAATTTTTTCTTATTTTTAATAATCTCTTCACTTTTAAGTAAAATAGATAACTCATTAGGGCTATCAAAATAATAGGCGTTCTCACTAATTACTGATTTATTAAACTGATTATCATGTGCAATAATAAATGTTTGTGCAGCCATAGCTTCTAATAAAGATGGATTAGTCCCTCCTACAGAATGACCATGTAAATAAAAGGTTGAATAATACCTAATATTATCTAAATGCTCCTTATTAAAAATTCCTCCTAAAAAAATGATTCCTTTATTTCTATATTTATCTTTTAAAAAATCTCCATAAGCAGTAAGATGATTACCAACTACAAAATAAGGAGTTTTTATTCCACTCTCTATATAGCCGTCAAACATCATTTCTAAATTATTCTCTGGTTCTAATCTAGCAATGGATAATAAATAACTATTCGCTTTTAATCCATATTCTGTTAAACAGGTGCTAGTTGGAGACTTAATATCTACTGCACCATAAGGAATAAATTCTGATTCTCTATTGTACTCTTCATAAATATACTCTTGTATTCCAGCATTATCAGCTATTAAATAATCTGAAAATTTAACCCCATACTTCTCAAGTGTTTTAGTTATCCTTTGAACTACATTATTCCATTTTGATCGTTTCCACTCCAATCCATCAAGATTAGTGGCAATCACTTTTCCTCTATGTCTGCAAAAAATGATTGACAAAGAAGATGTTATCAAACCTAGTTCAAGAATAATATCAAAATCTTGTTTTACAGCATCCTTTAAACATAAATAATCATAAATAAAATTAGATCCAGATTGTCCAAATATATTTTGAGGATTAGTCTTTCGAATAATTTTTACCCCCTTATATTCAGAACCTTTATATGGATGAAAGTTAGGGGAATAGATTGTAACATCATGTCCTTTTTCAACTAATCCAACCGATAAATATTCGGCACATTGCTCAAAACCTCCATAATTATTAGGAATTCCTCTTGTGCCTAAAATTGCAATCTTCATACTTTTCTTTTATGAATCGCAAATATATAAATAGAAGAGCATTCTAAGAGTCTGCTTTTTTATTTTCTGAATTATAATTCATAAATAAAATCACTATTTGGATAGCATATAAAATATGTATTACCCAAAATTAGTAATTAACAACTTCTATAAATACCTATCATTCATTTCAAATGACAAGGATTTTATATGAAAAATCTTCTACATTAAAATCTATGCTTTTTCTTCTTAAAACACTATACAACTTACATCCTTTTTTCATCTATTATGACTCTTTCTTACATGTGAAAAAATAATATAAAAAATTAACAAAAATGTGTTAACATCTTGTCTTCCTGATACTTATAAAATGCGATTAATGACTCTATATTTGTACTGTCGTAATACTTGTTTTGGGTTGTACTCTTCTTTTCCTAATATTTGTACAACATAAAAGCCCTCACTTCCGTGAGGGCTTTCTCTTTCTAAATTGTAATCTTATCTCTATTTCATTATTTCTGATTCGTTTGCCGCAACAAAACGAATACCAATCATAAACTCATGAGAAGCACTACCATAACCACTCATATCCGAATTTAATACATCATAAGAATAACCTATCATGAAACGCTCTTGAATAGAGTACCCTAAAAGTGCTGCCATTTCTCCATTATTTCTATAATCCATCCCAAACCATAACTTATCGTTATAAGTAGTTTTCATTCCAAAATCAACTTGCAATGGTGCTGCTCCTACAGTTTTTAACAATAAAGAAGGTTCTATTGACCAAAAAGGATTAAAGTCATGTTTATAAGCTCCTAACACATACATATGCTGAGCTAACTTCCCTTTGCTTTCTACATCATCTGATGTACTGATGTTGGTATTGTATATCCTTACAAAATCATCATCAATTAAATTTAAATTTGTGCTTAATAATTGAGGAATTGCTGCCCCAAAATACCATTTATCACCATACATATTAAATCCAAAAGTTGCATCAGGAGCTGACCTTACTACATCACCCCCTTGCATATAAGGATCTCCTTTATCTTCAATATTTAACCCTTGTTTTGTTATTTTAAATTGTGTAAATCCACCAGATAAAGCAAAAGACATCTTTACTGCTCTTGTCATTGCAAAAGAATAGGTATAAGATGCTGAACCGCCAATTCTACTTGTAGGTCCTGCTTGATCATTAAATACTAAACCACCTAACCCAACATTTTTACTTTTTCTACCATAAATACTTAATACAGTAGTTCTTGGAGCATCAGTAATTCCTACCCATTGATTACGAATAGTTGTCTTTACTTGATAATAATCATACATCCCAGCAACAGCAGGATTTACTGCATAATTATTAATCATAAATTGTGTTATCTGTGGCAGTTGCTGAGCTTTCAACATGCCTCCAAAACAAATGGAAATAATTAAAATTGATATTTTCTTCATTTTTATAGTTTTCTGTTTATCTTATAATTGTAATTGGACCTGTCTGAGGCGCATCATCTGTTTTTAAATCGATAATATAATAGTAGGTCCCTACTGGTAATTCTTTCCCATCTTTAGTTCCGTCCCATGGAGAATAATCGATCCCACCTAATGTTTCATGTACTAATGCTCCCCATCTATTAAATACCTGAACAACTGCATTCGGATAAGAAACAATATCTAACACATTCCAAACATCATTAAAGCCATCTCCATTTGGAGTAATTGCATCATACGGTTTTACCCCTACAACTACATAAATAGAATCAAAACCTAAACATCCTGCCGAATCAACTTCAATATGATACCAACCTGATGCTTCTGGGTTATCAGTAATCGTTCTTGTACCAATAGTATCAGCTACCCAAGTCCATTCGTAAGTATCGCAATTCATATTATTAGAGAAAATATCTATTGACTCTCCTTTAACAATAGTTGCATACGGTCCGTTTTCAGGAAGTGGGTTAGTACTTGGCAGAGGATCAACTGCCTCCACATTAATTATAGCCGATACTATATAAGGATTAGCGCAATTAAGATCAGTAATAGATAATGTATAAACATTTACTGGATTAGTTGGAGTAACCCATCTATCCGCTTGTTTATATCCATTTTCCCACTCGTAAGTTAAGTTTGGTTTTTCTTCAATTTCTAATAATATAGTAGCCCCTAAACAAACAGTAGAATCAATAGAAGATAAGTTTCCTGGCAAGAAAATATTCTTCACTCCATTTACAAATGTTTCATTTGATATTGGACATCCATTAGCATCCGTTACGTCAACAGTATAAAGTCCAGGGGATAAATTAGATATTGGGTTAGTTGTACTACCATTATCCCAAGTATAAGTGTAAGGCATTGTACCGCCAAGAACAAAAGCCGTGGCTGAACCATCATTCAACTCACAAGTTTCATCAGTAGAATCAACTAAAATACTTAAAGGGTTAGCTGGTTGAGTAATATAAACTGTTTCAGAAGTAATTGTACAGCCATTATCATCAGTAGCTGTAACTGTATAAATACCTGGAGATAAACCTGTAGCTGTAGATATCACTACTTGTTCATTCAGCCCACTCGTCCAATCATATATATACTGTTGAATTCCAATTACTGTACCACCAGAAGCTGTAGCTGTAATCTTACCATCATCTTTATCAAAACAATTTACATCTGTTTCATTTACACTAACACTCATAGCAGAAGGTTCTGCTAAATAAATTTCAGTAGTATCCATACAGCCATTATTGTCTTTAGCAACCACTACATAACTTCCAACTGACAAATTATTATTGACAGGATTTCCATTCCAAGAAGTCCAATCATTCCATAAGTATGTAGTTCCACCATTTCCTCCTGTTACAGTTGCTGTTAATCTTCCATCATTATCAAGGTTACATGAAATTTCAGTTAATATAGAAGCTATTACACTAAGTGAGTCTGGTTGAGTAAGTGTATAGTTTAGAGTATCTGTACATCCTTGCCCATCTGTTACAACACAAGTATAATCTGTAGTATTAGTTGTGTTATCAGCACATAAACCAATAGCCGTTTCTGTAGTTTGTGATAAAATATCATTCCACTGATAAGCATATACTGGCACTCCACTTGAGTTTACATTTGGCATACCACCAGTAACATTCGTATTAATTATTCCATCACAATAATCATAACAACTTACTGGAGTAGCAGTAACTGTTACATTTAAAGCATTATTATCATTTATTGTATATGAATCAACCGATACACAATTATTATTATCAATAACTGTCATAGTATAAGTGCCTACAGGAATTGAAGTAAGAGAGTAAGTACTATCTCCTGTATCCCACGCATAAATATATGATGTTGATGTTCCTACTCCACCTGAAACAACATCAGTTAAGGAACCATTACTCCATCCATCACAACTCACATGAGTTGCAATAAAATTATGTGTAATAACTGTTGGCTCATTGTAAATAATAGTTTCAGTATAAGTACAACCATTAGCGTCCATTATTATAAAAGTATATGTCCCTGCCGTAAGCCCTGTTATATTTGAGTTAATTGAAGAAACAACTGTATCTCCAATATTATCTAATACTGTTTTTAGATAAGGAGCAATTCCTCCGCTTGCTGTAATATCAGCAAAACCTGAAGCATCTCCATTACATTTTATTTGATATGAATTCCAATTAGAAGTTGTAATCGTTACATCTAACTCATCTGGTTCAGTAATAATTATAATATCCTGAGCTGCACAATTATTTACATCAAATACTTGAACTGTATAAGTCCCTGGACCATAGCCATTGAAGTAAGCCATATTAGCATGATGTGCTCCTAGGTTTACAGAATACTCATATGGAGATGTTCCGCCAAATGCACTAATAGCTTGTATAGATCCATTATTCATTCCATAACATTGTACATGGCTGAAAACAGTGGTATCAATATATAAAGAATCTGGGTTAACAATTTCAACTGTATCTCTATCCACACAACCTCTTGCATCTTCAACATACATAATGTAAGTATTCGGCCCTAAATTAGTAAACCCAATAGTTGACTGTTGATTAAATCCATTATTAGTTGAGTACATATAAGGCAATTGCCCTCCTGTTGCTAAAACAGTAATAGAAGCATTATCTGCATCATGACAAGTAATTTCACTTATAATTAGAGAATCAATACTAATTGAGAAAGAAGGCTCTAAAATATTTACTGAATCAATTAATATACAGCCGTTAGCATCCGTGATAGTTACAGTATGGTAGCCAGCAGCCAAATTATTTGCTGTAGCTAATATGCTTCCATTATCCCAAAGATAATTATAAGGGGTAACTCCTCCACTTACTAATGCAGTAGCCCATCCATCAGAACCACCTATACAAGTAACTGAATCTTTTATATAAGTTGTGTTTAAAGCATTTGGCTCAGTAACCACAATACTTGAATTTCTACTACACCCATTAATATCTGAAACAGTCACTGAATATGTTCCTGAAAAAAGATTTGAAGCCACATCTGTTAATGCTCCAGAACTCCAAGCATAGGAATAGTTTGACGTACCACCAGAAGCCACAACAGTAGCTGATCCTGTACTATCTCCATTACACAATACTTCAGTTGAACTTAAAGAAGAAATATACAAGCTATCAGGCTGAGTAATAGCAACTATAAATGAATTATCATTACAGTTATTAGTATCAGTAATCAATACCGAATAATTTCCTGGAACAAGATTAACTGCTGTTTGATTAGTTTGTCCATTATCCCATAAATAAGTAAAGGGTGCAGTCCCTCCTGTAAATATTACTTCCAACTCTCCATTTGCGCTATCATAACAGCTAACATTTTGAATATTAAATGAAGTTACTTGTAATAAATCTGGTTCACTTACATATACTGAATCACTATCCGTACACCCTAAACTATCAACCACAGTAATAAAGTAACCTGCTTGACCTGAAGGTCCGAATGGTGTCCCTGAAGGCACAAAATTAGATCCTCCATCAGCAGTAAACTGGTAAGGAGTTGTTCCTCCTGTTGCTGAAGTAAACATCATTCCATCATTCGCTCCAAAACAACTTACATTCTGAATTACAACCGCTAAGTCAGGATTCGTTCCTGATAATATTTCTGCAGTATCGGAAATTGTACAGCCATTTGCATCAGTTGCAACTACCGTATAAACTCCTGGCATCAATAAGTTTATTGAAGGTGTAACTGCTCCAGTACTCCACAAATAAGTGTACCCTGATGTCCCACCTGAAATACTTACACTAATTTCTCCTGTAGCTAAAGTCTGTGCTCCTGCACAATTAGAATGAGATAAAACTGTAACAGAACTTTGCAATGCAGGTGGTTCATTTATAATTATTGTATCAGATGTAGGGCTTGACAAACATCCGTTAGCATCAGTAGCTTGTACTGTATACATTCCAGCTGTTAAACCTGAAATAATTGGAGTTATTGCTCCTGTACTCCATAAGTAAGTATAAGGAGCTGTTCCTCCATAAATAGTATCAATTGACACCATTCCATCAGCCCCTAAACTACAACTTACATCTGCCAATAAAGTAGTGAAAATAAGTTGATCTGGCTGAGAAATAGTTACAACTACACTATTAGAACAGCCATTTGCATCAGTTGCATAAATAGGATAAGTTCCTGCATACAATCCACTAAATGTATTTGATGCTTGCGGTATTGGGAAGGTATTAGGAATATAGTATAAATAAGTATTTGCTCCCGTTCCTCCAGTTGCATTTACCGTTACTCCACTTGAAGGGTAACCAAAACAAGCAACATTTAACATTGAATTTAAAGAATCAAGTGTTACATCTACATTAGCACCTACCGGCACTTCAACTGAATCAGTAACTAAACAACCAGTTGCATCAACAACTGTCACAGAATAGAATCCTGGAGCTAAGCCTATTGTAGTATTAGTGGTATCTCCATTAAACCAAGTAATTTGATAAGGAGGTGTTCCGTTAGGATTCACAGTTGCTGATCCATCATTTCCTCCATTACATGGAGGAACACTATCAAAATCTAAAGTAATATCTGCCTCATCAACAAAAATATCCTCTGTAAAAGAACAGCTGTTAATGTCAGTAACAGTAACAGTGTAAATTCCTGTTACAAGATTAGATGCAGTAGAATTAATCTGACCTGTAGGAGTCCATGAATAAGCAAGTCCTCCTGTACCTCCTTGTGTAACAGAAATAGAAGCTTGTCCATTTGCTGAATTACAAGTTTCTTTTACTGAATCAACTGCATATACCCAGGGTAAAGGCTCAGTTAATGTAATTGCTGTATTTGCTGTACATCCATTCGCATCAGTTGCATTTATTGTGTAAGCTCCAAAACTTAAACTTCCACACACATTAGTCCATGAAGTAGAAGTTTGCGGTAAGAAAGAGGTCATATTATAAGTAATTGACCCAACACCATTAAGCTGAGTAACATCTACCGTACCATCACAAGCAGTAGGGCAAGAAACATCAGAACCATTATAAGATGAAGTAGCAGCTGCATTAATTGTAAATGGTAAAGGTTCAGTTATAATAATAGTAGTGTCATTCACACAACTGCTTGCATCCCTAACAGTAACTACATAAGTTCCTGCACCAAGCCCATTATGTATCATTGTTGAAGAAAAAGGAGTTCCACCAGTGATAGAATAATCATAATTTGGCGTACCTCCTGAAGGAGAGAAAATAATTATCTGTCCATCAGTTGATCCATTACAACTTACTCCAAATCCATTAAAGTTAGCAGATGAAACACTAAAAGTAATTACTGAAGGTTCTGGCAAAAATAAAGATGCAGATGCCTGACAGCCATTCACATCTTCTACAATAATTGTATGATTTTGTCCTCCTGCTAATCCAGTAAATATATTTGAACCTTGAAAAATAGTTCCCCCATCAATAGAATATTGATACCCAGGAGTTCCTGTATTGATATTACTAACTACAAATTGAATGCTTCCATCAGCAACACTATTACAGCTTACTTGCTGTGTAATAGAAAGAGATCCTGATAAATCAGCAGGATTAGTCAATATTAACACTTCTGATGTGTCACAACCATTTGCATCTTGATAAGTAATAGTGTAAGTCCCTGCTGAAAGATTTGAAAAGATATTACTAGAACCGAAATTTATTCCATCTATAGAATAAGTATATGGAGAAGTTCCTCCTGATATAGAGGCTGTAATTTCACCATCTGTTGCCCCAAAACAAGAAATATTTTGCCCACTATAATTAGAACTAATACTGCCATTAGGAACTAATGCTGGTGGATCAGCAATCACAAAAGAAGTAGCCACTGGAGTAGTTGAGCAACCATTAACATCAACAATAGTTGCATTATAAGTATTCCCACATAAATTGGTATAGGTAGTATCAATTGAAAACAAACCTAAAATATCTGTTTGTCCACTCATAGTAATAGAATAAGGTGGCGTCCCTCCCATTATTGATATATTTTCACTTGCATCACAATCACCATTACATAAATTAAATGCTGATTGAGTTGCTGTAGCGCTTAATTGTGGCACTCCAACAACTGTAAATGTCTGAGAATCAAAAATAGACAATGGGTTTTGACCAGGTGGAGTTGTACTCTTATATAAAGTCGAGTCAACTACTAGAATTTGATAATTACCTGGTATAAGGCTAGGAAAATTACTACATAAACCTGTCGTTTGAGCTGTAGTTGCCCAAGTAACCCACCATCCTAAAACATTCTGAAATTGTAAAACAATAGAAACAGGATTAGGAGGAGTTGTTTGATTAAGACATACTGTAGCAGTTGCTTGATCACCATAACAGGTAATAGGAGCTGAAATGGTAATCGTATTCACTGTTTGTGCCTTTACACTGCCTATACTAAAAGCAAAAAATAGAATGCTCGTAAAAAGTAATATTTTCTTCATATTATCTAAATAATTAATTTCTTTTATTAGCTCGCAAGATACAAATTTTATGGCAAACCATATACGAATGATAAAACGAAAAAATTGGTGTAAAAAAAGGAGGCAAAAAGCCTCCTTTATACACTAAGAAAGAATACAATTTTTAGTAATATGGAGACATTAATACATAAACCATAACACCTGTAATAGCTACATACATCCAGATTGGGAATGTCCATTTTACTAAGGATTTATGCTTCTCAATCTCCCCAGTCATTCCTCTGTAGATTGAAAAAAGAGCTAAAGGCAAAACAGGAATAGACAAAATAATATGAGATACTAAAATGAAAAAATAAACATATCTTATCATTCCCTCACCACCAAAAGGAACTGGCGCATTTGTCAATTTTGAAGTTACATAAGACAATAAAAATACTGAAGACAGAACAAAAGCTGATAGCATAGCCACTTTATGAGATTGTGTCTTTTTATTCTTAATTAAGATAAAACCAGTAAATAATAATACGGCTGTTGATCCATTCAAAATAGCATGGAAAAATGGCAATGAACTAAAATCAATGCTTTCTGATTCGATATGGAATACATCAGGAAATAACATTAACAATGCAACAGCTATTGGGATTATTATTGACAAAGCAATAATTAATGGAACAAAAAAGGAATCTTGTTTTTTCATAATATTTATTGAATTAAAAATTTATCAAACATATAAACAATTTGCATTAATGGCAAATATGCAAAAGAACTTAACATTAAAGTTCGTGCTGTTATATCATCACAGTTTTGGTACAATTTAACTGCTTTTGAAGTAAACCAAGCCCCTAACAAAAAGACAATAACCGCACCATAAACCGAAAGAGATAATAATGGAATCTCAAAAAGGAAAGGAATAACAGAAATAAAGGTCATAAGTACTGAAGTAATTACCCCAATAAAAGCTGAGTATTTTCCTTTTTCATCTCCTAACATCATTTTGAAACCTGCCTTTTTATACTCCCCATCCTGCACCCAAGCAATAGCAATAAAGTGTGGATATTGCCAAAAGAATTGAATGGCAAAAAGCGTTCCTGCTGCAACACCAAAATCATCAGTGGCAGCAACAAAACCTAATAAAAATGGAATAGCACCTGGGACAGCCCCTACTGTAATTGCAAAAGGTGAAATTCGCTTAAGTGGTGTATAAGCCAACACATACAACACCATGGAAAGCAAACAAAAAGCCCCCGATTTTGACATTAAACCAAAGAAACTTCCTTGAGGATTAATGTGGTTTAAGGCAAAAATACCTAAAGCACCAATAATAAGCGAAAAAATAAATGCTTGAGTAGCCGATAAATTGCCTAAAGGCAAAGGGCGAACAGCTGTTCGTTCCATCAACTTATCATGTTCTCTTTCAATAACCTGATTGAAACCATTAGCTGCGCCAGTTACTAAGAAACCACCAATAATCAATAAGCTAAAAGTAGAGATATCAAAAACATCCACCCCCAGCAAATAACCTATTGTAGCTGAAAAGACAACCGTAATTGATAGCTTGAATTTTAAAAGCTGTCCGTAATATTTAAGATTTGAAATCAGAGTTTTGCTTGCTTAGCAGATGTTATCGAAACAATCTTTTAAATTATCAGCAATCATTTCAGCTGAACGGCCCTCAATATGATGACGCTCGATACAGTGTACTAATTTACCATCCTTAAACACAGCAATAGCTGGTGATGAAGGAGGAAATGGAGCCATATATTCTCTTGCTTTTGCAACAGCACCAATATCTTGCCCTGCAAAAACAGTAGCAAAGGTATCTACTTTTTTATCGAATTGAGTTGTCATTTTAACAGCTGGCCTTGCATTACCTGCTGCACAACCGCACACAGAATTCACCATTACTAAAACAGTTCCTTCTTTTTTATCTAATAAATCCGATACTGCTTCAGGAGTTTTTAATTCAACAAAACCTACTGAAGTTAAATCTTCACGCATTGGCGCACACATTTCTTCTGGATAATTCATAACAATTAATTTTTGGCAAAAATACGCTTATTTACCTTTTGTTTTTAAAAAAATCGGACAATAATTTTGAGCACTCCTCTTGTAGTAAACCACTTTCAATTTTAGTTTTAGGATGTAAGATATTTTCTGACAAAGAAGAAAAACCTCTTTTTTCATCCTTTGCCCCATACACTACTTTTTTTAATTGTGTCCAATAAGCGGCACCACCACACATTACACAAGGTTCAAGGGTAACATAAAGTGTGCATTCATTCAGGTATTTTCCACCAAGATAATCAGCAGCAGCCGTAAAAGCTTGCATTTCGGCATGGGCAGTTACATCATTCAAAGCTTCAGTATAATTATGAGCTCGAGCAATAATCTGATTATCACAAACGATAACTGCACCTACTGGCACTTCATCTTTTAACAAGGCTTCTTTTGCTTGCAAAAGGGCTTGTTTCATAAAATAGGTATCATCAAAAGGATTTATTTCCATAGTGCAAATTTAACACTTTAGTTTTGTAATTTTGAAGCCTAATAAAATTAAGATGTTAAGAACACACAATTGCGGCACATTAAACATAACAAATGTTAACCAAGAAGTAAGCCTAAGCGGATGGGTACAAAAAACAAGAGATTTAGGAGGGATGACTTTTGTTGATTTGCGTGATAGATACGGAATTACACAGTTGGCATTCAGCATGGATGTAAATGCTGACCTTTGTACTGAAGCTAGAAAACTTGGCCGTGAGTTTGTGATTCAAATTACAGGAAAAGTTGTTGAAAGAGAAAGTAAAAACAAGAACATCCCAACAGGAGAAATTGAGATTGAGATAAGTGAATTAACAATACTAAATGAAGCAAAAACACCTCCTTTTACTATAGAAAACGAAACTGATGGTGGGGACGAGATAAGAATGAAATATCGTTACCTAGACATTAGAAGAAATCCTGTAAAAGAGAACTTAATGCTTAGGCATCAAGTATCAAAAGCAACAAGAAATTACTTGGACAACCAAGGGTTTATTGAAGTAGAAACGCCTTACTTAATAAAATCAACTCCTGAAGGAGCAAGAGATTTTGTTGTTCCATCTCGTATGAACGAAAAGCAGTTTTATGCTTTACCACAATCACCACAAACTTTTAAGCAATTGCTTATGGTAGGTGGAATTGATAAATATTATCAAATTGTAAAATGCTTTAGAGATGAAGATTTAAGAGCAGATAGACAACCAGAATTCACTCAGATTGACTGTGAAATGTCATTCATTGAACAAGAGGATATCCTAAATACATTTGAAGGATTAACACGCCATTTACTGAAAGATGTAAAAGGAGTTGAGCTGAATGAATTCCCAAGAATGACTTATGATGATGCCATGAAGTTATATGGTTCGGACAAGCCAGATATCCGATTTGATATGGCTTTTGTAGAAATGAATGAAGTATGCCAAGGGAAAGATTTTGGGGTGTTTGACAGTGCAGAACTTGTTGTTGCCATTAATGCAAAAGGATGTGCTAACTACACAAGAAAACAATTAGATGCTTTAGTGAATTTTGTAAAAACACCACAAGTGGGCGCAACAGGGCTTATCTATTGTAAATACAATGAAGACGGAACATCAAAATCGACAGTAGATAAGTTTTTTGATGAAGATGCTAGAAATGCTTGGAAAGAAAAAGCAGGTTGTGAAAATGGTGACCTACTATTAATAATGGCTGGTGGAATTGATAAAACAAGAAAAGCTTTAGGAACATTAAGGTTGCACTTAGCAGAAGAATTAGGACTAAGAAATCCTGAGGTATTTGCACCACTATGGGTATTGGATTTCCCACTTTTAGAATGGGATGAAGATACTGAAAGATACCATGCTATGCACCACCCTTTTACTTCACCAAAGCCAGAAGATATTGCAAAACTAGATACTGACCCAGCAGCTGTGCGTGCCAATGCTTATGACCTTGTAATGAACGGAAATGAGATAGGTGGAGGAAGTATAAGGATACACGATAAATCCTTACAACAATTAATGTTTAAGCATTTAGGATTTAGTGAAGCAGAAGCAAAAGAACAATTCGGATTTTTGATGGAAGCCTTTGAATATGGAGCGCCACCACATGGAGGAGTTGCCTTTGGTTTTGACCGTTTATGTGCTATAATGGGAGGACAAGAAAGCATCCGTGATTTTATTGCATTCCCAAAAAACAACTCAGGTAGAGATGTGATGATTGACTCGCCATCCGATATTGATGAAGCACAATTGAAAGAATTAAGTATTGCTTTAAGGAGCTAGTTGTTGGTTGCTCGTTATTAGTTGTTAGGCATTTTTGTCATAGCGAATTTTGCAGAGCAAAATGTGGCTATCTAAATAATGAATAGATTGCGTCACATTAGTTCGCAATGACAGTTATTCTGTAATTATCTCTTCATTACATTAGTTGCACTTACAATTATCAAAAGATACACTGAAACAGCAACAGCAGAAAAAAAAGACTTATAAATAACGGTGCATCTGTATATCTAGCAAGAGACCCTGACAGAAACTTTATAAATTTCATACATTCAAAAGACAAAAAAACAGTAAAGAATACAACTAAGTAATCTTTAGCACTGCTTTTAATAAAACTAAAATATTGATAAATAGTATATGAAAGCATCAGTATCAAAGAACTATACACAACTAACTTTACAGGTCTATAATCTTTTAAAAAATGTCCTGTTAAAGATAAGAGTATAAAAAAAGACAATACTTTAAGGAGCAACCTAAAATACCTAATATTTTTATTCTTTGTTAATTGGTTCATTTTGTAAATATATGAAAAAATGTGCTCATAATACATTGATAATCAAACTTCAGAAAAGGAAACTGCAGTTAAAGGCACTGAAAAACCCCATTACATATAAAATAAATAACTTACACTTTTAAGAGTAAGACACAGGAATATCTCCATAATCAACTGATTATCAAGATATGAATAGTTGTGAAAAAATAAAATTAGTTTCCGAAAGCAAAAAACTAGTTCCGAAAGACTAAAAATTAGTTTGCAAACACACGAAACTTGTTCCCCAATACTTGAAACTTGTTGTAAAAGACTAAAAACTAGTTTGCAAGAACATAAAAAATGTTCCTAATAGCAAAAAATAAGTTTGCAGGAACTTAAAAAAACTAGGTAGTTGGTGTTTTTCTTTTCTGTAAATAGTAAAATAATGCAAAAGAAAACACTGCAATATAAGGCATAGACATTAAATACAAAATACCACTATTAAGTCCGGAACCAATATCATCACCAGCCTCTAGGTTAGCCTCTACTGCTGCTTTACACATAGCACATTGCCCAAAAGAATCCATTACAAATAGGAAACCAACTAATAATAAAAGTATTTTTTTATCTAGCATTTCTTTCAACTTTTGCATCCTCATGATATTCGGCTAATAAGGTTTTTACATCCTTTATCAAGTCCTTAATAACATAGTCCTGTGTACCATCATAGCTTCCAACAGGATTACCAACTAATGCTTTTTCCTTGCGGCAACTAGGGCAAGCAACTTTAGCTTTTTCAGAACTTTCGCCACAGAATTTACATACAAAATTACTGTATCCTGAACGCACCCTACCTTCCTTATCTACAATAACTAAATACTGAGAATGTAAGAAACCACCTGGCGCTAATGAGTCCTGACTTGCATTCACAAAATAAGATTCTGCTATGGTATATATTTCGTTTTTGTCCCCTGTTACCAAGTTCCAGTTATCTAAATTCAAACGCATTTTTTTTGCGTATGCACTTAATACTTCTGGTGTATCATTTTTAGGATTTACCGTATGTGAAAGAAACTTAATGTTTGGGTATTTACTCAACTTATTCTGAATATAACGCATGTTATAAGTCATAGTAGGGCAAACAGTAGGGCAAGTAGTAAAGATAAAATTAGCTACATATATGTTGTCATCATAACCAGCATTTGTAACGGTTACACTATCCTGATTTATAAATGAAAAAGCCGGGATTTTATGATCTTCAGTACCAATAAATGCTAGTTTAACAAAACTGTTTTCTCCTTTTGAAATGTAGTTATACATTAAATAAGGTAAAACAAGCAATACAAAAAGTAATGCAAATTTTTTGATTGTTTTCATTATATATGGTGTTAAATCATCAATCCTGCATACCCACCTTCAGTAAGCACAATGAATAGTAAATAAGGAATTAGAATAATTGCAGGCAAAAGAATAGTCCATCTTAAGCCTTTTGTTTCAGCCCCTAAGTGCATAAATTCCATAACAATATAAGCAGCTTTAATCAGTGTTAAAATAATGAAAATATGATTAATTATTTTAGTACCTAAAAACTGTCCCATTAAAAATTCAGGTTTAATCATTCCTAACCCAACCTCAAATGCAGTAATACCTAAAAGTATCCAGAATACTCTCCATATCCACCAATTTCCTTTTGTTTCGTTTGCCATAATAATATCGTTTTATAAATTATACTAAGTAGAAGAATGTAAATACAAATACCCACACTAAATCAACAAAGTGCCAATATAACCCTACTTTTTCAACCATCTCATAATGCCCTCTTCTTTCATAAGTTCCTTTTATTACATTAATCAAAATAACAATTAAAATAATAACTCCTGAGAATACATGGAAACCATGGAAACCTGTAATAAAGAAGAAGTAATCCGCAAATAAAGGATGTCCGTATTCATTGTTTTTTAGGTTTGATCCTAATAATACTTCAGTAGCATTTTCTCTTAAATAAGCAATTGCAGCTTCATTCGTAAGATACTTTCTATTTGCCGTTCTAATATTATATTGAGGATTTGCTTCTAAACTAGTAATCACCTGGTCAACCGTAAAATGATGATGCGTTCCATCATGCCCATCTGCTCCCATTAAATCATATACGGAAGATAATTTTTCTCCCTCAGCAATATGTACAACATGCTCTGTTTGAGTACTAATTCCTCCTTTATCACCATGAATAAAGTGTCCCCATTCCCAAGCTTGAGACCCTAAGAATATAGCACCCCCAACAATAGTTAAGGAAAGCCATAAAATCACTTTCTTCTTTTGCATTTTATGTCCGTAATTTACAGCAAGTACCATGGTTACCGAACTCATAATAAGAATAAAAGTCATTAAAGCAACAAACAACAATGGGTGTTCTCCATGCAAGAAAGGGAAGTGACTAAACACATCCTCAGGATTTGGCCAGATATCTGGATATTTGAATCTACTAAAACCGTAAGCAGCTAAAAATCCTGAAAAAGTTAAAGCATCAGTAATTAAGAAAAACCACATCATTAATTTACCATAACTTGCATTGTAAGGTCTGTCCCCACCTTGCCAAGCTACTCCATTATCATTTTCTGTTTGTTCCATAATTCTAAAATTTATTTTACACTATATAAAAGGAATACAAATAAATACACCCATAGCAAATCTAAAAAATGCCAATAGATAGATGTTAGTTCTATTCCTAAATAATTTTCTTTTGTATATTTTGATTGTACAGCTTTAACTGCTGTAACTATTAATGCGATTAAGCCTCCAACAACATGCATAAGATGGGCAAAGGTAATTACATATAAAAATGAACTTGCCGGATTGCTTCCTTCCCCAATAAAGTACATCCCCATAGCCGTTAACTGCTCCCAACCCTTAAGCTGGCAATACGCAAAAAACAAACCTAAAGCCAAAGCTCCTACTACATAAATAGTTGGTGAGTTTCCTCTTTTTACTTGGTTTTGAGCAATAATTAATAAAATACTACTCACTACAATAGCAAAAGTACTGTACCAAAACCAAATAGGCATATCAATTGAATTCCAACCATGTTCAGCCGAACGAACAATTACTGCAGAAGTAAGCCCAGCAAAGAACATTGAAATTCCTGCCATCCCCACCCAAAGCAATTGCTTGGAAGTATTATTTTTAGTAGTGCTCATCAGTAGTTTAATGTTCTGTTTCTCCTTCTTTTAAAGGCTCTGTTTGCATAACAAAATCTTCATCAGCTCCTGGCTTAGAATAATCATAAGGCCATCTATGAACTGAAGGGATTTCTCCTGGCCAGTTTCCGTGAATTCTTTCCACTGGAGTTGTCCATTCTAATGTATTTGCTTTCCAAGGATTTGTACTTGCTTTTGTTCCTTTAAAAATACTGTAGAAGAAGTTAAATACAAATACCAATTGTACCAACCCACCAATAATAGCAAAGAAAGTAATGATTTCATTAATGTCCGATAAACCATCAAACATTGGGAAAGCACTATTCGTGTAGTATCTTCTTGGTAAACCAGCTAATCCTAAAAAGTGCATTGGGAAGAATACTCCATAAGCCGAAACAAAAGTTACCCAGAAATGTAAGTACCCTAATTTCTTGTTCATCATACGACCATACATTTTAGGGAACCAGTGGTAAACCCCTGAGAACATTCCGTAAATTGCAGAAAGCCCCATTACAATATGGAAGTGACCAACCACAAAGTAAGTATCATGTACATTAATATCTAAAGCTGAATCTCCAAGAATTAATCCTGTTAAACCACCAGTTAAAAAAGTAGATACAAAACCAATTGTAAATAACATTGCTGGCGTGAAACGGATACTTCCTTTCCAAAGTGTTGCTAAGTAATTAAATACTTTTACAGCTGAAGGAATCGCAATTAATAAAGTAGTAAAAGTAAATACTGACCCCAAGAACGGATCCATACCTGTAATAAACATATGGTGTCCCCAAACGATAAACGAAAGGAATGCAATTGCTAACATTGCGCCAACCATTGCTTTGTAACCAAAAATTGGTTTACGAGTATTAATAGACATTACCTCAGAAACAATACCTAATGAAGGCAATAAGATAATATAAACCTCAGGGTGCCCTAAGAACCAGAATAAATGCTCAAATAATACAGGTGAACCTCCTGAATTGTGTAATGTTTCACCACCAATAATAATATCGGATAAGAAGAATGATGTACCAAAACTTCTATCAAAAATTAACAATAAAGCTGCCGAAAGTAATACTGGGAACGACAATACACCTAAGATTGCAGTAATCAAAATTGCCCACATTGTAAGTGGCAAACGAGACATTGACATTCCTTTTGTTCTTAAATTAAGAATTGTTACAATATAGTTAAGCCCTCCTAAAAGAGAAGAAACTATAAATAACGCAATAGCAACCAACCATAAATCTTGCCCTAAACCAGAACCTGGAATAGATTGAGGTAATGCTGAAAGTGGTGGGTAAATTGTCCAACCTGCTGATGCAGGACCTGTTTCAACAAATAATGAACATAATAATACTATTGTTGCAACAAAGAAGAACCAGTACGAAAGCATGTTCATGAATCCTGAAGCCATATCTCTTGCTCCAATTTGCAATGGAATAAGGAAGTTGGCAAATGTACCTGTTAACCCTGCAGTAAGTACCCAGAATACTAAAATAGTACCGTGCATAGTTACTAAAGATAAATACATATTAGGATCTAAAATTCCTCCCGGAGCCCATTTACTTCCTAAAAACCATTCTAATACTGCAAATGATTCTCCTGGATTAGATAATTGTAAACGAAATAAAATAGACATTAACATTCCTATTATTCCCATAAGCATTCCTGTAATTAGGAACTGCTTAGCAATCATTTTATGATCTAAACTAAATACGTACTTTGAAATAAATGTTTCTTTATGATGATCTGACATTTTATTTTGTTTTTAAAGTTAAAGTGTTTTCTACTGTTTTTTGTGAAGCCATCCAAGCGTCATACTCCTCTTGTGTTTCTACTACAAATTTCATTTGCATATTGTAATGTGCTGCTCCACAAATCTTATTACACAACAATACAAATTCGAAATCTTCTCCTTCTTGAATTTTCATTTCGGCAGTAGTTTGTGTTGGTGTAAAAGCAAATTGAGTTATCATTCCTGGCACACAATTCATCTGTACACGGAAGTGAGGTAAGAAAGCAGAATGGATTACATCACGCGAACGCATTTTTAACAATACTGGTTTATCTACTACTAGATGTACTTCTTTAACTACTACATCATCCTGAGCTAACTCATCCGTTAAATCAACCCCTAACTGATTAGGTCCTTTTACTAGTCTATAGTTAGAATATCCTAATGTATTATCATCTCCTGCATAACGAGCCGTCCAGTCGAACTGCTTAGCGTAAAGTTCAATAATCTGTGAATCGGTAGTATCTGCATTTGTAATTTTATCCCAAGCGCTTAATCCATAAAGAATAACTGCTGTAAGTACTATAGTAGGTACTACTGTCCAGATAATCTCTAATTTATTATTATGCGGGTAGAAAAATGCAACAGGATTTTTCTTGTTTTTATTGTATTTATATCCGTACCAAAATAATAATGGTTGCGTGATAAAAAACACAAAAATAATTAGTAGCATTGTAAATTGCATTAAGGAATCAATAACTGCCCCATGTACCGAACTTGCTGGAGGTAACATTAATGGAATCCAATTTACAAATTGCCAAACTACTGATCCTAAAAACAAAGTTCCTACAATTAAAAGAAGTCGCCCATGAATGGCATTATCTTTATCAGTTACTTCATTTACATCCTGTTTTTTTAGTTCAGATAATAATTCACTAACTCTAAGTACTTGTACTAAAGTAGCAATTAATAAGATTAAAACTAAAGCGATTAATATGTTCGTCATTTTTTTAAATTTTTCGGTCGCAAAAATAGAAAATACTAGCTATGAAAACTATGATTTTTAGCATAATTTTCAATTACAAACATATTTATATCAATTCTATATTACAAAGAATGAAAAAGCAAGAGGAAAGAACTACACAAGTTTACTGATTATCCTCAATATTCCATTCCGCAAATGAAGTAGCTGTTTCGGATAAAATAACCTTACAAAGTGTGATATTCTTAGGTAACTTATTCTTAATATGATTTGCAAAATCCATTACCAAGTTTTCAGATGTAGGCTGATAAGGTAAGTAAAATACTTTTTCAAAAGCTGAAAGATTTAAGTCGGCATGAGGAGAGTTTGCATTCAAGACTAAAGAATGATCGTATTTAGCTACAATTTCAGGTTTTACGATTTCTTTTAACACCCCAAAATCCATTACCATACCATCCTTTGTATGTCCCTTTTCATTCTTCACTTCTCCCTTTACGGTTACCCATAAACGATACGAATGCCCATGGATATTCTTACATAAACCGTCATAACCATGCAAGGCATGTGCCATTTCAAACTTAAATTCTTTTGTTATTCTAATCATCTTTATTTAGGTTTAAATTTACTCTTTTATGGCTGTAATACATCTTTTTACTATCCGTTCCTTTTCTTAATTTCTTTTGCTCCTCTAAAGGCAAATTTATAATTTCTATACATTCAACTGAACAGCATTGCTCGTATTCTTCTTTACAATTATCACATTGCAAAAACAATAAGTTGCAATTTACATTCTTGCAATTTACATGCGTATCAAAAGGGGCATCACATTGATGACAATTACTAATTACATCATCAGAAATACGCTCCCCTCTCCTTTCATCAAAAACAAAATTCTTTCCTTCAAAATTATTATTTAAGTTTTTATCTTTATCCAACTGCCTGGCATAATCAATAATACCTCCATGCAGCTGATTTACATCTTGGAATCCATGATGTTTTAAATAAGCAGATGTTTTTTCGCATCTAATTCCTCCTGTGCAATACAATAATATTTGCTCATCCTCTTTTCCTTTCAGCATATCTTTTACCTCAGGAAGTTCTTCTTTAAATGTTTCTACATCCGGACAAATAGCGCCTTTAAATTTGCCTATTTCACTTTCGTAATGATTACGCATATCTACCACAGTTGCTCCTTTTTCTAGTGCATCATTCCATGCTTTTGCATCCATATGAGCACCAACATTTGTTACATCATATTCATCAATTGGCAAACCATCAGCAACAATTTGTTTACGCACTTTTATGGTCAATTTAAAGAATGAATTTCCATCATCTTCCACTGCAATTTTAAATGGCATTTCAGTAAAAAGAGGATTCTCATGTACATTTTTCACAAACGCTTCCCAGTTTGGCTCAGGGACACTTAGTTGAGCATTTACACCTTCATACGCCAAATAGATTCTACCTAAAACACCTAAATCTTTCCAAGATTCATACAACTCATCTCTTAAGTCAGCAGGAGAATCAATAATAACATACCGATAGAATGAAACCGTCTTTCTTTTAAAATCTTCCTGTTCTAATAATTTTAAGCCTTGTTCCTTGCTTAGTTTATTGAACATATTTTTTTTACCCGTATTCGGATCCATAATTTATGCGTCTTGATATGTGGCAAAGATACAAAATCCACAATTTGTATTGTAATTATAATTAATAGGCTGAAAATAATGTTTAATGCTATATTTGTGCCAAATATTTACAGATGACAGAAAGGATATTAATAATAGGATCTTCAGGACAAATTGGCACTGAATTGGTGATGGAATTAAGAAAGATGTACGGAAATGATAATGTTATCGCTTCTGATATTCGCCCTTCTGCTGAAATTGTAATGGAGTCCGGTCCATTTGAAACATTAGATATAATGGACGAACAATTATTAAGAGATATTGTAATAAAATACAAAATTACTCAAGTCTATTTATTAGCTGCACTCCTTTCAGCAACTGCAGAACAAAATATTGAATTAGGATGGAGATTGAATATGCGTTCCCACTCTCATGTATTGGATTTAGCAAAAGACGGACTCATTAAAAAAATATTTTGGCCATCTTCAATTGCGGTTTTCGGACCTACAACCCCAATGAAGAATACACCACAATATACAGTAATGGAACCCAATACTGTTTACGGAATTACTAAGCAAGCTGGTGAAAGATGGAATGAATACTACTTTAATAAATTTGGGGTAGATGTAAGAAGTATCCGTTACCCAGGATTGATTGGTTGGAAAGCAGCTCCAGGTGGTGGAACTACTGATTATGCAGTAGATATTTTTCATCAAGCTATTCAGCATGGAAAATATGAAAGTTTCTTAGCTGAAAGTACAGGACTCCCAATGATGTATATGCCAGATGCAATTCGTGCAACTATTGAACTAATGGAAGCGCCAGCTGAACAAGTAAAAATCCGTTCCTCTTATAATTTGGCAGGAGTAAGTTTTACGCCAGCAGAAATTGCAGAAGAAATTAAACAGCATATTCCTAATTTTGAAATGACTTATAATCCTGATTTCAGACAAGCAATTGCAGACTCTTGGCCATCATCAATTAATGATGGTTATGCGCAAAAAGATTGGGGGTGGAACTTAGAATATGACTTAGAAAAAATGACGAAAGACATGATGAAAAACCTGAAAGAGCAATACAAAATTAATGCATAATGAGTAGAAAAATACAAATATACAATACGCTTACAAGACAAAAAGAAGTCTTTAATCCTATAACAGAAAATCATGTAGGAATGTATGTTTGTGGACCTACTGTATATGGAGACCCTCACCTAGGTCACGCTCGTCCCGGAATTACTTTTGATGTAGTTTTTAGATATTTAAAACACAATGACTACAAAGTAAGATATATAAGAAATATTACAGATGCAGGGCATTTAGAAAATGATGCAGATGAAGGTGAAGATAAGATTGCTAAAAAAGCAAGATTAGAGCAATTAGAACCTATGGAAATTGTTCAGTTTTACACCATCAGTTACCACAAAGCAATGAATGATTTAAATTGCTTACCTCCAAGCATTGAACCTAGAGCAACTGGTCATATTATTGAACAAATTGAAATGGTAGAACAAATCCTAAAAAATGGATTTGCCTATAAGGTAAATGGTTCAGTTTATTTAGATGTAAATAAATACAATGAAAAGTACCCTTATGGAACTTTATCAGGAAGAAATATAGAAGACACTTTAGAAGGAACTCGAACTTTAGATGGACAATCTGAAAAGAAAAGTCCAGTTGATTTTGCTATTTGGAAAAAAGCAAGCCCTGAACATATTATGAGATGGTCTTCTCCTTGGGGAGAAGGGTTCCCGGGTTGGCACATGGAATGTTCTGCAATGAGTGAAAAATATTTAGGCAAAACTTTTGATATTCATGGTGGTGGAATGGATTTAGTTTTTCCACATCATGAGGCAGAAATAGCACAAAGTAATGCCTGTAATGATTGTAATCCTGTGAACTATTGGATGCACAATAATATGATTACTGTAGATGGAAAAAAGATGGGGAAATCCCTTGGAAACTTCATTAATTTAGAGGAGTTTTTTAATGGAACACATGAAAAATTAGAAAGGGCTTATACTCCAATGACGATTCGTTTTTTCATTTTACAAGCCCACTATAGAAGTACTGTAGATTTTAGTAATGAAGCCTTACAAGCAGCAGAAAAAGGATTTAATAAATTGATGAACGCATTGGAAACTTTGCAAACTCTTTCTGCTACTGACACCTCAACTTATGATGTAAAAAAACTAGAGGAGAATTGTTATATGGCAATGGATGATGATTTTAATACACCGATTTTAATTGCTCATTTGTTTGATGGAGTTAGAATTATCAACTCAGTAAAAGATGGAAAAGAAAGTTTAAATTTGACTGATTTAGAAAAATTAAAATCAATATTCAATATTTTTGTTACTGATATTTTAGGACTTATTTCTGCAAAGGAAAGTAGAGGGAACGACCTAACTTCTGAAGTGATGGAATTAGTATTACAACTAAGAGGAAACGCTAAAAAAAGTAAAGATTTTGGAACAGCTGATTTGATTAGAGATGAATTAAACAAAGCAGGAATTCTGATAAAAGACAGTAGAGAAGGAACTAGTTGGGAAGTGAAATAATTAAATTTGACATGATAGATTTTAAACATTCAATATTTATTCTTTGCTTAATTGTACTTAGCGCTTGTTCCACTGAACCTCAGCAAAAAACTAAAGCCGTTTCAAAACCGAAAGCAAAAATTGAAATCCCTACTTTTAATGCAGATTCAGCTTATTTTTATGTGGAGAAGCAAGTAAGTTTTGGCCCAAGAGTTATCTCATCAAAAGCATGGAAAAACTGTGCTATATGGTTAGAAAAAAAATTCTTACAATACACACCAAATGTAATAGTACAGGAAGCTCCCACTACTACTTATGATGGTAAGCATCATACTTTAAAAAACATCATTGCTAGTTTTTCTCCTAAAAAAAATAATAGAATTGCCTTATTTGCACATTGGGATAGTAGGCACATTGCCGACCATGATACTGAAAATCAAAATAACCCAATACTTGGTGCAAATGATGGAGGAAGTGGAGTTGGTGTTTTAATTGAACTTGCTCGTCAGTTCAGTATTAAAAATCCAAAAATAGGAATAGACATCATTCTTTTTGATGCAGAGGATTACGGGCAACCAGAAAATTCTAAATATCCTATTATGCAAGATTCTTGGTGCTTGGGGTCACAATATTGGAGTAATAATCCGCACAAAGCAAACTACTTTGCTCGTTATGGTATTTTATTGGATATGGTAGGCGCAAAAGACGCTACTTTTAGGCATGAATATTTCTCTCGATACTTTGCTTCAACTATTTTACAAAAAGTTTGGCGAAAAGCAAGCAGGTTAGGATTTGGAAATTATTTTATATTTGAGAACTCCAATCAAGTACTGGATGATCATTACTATGTAAATACCCTAGCTGGGATACCTACTATTGATATTATTGAGTATGACCCAGGAACAGAAAGTAACTTTAATCAGCATTGGCATACCCATAAAGATGATATGGACAACATAGATAAAAACACCTTAAATGCGGTTGGGCAAACTTTGTTGGAGGTAATTTATAACGAATAACTAATATTTCAAATGAAAAAAATTAGTGCTAATATTTTTTTGGCCTATGTAGAAGGTGAAAATTATGGAATAGAATTATTAGAAGGGGAATTAAGAGTCTATTCTGAGAGCAATGAGACTGCAAAACTCATATATAATCAATTAATAATACAACCAACAGAAGTCTAAATAAACCTACTCCCTAATCGTTTTCAGGTAAAGATTTTCTACTTTGTCCCTTGCCCATTGGGTTTTTCTTAGAAACTTAAGGCTCGATTTTATAGAAGGGTTGCTATTGAAACAATTGATTCTTATTTCATAACCCAAATCTTCCCAACCATATTCATCCACCAAATATTCAAGAATATCAATTAACCTTATCCCGTGTAAAGGATTATTGGGTTGAGCGTTTTCAGAATTTGTTTTATCAGTCATATTACTTAGATTTTAGAACCCACCCCTACCCTCCAAGCAGGGGAGTTTTTTGTCTATTTTTTACCTTCTATTATTTCGGTTATTAGCACCTCCTCCAGCATTCCTCTTTTTATTTCTGTTGGCAAAAAACTCTTGTTTCTTTCTGTTTTTTTCCTTTTCGGCTTCCTTTTTTTCCTTAGCATTCATAGGCTTATCTGTTTGCGGGAAAGGATGATTTTTCACCTCTTCAATTTTCAGTTTGATTAACTTCTCAATATCACGAGCATATACATTTTCTTCTGGCTCACAAATTGAAATTGAAACCCCTTCCTCTCCTGCTCTACCACATCTACCAATCCTATGCACATAAGTTTCTGGCTCGTTAGGAATGTCATAGTTCAACACATAAGTTAACTTATCAATATCAATCCCCCTTGCTGCAATATCAGTAGCCACCAACACTCTAATGTCATAATTTTTAAAGGACTGTAATGCTTTTTGCCTTTGAGGTTGCGACTTATCCCCATGAATAGCTGCTGCCTTAATATTTTGTTTTGACAATCGCTTTACAATTTTATCTGCCCCCCTCTTAGTTCTAGAAAAAAGTAGAATTTGTTCTATCTTTTTATCTTTTAATATATGCAACAACAAATCATTTTTATCATGCTTATTTGTATAATAAATAGATTGTTGAATTGTCTCTGCAGTAGTAGAAACTTGGTGCACTGCTACCTTTTTAGGATTGTGCAAAATAGTATTGGAAAGCTTAAGAATACTATCTGGCATAGTAGCCGAGAAGAATAAGGATTGTCTTTGTTTTGGTAATTTTTCCAATAACTTTTTAATATCATGAATAAAACCCATATCTAACATTCTATCTGCCTCATCTAACACAAAATAACCAACATCTTTTAAAGAGATATATCCTTGCCCCATTAAGTCTAGCAGTCTACCAGGAGTTGCAACTAATACATCTACTCCAACTTCTAATCTTTTAACTTGCTTCATTTGTTTTACACCACCAAAAATAACTGTGTTTTTGATGCCATTGTATTTTGAATAATCCGTAAAATTTTCTGCAATTTGAATTGCCAACTCTCTGGTTGGCGTTACGATTAAAGCTCTAATTTTTTTTCTACCATTATTATGGGTTTTCTCATTTACCAAATGATGTAAAATAGGTAATGCAAAAGCAGCAGTTTTTCCTGTTCCTGTTTGGGCAGTACCAAGTACATCATTATTCTTTAAGATTAAAGGAATTGCTTGTGCTTGTATTGCAGTTGGCTCAGTATAATTTTGATCCGCAACTGCTTTTAGTAAGCTAGGATCTAAGTTTAAAGCTTCAAATTTCATAGGAGGAATTCCTTTTGTGGAATTGTATTTTGCAAAGGTAGCATAATTATGTAGTGTGGTAAGGGGTTAGAAAAGCAGATATGAGTACTAAAATGTTAGTTATTCTTAAATCTAATTCCTACTCACCACACCCTTGTATGTATAGGATTTCAAAATCAGATACTTCAAGAATATTACCATTAAGAAATCCTGTTATTTCACTCTCCATAGGGAAATATTCCATTTCACAAACAGCTAGGTATAGTTCAATTAATTCTTCCATATTCTCATTTGGAAAAATCATATCGTATTCTACCAATGTTGCTTCATCTTTAAAAATATGTTGTCCTTCACCATATACCCACCATCCAGTTAATGTGTCAACTCTTGATTTATACCCTGGATGAACAGTCTTAGTTATTTCTCCTAATAAGCCCGTCTCTTCTGAAGTTATTGATGTGATTTCATCTTTTGTATTTTCTTGTAAAACTCCGCAAGAAGCCATTACTATTATAAAAGAAAAAGTATAAATATTTAAGATAGTCTTCATCATATTTCTATTTATAAAAATTCATTTCATCCGTGTATTTCCAAGCTTTTTCTGTCATTAGGTACGAAACATCTTTCCCTTCTTTAATTGAGTTTCTGATGAATGAAGCTGATATTTCCATTTGTGGAACTCCATCAATAAGGTGAATATTTTCATGAGAACCTTCCACTTCATACCCATGCCTTGGATATACATACACAGAATAATTAGCTAATATCTCCTCATAATTCTTCCACTTATGAAAGTTCTGTAAATTATCTGCTCCCATAATTATTGCATATTCATGCTCAGGATATTTTTCTTTTAAGCGCACTAAAGTATCAATAGTGTAAGAGGGTTGTGGCATGCTAAATTCAACATCCGAAACTGCTAATTTAGGATTATCCTCTACCTCTGCTCTAATAATTTGTAACCTATGATTTTGATCTAATAAAGTCTTTTTTTGTTTCAAAGGATTTTGAGGAGAAACTACAAACAATACCTTTTCCAAATCAGAAAACTCTGCCAAATAAGAAGCAATAATTTTATGCCCCACATGCATGGGGTTAAAACTTCCAAAAAACAGACCAATTTTCATGTCTTACGAATTTATAAAATTAGTGATTAGATCAGCAGTTTCTTCACAAGCAATTTCCAAATCATCATTTAATATTATTGCATCAAACTCCTGATTTTGTGCTATTTCCTCTTCTGCTTTATCCAACCTTTTTTGTAAACTTTCATCTGATTCTGATCCTCTTCCAATTAAGCGTTCTGCCAAAACCTCAAGGGATGGCGGCATAATAAAAAGTGATAAACATTCTTTAGGATATTGCTTTTTTATATTCAACCCTCCTACTACATCTACATCAAAAATTACAGTTTTACCTTCACTCCAAATTCTTTCAATCTCTGATTTTAAAGTTCCGTAATATTGATTTGCATATACCTGCTCCCACTCCAAGAACGCATTTTCATTTATTTTATTTTGAAAATCCTCAACTCCTAAAAAGTGGTAATCCTTACCATCTATTTCATTCTCTCTTTTATCTCTACTGCAAGCAGAAATTGAAAAAGAAAGTTCATTCATTTCTTTTAGCAAATGATGTACAATTGAGGTTTTTCCTGCCCCAGATGGTGCTGATATAACAATAAGTTTTCCCACTTACAGAATATTTAATAATTGTTCCTTAATTTTCTCCAACTCATCTTTCATTTGAACTACAATTTTCTGCATTCCTGCATCTGATGATTTTGAACCAATTGTATTTATCTCTCTACCTATTTCTTGTCCGATAAATCCAAGTTTCTTCCCAACAGGAGAATCTGTTTGCATAGTTTCAATAAAATAATTCAGGTGAGCATCTAAGCGAACTTGCTCTTCAGTAATATCTTGTTTTTCTAAGTAATAAATTAACTCCTGTTCAAACCTGTTTTCATCAATATTTTTAGTGTCAATTTCAGCTAATTTATCCGCTAAACTTTGTTTTACCTTTGCTATTCTTGCCTGTGCAAAAGGAGCAACCTCAACCAATAAAGTGGCTAATTTATTAATCCTAGCAGTAATATCAACTTCTAATTTTTTCCCTTCATCCATTCTGAATTGTAGGATATTTGCAATAGCAGTATCTACTCCTTTAGCTATTTCATCCCACTCATTATCATCTGCTTTCTCCTCTCCCTTCACCAACACTTCTGGCATTTTCAAAAGGCTTGGCATTATCTCCTTAGCATTTATATTTAAATCATTTGTTATGGTATCAATCTGAGAAAAATACTCTTTTATAAGTTCTGTATTCAAAGTATATTTTGCATTGGATTCTGAGGACTCTCTCCAAATAGATAATTCAATTTTACCTCTTTTTAATTTTTCAGAAAGTAGTTTTCTAAGCCCAATTTCTTTATCTCTATAAATAGAAGACATCTTTACATTGGCATCTATTTGTTTTGAATTAAGCGACCTTACTTCAATAGTAAAGTTAGCATTTGTTAGGTTTAATTCGGCTTTTCCATAGCCTGTCATTGATTGAATCATCAGAGAAATATTTTTTGCAAATTTAAGAAAGTTTATTCTTCCTTTCCTTTAAGGGACGAACACTTACCAAATACACACCAATAAAAATAATAATTGCCGAAACAATCTTCATTTTATCTAAGGCGTCCGAACCCCTAAATATGGCAAAAAGGGTAGCCAATACGGGTTGCAAATAAATATAAATACTTACTGTTGATGGGTTAAGCAACTTTAATGCTGATGAGTTAAGCAGATAAGCAATTACAGTAGTACATACTACCACAAACAACACTTCCCAAATAATTATTGGCGGGAAACTAAGCCAATCAACAGCCTTTAGTTCAGTATAACCAAAGGGCAATACATACAATAGCCCAAATCCAAATACATAAAACATAACAGTTATCGGGTGATATTTCTGCATCAAAGGTTTTACCAATACCAAGTACAAACCATAACTTGCTGCATTAATAAACACAAACATATTCCCCAACATATAATTAGTATTGCCACTTACATTTCCACCATTTAGGATTAAAGTACTAGCACCTACCAAGCCCAATGCTATCCCTATTCCTTTTCTGATATTTATTTTTTCAAACAGAATAAGGGCTGACATTATGATTACTAATACAGGATTAATCGTCATAATAATAGCCGCATTAATTGGAGTAGTTAAGTTCAGCCCTTCAAAAAACAATATTTGATTTATGGCAACACCAAATACACCACATATTGCCAAACGGAGGATATCTTTCTTGGCCACCTTTTCATTCACAAACAAAAAATAGAAGATTGAAAATAAAGTAACCGCCCCAGTTACTCTCAATAAAATAAAGCCTGAAGGCTGAATAAAATCAGGCATTACATCTTTAGCAAAAGTATAATTGATAGCATAAATTAAGTTCGCTACAAATAAAGAAATATGAGCTAATACTATTTTATTCAAGGGATTAATTTTTAGCAAAAGTAAAATTAATTACTCCAAATTTAATACATTTGTTAAGCAAATAAAACCTAAAAATTACAATGAAATTCGGAACCAAAACTATACATGCAGGACAAGAGGCTGACCCAACTACAGGCGCAATAATGACTCCTATTTACCAAACCTCTACTTATATACAAGCCTCTCCTGGCGATCATAAAGGATATGAATATTCTCGTACAGGAAACCCAACAAGAAGTGCTTTGGAAAAAAACTTAGCGGCTTTGGAAAACGGTACCCATGGTTTATGTTTTGGTTCAGGACTTGGAGCAATTGATGCTATCATCAAATTATTATCTCCTGGTGATGAAGTAATTTCAACTAATGATTTATACGGAGGTACTTATCGTATTTTTACTAAGATTTTCGAATTCTATGGTATTAAATTCCACTTTGTTGGAATGGAAAATGCAGATAAAGTAGAATCCTACATCAATGAAAATACTAAAATGATTTGGGCAGAAACACCAACCAACCCAATGCTAAATATTATTGATATTGAAAGTTTAGGTACTATATCCAAAAAGCACGACCTTATTTTTGTGGTGGATAACACCTTTGCTACTCCTTATTTACAAAGACCTTTGGATTTAGGGGCTGATATCGTTATGCACTCACTTACAAAATACATGGGAGGACATTCGGATGTAGTAATGGGAGCTGCAATCTGTAAGGATGATTCTTTAGCGGAAAGATTATATTTTATTCAAAACTCTTGTGGTGCTGTTCCTGGCCCTATGGATTCTTTCCTAGTATTAAGAGGAATAAAAACCTTACACCTTAGGATGCAAAGACATTGTGAAAACGGAAAAGTGATTGCTAACTTCTTGAAAGATCATCCTAAAGTAGGAGATGTATATTGGCCAGGTTTTGAATCGCATCCTAACCATGATGTTGCTAAAAGACAAATGGATGACTTTGGAGGAATGATATCATTTAATATAGTAGGTAATAAATTAGAAGATGCTGTAACTGTAGTATCTAATACGCATTACTTTACTTTAGCTGAAAGTTTAGGGGGAGTAGAATCATTATGTGGTCACCCTGCAAGTATGACCCATGCTGCAATTCCTAAAGAAGAAAGAGAAAAAACTGGAGTTGTTGATTCTTTAATCCGTTTATCAGTAGGTATTGAGGATATTGAGGACTTAATTGCTGATCTGGATCAAGCCCTAGCAAAACTATAAGTGAATAAAGTTGCTCTCATAACAGGTACAGGTGGTGGAATCGGCAAAGCTACAGCTGAGCTTTTACTTAAAGAAAGATATCTTGTATATGGATATTCGCGTACCAATAAAATTCAGCATCCTAACTTTGCCTTTACCAAAATTGACCTGAGTAATTTGAATGCTGTTAAGGAACTACAATTTCCAAAGGAGAGCCAGCAAGATATTTTACTTATAAATAATGCGGCAACTATTGGTACCATTGTGCCTTTTGATAAAAAAGAAACGAGCGATATCATTCAGGAATATTACCTTAACTTAGTTGCCCCTACTATACTATGTAAGAAATTCATTACTACTTATCCTGAGGATAAAAAGCTATTGATAAATATTGGTTCAGGGGCAGGCAACAGCCCTATTCATTCTTGGAGTACTTATTGCGCCACTAAGGCTGCACTTGATATGCTAACAGGGGTAATTGCAGAGGAAAATTATAAAAATCTAACCGTTTTCTCTGTTCATCCAGGGGTAGTAGATACCAATATGCAGTCAGAAATAAGGAATTCTGATCCCAAAAACTTCCCGCTTTTAAGCAAATTTATAGACTATTACATCCAAAATGAGCTAGAAAGCACCAAAATAGTAGCCCAAAAGTTGTTACATATTATCCAAAATAGCAATAAATTTAAGCAAAATATACTATCAATTAGAGATGTTAGTATAAATTAGTCATTTTCGCATCAATATTAGTCATATTTCATCCTTTATCATTGAATATCATTCACTTACACGATTAATCAATTCTTAACATTTTCGTGTTTATAAATGTGTTTTTTTTATATTATTGATTATCAATTTATTACACATAACTACTTGATTTATAGCGTGTTAAAAACATGATATTTATCCAAAATAGATGTGTTTAGAAAAATCATTAAAATGAAAGATTTAATTGCAAAGTTTTAGTTTGAAGCAATTTAAGTTCTAAGTTTGGCATCAGTATTAACCAAATTATTT
>Ga0206130_10000270_pt1 | contig 91176 bp, 87 predicted proteins | sample Helgoland_Spring_9_FD_148637 | JGI IMG/M metagenome (GOLD analysis project Ga0206130, IMG submission 148637) | Pelagic subsurface seawater microbial communities from Kabeltonne, Helgoland, North Sea - Helgoland_Spring_Bloom_20160512_1 | ecosystem: Environmental > Aquatic > Marine > Epipelagic ... | reverse complement strand
CGCCGCCACCACCACCACCACCACCAATGGTCAAGCCGCCGTGAGAAATATCATCCCAGTAAAAAGACACGGCTTCGCCCACACCTGCAGTACCGAAGTTCCAAAAAATAACAAATTTGCCATAAGACGCGAACGGATCAATGGCCCCCGCAGCAGGATTAGCCATATCAAAATAAAGGGTTTCCCAATTCTGAGACACGGTCGTTACTGCATCAGCCTCAACAAAGACATCGCTATTATCCGCTTGCTCAAGCTTCAGCTTAACGGTTCTACCTGCCTCAGGACTCCAGAACTTAACCGAAACGATGGGGTCACCCGCCGTTAGGTTCAATACAAATTCAGGTGCAGCCTCGAGGCCCGCCACAACCCAAGACCCGCCCCAGACTTCAGCAGCTGCGTCTTTCTGAGAGGCCAATACTCGGTTGCTAGGATCTGTCGGATCGACAACTACCGCTGTCGCCGCTGCCGTTCGCCCTGAATCACCATCAGGACCAAAATCAGCAAAAACGAAGGCGGCTGTTGGGTCTTCAAAAGTCAGTTGCGTGACCTCTTCTGAGCCACAATCAACACCGCCAACCCCACCGTGGGTAACATCGTCCCAATAGAAAGACTGAGCACTACCGGTGCCGGCAGTACCGAAATCGTAGAACAGGACAACTTTTTCATAGTCGACAAAAGGGTCGATCGCGCCCGCAGCGGGCTGCGACATATCAAAGGTGAGCACTTCCCATTCGCCGCTGGCGGTAGTCAATGCATCTGCCTCAACAAAGATTGATGCATCGTTCAAATCTTCAAACTTTAATTTTACCGTCTTTCCCGGTGCAGGGCTCCAAAACCTAACCGAAACAAAGGGGTCGCCGTCGGTCAAGCTGATACTCTTATCCGCAGCTGTTTCTGTCCCCTCAATCACCAAAGAGCCACCCCATACCTCTGCAGCTGCATCCTTTTGCGAGGCCACAACCATGCTCCCGCCTAACACCGGATCATCAACTAACATGGAAGCAGCGGCTGTTCGGCCACCGTCTAAATCGGGGCCAAAATCGATCAAAGTGTAGGTCTGGCCAGCATCTTCAAAATCCCAAACGGTTTGCTCTGGCAGCTCACAAATTTCCGCGCATCCTTCAATGCAATAGGTCAGGGTGGATCCGTCGGTGGACTCTGTAATCGGATCCGCAACTTCGCCGCTTCGATCCTCTAATTGAATCGAAAATGAAACCTCGCCCTCGGTATCGGTTTCGGTCATCGCCCGCGTCGCAGTCCAAGTTAAATTGCCACCCTCCACCGTAGCCGGCTGGCCGCCAATCAACACCACGGGAGTCATGACGGTCTCGCTGGTTTCGAAACGCAGCAAAACAACCTCATCCAGCGCAACCGATTCTGACAGGTCAGCATTGTTAACAATGGTTACCGACACTGCGGCCGGGGGTACACCGTCCGGACCCGGAGTCGCATTTGTGTTTTCAGTGATTTTGTCGTCGCTGCCGCCACTACACGCGCCCAGCAATAAGGCGCTGGATAACGCCAGCCAGCGACCGATCCGCTTAGTAGTTGAAAACCGGAGTGGCGAACTCTCGGGTTGAAGCAATGAATGGCTTTGCATAACGTCCCCTGTGAAACATAGTTGGAGCATCCCTAGCAGGGATTTTTAACGTTCGGATTTTGTCCTGCCGCATTCAAGACCTCCAGCCAGATTCGTTGAATCGGTCAAATTATGCGATAAGTAGGAAAAGCGGGGCACGATTTCATGCAAGAGAAACAGTACCATAATTTCCGTCCCTGAAATGAACACTAGGTAAGCAAGGTCGGCTTCAACACTATGACGCTATTTCTCAGTCCCCCAAGACAACAATCGTTCGCTCTGTTGCTGATCATCTTTGTATTGCAAGGTTGCGGAGGCGGGGGGTCTGGATCAAACCCGTCGGCACCAGTGGCCGCTCCCGACCAAACAGCGCCCGTCATTACCCTCAACGGAAACACTGCGTTACAAATCGCCGGCGATGAAACCTACGAAGAGTTGGGCGCAACCGCCCAAGACAGCGTCGACGGTCAAGTTGACGTCGAAATTAGCGGCGTAGTTGGCAACAACAGCGGCACCTATGAGGTGACCTACTCAGCCACTGATGCTGCCGGCAATCGCAGCGAGGTCACTCGAACCGTGGAGCGCTTGGAAATGCCTGACGATTCACAAACCCTTGTCGTGCTAGAACAAGCACTTGCAGGGCCTGCTTGGGATCTCGGGTTTAACGCTTACGACGAGGGTATCGAGTTCAACACTTGTGAGAATGACGGTGGCGACGGCTGCCCGAACATTACGTGGGGAACAGCAACGGATTCACAACGAGGTGCTGTACTGGAAATCATCCATTCCAACGCCGGGCAAAATGCTGGATTTTTTATCAAGACCTCTCAACCTCTGGATCTAAGGGCCTACGCAGGTGGAACCCTGCAATTTGACGTTAAAGTGCTTAGCGGGGACAGCCGCTTTGCAATGAAAGTCGACTGCGTTTTCCCTTGCAGTTCAGGCACCGTGGACCTTGGCGACTTGGCGCCAGGTGACGAAAATGGGTGGACCTCGGTAAGCGTTGAAGTCAACACTTTGGTTGCTCAAGATCTTGAATTAAGCCAAGTAGATACTGGCATCGTAATCTGGGCAGCCAACTTCACCAGCACTCGATTTCTTCTGGACAATGTCCGTTGGGTCGCCAACCCCGAAGGACCAATCACAGACACCCCATCAGGCGGTGGCAGCGACTTTGTCAATCCGGGCTATGGCGGGTATGAAAGTCCGTTGACCTACGACAATTTCGAATTGGTGTGGTCTGATGAATTCACCGACACCGTTATTAACCAGCAAGATTGGAACTTTGAAATCGGACGAGGCTCCGGAGGCTGGGGCAACAATGAACTCCAGTACTATCAACGCGACAATACAACGCTGCTCGACGGCCTGCTGGTGATTGAAGCGCGCCAGGAGGATTTTTCCGGGGCGCAGTACACATCATCACGCCTAACAACTCAGGACAAGTTTGAATTCCGTTATGGTCGCGTTGACGTGCGCGCAGCACTGCCCAGGGGTCAAGGTCTGTGGCCCGCATTGTGGATGCTAGGTGCTAACTTCCCAGAGATCGGATGGCCGATGAGCGGAGAAATTGACATCATGGAGATGATCGGCGGCGCGGGGCGGGAAAACACTGTTTATGGGACCGCGCACTGGAACAATGGAGGGCCCTCTGCGGCTTACGCTCCGGTAAACTTTGGTAGTCCAACTCAAAGCCCAGCTGGTGAACCGAACTTTTCTCAGCGTTTCCACGTTTTTAGCATTTTGTGGAGCGCAAACGAAATCACCTGGCTTGTCGACAATGAGGCGTATCACACGATGGCATTAGACAACAGCGTCGATTTGGCACCTTTGCGAGAACAATTTTTTCTAATCTTTAATGTCGCGGTGGGCGGCAACTGGCCAGGGTCGCCAAATAGCAATACCCAATTTCCGCAGCGCATGCTTGTAGACTACGTCAGAGTCTTCCAAAGCGCGCCCTAGTTTTTGCTCAAGTTACCCGGGCAATACTGCGCAACGAAATCGGCATGCTTGGGCATGTTAACCAACGCCTGGTCTACTTTAGCGCGCTGCACAGCCATAAATTGTTCGAACTCCGCCGCCTGCATCATGTCGACAATGGGGTGGTAGGTTTTCGGTAGGATGCCCTGGCCCATCATCACCTGGGTCCAGCTGTTTTCACCGAATACGTCCCCCTGCTTTTGGAAAACGTTACCGGTCTCGCGGAAGAGATCCAAGCGATGCTGCAATGCCTCCGGCACGCTCATATGTGCCAAATCCGACCAAAATGGTGATTCATCTCGCCGATTCAGATGATAATGCATAATAATAAAATCGCGGATGAACAGAAATTCTTCACTCATTTGGCGATTGAACTCATCCTCATCGGCTTGCCTAATCCCCATGGACGGAAACATTTGCATCAGACGTATAATGCCCCTTTGGATCAGATGTATGCTGGTGGATTCCATAGGCTCTAAGAAGCCTGCGGCCAAACCCAGGGCAACACAATTTTTGGCCCAGTGCTTGACCCGCTGACCGGTGCGGAATTTAATCACTCTGGGTTCAGTCAACACGCGGCCTTCAACTGAGTTTAAAAGCTGATGTCGCGCCTCGTCGTCACTCAGACTGTTGGCATCAAAAACCAGTCCATTACCGACTCGGTGCTGAAGCGGAATCTGCCATTGCCACCCAGCGCTACGCGCGATGGCTCGGGTATAAGGGACAGACGGACGCACCGCCTCGGTTTGGACGGCAACCGCACGGTTACACGGCAACCACTGAGACCAATCGTCAAACGCAGTGCCCAGCGTCTTATCTGCCAGCAAGCCATAAAACCCACTACAATCAATAAAAAAATCGCCGTTAATGCGGGTTCCGCTCTCTAGTATCACCTCTTTTATAAAGCCGCTGGCATGCTGGCCTACCGACACTATTTTGCCCTCAACCCTTTTGACCCCAGCGCGCTGCGCTAAAGACCTGAGAAATTGAGCATACTCAGTAGCATCAATATGATAGGCATAATTTAACGGATTTTGGCTAGATAGACTAAACCGATTGTCTTGCAGAGCCATCATTTCAGGGGAATATCGCCCATACGGGTGACTCATCCCTTGAACTGAGCCACGCGTCCAAAAATGCTGGAATCCCGCTGCCCAGCAGCCCTGGCCCGTATAACCAAACGAATGTACATAATCGTGATCAGCCCGCAGCCAACCCTCAAAGGATATGCCCAGCTTAAAAGTCCCATTTACGCGGGCCATGAATTCCGCCTCATCGATTTTTAATAAACGATGTAGCGTTAAAAATGTTGGTATGGTGGCTTCACCGACGCCAATTGTACCGATGGCATCAGACTCGATCAGCGTAATATCTAAATTAGCACCAATCAATCGCGAGACCGCTGCAGCCGCCATCCAACCTGCGGTACCACCGCCGACGATAACAACTTTGTTTATCTGGTTTGAATTCAATGACCTAACCCTCCTGTCCTTACGATTTCAAACGCTCACGCAACAAAGCACGCAGGTTTTGCGCCTGCGATTCATCCAGAGCAGCCAGAATGCCACGCGCTTCCTCTGGAATATGAGCAAACCGGGCGAGCGAGGCGTCAAAAACATAATGATCCAAAAGGCCCCGCCAGTGGGCGCGTTCATGATGAGGTAAATCCTTCAAACCCAGCAAAGCATGCAACAAAACATTTAGCGGCGCCCCCAAATAAGCAGGGCTGTCACGCCACCAATAATTAACCAAGACATTAAATGAGCCGGTCGCCTCAACATGATGCCACCACATTGACGGCACAACCAAGGCATCTCCGGGAGCAAGTTCGATGGTAGTAGCCGCGGCCAACGCGGCACTAAAACGTGGGAACCGACTAAAATCAGGAGCCGCAAAATCAACCAGACTTATCGGTTGGCCTGCCGGCGTGAATTCCACAGGCCCTACATATAAATTATCTATTTGATCTGGAGGAAACAACGTCACGGTGCGGTGGCCGCTGACCGCGACCATCAAATTACTGGGGAAGTCAAAATGAGCCGCAACCGTTGTGCGTCTACCAAACCAGATACTGACCAGAGGATTAAGGTGCTCAAGAGCTAGATCATTGTCAGCTCTGAAGCCTGGCATCCAGTGATCAACGTTTGTTGAACCAACATACAACGTTGAAGGTTGCGAACCGGTTTTTTCCGCTGCAATTTCTTGCAATGCAGTTTGAATACTTAATCTGACTCGGTCAAAGTTGAACCCACTCAGGTCATCTGTATAGAAAATTCGCCCGCCAGCATCGGGCGCAACGCGCAACGCCGTCACGGGATTACCCGAGTCAAATTGGGCCAGATAGCGCATGATCTCCTCATCAGAGGCACCCGCGCGAGCCACTGACGGCCACCCGCCGGCAAGCCCTTTCAACAACGTCGGCTCGGACGCTTTGAGCACCGCGTCAGTCAACCGCGGATCAAAGTTGCCCACATCAGCCTCGCGCATTGGCCCAACCAGTGCGGCTAAACATCTGCCGTCGGACGACCGGCATTGCGCCTGGCAATCAACGCTCGTAATTGCGAAAAAGAAGCCAACTGCATAAAAATCGCCTGAAGATACCCTTGCTTATTTAACGACGCTAGGGTGTCACCGGGCAACTTGTACAGCACTTCCTCGGCAATAGTGTAGAAAGTGTCTAACTTACATTGAGCGCCATCGATAAAGGTAATTTCTAAAGTAAACGATTCGATTAAATTATGCGCCAGCAGAGCTGCGACAAATTGACTCCCATGCGCTAGGCCTTGATGCAGATTCTCCAGTTTTTCGATCGCCGTTTTTAGAAATTGAGTTTGGCCTCCCCGCTCATCAAACAAGCGCTCTCCGCTCACGCTACTTAATTTTGGGTGATCCATATCAATCGATACCATTGCACTTGGTTCGGGGTCACCCGGTGCAGCTGGTGGCGGGCGAGCAATTAAAAATGGCTGACGGCTCACGCTCAGTGGAATATAAGTCGCTTGCCATGCATCGTCCTTCAAAAATAGATTTTGCTCAGGTTCAAAACCAAACAAAGCGACTGGATAAAACTGACCGGTCTGCGCGTCCTTTGTGAAAAAAATCGGATAACAGGACTGCACATCGCGAAATTCCATAGGAAAGGTCGGTGAGTACATCACCGAATCGCCGAGTTGAGGACTGTATGTGGTGATCACCCCGAGTTGCTGATGCTTCTCGGCGTTAAGAATCTGAAAATTTTGTGCGGTCATGCCAGTGGCTCCCTACGACTCAACGGTCGAGGTTTAGAGGGTTTGAAATCCATACTCAACTACCTTATCGAGCAATGCCCGGTTCGACGGCATCGATTGTTGGAATTTTGCTTGCTGGGCCGCGCTTTCAGCAAACAAACGCCCGGCCCAATCCGTCGATTTATTTTGAGAACGACGGTCAGTGCTTGCCACCGCCGTCGAAAACCCCATGCCATAAAGGACATATTGGAAGCTTGCAGATGGGAAAAGATCGTCAACGTTAACTGCTTCATGATGCCAGGGTGCTTGATGCCGCCACCGGGCCAAATTCTCTCGCAAAGACTCAGGCTGAGTGGTGCGCAGTCGATGATCCTTCCAGTATTGACTGTCTTGGCGCTCACTCACCGCATAATGCAGCTTGAGAAAATCGATGATGCTGCTCCATTGCTGACTAAATTTTCGGTTGAATCGCTTTGCAATGACATCCATAACGGTTCGATTTGAAGGAAGCTCCTCAGCAACAAACCCCGCAAATTTTTCCACAAGCACCAACGCAGATGCTTCCAGAGGCTCAATAAAGCCCGCCGACATACCAATAGCAACACAATTTTTATGCCAGAATTTAGCGCGATATCCTGGTTGAAAATTGATTTGCCTAGGACTGAGATTTTTTGTGATCTCAGCAGGGGCAAGCGATCCAAGATAATCACGCATAGCAATCTCGGCATGATCAACCGAAACATGATGAGACGAAAATACATACCCAACACCGCGACGGGTAGGTAATCCGATATTCCATATCCAGCCAGCAGATTGCGCGGTGGCCAGCGTCGCCGAAGCAATCGGCGCCTGTGGATCCGGATAATCCAGCTGCACCGCCAAGGCGGTGTCATTGAATAATATATGGTCCTGAGCGACCAGATCTATGCCGTAATGGTCGCCCAACAACAATGCGCGCGAACCGCTGCAGTCGATAAAAAGATCGCCCGATATGGCCCCCAAGCTGTCCGTTTCCAATGAGGCGATATCACCGGTGGGTGAAGCATTCACACTGATCACTCGGGTACTCAGGTGACGCACTCCAAGCACCGTTGTGGCGTGTTTGCGCAAAAACCCAGCGAACTTGCCCGCATCGAGGTGGTAACCATAGTTCGCGTTGAACGCATATTCAGGCGTGGTGATGTCTTTTGGCGCCAAGTCACCGGCCAACAAGCTGGCCTGCGGACATACCGATTCCGCAAAATCTGCATCAGGGCGCGTTTCGCGCCACCACAGGGCTGGATTCGCTTCCTGATAACGATGGGGTATCGTAAAAGGGTGCGCGTAAGTATCTCCAGCGCCGCAACGCCAGCTTTTAAAAAAAGTACCTTGCTTGAAGCTGGCATCACACTCGCGGATAAAATCCGTTTCGCGTACACCAATTTTTTTTAACGTATTTCGCATCGAGGGCCACGTGCCCTCACCCACACCAAGCGTTGGCACATCGGGGGACTCCAACAGCGTCACACTGAACGACTTTTCACTGCGTTGTTGAACGCAATGCTCCGCAGCAATAACAGCGGCAGTAAGCCACCCGGCCGTGCCTCCGCCGAGAATTACAATATCCTTTATTGGACTACTCATTTCGCGCCATAGTATCTTTTTCAACCAAAGTGCACCTGCCAGCGCCCGGCTCCAAGCGACGACTCTAGCAGGCTAAACGAAAAGAAGCCGCTATTTGCGGCTTCTGTCGAACACGTTTTAATACTTTACGTCTAGAACGTGTAACGCACACCAAGGTCATAGCGAGGCCCAAGTTGGATCGCCTGAAGCACTTGATCCTTCGTTAAACCATAAACATGCACGGTTTCGTTGGTCAAATTCAAGCCCGAAAAATACACCGTTAGATGGTCGGTCGCTTCGTATGTAATTCCAAGGTCTAACTGGCCATATGCCTTAACGTTGGTCGGATTTGTATTCGTGCCCTGGCCCTGTCCGGCGCCTGCAAGAAAATCGTCTCTCCAGTTATATGCCAGACGAACCTGAATACCGTTTTTATCGTAGTAGGCAATCGCATTGGCAGAGTCGCTCAGCCCATTGAGTACAAACTGCCCCTGGTCCGGCGTTGCATAATTATAGCCAACATCAGCATTGGCAAATGTGGCATTGACAATAAATCCAAACCCGGTGTCACCCAATGCATGCTGCAAATTCACTTCAACGCCATCAACATCGGCTTTCCGCTGGTTGACCGGCTGCGACAGGTTCCAAACTAACGTTGGATCGCCAGGCTGGCTGGTAATCGTCACGCCATCTACATAGGGACTATCCTGATAATTTTCTTGGATATATTGTCCGATTAATGAGTACTGGGTGGAATCAAATCCACCGTCGGCAATCGCTTGATTCCAAAGTTGGCCACCAACAACGTTGCCCAGATCAGCGAATAACTCAACATCATTGAATGCGGTGCCGATGAAATTATCGACTTCCTTTTGGAAATATCCGATAGAGAAGTAGCTGTTGTCCGCGTAGTACCACTCCAACGATACGTCAAGATTGTCCGACTCGATTGGTTCCAAGGTAGGATCACCAGCGCTCAGAGCCGGCGGTGTATTGGTGCGGTATTGAATTCGACCCGCCGCCGCAATACCACCCTTTATCGCGTCATAACTCGGTCTGGTTACGGTTTTGCTGTAAGAGGCGCGGAAGACAACATTCTCTAAAAACTCGATGTCGAAATCGAGACTTGGCAAAAACATGTCGTATTTACCGTCAAACGCTTGAAAACCCTGCACGTTATTACCCTGGGCATCAACCTCAGGAATCACCAGCACCTCTTCGCCGCCAATCCAAGACGTTTCACCAAACAACAAACTCTTCTGCGCAGACTCTACTTCTGTCTCCTCATAGCGAAATCCGACGTAAAGGTTTGAGGGCATATCTGCAATAAAACCACTCCAATTAAAGCGAATGTATGCCGCTGTCGTCTCCTCGGTGGTGCGCAAATCACTACCCCAATCCGTCGAAGCACAGTACCCAGTTCCGCAGTCCCCTATGTTGGCGTACTCACGCCCGGTTGCCGCATAGTTAGCTTCACCGGCAGCCTGCAAATCACTTAACGATGCCGAGAAAAATTCACGCTGCAGATAGGGGCTGTCATGGCCGGAGAGCTCATCAAACTGATCTTCGATAGTCGATCGCACCACAATATCCGCAATTTCGCCCGGCGCAGTGATACCACCCCAGTTATCCAGCTGGACCGTGCTGGAGGTGGTTCTGTTGTCCACTTCGGTCATTTCAACGCCAAAATCGATACTCGAGCTTTCGTTAAAATCGAAATGCCCGCTGAGCTTAGCCTGCTCTATGTCCATCTGCGATCGGTCGTTGCTAAATACACTCCCGGTAATGATCATGTCATTGGCGTACATAGGCCGGTTAGCCTCACCCCCAGAATTAAGGTTCAACGACATAATCGGCATTTCGGAGCCCGTAATTAGCGTCTGGCCTACTTTTTCGAAACTGGCCATGGTCACTAAAGAACTGGTTCCGTTCGGGCCAATCGCTCCGGTTTTAGCTGACGAGTCGTGATAATCCAGCGCCAACGAAAGACGGTCGGTCACATCCCATGCAAGGTTGATACCTAAAGATTCGTTCTTATTCTTGCGACCGTCCTCACCCGTTCCCATCGCAAAATCAGCAAAGTTCAGCTCTTCAGTATAGGTCATCGGCGTATAATGCTGGGGCCCGCCACCCCAAACACTGCTTTGTGAAAGCGCATTGGTATTAGAGAACCACGCTGACATATCACTGTAGGATCGCTCTAGTTCGAACTCTGAAATAATGTAGTCCAAAGTCGCCACGACGCCGTCAACCGGCGCCCATTGAACAACCAGTTGCCCGTTCGTGCGCTCGCTTTCAAATTCAGCCATGTTATAAGCCATAGACTGAGGTATCGAGTAAAACGTTCCGGCCGAAGTAGGCCGACCAATTTGATTGGCGTCATTGGGCACAATCGAGTCGCTGGTGCCTTCGCGAGTAAACCATCCACCAGTGCTGGCGGCATTTACCGCATTATTGCGCTCCTGGCGCGAGCCCACCAAGGCAATGCCAATCGTGTCGTCGGCAAAGCGTCCCGTGTAAATCCCCGAATACTCGGGCGTAACACTATCGCCTTCCCGCGTTGAGGTGTCGGCAACCGCCTTCACCGCAATACTTGCCGTCTCGTCGGCAAACAATGGTTTTGGCGTTGAAATATTAATCGTCGAACCGACGCCGCCTGAAGGCACATCCGCCCTACCCGTTTTATATATCTGGACCCCGGCGACACCCTCGGACGCGAGGTCACCAAAGTCAAACGAACGACTCACGCCGTTGTGCGTTGGCATCTGTCGACCATTTAAGGTCACCAAGTTGTACTCTGGGCCAAAGCCTCGAACGGTGACTTGACTCCCCTCCCCTCGACTACGGGAGATTGAAACACCTGTGATTCTTTGCAGGGACTCAGCGAGATTCGCGTCTGGGAACTTACCCATTTCTTCCGCTGAGATCGCGTCGACCACACCCATGCTGTCGCGCTTGATGTCCATCGACCGCTTCAAGCTGCCGCGGATACCTGTGACAATCACCTCCTCGACTATCGCATTTTCAGCAACGGCAACATCTTCATCTGCCGCAGCGGTTACCGAATAACTCGCGACAATAAGAGCAATGCTGCTCGCAAGTGTTTTACGCTCGAATCTCATGCTGATACAACCCTCTTTATAGAAGCCCGATGGGCTTCGCAATTTCCAAAATCCAACCCAATGTACGCGCCTTGAACGCCATTGGTCAGAGTCTCTGGGCAATGGCAGCGGCGCGGAATATCGACCTTGGATCCTAGCGAACCCTTTCGTCAAACTCATCGGTTTTGAGATTAACTGGACGAATATGCGATGACAGGGGCAAATTTCATCCTTTCGCAGCTTGGCCAGAACCTTTTTGCGTTGGTTGACAACGTTGTCAACCAACGCTATAAACTGTCTCACCCTCATTTACGCGCAGCCGATGAGGGGGCGGGGACTTAACCGGGAGAGGAAGCCGAAAAAAATGTACAGCGCTCAATTAGTCAATCAAGAACGGTGGGACCCATCCGCGCGCGGCTTGGTAGCCGCGATATGCAGCCCTGACAGGGATTCGCTGAGTCGCGTTAAGTGTCTTCTCGATGCGCGTGAAGAAATCAACTTCGTTGCCCAGTGTGACGTCCCTTCCCGGATGACACAGTTCTGCAAGATGCAACGCCCAGATCTCATTTATATCGACGTCCGACAATCCAACTTCAATGCCGCTCAACTAGCACTTACGCTAAGCGAAACCTACTCACCACAAATTTTTATGTACATGCGCGATCAGCCGAGCCGCGACAATCCCACGGGGATGTACATTTACGACTACAGACCTATGCCATTGAACGAACGCACCCTAGATGCATCAATTCATCGCAACAGCCACAAGCCAGCGCACGGCGGGTTCGGGGAGTTCTGCGCTAAGACACCGATCAGCGCACCAAAATCCAGCTCGAGCGTCAACAAAAGCAAGCTCCCGCATGAATGGGACACAAACAAACACCGTAAACTAAAGCTCCGCGATTGCGGCATCATCAAAATCTTACCCTTTGATGACATCCATTTCGTTGAAGCTGCAGGCGACTATATGTGCCTACACGTCAATGGCGAAACCACCATCATGCGGAGCACCATGAGGGAATTACTCAAGCGTCTGAACGACCCAGTATTCGCCCGAATTCACCGCTCTACCGTTGTCAATATCACACAAATTGTTGAGCTAACCTCTCTCCCAAAGGGCGACGGAATGGTACAACTGGCAAACGGGAGATCTCTCAAGGTCAGTCGCAATTACATCTCTGCCCTGCAAGAGCAGATACTAATGCACCAAAGCGGTCCCCAGGACACGCGCCCAACCCATCTAGCCTACGTCTAACAGGCGAGCGAAATCAGCCGTCGGCAGCAAGCTATAGAAGACTCTTCACTTGCTTGGCACAATCTTCTGCGGGGCTCCAAAACCAACCTTTAGGATCCCACGCGCGGCCGCATGCCATGTATACACATTGCGTATACGCTTCAACAGCGCGCTCTTTTTCCCCCAGTTCATGGAGCGATCGCGCTTTAGCCCAAAGTGCCATAGAGACATCATTGATCAGATAGTTTTCCTGAATGCGGGCTTTGACCTTTTTGCTGACTCGACCAGTCTTGGGGCACTGTGCGTTGCTTTCGAACATCGCCTTTTGTACATGCCCCGCAGCTACCGCCCAGTTTGAGAAGCAGGCGTCAACATGGCGAATAGCTGCCTGATATTGCCCCTGAGAAAACAGTTCAACAGCCGTTACCGACCACAATGCCGAGTCACCCAGATCTGCGTTTGACGAAACACAGACACCCGGTTGCGTGTTTTCTATTGCCGAAACAGATTCACCCGCCAAAGCTGCAACGGGCACCGCCGTTACCCACGCCAAAATCACTGTAACAATCCGTCTATTCATCACTCGTATCATGCACCCAGCCTTTTGTCTTTTGCCCCAAATTCATCCTCCTCAACTTCACCGCAACCGTTCATGCTTAACCCAGTCTACCTCCATCACCCAGGCCTTTGCGGTCATCGGTCCCGGCTTGATCTTAGCAAAATTGAGAATCGCAAAAAATGGTTCGGGCAGAAGCGCCGCACCCTCTTTAACTCTGTATATTTCTTCACCATCAAGACGAAAGACAAGATCCTCGTTCCACCATTCGACGCCATACTCGTGCCACTGCCCCAAAGCCGCCTGCTGCACCAGCATATTCGCCTGCCAATCGCCGCCTCCGCAGTGCCCCAGGTTTGTGATGATGCGAGCTGCATAGTGATTCGGCCCACCATCGGAGTGGTGCTCAAAGACGTCTATCTCACCGGAGCCTCTTACCGGCCAACAGACCTTTTCATCCGGCTCCTCAAGCGGAGGTTCATTGTTCAAAGCACCCAACAGCCACCAAGCTGGGAACATGCCTGCCTGGCCGCTATCAAACACGCGTAACCGCGCAGTCCAACGACCACCAGAGAACTCCTGGCGGTTCTTCGTCGTAATGCGCCCCGCAACATATTGAGTCGGGGGATGTTGGTTGCCGCTTTTATCCCAATTAAAACACCTGCGCTTCTCGCCAAGATCCACGACCCGCAGCTTTAGGGTTCCGCCACTGACCTCTCTTGTTGCATGCTGGCCTTCCCTTACATAACACTGGTCTTCTTCGTTGACCCAGAGCAACTGATCTTGCCAATTTTGGTGATCAAATACTTCAAAGTCGTCAAAGAAATCAGTTTGCCAATCGGCCTCAACTGGCCCAGCCAAACTGTTCAAACTCAAGAATCCCAGCACTCCAGTAATAATTGCAATTTTTATCATCGTTTTCTCCACTACCTACCGCACAATCGTCCACCGCCCCTGTAGCCGAACCAGTTCTGACAAAGATAAGCCAGCAAAATCAATATTTCGTTTTTCACCATTGGCGCGTCAAGCTAAACTGCGGCTATGCCTTTCAACGTTGTCCTGTACGAGCCTGAAATTCCGCCCAATACTGGGGCAATCATTAGATTGTGTGCCAATACCGGCGCCCAATTGCACTTAATCAAACCTTTAGGCTTTGCCTGGGATGACAAACGCTTGCGCCGGGCCGGTTTGGACTATCTGGCGTTAACGCACGTTACCCTGCACGAAAACCTCGCCGCGTGCCTTGCCATAACGGCACCTGACCGTGTGTTGGCGTGCACTACCAAAGCCAAAACCCGTCATTCCGCGATCGCATACCGACCCGGTGACGTACTCCTTTTTGGGCCTGAAACGCGAGGGTTGCCTGAATCCCTGCTCAATGACCTGCCTGAACAAAATAAACTGAGAATTCCCATGCAGCCTGATTCACGCAGTTTAAATTTAGCCAACGCTGTATCTGTAGTGCTCTATGAAGCCTGGCGCCAAATCGATTTCCAGGGCGCGCTGCCTTAGTGCGTAACCCCGTCCACCTCAGTTGCCTGCTCGGCTTGACTCTGGGCATGCTGCATCGCCTGTTTAAACAATGCTTCAAAATTTACCGGCGCAAGATTGAGTGCCGGAAAACCACCCCGCACGCACAGACTGTCAAGATTTTCACGTAGGTAGGGAAACAGCGCCGTGGGACAAGCAATACCCAGTATCTGATTCAATTGCCCACCCGGCTGTGCACCCTCAATCACAAACAAACCGGCATATTGGACTTCGGCAACAAATGCCACGCGCTCCGAATCGCGCTTAGAGGTCACGGTGCAGGACAGAATCACCTCAAAACGGTTCTCTCCCGCTGGGTCTACTTTTGTGTTGATGTCGACCTGCGTCTCAGGCTTCCATTGCTCACTAAAGATTGTCGGCGAACCTGGCGATTCAAACGATGCGTCTTTTAAGTACATGCGCTCAACACGCATCTGAATTGGCGCCACGGATTCCGACTGCTGCGTTTCTGTGTTCTCACTCATTTTTTCACCACTGGTAGACTTTGACCACGCCATTCAGTGATCCCACCGCGCAGCCGGCTGACGTGCTCAAAACCGGCTTTGCGCAAAACGGTACCCGCAGTACCGGAATGCTGTCCCATTTTGCAAGTGATGATCACATGCTTGTCCTGATATTTTTTTAAATCTCCCAGGCGAGATTCCAAGCTGCTGTAAGGAATATGAATTGCGTCTACAATATGCCCCTGATCAAACTCTGCTTTGTCGCGCACATCGAGCACTATCGCACCTTCTTTATTGACTAAATTTACGACATCTTGCGCGCTCAAAGTTGCGCCACCACGGCTCATTTCATTGCGGATAAACAACGCCAGTAATACCGCAAATGCACCAACCAAATAAGGATGATTGCCGATGAAGATAAATAATTGGTCCATATACTCTTCCGCCCGTTGAAGGGGTCTACGAAAACCGCGCGATTATACACACGGTGAGAGATGATTTTTGCTAGAATTTTCACTGTCGAAAAACTGCACTAAGATATGAGCTGCCCTACTATGCGCCAAGTGAACCTATTGGTTGTCCTAGACGGGTTCGGATACAACACAGACTCCGACCACAATGCAATCGCTCTGGCCAAAACTCCGATCTGGAATCACCTCTGGCGAGAACACCCTCGAACCTTGATCTCTGGGTCAGGTGAAGCCGTCGGATTACCACCGGGGCAGATGGGCAACTCTGAAGTAGGCCACATGAATTTGGGCGCCGGGCGCATCGTTTACCAAGACTTTACGCGTATCAATCGCGCTATCGATCAGGGTGAATTTGTAAAAAACCACGGCCTAAACGCAGCCTTCAAAAAACTCGACCAGTCTGGCGGCGCCTTGCACGTCATGGGTTTATTGTCTCCAGGCGGAGTGCATAGCCACGAGCAACATATTTTTGAGCTGATAAAACATGCCGCACAGCGCGGCATAGCAAAAATCTATTTGCATGCTTTTCTCGACGGAAGAGACACGCCGCCGCGCAGCGCGGAGCCTTCCATTCGGGCAGCAGAAGATCTATTCGCAGCCCTAGGAGTGGGACAAGTGGTCAGCATTATCGGCCGCTATTACGCAATGGACCGAGACAATCGCTGGGATCGCATTGAGCGCGCGTACAATTTAATCGTTCGTGGTGAGGCGCCTTTTCACGCCAAAAATGGCCTAACCGCGCTTGAAGACGCCTACAAACGCGACGAAGACGATGAATTTATACAACCCACCGCTATTCACGGCCCCGATTCAGTGCCTGTTTCGCTCGAGGCCGAGGACGCGGTCATTTTCATGAATTTTCGGTCAGATAGAGCACGACAACTCACCCGGGCAATGACTCAAGTGACTTTCGAGTCCTTCAAGCGCCGCAGTTTTGTCCCCCTCACCGAATTTGTCACACTGACTCGCTATGCACAGGATATCGAGCTCACCTGTGCATTTGACCAGCAAAAATTCTCAAACACGCTCGGTGAATACATTTCTGCACTTGGTTTGCATCAGTTACGTATCGCTGAAACTGAAAAATATGCGCACGTCACATTTTTCTTCTCAGGCGGAACAGAGTCCACCTATCCTGGGGAAAATCGGATATTAGTTAACTCCCCTGACGTTGCAACTTATGATCTGCAGCCCGAGATGAGCGCTCATAGGCTAACGGACAAGCTCATCGAGGCCATCGGGTCAGGCCAATATGATCTAATCGTTTGCAACTACGCCAACGGCGACATGGTAGGTCACACCGGACAATTAAACCCGGCAATCGCTGCGGTAGAAACATTAGACGTTTGTTTGGGGCGTCTGATGGAAGCCATTAATCAATCCGGTGGGCAAATGCTGATCACCGCCGACCATGGCAATGTGGAACAAATGCATGACAAAGCCAACAATCAACCGCATACGGCCCACACTCATAATCCCGTCCCTTTAGTCTATGTAGGCCCCAGCAGCCTCAACTTGGCCGATTCCGGGCGTCTGGCAGATGTCGCGCCTACCTTGCTCAATCTCATGGGGTTAGAGATACCAGCCGAGATGACCGGACAATCTCTGGCAATGCGCCATCAACCCGACAACGCATAGGCAAAGCACAGTCGTGTCGCACCAACGGCTCAAGATCCAATGCGCGCTCATCGCCACCTTAATTTTTATTACCGGAGCATCGCCACCGTTAGCTGTCGCGGCAACAGAGGCTGGCAAAACCTCTGCACAACTCGCGGCAGTCGTAAAACGTCTGAACGCCCTAGATCAATGGCTTTCCGATGCAGGAGAGCGCCGCCGGTTGTGGCTGATAGAACTACAACGCAAGGACCGGCAGGTCGCTGAAATCAACCGGCAAACCGACACCTTGCGGACCGCGCTAAAGCGTATCGGAGTCGAACTCAGCGCCCTGAACGCCCGGCAGGACAAGCTCAACCGCCTGAGCAAAAAACAAGCCCAACTGATTAACGAGCACATCGGCGCCGCGTATCGTTTAACGGGCCAAGACTTCTTCAAACAACTACTCAATCAAGAGTCGCCCGACACATTTACTCGAATGATTCGCTATCACCGACATTTCAGTGATGCTCGTTTTGAGCTAATTGAGGACTATGAGCAGACGCTTGATGAAATTAAACGCAACAACTCACAGCTCAGTGAACAAAAAACACAACAAATAAAACAACAAGATACGCTCGTCGAAGAACAACGGCTACTGGACAACGAGCGGGAAAATAGATCTGCGCTTATCGCAAAACTTGATCTGGAGACAGCCGACAAAACCATAGAATACGAACAGCTAAAACAGGACCAAACGCGCCTAGCCCGGCTTTTAGCTGAACTACAACAACAAATCGGAGACCTTGACGGAAGCGGATTTATCGCCGCTAAAGGGACCCTGCCAATGCCTGTTGAAGGAAAGATTATCCATGCCTATGGGGCCCAAAGAGCCGAAGGCAGACTTCGCTGGCACGGCATCGATATCCGGGCGAAAGAGGGCACTCCCGTGCGGGCCGTCTATCAGGGTCGCGTCATTTTCGCAGATTGGCTCAGGGGCTTTGGCCTGTTGACCATACTCGACCACGGCAGCGGTTATATGACGCTTTACGGACACGCTGATATTCTCAATAAAAATGTCGGGGACTGGGTTGAAAGCGGCGAACAGTTAGCCGGTGCCGGCAATAGCGGTGGGGCGCAAACCAGCGGCATTTATTTTGAGGTGCGGCATAAGGGACAGACAGCGGACCCGATCAGTTGGGTTGCTCGATGAACACCAGCACAACACGCCTGCACCCACAGGCGTCAAAAAAGTGAGCGCTTAAGCTAATGCCAATGCGCAGCCTAACCCTCGTTGGCATTATCATCAGCATGCTAACCGGCCTTTGCCTAGGCGTTTTGGTTCACCTGAAAAACCGCATCCCCGCCGAACAGCAATCTGCCAAAACCATCAACGACGCCATAAACCAGATCAGCAACCACTATGTTGAATCCGTCAGCCAGGAGACCTTATCAAGCCATGCACTAAAGGGCATGATGCAAGGTCTAGATGAATATTCAAGCTTTCTGGACGCAGACGAGTTCCGCGCCTTACAAGCGACCACCACCGGCAAATTTGGCGGGATAGGTGTGCAGTTAGCAGTGGTAGATGGCTTTATTACCATCACCCGTGTTACCGACGGCACCCCCGCAGCAGATGCTGGCCTGATTGCCCAAGACCGAATCATCGAGTTAAATCAACACCCCGCAAAGGGTAAGCTACTTACCGATATTATTAGCGAGCTGCGCGGCCAACCCGGCACCGACGTTGATTTGCTAATCCAGCGCCAAGATCAAAAAACACCACTTGTGTTCAAGCTGATGCGTGCGGTCATTGAATTGACAAGTGTTGAAGGGCATTTAATTGCCCCAGGATATGGGTATGTTCGAATCGCTCACTTTCAAGCATCCACCGACGACAACTTAACCCAAGTGCTGTCTCAATTGCACAAACAAAGTCCCGCTGGTCTGCACGGGCTGATCATTGATCTGCGCAATAACCCGGGCGGGTCACTGCAAGGCGCCGTCGAGGTTGCGGATCAGTTTCTCGACACCGGGCTTATCGTGACGACAAAAGGGCGCTTAAACTCCAAATCCGCTCGCTATCGCGCCACCAAAGGAGACGCGCTGAACGGTAAACCCATCGCAGTGCTGATCAACGGCGCGTCAGCCTCTGCCGCAGAAATTGTCGCTGGCGCACTGCAAGATCAGGGTAGAGCCCAAGTGTTGGGGGTTCAGAGTTTTGGCAAAGGCTCCGTCCAAACCCTCGTTCCCCTCACCAATGCTCAGGCTTTAAAAATCACCACCGCCCACTATTTCACTCCAAATGGACACTCGATTCACGATCAAGGTCTGACACCCGACATCGTTTTTGAAGGATCGGAAAACGAGCTGCTCGAAAAAGCCATGAATTGGCTTAAAAGCAGAAAAATTGACATTGTGCCTGGTCAACTATAGCTTATTTGTCGTTCCTTCGACTAAGGCTTTTATCCGGCCGAAAACGTTGGCAATATCACACCATGGCTTATCGCCTGACTCGCGCCAAAGAGAGCGAGGCGAACACACAGCACTTGACTTAGGAAAGAGGGATCATCTTGTTAAAGCGATCAAGCACGCAATTAGTACTGCTATGGCTGATACTTATACCGTGGAGCGCACACCCTGCAGAGCTGGCAATTGTTATTGATGACATCGGCTACAACAAAACTTTGGGGGCACGTGCCATCAACCTCCCTGGCCAAGTCACGATCGCCGTACTGCCTTTTGCACCCCATACACAAGTATTGCTCAAACATGCAGTGACCAGCGGTAAAGACGTCATCGTTCACCAACCCATGGAATCTCAAAGATCTCCGCACGCTGTGCGCGAACCGGATTCACTTACCCTCTCAACCGACTCCCAGCGTTTCGAAGAAATGCTGACCGCCGCCTTGGATGCCGTACCGATGAGTATCGGACTGTCCAACCATACCGGCAGCCTGCTTACTCAGCACCACCGACCAATGCAGCAGCTAATGGTCACACTTAATCGCCGAGGCCTATACTTTTTGGATTCAAGGACCACTCCTGAAACTGTGGCCATGGCTGTTGCCTTGGAAAATAATGTTCCGGCAATCCAGCGAGACGTATTTTTAGACCACAACCCCGACCCTGACGCCATCCATGATTCATTCGAATTGGCCCTTAGAGTGGCTCGTGCCAAAGGTCATGCGGTACTCATCGCTCACCCCTACGGCGTCAGCCTCGATTATTTAGAGCGTCGATTGGCCAACCTACCCAGCGATATTGGACTGATCAACGCATCCGCTTTGGCACAACGCGCCGTCAAGCGTCAGGTGCGTCCAACAGCGCTTGCCCAGCTGTCACATCTAACGTTCCTTCATAAATAGCCCGGCCTGTAATAGCACCAAATAACAAATCGGGCTCAGCGTGAAAAGCTACTTTTAACGCAGCTAGATCCTCCAACGTTGTCACGCCACCGGAGGCCACGACCGCCAGCTTGGATGCCTTCGCCAAGGCGAGCGTTGCCTCAATATTCAGCCCGCTCATCATGCCGTCGCGGTCGATATCCGTATATACAATACCTGCGAGCGGCACTTGAGCAGCCGCTATCGCTAAATCTGTCGCCAGGAGCTCGGAGGTTTCGTCCCATCCCTGAGTTGCCACTCTGCCGTTTCTTGCATCTAATCCAAACCACACCCGATCAGGGTGAGCGTGCGCGATTGCCGCTAAAAATTCTGGTTGAACAATCGCCTGAGTGCCCACAATCACACCCGCGACGCCAACATCAAAATAGGCATTGACCACCTCTTGGGTACGAATACCTCCACCAACCTGCACCGGCACATCTCCCATGACCTCAACCATGCTCTGAATTAACTCACGGTTACGAGGTTCTCCAGCAAAGGCACCATCTAAGTCAACAATATGTAGTCGCCGACATCCCTGATCACGCCAATGCGATGCCATGGCAACTGGGTCATCGGAAAATATGGTCGCCTCCGCCATTCGCCCCTGCCTGAGCCTGACACATTTGCCATCTTTAAGATCAATCGCCGGTATCAGTAACATATTTTACAGACTGCCCTTGGTCGATGGCATGATGCCTGACATCCGCGGATCTGGAGTAATCGCCATACGCAATGCGCGACCAAACGCCTTAAAAAGTGTTTCGGCTTGATGATGGGCGTTAATCCCTTTGAGGTTATCCAAGTGCAAACTCAACATGGCGTGATTTACAAAGCCTTGAAAAAATTCACGAAGTAAGTCGACATCAAAGTCACCAATACGACTGCGCGTGTAGGACACCTCATAAAACAACCCCGGGCGGCCAGATAAGTCCACCACAACTCGAGACAGGGCTTCATCAAGCGGCACATAGGCATGGCCGTATCGATAAATACCCGTCTTATCCCCCAACGCCCGAGCAAACGCTTGCCCCATAACAATACCCACATCCTCGACAGTGTGATGGGCGTCGATCTGCAGGTCCCCATGCGCTTGTATATCTATGTCGATCAACCCATGGCGGGCAATCTGGGTGAGCATATGCTCAAAAAAAGGAATGCCCGTTGTCATCGAGCAAACTCCCGTACCGTCTAAATTTAACGTGACCTCTATTTGTGTCTCAGTAGTGTCCCGTTTTATCGTTGCTTTGCGGATGTCGCTCATAAAACCTGCTCGCTTTACCTAGTGCCCTATCGGACGCGGATTCTACGCGCTTGCGCGCAAATGTGAATCCTACCGCTAAAGCCTGTCTAATAGATTGCCATGAGGTAAAAATTTATTGGTACTGTGAGATTTAATCCAACGCGTGACCAACGAGTCATATGCTTGACGTGATTTCAACGTTTTAACAAACAAAATTACCGGAGACTGATCCCCCGCCTGCCAGCCGGGATAACACATTTCTCCCAGCGTAAAGATTCTGATCAGCCCCTTGAGTTCATCAGTAGACAAATCCTGCACCCTGGAAACCCAAAACTTTTGCACTGCAAAGGGCGTAAAATCTATCACTTGCTGATCTGTGAGTGTCAACTCATCGGCCAAAAATCCACACGCCTCATGGCGCAGGTCATTCAGCGCATCCTCATCCAAGGTGTCTGTTAACGCGTTTGGATCAAACGTACCTACCGACATAATTCCACCCCTGATTACTCACTATAAACATCCTATTTGACTCAACGTTAGTACCAACATTCGGCAAACGTCACAGCCAGAAATTAATCTTGCAAAGCTTTACATAGCTACCACAAGTGCGCCAACCGAATATGCTCAAATACACACTATTGTCTCTCGACCAGATCAGCATAGACAGGAGCGTTATCATCAACAAACGTATTTATCTATCCGACGATGACCAGTGGTATTGGCGTCTTCGAGGGGGAGATACCGTCGGGCCATTCGACTCTCAAGAAGCAGCGGAGCTGTCGCTAGCGGAGAAAATGCGCAGCTGGCACAACCCAACAGGAAGACCAATTAAGCAAGCCAAGACTCGTCTGGCATTCTTACTGCGCCGTTCAGCAACGGATTAGGTATAAACCTTTATACTGCAAGCCCAGTTACCATCAGGGCAACCCAATGCCGTTCCTATCGCGAGCATCCATCGGGGCTTTAGCAGTCATTACAATCGCAGTTGTCACGTTTATCTTGTCAATTCAAGACAATGAGCGCATCAGCCTAGGACTAAAAACGGCCATTGAGTCCAACAGTAACTTCACCGCGGAATTCACAGAACCGTTCAAATGGTCCTTCTCGCCCGCACCCACGCTACAAATTTCAGACTTCGCCCTACACGACAAGCAAACCAAAGTATCTATTGCTCAACTTGAGCTGCAGCTTAACTGGTCCGCCCTGTGGACGGACCCCAGCCGATGGCAAATCAAAAATCTCGATGTGACACAGGCGGCTATCCGCCGGGGCTCACGCCAAGCCGATATAGGGCAATTGACCGTGTCTGATTTCGCAGTTGGCCACCCCAGCAGCTTTTTTTTAGCCGCGAGTGTAACCACCACAGCAGGGGCTCCACCCATAAATTCCCTGGTTGAAGGTCAATTTATCGTTGGACATCAAACCAAGAACAACAACCACAGCATCAAATTCACTCAGCTCACCCTTCACGGGCCCACCGCAGAGGGCAAGTGCAAGGGAGAAATCCACAGGCTAACACCGACAAACCATCAAGCCGCAGCAACCAACAACGTCGATCAAGGCGCAACCACTCTGTTGCCTCTCAACGCCTTGCGCCCCTACGACTTTCAGCTCAACTGTCTGCTAAAACACATCCGGTGGGGCGGCGAATCTGTAGGCGTCACGTCACTTGAGCTGGAAAAGGCTGCCGGCCAAATTGCCGCTAGAATTGACGCTCAAGAATTTCTCGAGGGCACTTTTTCTGCTGTTGTTAACATCGATACGCAGCGTCAACCGCTGCATTGGCATATTACACCGCGCCTGGAGGACATCAACAGCGAACGTCTAGTGGCCTACAGTGGCCAGGGGCTCACTTGGGCATCTACCCTTGGCGCTGACAGCACAATTACACTGAGCGGTAATTCAAGAGAGGCACTGTTAGCGTCACTCTCCGCAAAAACTCAATTCAATAGCGGCCGAGGCAAACTTTCTATCGCCAAAATCAAGCAACAACTGGAACAAATCAGTCTATTGAACGGACAAGCTCAAACCATCACGAAGTGGCCTGAGCCTTGGACCTACGCCTGGCTGGGCGGTCAGTGGACCATCGATGGCACTCGACACCAGCTGAAGTTAACAATAGACAACGTCAGTCTTGACGCAAGCGGCACTTACAGTGACACCACAAAGACCTTTGACCTGCTGGGCAATATCACCTTCAAAGACCCCGTCCAAGACAACGGGCTGAAAATCAACCGGTTGCTAATGGGCATACCCCTTCCTTTTCAGTGCAAAGGCACTGTCTTTGAATCTGCCTGCGAGTTCGATAGCAAAGGGGCAAAAAAATTGCTGGCGAACGCCCTGCGACAGGGGGATGATTCTGCTCTGCGGCAAAAACTGGAGACCAAAATTAATGAGAATGTTCCGGAAGCCTATCGAGAAACGGCAAGGGGAATACTGGATTTATTGGGTCGAGCGTTAGAAAACGACTAATGGTTACCACAGAGCCATCCAAGCCTTGCGGCATCAACAACACAAGCCTGCGCTGATGGATTGGTTTGCCCAACATCTGCTTGCCTGGCACGCCGAAAACGGTCGTACTGAGCTGCCTTGGCAACACGATCGATCACCTTATCGTGTTTGGGTTTCAGAAATCATGCTTCAGCAGACTCAGGTAGCCACAGTCATCGGCTATTACAATCGCTTCATGGCAAGATTTCCAACAATCGAAACCCTCGCCGAAGCACCATTAGACGAAGTCTTGCATTATTGGACTGGCCTCGGATACTACGCGCGCGCGCGTAATTTGCATAAAACGGCCATCGAAGTAATCAAGCTTTTCAACGGCGAATTTCCGACGACCCAGAGCGAACTGGAAGCCTTACCAGGAATAGGCCGATCTACAGCGGGTGCAATACGTGCCATTGCAATGCAACAAAGCGCCACCATCCTAGATGGCAACGTCAAACGAGTACTCGCAAGATTTCACGCCGTGCCGGGCTATCCGGGAAAAACACAAGTAGCAAACGGCCTTTGGCAACTCGCAATCAACCACACACCGAAAGATCGCTCCGATGTATACGCTCAGGCCATCATGGACCTTGGGGCCACCATCTGCACCCGGCACAACCCACACTGTCTAGACTGTCCCGTACGCACAAAATGTGAAGCCCGATTGCGCCAATCCGTCTCCCATTACCCAGAACGCAAACCGAAAAGTAATAAACCGCTACGCACCGCTCGCTTCTTTGTAACGTCCCTGCCAGATCACACCACGCTACTTGAGCGACGACCCACCCAGGGAATCTGGGGTGGCCTCTGGACTCCTCCCGAGCGCCCAGCGGATCAATCAGTTACGCAATTTCTTGAGGACATCGGAAGTTCCATGGCTGCGCTTCAACATCATCATTACGCACCCATTTTTCGACACACCTTTACCCATTTTCATCTCAACATAGAACCCGTTTACCTGACCCTAGAAAACCCGCCTGCTTGCACGCAGAACACCGACCATTGGCTTTGGATCAAACCAGAACAAGCCAGCGCCGACGATCAGAAAATTGGTCTGTCAGCGCCTGCAGTTAAATTACTTCGAAGCGTGCTAAAACCACCGGCGCCAATCACACCGCAACCTAATATGGAGACCTAGCAATGAGCAGAACAGTCCTATGCAGTCGCTACCAAAAAGAACTTGAGGGGTTAACACAACCCCCGATACCCGGCCCCAATGGCACCCGTATTTTCGATGAAGTTTCGCAACAAGCTTGGCAAGAATGGCAGACATTACAAACGATGCTCATCAATGAAAAGCATCTCAAACTCAGCGACCCAGAAACGCGAAAATACCTTTTCGACCAGATGTGGCGTTTTTTTGAAAACAAACCCGTGGACGCAATTGAAGGTTATATCCCACCTTCATAAGACCACGAGTATTGACGCGAGCCACTCACCCCGCTTTAATACGCTCCCGCAACGCGCAGACCCTCAGCGCCTATGGCCAGATAGCTCAGTTGGTAGAGCAGAGGACTGAAAATCCTCGTGTCGACAGTTCGATTCTGTCTCTGGCCACCATATCCTTCAAGCACTTACGCACCATTTGCCGGTTAAAGCATAAGTCTGCCGTTTGGCAAGCTTAGGGTTTAAATTGGGCGCGGCAAACTTACGCTTTAACTGATTGACACCAACCGGAGCCGGTCTTCCACACTTTGAATTTCTTCAGAGTTATTCATACGGCGAATGCCTCCAGCGCTTCTTGAATCGCTCCTCGGGATTTCTGCGAAGGCAGTCGGTCCGATGATCTCAGTCTTTGCAGTTCTCACTGTCGAACAGCTCAAACCAGGTTAGCTATCTCTTAGTTCTTTGTGTCGGTACCCTCAGGGAAAAGCCTACTCGTAACTAATACCCGTAAGTTTCTCAGATTCGACGAATAGGCGCTTCGCGCCTTCCACATCATAGGCCCATGGCGCATAGCCATTCCGAGGATCATCCTCTGTGACGGGCTCTGCGATCTGGCAGTCGGCTAGGTATGCACCGCCGTGATCTGAAAGTTCCGGCGCAGTCGCAGCCCACACCGATGTCGCCGCGCCTTGCTGCACCGTCTTTTCCTTAACGCCGTCGTGCCGAATGGCTTCCCTCATGCTTTCAAACAGGGCGGGCGGAAGGTGGCGCATGAGGTCCGTTTCAATCACACCCGGGTGAACCGAGAGTGCAAGGAAGCGGTCGGCATATCGTCGATGGAGTTCGAGAGTGAACCATGCGTTTGCGGTCTTCGACTGGGCGTAGGCCAGGTTTGGGTCGTAGTCGCGAGAATCCCAGTTGAGATCGTCGAGATCGACGGAGCCTCGCAGATGCGCGCCTGAGCTTAGCGTGACAACGCGACCGCCGCTAGTGATGACCGGCATGAGTCCCGCCGTAAAGGCAAAGTGGCCAAGATGATTTGTTCCGAATTGGGTCTCGAAACCATCCTCGGTCTTGCCTTCTGGACTCATCATGACACCCGCGTTGTTGACGAGAATATCAACCGATCGGCCCTGAGCGATGATTCGTTTCGCTGCGGACTGGATGCTCGACAGGGATGCCAGATCGACCACTTCCCCGTCGAAGGAAGCGCCCGGCAATGCCCCGCGGAGTGTGGCAAGTGCCGCTTCGATCTTCTCTGGGTCGCGACCTGCAATCGTCACAGATGCGCCGACTGAAGCAAACGCTCTCGCCGTTTCGATTCCCAGCCCCCCAGTCGCCCCCGTGATGAAGGCGTGTTTATCGTCAAGACAAATCCCCTTGAGCACATCACTGGTTGTCGATGTTTCACTAAAGCTCATGTCTCGATTTCCTCTAATAAAATTGAAGCCGCGCGGCGCCAGCGCAGTGTAATGACTAATCCAACTCTAGACAAGACGAACCGTCTCGTCTAAGTTAGATTGAGTAATCATCGGGAATGTTTGCTATGAACCTTTACGTGAATGGTACGGCGCGTCAGGTCGAGCCTGCTTGGCGCAACGAGACGCTTCTCACGGTCCTGCGCGAACACCTGGGGCTAACGGGATCTCGTTTTAGTTGTGGTATCGGTCAATGTGGCGCATGTGTGGTGCATATTGACGGTAAGCCGGTCACTTCCTGCCTGATCCCTGTCTCTGCGGTCGCCAACAAAGACATTCTGACCATCGAAGGGCTCGCCTCCGAGGACGGGACCTTACACCCACTACAGCAGGCCTGGATTGATGAAAGCGTGCCTCAGTGCGGTTATTGCCAATCAGGACAAATCATGCAGGCGCTGGCTTTGCTTAATGAAACGTCGAACCCGGACGACGCCGAGATAGACCGCGCCATGAGCGGCAACTTGTGTCGATGCGGTACCTATGACCGCATCCGGAAATCGATCAAAAAGGCAGCAGTAGCCCTAAGCGAAGCGGCAAACCTGAGCGAGGAGGCGCAATAGTGGCCAAGCTCACGCGTCGCGGACTTCTCGCCGCCACCGGATGGGTAGCCGGTGGCGCGACGGTGCTCTACATCGTGCGTGATCGAGCCATTGCAGTTGCGCCAACGATAATCTTCCCGGACAAGGAGTCCGGTGCAGCCTGGCTTCAGATACGGCCAGACGGTTCATGTCGGATGTTCTTTTCCAGACAGGACATGGGGCAAAACGCCAATACCGGCCTAGCACAGATTGTCGCCGAAGAACTGAACATCGACGTGGACGATATCGAAGGCGTGCTTCCGAACACTGGCGAAGTACCACCTCTTGCAGTGACTGCGGCCAGTATGTCATTGACGGCATTTTCACGCCCAACCGCTATTGCCGCGGCCACGCTGCGCGAAAGTATGAGAGAACGCGCTGCTGCCAATCTGAGTGAATCGCTTTCCGCCATCCTTGACGATGCCGGCGGCTTCCGCACCGCTGACGATCGAAGAGTGAGTTATGCCGATCTGCTTGAAGAATCCAGTGTCATGGTTGAGTTTGACGAGAGCAAACCGCTCCCCGCCCTTTACACATACGACTCCGCCCGCGAGAAGAAACAGGTTGGACACGCCGCGAAACCTTTGGGCATCCGCGAACTGGTGACAGGCGAGCCGGTTTATGCCACTGATGTACACATGCCAGGCATGCTCTATGGCCGCGCAATTCAGCCACCTGTGCGCAATGCTCGCATCGCCTCGCTGGATACTTCTGGCGTCGCCGGTATAGAAGGTGTTGTCGAGCTGGTATTGGAGGGTGACTTCGTTGGTGTGGTGTGCAACATCCCCAGCGCCGTCGATGCCGCCATGGCACAGATCAAAGTGACCTGGAAGCTCGAACAACCGATCACCCAGAACGAGATTGATCGGCTGGTTGACGTCGACGCGGAGATGACCGAAGGAGATCTTGAACATCTATTAGTCGACGAGGCGCATAACAAAGATGTCGACTGGGCGATCGATCTACGCTTCGACGTGCAGGTACAGAGCCATGCCCAGCAGGAGCCCCGTGCTGCCATCGCACGATTCAACGAGGCAGGCGCGCATCACAAACTTGAAATCTGGACGGGAACGCAGGATCCCTGGGCCATAAAGCGATCTGCGTCCAGAGACACTGGTCTATCGGAAGATGGCGTTGTTGTTTATCCCCAGCGAATGGGGGGTGGCTTTGGCGGCCGCGAATACTATGAAGTTGAACGCGACGCAGTACGATTGGCGCGAGCCGTCAAACGTCCGGTAAAAGTGCAGTGGATGCGTAAGGATGAATTTACCGCGAGTCGCAGTCGCCCGGCATCGGCCCACAGGCTGCGTATAGCAACAGACAACCAGGGTAATCTGTCTGACTGGTGGCATGGATACGTTTCCGGCTATGTGACTCTGGCGAGGGAACGCCTGCCTGGGTGGCTGCTACCCGTTATGCGTTTCGGCGAAGATTCAGGCGTGGTGAAAGGGGCAATGTCGCCGTATAGCGCACCTCATCAGCGTGTGGAATACAAGGATGTTGATCTACCCATCGACCTCGGCGTGTGGCGGTCACTAAACGGAGCCCCGGCGATCTTCGCCATCGAATCCGCCATGGACGAACTGGCCGTGCAACAAGGCCTAGACCCTGTCGATTTCAAAATTGCGCAGATGAAAGGCGCACAGCCACGCCTGCAGAACTGCCTGGAGCGGGTACGCAAAATGAGTTCAAAGCGGCCTTTGTCGAGCGGTGCGGGTTACGGTCGCGGTTTCGCTTGTGGCATTTACGACGGTCGCTGTTTCATCGCCGTCAGCGCCGATGTTCACATTGACGAGGCGACCCAGCAAATCAAGGTGGAGCACATGTGCTGTGCACAGGATGTCGGCATGGCGGTCAATCCCGATCAACTACGCTCCCAGGTGGAAAGCAATATGGCTTGGAGCGTCGGTATGGCGCTGCTTGAAAAATTTGAAGTCGCGGATAACGACATTCAAAGCTCGAATTTCGACAACTACCGCATCCCCAGAATGACCGACATGCCGCGTCTAGATATTGAAATTATCGACCAGCCTGAGATTCCTCCGGCTGGCGCAGGAGAAGTTGCAATCGTTGCCGGGCCACCCGCCATTGCCAACGCAATCCGCCAAGCAACCGGCTTTCGCGCCTTAAGATTACCGATTTCATTTGCCGACATCGTCTAGTGCAGTATGGGCGAAATAGCATTGATAACAGAACACGAACAAACCAGCTTAAACAATTAGGTGAGCCATGAGCGAAGCAATACAGAATCCCGAATTTCAGACTCCAGAACAGGAACAGGCAACAAAGGGGGTAAATACTCCAGACCCCTACGACATGGCCATCGAGGATATCAACCCGCTGAACCCGCACCTTTTTTGCGACAATCGGTGGCAAGAAGTATTTGAGCGCCTGCGTAAAGAAGACCCAATTCATTTCAACGAACTTGAAAGTTCAGGTCGCTACTGGTCTTTAACCAAGTACGAAGACGTCAAGGCAGTGGATGCAGACTGGCAGAGGTTTTCTTCTGCGCAAGGCATCACCCTGGGTCTACGCCCAGAGGCAGGCCCGCCCGCAAGCGCGGTCGAAGGCAGCACTCCACCTTTCATCAGCCAAGACCCACCGCAACACGATGATCAAAGGAAGACCGTCACGGGCGTGGTGGCACCCAGAAATCTTGTTAAGTTAGAGCCTTTGATACGTGAGAGAACCTGCAAAGTCCTCGATGCCCTACCCGAAAACGAAACTTTTGACTGGGTGGAAAACGTTTCCGTTGAGCTGACGACGCTCATGCTCGCGACGTTATTCGACTTTCCGTTGGCAGATCGTGCCAAGCTAACACGTTGGTCAGACATCACCTTTGCCATTCCTGAGCCAGGTGGCATTGTTGAAACCCTCGAGCAAAAGCGAGACGAGTTTATAGAGTGCGTCCAATACTTTGCCAAGCTTTGGGAAGAACGCAGAGAGAATCCTGGTGACGACCTAGTGTCGATGTTGGCACATGGTCCGACGACCAAAGACATGGAACCAGTCGAACACCTGGGAAACCTTCTGCTACTCATCGTGGGCGGCAACGATACAACCCGCAACAGCATGTCTGGCAGTGTCTATGGGCTAAATAAATTTCCGGCTCAATACGAAAAACTAACGGCCAACCCAGACCTGATTCCCCAAATGGTCGCTGAGATTATTCGCTGGCAAACGCCATTGTCGTACATGCGCCGCACCGCCAATGTCGATTGCGAAGTAGGCGGAAAGCAGATCAAAGCCGGTGATCAGATGCTTATGTGGTACGTCTCAGGCAACCGAGACGAAGAAGTTTTTGCCGATGCCGACGAGGTGGATATCGAGCGGCCGAACGCAAGGCAGCACTTGTCCTTTGGGTTTGGTCTGCATCGGTGCATGGGTAACCGACTGGCGGAACTTCAGTTGCGCATTCTCTGGGAGGAAATTCTCGTGCGGTTTGAGAAGATCGAAGTGCAGGATGAACCGAGTCGAACCTTTTCGTCTTTCGTCAAAGGTTACACGAGCCTGCCTGTCAAAGTGCTGCGTAAGGCATGACAGCTAGGAATCCTCTATGACCGATCATAACAAACCGTTGGCAGGCATAAAGGTCATTGATCTCACCCAGATCTACCAAGGTCCCTACGCCGCGTTTCTGTTCGCCATGGCGGGTGCCGACGTTATAAAAATTGAACCGGTTAACGGCGAACGACTTCGCGGTGCCGGAGGCGCAAAGACGCCCTTATCGTTTGCCATGCTGAATTCTAACAAAAAGAGCGTCACGCTTAACCTGCGCGACGAAGAAGGTAAAAAACTGCTGCGCAAGCTAGTCAAGGATGCCGACGTTCTGCTTGAAAACTACGCACCCGGTGTGATGGATCGCCTCGGCGTCGGTTGGGAGGATCTCAAGCAGATAAATCCGCAGCTCGTATATGGCTCAGGTACTGGGTATGGGTTGTCTGGTCCCGACCGAGACTTGCTCGCCATGGACCATACCATCCAAGCCGCCTCCGGCGTGATGAGCGTAACAGGCGACGAAGATGCACCACCAAGCAGGGCTGGTGGGGCTCCATGTGACATCATGGGTGGTATTCACATCTATGCCGGTGTTCTGGCTGCACTGCAGGGTCGTGCCGCGACAGGTCACGGCACTCGGGTTGAGGTTTCGATGTTGGAGTCGATGTATTTCACGCTGTGTTCTGAACTCAGTATCCATCATGCCACCGGCGAAATTCCACCTCGAAACAGCGCGCGGTCACCTTCCAACGTCAGTCCATACGGCCGTTATCCCTGCAAAGACGGGTGGATTGTCATTATTTGCGTCGCCGAAGCACATTGGCACAGCGTGCTTGATGTCATTGGCAGACCTGACCAGCGAGACAACCCTGACTTCCGCAATTCAATGGCTCGCAAGAAACGCGAACATCTGGTAGACGCGCTGATTAATAAGTGGAGTGTCGAACAAACTCGCGAAGGGGCTTACGAAGCGTTACGCGCCAACCGCGTCCCCGTTGCTCCGATCAGAACCCTCGACGAAGTGAGCTCCGACCCTCACCTACATGAGCGTGGCATGTTGCGCTATAAAACCCATGACCTCATGGGTGAGGTTGTACTTCCAACGAGTCCGATTCGATTTTCAGAATACGACTCAACCGAGCCTGAGTTTTTCCCCGAAGTGGGCGCACACAACGAAGAAGTTTATGGCGCACTTGATCTGAGCCACGGCGAAATTGAGAAGCTGAAATCCGCAGGTGTGATCTAACCGTTATGACCAATCCAGCACCTCAAGATACCTCAAAGCACCCCAATTCTGATCACAAGCGACGCAATGCGCGCTCCCACAAAGCCATTATCGACGCGACGGTCAAATTGCTCGGTTCATCCGGATACGTCGATTTTTCGATTGAGAAAGTCGCCAGCGAGGCTGGAGTCGGCAAGCAGACGATTTATCGGTGGTGGCCATCTCGAGCGGATTTGGTTCTCGAAGTATGGCGCGACCGCTTGTTACCCCCGCTAGCGCCGTATGATGGGAAAACCCCTTTGCGCAACTATCTGGAATCTTCGTTGCTCTCGTTTGGCCAGGTACTCAGCCGAACCGATTGCAGGCAGGCCGCCATTTGCGTCCTAGCAGAAGCACATCGAGATGCACAACTCTATCGGCGCATGGAGGAAGCCGTTTATGCGCCGCGCATTGGACTGATTACCGATGCCATACGCTACGCTCAGGAACAAGAGCAATTCCCGGCTCGATTGGACGTTGATCTGATGATCGACACACTTTACGGAGCCGTCTGGTACAAAGTTCTCATCCGCTTTGAAAAGGTGACCCGAACCTATATCAAAAAGCTGGTAGCGCAGGCCATGGATGAAGACGAGGGTTAGGACACTGCCCGTTTCTCACACACAACAAAAACAAGAGGCACCCGCGCAATGAGTATATTTTCGACCGTATTGAAGATCCACCAGAGCATCTATGAGAAGACCAACGGACGACTGGGACACAAGCTACTGGGCGTACCAACGCTGCTGCTGCGCACCACCGGGCGCAAAAGCGGTCAGACGCGCACGAACGCCCTGATCTATCTCGAAGATAACGGCAGTAAGGTCGTTGTCGCCTCAAAGGCCGGTGCTCCTAAACCACCAGCGTGGCTGTTGAACCTGCAAGCGAACCCCGAAGTCGAGTATCAACTCAATCGCGATCGAATTGCGGCCACAGCCGAGGTTCTCGAGAAGGATCATCCTGACTACAACCGGCTCTGGAAAGAGCACAACGAAAATAACGCCGGCCGCTACGACGAGTACCAGTCAATGACAGATCGCCCGATCCCTCTCGTGCGCCTCCTTCCTAAGTCGTAGCACCTGCTGTGGACTATCGACTAACGCGGCCGTGGGAAGTCCAATGACCTTTTCCGATGAAGTAGCTTTCGAGGAAGTATCGGTCGGCAACTATCAGAATCTGATCCGTGAAGGTTGGGAAACCTTCTCTGGTCGCCCTAGCGGCGGATATTTGATGGCGCTTATAGCCGATGCCATGATCAGGCATTCTGGCGACAAATTTCCTTATTCTATCAATACAAACTTTCTAACACCCGGAGTAGTTGGCAATGTACGTGCGGAGTGCGAAATCATTCGTTCCGGTTCACAAGTCGCTACCATTGTTGGAAAGCTGGGTGGAGAGAAACCGATGCTCCAAGCCTCCGGTGTGTTTGGAGATTTTCGTTATGTAGACACTGATCACCTTGATTGCTCACCCCCTGAAATGCCTGAGCCTGAACTTTGTTCGAAAGTGCTGGGAGATGCGCCATTCCTGCAAAAATTCGACCGGCGTGCGCATCCCGATGATGCCGGTGGACCGAATCGAAAGACGCCTCCAGGTAGTTTGCGTGGTTGGTTCAGGCTACTGGGTGAAGAGTCCATCACCCCCCTGGGTATAATTTTTGCTACTGACGCATTTCCTCCGACTTTTCGGCCCTTTACGCAAGGTGCAGGATGGGCACCCACCATTGAGTTGAATGTTCACCAGGTTGCGCGAGCATCAACAGAATGGTTGAAGATCCTGTTCAACTCGCGTTTCGTGACGAAAGGCCTAATTCAAGAAGACGCGGAGATCTGGGATGCCAATGATCGGTTGATCGCTCACTCCCGGCAGATATGTCTAAGGCGAGACGTAGAATGATTAGTGCAACGGCACATACACCACTCTTAGCACAGAAAGTAAGTGGAGGACTTCGGCACACAACATGAGGTTCGAGTCATTCGGACGCACCTTCTCCGCAGACGCACCGCTAACCAGGTGTTAGATAGCCGGGGCGTGTCGTCCTAGCACATAGTCGCTAGGCTAATTTCCAAACTGGCCGATTAACGAAGTTAGATACGTTCCAGCCGCGTACTCTTCCTGCGCTCATTAGGGGAAGCAATTTTCTCAATTAGTGACCGGGCAATTCTGGCAGGCTTACGTTTTAATTTTCCGAATCCGGCAGACTTACGCTTTATCACGTCACTAAGTTCGGGCTGATTCTCTGTCAATTTGATCCAGACCCGGCAGACAATCGCTTTATTTTTGAACGCGCTTATGCTTTAACCGGCACATTGCCGGTTAAAGCATAAGTCTGCCGTTTGGCAAGCTTAGGGTTTAAATTGGTTGCGGCAACCTTACGCTTTAACTGATTGACACCAACCGGAGCCGGACTTCCACACTTTGAATTTCTTCAGCGATATTCATACGGCGCATGCCTGCAGTGCTTCTTGAATCGCTCCTCGGAATTTCTGCGAAGGCAGTCGACCCGATGATCTCAGTCTTTGCAGTTCTCACTGTCGAACAGCTCAAACCAGGTTAGCTATCTCTTAGTTCTTTGTGTCGGTACCGTCAGGGGAAAGCCTACTTATAGCTAATGCCCGTAAGCTTCTCAGCGATCAATTTGGCCAGTACACGACCTCATCACTCGGTCCTACCCGTTGCGCACGAGATTTGTCGACGGCAACAGACCGTTCCAATGAGGACCAGAGGCTAGAATCAGCTTGGTTAGGGTCGCAACGCCGGGGAAGACTTTGTTTATAAAGAGTCTAGTTCTTGATCTGCCTGCGACGCCTCGTGAGCATCTAGCGCATTTTGGAACTGAGGCCCCTGGTACATGATTGAGACCCAGCCGCGCCCTTTCTTTCCTGTGGAATTTAGTTCAACCCTTACCACTGCACCATCTTTTTGAAAGATAGACATGTAAGTGCCGCAACCTGGATGATCCATACATTCATAAAACTCATCAGCGCCGCGATACAAATCCTCACCCTGGTATTCATAGGCATCCGCAGGTTCACCGTATTTTTTTGTGAGAACGCTCTTGTAATTGTTATATCTCTCAAGACCCCGTATCCCCGATGGATCATCCGTAATGGTTTCGCCGAGCATTGAGATTCTTTGCACTCCCTGTATTGGATTGGCGTAGATCATAAAAAAGTCCGCATTTGAAAACGGCTTTATTAGTTTTGAACATTGATATCTATCGAAGGCGTCAACATTACGCTCATCCAAAGTGCAATCGGCACCAGCCGCGTTAAGCGAGGAAATCGACATTCCCCAATCCACACCAAAGGGACCCGTCACATCAGGCTCATCTACCAGAAAGTTTCTGGGAGCCCCATCTGCTATGCCGTGAATCGACTGCAATGTAGCGAGATCGAGATCAGTAAAAAATCCAACGGGCCTCTCGGAAGACTTATAGGCCATAACAGTGACAGAATCGTCAACGGACTTTCCACCCCACGGCTCGTCTGAATGCAGGCAGTCCCCATCATTGTCTTCAAATGGATGCTCCAGTCCCAATGCATGACCCAGCTCATGAAGGAATAGCAGAACAGGTTGTCCCTCTACGTCTAAGACCCCATTACATCCGTTAAGTAGGAGATAGTACTGATCACCGAACTCATTATCGGCGACCATTCCCGTGGTGTTGTCATCTTCACAAACACCGATAATCACTAGATCAGCCTCGCGTCGACTAGAGACCTCCTTTAGCTTGAGATCAATATAAGTATTGAGCTGGGAAACCAGTTCGTTGGCCTTGTTGATTTCTTCTTGATAAAAGGGGTCTGAGCGTACCGCTCCAAGAAAAGCGCCCTCTTGGTAGATGCGATAGTTGAGGACATTTTGCTCAAACACGTAGCCAACTTCCTTTCTACCATCAAGAAAAGCTAGGTCTTCGTCGATCCAAGAAGATCTGAGGACCTCCAAACTTTTTTCATCGTTCGTGCAACTTGATTCTGCGGAGATTGAAGCGCTTGAGAACACAGACATAATGGTCACCAAGCCCAAGGTGGATAATTTTTTCTTCATCATCGACTCTCCCAAAAGCATTCGATATATCTACAACCTACGCAATTTTTCCAAAACATCCTACAGCTCAAGTGGATAAGGATAGGAAATATTAACGCTCTTTTGACGGCGAGATGAGAGTATCAATGTTGCACGATTTTTGCTGGAAATGATTCCGGCCAAATTCTGGGGCGATAGGCGGACGCAGTCGGTGCTTAGCTGATCTTAGAGCAGGCGTCAGGGATAGGGAAGGGAAAGGGCAGTACCCATTGGCGAATAGGAATCGCGGGCAGCACCCGATCCACCAGATGTGCGGCTGTATCGACCATGCGGCGTCCGCCACAACTGGGGCAGAACCCCCGGTGTTTGCAGGAAAACGCCACCATCAGTTCGTTGCGGCAGCCGGTGCACTTGACGCGCACGAATCCGTGCTCCAGACGGCCACACTTTAGGTAGTCGTGAAACTCCTGAAACACGAACTTCGGCAGGAAATGTCCGCGTTCGCGCAGATGCTCGGTGAACTCGGGCATATGGTGCTCGATGACCTGGTACAGCAGTGTCAATTCCGGTCGATGGCGAACGTAAGGCGCGGGTGCAGTGTTGGGCAAAGCGGCATTCGGGAGCAATCGGGTTTATACCCTCTCATCTTCTACCCCGGCCCGATGTCGGTAGCATGCGTGACGACGTGTGCGAGATTGAATTGCTCAATATTGAAACTATCTCTGTATGACGTGGGGGTTCTGCGGGGATTAGTTATGCGTCGTTGTGCATTGTGAGGCTATTGTTGTAACGAATTACACAGTAACCTATTGATTTATATGCGTTTAGTTAAAGCCATTGGGGGCTAAAAATCCTTGTGTCGACAGTTCGATTCTGTCTCTGGCCACCATATCCTCTACTATTTCCGAGAATCGGGTAGCAAATCCACACTGATATCAAAGTTAGTTGCACAGTCTAATCAAGTATCCCCTGCTCAATGGACACCTATTGGAATACTGCAGCACATACGATATACCGACAGATCCAGTCGATAACATCAAAAAGGTATTCACGCATGCGGTACAGTGCATTTTTATTCCTCCTAGTCCTCAGCATCAGCGCATTTGGGGACACAATTGACCTAGGGCGAGGGGACGTGGAAGTCCTTGTACCGAAAAACTACTCGGTCAACAGGCCAATCCCACTCGTCATGCTCCTGCACGGTTATACCTCCAGCGGCGCAGCACAGGACGCTTACTTCAAACTGAGCACACTAGTGGACGAGTACGGATTTATTTTTGTCGCCCCTGATGGGACCGTTGAAGAAGAAGGCGGCAAAAATCGATTCTGGAACGCGGGCGAGAAAAACTGCTGCAACTTCCAAGGTTCCACGGTTAACGATTCCGCATACCTAAAAACCCTCATCGAAGCAGTACAAAATCGATACAGCATCGATTCCAAGCAGATTTTCGTCACAGGCCACTCCAACGGCGGCTTTATGTCGCATCGCCTCGCCTACGATTACCCTGAAACAATAGCGGCAATAGTTGCACTTAACGGCGCAGCACCCCTGTCATGGACTAAAGCCAGACCATCTTCCCCAGTCAATATTCTTCACATCCACGGCACCGCCGATACTGTAAATCTTTATCATGGCAACCAGATATTTGGTGTTCCGTATCCAGGCGCAGAGACAGGTATCCGCAACTGGGCCTACTATGCTTTTGGCAACGCCATCCCGCTCGAGCAAACTACCCGCCGAGACCTCGACGAGGAGATCAAAGGAAACGAAACCGTGGTGAAATCTTGGGCTGATGGCCGCATCGAGTTATGGACGATTGAGGGCGGTCGGCATGTACCCCCCTTCGTCGACGACTTTAACCGCCAGATCATCGACTGGATGTATGCCCACCCCAAGCCTTAACAAAACAACGCGCGCACGCTAGCGGCGAACAGGACCGACCTGAGCACTATGATTCAGTGGGTGCGTGATCTCAGTCGGCTAAGCCCTTATCACTTAATCGGCACCCGCCAAGCTTGCGCGGCCTCAATTGCCAAACGATATTGCCTGAGGCCAAAATAAAAACAAATCGCCGCCAACGAGTAGTTAAACACGGCAAGAATGGAAATGGATTTACCCAAAGCCAATTCATCAGCAAAAATAAAATCACTCATCATGGCCGGTAGTGTTGGTGCGAAAGTGTAGGCCAAGAAATTTACCGCAATCAGGTAAAACGCAACCATCTGACCGCGCAATTCATTGGGCGCAATCGCTTGCAGCGTCGCCATCATCAATCCCGGCGGCATCGCCATACAGAAAGTCACCGGAATCAATAAAATAATACCCAGCCAAGGATCTGAAACGACGGTGAGCAGTCCAGCCGTTGGCAAGAGTACAATTGTTCCATACATGACCACACGAAGCGTCCCGTCGACAACGTTTTTTGAAATCAACCAACCCGCCCACAAACCACCAATGACGCTGCCCGCAATGCCAACTCCTAGGGCAATACTGCCGTAAACCAAGCCGATTTCGCTGCGTGTCCAATCGTGGTTACGAACGTAGTACTCCACCAACCAAGAAAACAAGGACCAGCCTTGGGTTGCAAGGCAAAGATAACCAAGAAAAACAAGGGCAAAAAATTTCTTACGCTCCAGAACAAATGCCCATACTTCGCGGAACGGCACACTATCCTGCGTATCTCTCATTTTTCCACGTCGCGCGGGTTCTTGCAAAAACCACATCGCCAATGCAATCAGCAAACCCGGCGCACCAACAACAATGAAGACCATTTGCCAAGAATACAATTCACCCACTATTGGCCATACAAAATTAGGCGTTGCCTCCAGATAATCAATCAAAGTTCCGCCCGCAATATTAGCCAAACCTTGGCCAATGAATGGCGCAGAGGAAACAATGCCGATCATTAAAGGCAAGCGACTGGCATCAAAATAATCTGCCAGCGCCGAATTAGCGGCTGGGCCTAACGTCGCTTCACCCACACCAACGCCCATGCGCGCAAGGAACAAATGCCAATATTGATGCGCCAAGCCACAGACCATGGTTAACAAACTCCAACTCGCGATACCCGCAACCATCAGGTTTTTACGACTATAACGATCCGCAATCCGACCCGCGGGATAAGACAAGACCGAATAAAGAAAGGTAAACGCAAAACCCATGATCAACGAAACCTGAAAATCTGAGATGCCTCCTAGGTCCCGTTTAACCGGCCCAATCATGATATTTAAAATCTGTCGGTCAATAATCGAAAATGTCGAAGCAAGGGTCAATATGGCCACTACGTACCACAAGTAAAACCGGCTATAGGTGTCCTTCATTGTGTCTATACATTCCTTATTGGCAGGTTGCACGCGCTCGTCTGCGCAGGGTGCACGACACCTAAGCGCTTTACAATTAGCAAGCACATTGAAGACATCAATAACCCACCAAAATCGTTTTTATGATGCTCTATGCGCACAATCGTTCTATCCTTAAACAAATCAAGTATACTTTTCCGGTCTCGGCCGACCCACCCTGCAGGATTCTAAAATGCCCGATCCAGACGCCGCCGAAGAAACAGCATCTCTTGTAGAAAAGTTAATCCGCTTTACCATTGTCATCGCTGTTCTGGTAATCAGCATACAGATAATTTCACCATTCACCGGGGTGGCCGGTTTAGCTCTGATCTTAGCCGTGGCAATTTATCCTCTATACCAAAAGTTGGCCGCACGCTGCGGCGGCAGGCAGGGTCTTGCGGCAACCATATTTGTAATTAGCGGGTTGATTCTGATCGGCGCTCCGACAATGATGCTGGGCAGTTCTCTCGCCACCCAAGCCAGCACTATTTACCAAAATCTTGAAAACGGTACGCTGGAAATAGCACAGCCCAACGCTAGTATTCAGGAATTGCCGATCGTCGGGGAGCGTCTATACGCGGGCTGGAGCCGTGCCGCTGATGACGCCAAAGGATTCGTGGAACAAAATCGTAAACAAGTACTTGAACTGGCACACTGGGGGCTAGATGCAACTGCCAAATCAGCAGCATCGCTCTTAGCTTTTCTGGCCTCGATCATTATCACCGGCATTATGATGGCCTACGCAGAGCCAGGCAGCAACGCTATCGGCCGGATTTTTCGGCGTGTCTGCGGCGAGCATCGCGGTATCAAACTGCAAAACCTTGCAACCGCGACCATACGCTCAGTCGCATCAGGCGTTGTTGGCGTTTCATTTATTCAAGCCCTGCTTCTTGGCTTCGGCTTTATCCTGGCTGATATTCCCGCACCCGGCGTCATCGCCCTGGCAGCTTTAGTCCTGGGTATCGTTCAAGTACCCGCAATAGTTGTTTCTGGGCCGGTAATCGCCTATATGTGGTGGGCCAGCGGAGACGGCAACACAGCGGTAACTATTGTGTTGACCGTTTATTTTGTGATCGCAACCCTAACAGACAACATACTCAAGCCCATCTTTCTCGGCCGCGGAGTGGAAGCGCCCATGCCGGTCATCCTCCTCGGCGCAATCGGCGGCCTAATGTCATTCGGCCTCATTGGTGTATTCACTGGCCCCGTCGTTTTAGCCATAACCTATGTTGTTTTCATGGAGTGGATCAACAACGCTTCTGACCAAGCAAACGACCCAACAGCAAATCCGTTGCTGCCGGACAAATAAATTCAAGCACTGGCGAGCGAACAAAAGTGGTTAAATCCAGAACTGTACTCCCCCAACTGCTGCCTTTGTTCATGCTCCTTTTGGTTGGTTGCACAACCCTAGGCCCTGATTATGAGGAGCCCCAGATCGCCTGGCTGGACAGTTGGCAACCTGATCTCTACGGCCAGCTTGGCCATCCGACACAGCAGGCAAACTCAGATCTCCGGTTTTGGTGGCACTTATTTGACGACCAAAGGTTAAACCAACTCATAGCGACCGCAAAAAAAAACAACCCATCCTTACACATAGCAGGCCTGCGCATCCTCGAGAGCCGCGCGGCACTGAACATCGCCGGGAGCAGCCGGCGGCCCCAATTACAACAAATCAACGGCGCCCTCAGCGCCATTAATACCGACCAATCCGGCGGCGGCAGTAACAACACCAGTGACGATTTTTTCGCCTACCAATCCGAATTTCGTGTGGGTTGGGAGCTGGATTTCTGGGGGCGATTTCAGCGCGGTATTGAATCAGCAGATGCCGTTTTTCTTGCCTCTGTTACCGCTCAACAGGACCTTCAGGTACTGCTCAGCGCACAAGTTACGCAGCTTTATTTTGCCTACTCAACACTCGCCAAAAGAATAGACGTGGCCCAGACTAATGCCGCGCGACAAAAACGCAGCTACGCGTTAACACAAAAACTATTTGAAGCAGGCCAGGGGTCGGAGCTGGATCTACAGCAAGCTAAAACTCAGTACCTATCCACACAAGCATCTGTTCCACAACTGCAGGCTGGACTCACTCAAATACGCAACGCGCTATGCGCGTTGCTGGGTTTGCCGCCCGGAGAACTCGCGTTATTGACCGCTCGCTCCTCTAGCCTACCAGCATACGAAACCGTTCACCTGCCTGACATTCCAGCACAATTACTATTGAGAAGGCCTGACATTCGCACTGCCGCATGGCGCGTAGCCGCACAATCTGCGCAAATTGGCGTGGCCAAAGCCGATTATTATCCGGCAATATCTTTATCTGGGCAGCTTGGATGGTCCGGCAATTCGCTAAATTCAACAGCAAATACTTCCCAACTTTCCGCCGGTCCGTCATTCACTTGGAATATTTTTGATTATGGGCGTGTTGATAATAATGTACGGCTACAAGACGCCAGGCTGCAGCAATCCATTGAAGCCTTTCGCAATAGGGTATTAATTGCCGCTAAGGAAATTGACGACGCCGCCATTTCCCTCGCCAAATACGGAGAGCAACAAGAGATTCTTAAACAGGCCATAGTATCTGCAGAACGATCACTAGACCTCGCAAATATTCGCTACCGGGAAGGCTACGCCAATTTTCAGAGGGTCCTGGACGCCCAACGGTCCCTGTTGACACAAACCGATCGTTACTTGGTGACTCAAGGTGCGCACCTCAACGCCGTTGCGGCCCTGTATAAAGCCTTCGGTGGCGGGTGGTCAGACATGCCGCCAGACACATGGTTGCCAGCGAACATTCGCACCCAAATGCAGAAGCGCACTGACTGGAGCGATTGGCTCGAACAAGCCCCTTCAACAAGCCCACGCGGCGGGGCAAAAACCAACACAATACCGGTGTCGCCCCCATGAACGATCAAGATGAAGCTATGCAAAAAAATACCAGGGATAAGCCTCACGAATCGCCCAACTCAGAAACGCCAGATGGCGAAGTGTCGCCAAACAAAGATGAGGCAGAGGCTGCAGGACAGGCGGTCAAGCGAGGTGGCGCTCTCATCGCACTAATTATCCTGTGCAGCTTGATATTGTATGTCACCGCAGATCGCTTCACTCCCTACACCACACAAGCCCGCGTAGAGGGCTATGTGGTCGGTGTCGCGCCTAAAGTTTCGGGACTGGTAACTGATGTATGGGTTAAAAACAATCAAATGGTCGATCAAGGCGCCCGCTTATTTGCGATCGATCCATCTTCCTATCAAATCGCCGCCGAGCGGGCGCGCTACGATGTCGAAAATACCCGCCGACAAATCAGTGCCGCAGACGCTGTTGTGGCGGCAGCTCAAGCCAAGCTAGTGGCAGCCACAGCGGCAGAACTACAGGCGCAACAAAATGCTAATCGTCTGGCGCAATTATATGAAGAGGACCCGGGGACAATTTCCATTAGACGAATTGAGGTTGCCCAAGCCAACCTGAAAAAGAGTCAGGCACAGGTTAGCGCAGCAGAGGCGGATATCGAACGAGCGATAGAACAAATGGGCGGATATGGCGAAAACAATACGTTGCTTAAATCTGCAATGACTCGTTTAGAGCAAGCCGAACTTGACCTTACCAATGCCATTGTGACCGCCTCGACCGACGGAATTATCACTAACTTAATCGCAGATGTGGGGCAATTCGCCAATCTCGGGGCACCCGTGCTGACCTTAGTGGCGATTAACGACGTCTGGATCAACGCCGCCTTTACGGAAAATAACTTAGGTCATATCAGAGAAGGCACCGCCGTAGAAATCTTGTTCGATGCGCTGCCCGGAAAGGTATTTCACGGTGAAATTAGGAGCATAGGGGTCGCAGTAAGCGGCTCAACGGAGACCAAACCCGGCGCCTTGCCAAGCATAAAAAACGACCGCGACTGGCTGCGCCAATCGCAACGATTTCCTGTCATCATCAGTTTTGATCCGCAGCAAGACGCCGAACTGAGGTCTCAACTGCGCCTTGGCGGGCAGGCTTCGGTTATGGCTTATAGCGGCAAAAGCAGCTTTTTGACTTGGCTCGGCAAAGCCTACATCCGGTTGGCCAGTGGTTTATCCTATGCCTACTAATGTTCAACGACCAGGACGGGTTTACCGCCCGTGATGCCAATTGCCGCAAGGCGCACAGCCCGCGCGGCAGGCGCCGTAGCGCTGGCCCTAACGATCAGCTACTCAAGCGGTTTTCCGATTCCCTATTTAGCGCCTTTTCTAGCATTCAACCTCGCAGCATCCGGCGCGCCGCCACCGGGACTTAAAGCGCTTATCGCACTAACCATAGCAGCCGGCGCCACGCTTGGAATCGGCCTAGTCATGATTCCCATGTTGCTCAACTATCCCATTTCAGCTGTTTTAATCATTCTTGTAGGACTTTATCTCAGCAGCATCGTCAGCTTAAAAATCGGCCAAGAGCAGATTGGCCTGACTCTAGCCATCGGCTTTACCATGATCCCTGCTCAAGGCATGGTGAGCTACGATTTAGGCGTAATTGCAATTCAAGGGACGTTGCTGGCTTTGAGCGTCGCGGTCATTGCGCACTGGATTATTTACCCTTTGTTTCCAGAGGACCAAAACTCCACACAAGTCCAAGCCAACAAAGCACCAGCAGCTGACATGCACTGGATTGCAGTGCGTTCCAGCCTAATTGTCATTGTGCCCGTTATGTTTGCTTTCACCAATCCATCATTATTTTTTGCCACTATTTTGAAGAGCCTAATGCTCGCCCAACAAAGCAGCCAGTTAGACGCCCGCGCGGCGCGGCGAGAACTCCTGAGTTCTAACTTTGCAGCTGGCTGCTGCGCAATTGCGCTTTGGCTTCTACTACAGATCAGTCCCAACATTTGGTTTTTTGCACTTTGGATGCTGCTTTTCAGCGGCTATTGCGGCGCCAAGTTATTTGGCGCGCTCCCCAGCCTCTTCTCCGCGTCGTTCTGGCTAAACGTCGGCGTAACGGTGTTCCTGTTACTTGGACCCGCAGTACAAGACAGCGCAAATGGCAGCGACGTTTACAGTGCTTTTCTTTTGCGCTTTAGTTTGTTTGTCGGGGTCTGTCTTTATGCCCTGGTGGCCGTCGTCACACTTGAAAAATTACGCAGCTATCTTTCGGCCCGACGGGTACGTGCTACCCAAGGCCTGAACACCACCCGAGGCTTTTAACATGCTCGAGAACTTTCTGATTGGTTTTTCCGCCATGGCAGCATGTCTCATCTTGCAGGCTGCGTTGGTGACCACAGCACTGCGCTACTACATCGGTCACAGTCGCCGAACCGAAAGTGACCAAGCATGGCGAACGCTAATCGCGCTTGTAATCATTATGACATTGCTGGTGCTTGGCAACGTGGCCCAACTGTTCATTTGGGCGTTTGTATTTGTGTACCTGGGCGAGTTCGAAACACTCAAAACTGCGGTCTATCATTCAGCAGTGAATTTTGCCACCTTGGGGTACGGTGATTTTATTATGTCCGAACGCTATCGCCTGCTGGGGCCCCTGGAGGCAATCAACGGAGCATTAATGATCGGCGTATCCACGGCGGTGTTGATCGCCAGTCTTCAAGACGCCTTGCGCAAAGCGATTCGCGCAGAGCACCACTAAACCCGCCGCGGGCGAGCCTTAGAAGAAGCCGGGGCCACTTTTTTACATTGGCGCTTCAGGCACTCGCGCTCGCACCGACTCAATACCACGCATTCGTCCGCTGAAATCCCAGCTGGTAATCCAGGTAGGCTCAATCTCAACCAGCGCTTCGTCACTGGCGCGGTTGAGCAACATGTCGGCCAACGCGTTATCAGTATGGCCCACGTATCGTGTGATGAGCTTTTCAAGAACTCGGTTATCGTGCGCAACGGTACATGAGGCAATGCCCCGGCCTCGAATACCCGCGTAAGGCAAATCGTTGGTCGAGACATCGAAGCTCACTTCGGGATTCGCGCGCAGCGCATCCACCAGCAGCGAATTATCGGGGCTGCACAAATGCAGCCGATGACTGCTGTATTCAAACCATACGGGCACAATTAGCGGGCCATTTTTTGTCGTCAAACCCAAGCGCACGGGAATCAAAGTTTCGGCGAGAAAACCCATGATCTGTGCACCCGTCCACTGTCCGTAATGTTTATCTCGTTCAAGCTCCATTAGCCTGCCTTGCAATTTATTCGATCAAGCTTACTGCACAAATCAACCTCGTCCAAAGCGGCTTTTGTAAAAGTCTTCATGCCGCCCTCGATGAACCCATGCGCCCCTAAAAAGTATCACAGCCGCAACAATTGTTTACCAAAATTCTGGCCGCTAAACAGCCGAGACAGCGTGGCGGGGATATTTTCGAAGCCCTCCTGGACATCCTCTTTATGCACCACTTGTCCGGCCTGCATCCAGGTCATGATGCGCTCACGAGCTCGGGTGTAATCCTGCTCATACCCGGTCAACAAAAATCCCTGCATCACCGCCTGACGAAAGACAATATTAAAATAGTTAGCCGGACCCGCGGGCAACTGCGACTGTTCATATCGGGAAATACCCCCGCAAATGACCACACGCGCAAATGGCGCTATCCGCGCCAAAGCATCGTTTAATATGGGGCCGCCAACATTATCAAAAAAGACATTAATTCCATCCGGACAGAGCTGTTTAAGCTGAGACTTAACTTGACCCTCTTTGTAATCGATCGCCGCATCGTATCCAAGCTCATCTACAAGCCAAGCACATTTCTGCTCGCCGCCGGCGATGCCCACCGTGCGACACCCCATAATTTTAGCAATTTGCCCAACAATAGAGCCCACCGCACCCGCGGCTCCAGAGACAACTACCGTATCACCAGGCTCTGGAAGACCAACCCGCAGCAGACCAAAGTATGCCGTCAGGCCCGTGCCTCCTAATGGCCCCAAACGCGCAGATAGGAACGCATCATTCGGCACTATTTCCAGCGCTTTGCCGCGCATAACAACATACTCTTGCCAGCCTAAATTACCCAAGACTTTGCTACCCACTGGGCACTTTTCATCACGGCTTTCAATTATTTCGCCCACGCCTCGCGCCTTCATGACCATGCCGATATCATTACCGCTGGCGTAACCGGACACATTTTCCAACTGACCTTTTTGCGATGGGTCAAAGCCCAACGTCTCAACGCGCACGCGAACATCACCTGCCTCTAGAATCCCCGGTGCCGCTTCGTTGTATTTAAAATCAGTCGCCGCAAGCGCACGGCCGCGAGGATTGCCGTTGATCAACCATTGACGGTTATTCGGATAATTCATGTAAATACCACCTCTAACATCTTCTGAGTCCTGCTTTTGGGAACATACACAACAAACGCTCACCAAAGTGAGTTGTTCACCGCTGATTCTATTGTGCCACCGCCGCAGTCAGGGCTTGGTAAAGCCGAGCTAACCGTCCCCAACTCGATTCATCATCTGCATCAGGCCAAGCACTTAAAATAGCAATCACCACGTTTTCCTGAGGGTCAATGTAAATACCTTGGCCAAAAATACCGGACGCTTCATAGCTGCCCTGATCACCCAACCACCAAAAGTAGCCATAACCTGCAAAACCCTTCGAGGGTGCGAGCGACTGGGCCATCCAACCTTCGGGCAACACACGATCGCCATTGGCAAGCTGCCCATTATTGAGCGCAAACAATCCAAGGCGTCCATAATCGCGCAACGTCGCATTGATACAACACCCCCCAAACTCACCACCGCCAGCTTCGGTTAATTGCCAGTAAGCCGGCTGCTCCATACCAAAGGGTACCCAAATTTTTTCGCTTAAATACGTCGACAAATTATTACCAATCGCCGCGCGCAAGACTGTGCCCGCCAAGTTTGTTTCAGCGGTGTTGTAGTTGAATAACTCGCCTGCCGGCGCCACACGGGGTTTATTGCGTAAATATTCATACAATCCAAGCGTGTCATAACTGGCGCTGGCGACATCAGATTTAGGGTCCGCATAATCTTCATTCCACTGCACACCTGAGGACATCTGCAAAATATGACGCAGCGTGGCCTGGTCATAGGAGGATCCCTTAAGTCGCGGCAGATAATCAGTCACTTTTTCTTCTAGGCTCTTGATATAGCCATCCTTGATGGCCGCACCGAACAACATGGAGACCACCGATTTTGCTACCGAGAAAGAAACCCAAAGCGTATCCTGGTTGTTGCCTAAACCATAACGTTCATAGACCACCGCGCCATTTTTAATCACCAACAATCCAGCAACCTGATGCTGCGCTACATATTCGTTAACGGTCATTGCTGCATCGCCAGCGGAAAATTTGATCTCACCCAATTCACGCCGCGCATCGCCCAAAGGCAACATCTTGGCGCCGACATCAATGCGCCTAGACGGCACCAGTTTCACCATGTTGCGAAACGCCGCCACCTTCGACTCGCCGCGCAAAAACAATACAGAATTGACATCATCAATTTCTGCCAAACGCTGCTCATCTGCTGCCGGATTGAGCCGATCATTGCGCGGCAAGTCCGCTGCATGCACCGATGTGATCAGGCCTAAAATCACCCCAAAAATAATGCGCCTTGCTGAGGCCATCTAAATCTGACCCGACCGTTGGCCTGCATAATCCAAGTCTTGCTTGACCTGTTCGGGGGTTGGCTCAGGTGCAGAGAACACCAAAACGTCATCGTCAAACCCAAGGTCTGGTAAAATATCTTTTTCGACATAGTAGTCTTGAATATTAGTCCAAGGGCCACGATCGCTTTGCTTGGGCAGCCGGGAGACGCCACGCCGCATATAACCCGGGGAAAAATCATCCTCATCGATAAACCCCTTGCCGTTCATACCCGCGTCCTGAGCGCGAAGCGTCGGAGTACACTGGCGCACACCAGCATCTTCCATGTACCTCAGTAGTCGACAGACATAGTGTGCAATCATGTCAGACCGCATGGTCCAGGACGTACGGATATAGCCAAAACTCCAGGCCAGGTTGGGCAATTCGGAAATCATGACACCTTGGTAAGTCCAGGTCTGTGATAGGTCAATGTCACGGCCATCGACGACAAACTGCACTTTGCCCAGTGCGCAAAGTTCGATGCCTGTTGCCGCGACAACAATATCCGCCGCAAGCACCTCGCCTGACTTAAGAACAATTCCCTGCTCTACAAAGGTTTCTATTTCACCGGTGACAATTGCCGCCTTCCCACTACTGATGGCTGCGAACATATCTCCATCTGGCAGCAAACAAAGCCTCTCCTTCCAAGGGCTATAGCTCGGCGTAAGGTGAGTATCCACATCAAAATCCTCAGGCAGTGCAGCCCTGGCAGCTTCGATAAGTTCTTGCCTCAGCGCCTCGGGCTCCATTCGAGCGCGCTGGGTCGTCTCCAGACCAAATGCGAGCATTTTGCGCCGCTTGACGCCGTGGATCCATTCGTCAGGCACCTCAAGCGCACGCAGTTCTTCGATAAGACTGTCTTCGCTGCTGTTGTCCAGCGCAAAATAATAACTGGGTGATCGCTGCAATTGAGTCACTCGTTCAACCTCCGGCGCAACTGCTGGCAAAATGGTTGCAGCCGTCGCACCCGATCCAATGACCACCATCTGCTTGCCGCAATAGTCTAGGTCTTGCGGCCAATCTTGCGGATGGATAATTGGCCCTTGGAAAACCTCTTCTCCAGGGAAGCTCGGCCTATAGCCGCGCTCGTAATCATAATAGCCCTGACACATAAACAAAAAATTGGCTGTGAAAGATCGCTTTTCGCCCTGCGCAGTTGTTGCAGTGACCGTCCACAATGCTTCAGAACTGGACCACCGAGCACTGCCTACCCAATGGTCAAACCGCAGGTTTGGCGCCAGATGATTTTCGTCCACCACTTCCTGAAGATAGCTCAATATCTCCGGCGCTGTTGCGATTGGCTGGCCGTGCCACGGTTTAAAATCATATCCAAAGGTGTAGAGGTCACTGTCCGAACGAACACCCGGATAGCGAAACAGATCCCACGTGCCGCCAATGCCATCACGCCCCTCAAGAATTAAATAGCGTTTACCCGGACATTCGCGCTGCAAATGACAAGCTGCGCCAATACCCGATATGCCCGCCCCAATGATCAAGAGGTCACAATGCTCTTGCGTCGAATTTAACGGCATAACTTACCTCCTGCCCAAAACATCAGGTTACGGTCAATATCATACTCAGTCTACCCGCCTTTCGGCCACCGCTTGCAGACCACCGCTTGTATATCTGCAAGCCTCGTGGCTAGATTCGCCCGAGCAACTTTGTTTGGACAGACCTTGAAGAAAAAAATTGCCTTTGTCGCCAGCCAAGGCACAAACGCCAGCGCAGCTATTACTTCCTTGGTGAAGGTATACGGCACAGTAGAGCCCGCGGATGCAGATGTCATTGTTGCCTTGGGGGGTGACGGCTTTATGCTGGAAGCCATTCACCGCAATATGGCTCACGGCATTCCAATCTATGGGATGAATCTTGGCACCGTCGGCTTTCTGTTAAATGAATTCGAGGAAGACCATTTGCTCGAGCGCCTTGACCAGGCAGAGACCGAAACGCTGCGTCCACTGCATATGCTGGTAACCACGGACTCCGGCATGAAGCAAGATGCCTATGGTTTCAACGAAGTCTCCCTGCTGCGGCAGACCCGCCAAGCAGCCCATTTACAAGTCAGCATTGATGGCAAGGTGCGCATTGAACGTTTGATCTGCGACGGCTGCTTAGTGGCGACACCCGCCGGCAGCACCGCCTACAACCTATCAGCGCATGGCCCCATTTTACCCATCGGGTCTGGCGTTCTGGCGTTGACCCCTATCAGCGCTTTCCGACCGCGGCGCTGGCAGGGTGCCGTTTTGAAACAATCTGCGCACATTCATTTATCTGTTTTAGACCACTACAAGCGTCCCGTCAGCGCGGTGGCAGATGCCCATGAAATCCGCAATGTCACCGAAATTGACATTGTCGTTGATCCAGAAAAAGAAGTGACGCTACTGTTTGATCCGAATCACAATCTAGAGGAGCGCATACTCAACGAGCAGTTCATACCCTAACCCCTTGGCAGGAAGCCATGCTTGACCTGCAACCTCCGACTGAAGGCCTCATGACAACGATGCTCGGGGCTCCGGCTGCGCATTAGGTCGGCTAACTGCGCAGCTCGAACGCAAATTTTTCTTGCCTGGCGCCATTCACAACCATTTCAAAATAATGCGTGCCCGGATAAAGCGCTCTCGTGGTCATCGGTTTAAAACCCACGGGTTTGCTTAATCTCTTTCGCTCACCGGGCTCGACGGTCACGTCTTTTACCGCAAAAACTTTAACGGAATGACGCCCATTGGCCTTGCGAAAATACAGCCGCAACGTTATCCGCAATTTCTGACGGACATGCGAAAGAATCTCAGCCGACCAATTCAAGGATTCACCCAATCGCACCTCAGAGTCGACCTGAACATTGAAACAATCTAGCTCCGGGTGGGGCGCATAACCACATACGGCAAGCGCACGCGGATGATCAGCTTTGAGCAACGAACGCAACGCATGCCGAGCCATCCAATCGAACTCATCCGCACGCTGCTGACCGCGGGAGCCCCACATTTCAATAAGGTCCAGCGCCTGCTGTGCATCAATTTTACTGATATCGTTTAACGCATTAGCCACCGAACGCGTGACATAGCGGGTGTCATCGAAATATAGGTGCTCGAGGATGTCTGCAAGCGTAGACAGCGGCAGTACCACACGCTGCGCCCAGGGCAGAAAAGGGCGCGTGCCCTCACTGGCCAAACGCCTGACATGATAATTATCATCTAGCGCCCATTGCCGCACGTGGGCCAGAGTCTGCGCTGGGTAGTTTTGCAAAAAAGGCCTGAGTGCAAATTCAGAGGAAAAACGCTGCGTTGCCTCGCGCAAAAAAGCAAGCGCGACCTCTAAATGGGCTTCCCGACATCCATGCGCTGCAATATATTCTCCAGGCACCACCCAGATGAAATCGCCAAAGTCATTATCCGTCAATTTCGGATCTAATGGTGGCGGCAACGCCGCCCTCAGAATAGCAACGGCTTGATTGAAATCTGCCGGCAATTGTTGACCCAGGCAAAACACCAAATGATGAATCCGCGCTTTAAGCTCTAAGTCAGGAAACCGCAGCAGCGCCTGCGCGACAAAATTATCTTCGTTGAAATCAGCATGAGAAGCCTTCACCGCTCGCGCCAACCTCTGGACCGTTTGCGCGTTAAACAGTTGGTCTTTTAAGAAAAACTTCTTTTGCGCTTTGATGCTCATAGGTCACTGTTCTAGTATTAGCGGCCAAAGTTTAACAAAACAATTTTTATTCGGAGCACGCTGTGCCGCAATTCATTGACTTATCCGTAGACATCGATAACAACATCCACACCGATCATCCCGGCGGCAGCCCAAAAATTGACTATCTTAATCACCAGCAAACCGCAAATGGCTTGACGCATTTTTTCCCAGGACTCAAGCCACAAGATCTTCCTGACGGGGAAGGTTGGGCTGTAGAAACCATTACCCTTTCAACCCACAACGGCACCCACATGGACGCGCCGTGGCATTTCCATAGCACAACCAATAACGGCAGCGACCGGGCGCCAACCATAGACGAGACACCGCTGGAGTATTGCTTCAAACCCGGAGTCAAATTAGATTTCAGGCATTTTGACGATGGTTATCTGGTGACAGCGGCAGATATTGAAGCCGAGTTAGATCGTATTGAGCACGCCTTGCAACCACTTGATATTGTCTTGGTCAATACTCGAGCGGGAGACATTTTTGGCCAGCCAGGATACGTTGATGCAGGCTGCGGCATGGGCCGAGAAGCCACGCTTTACTTGACGGAAAGAGGCGTGCGGGTAGTCGGCACAGACGGTTGGTCTTGGGATGCACCATTTAATCATACCGCCAAGCGCTGGGCCGAGAACCCAGACCCCAGCATCATCTGGGAGGGACACAAAGCCGGCAGAGAGATCCCCTACTGGCAAATGGAAAAATTGAGCAATTTAGCCGCACTGCCCGCTAATAATTTTACTGTGGCTTGTTTCCCGGTCAAAATCAAAGGCGCCTCAGCGGGGTGGACAAGATGCGTTGCGATGATTGACTGATTCGCACCCCAAACTGTGCGCGCAGCCAGCCCCATGCGCTTAGCCGCAACGTCAGGTTAATCGCGACACAGCACAACCCCAAACTCAGTGAGGCAACACAACATTAAGTGGCAAGTTATTGGCAATCAAGTGCCCCCCGGCGGCAATGCCGTCACTCGGTGGCTGGGCAGAACGATCTTGCGCAGCCTGGGCTGGCGGATTCAAGGAACATTACCCAACGCACCTAAATTCATCATCGCGGTTGCGCCGCACAGTTCAAATTTTGACTTCATTCTTACCGTCTGCGTCATCATGAGCCTTGGCTTTAAATGTAATTATTTGGCCAAAGCCTCACTATTCAGGTTTCCCTTAGGGATAATCGTGCGGGCCTTCGGCGGCATTCCTGTGGATCGCAGCACACCTTCGGGATTGGTAGACCAGATGGCTGCCCTATTTGCCAGCGCCCCCAAAATGATTTTAGGCATTGCACCGGAAGGTACCCGAAAAAAAGTGCATACGTGGCGCAGTGGGTTTGCGTTAATCGCAAAAGCTGCTGATGTCCCTATACAACCCGCTGTGATCCACTACAGACAGAAGTTAATCACCTTCACAACCTTAATTACCGACACCCGCGACCCCACCCAAACACTTGAGCGCGTTCAGCAGGATGCGTCAACAGGCAGCATCAAAGGCGCTTGACGCAAACATGGCAAATCAACGTCACACGTTAACCTTTGTCACGATCACAGTATTCATCGACACCCTGGGATTTGGCGTCATTATGCCCGTTCTGCCAGAATTTCTGATGCATTTGACCGGTGATAGTCTATCTGCCACTTCTTCTATCGCCGGATATCTAATCGTCTGCTACGCGTCCCTACAGTTTCTCTTCGCACCCATTATTGGCAATCTAAGCGACCGCTATGGCCGCCGCAACGTGCTGTTGATTTCACTTTTTGCTTACAGCCTCAATTACTTGATTGCCGGCCTGGCGACAACACTTTGGGTACTGTTCATCGGCCGCATTCTTACAGGGATTACCAGTGCAACCTACGCAACGGCAAACGCCCTGATTGCCGACGTCAGCCCTCCCGAGCAACGGGCGCAAAATTTCGGTTTGCTGGGTATGGCATTTGGGCTTGGCTTCATTTTCGGACCAAGCATCGGCGGTTTGCTCGGAGAATGGGATATTCGTGCGCCATTTTTTGCCGCCGCAGCTTTGGCCGCCGCGAACACAGTTTATGGCTTCTTTGTGCTGCAAGAGACGCTTTCGATTGATCAACGGCGCCCGTTCAACTGGCGTCGTGCCAATCCAATCGGGATGCTGGCTCAACTGAAAAAATACCCCGTGCTTATTGGCCTGATCATCGTCATGTTTATCTATAACATCGGCCATCACGTTTATCCCTCGAACTGGAATTTTTATACCATCGAAAAGTTCAACTGGACGCCTTTTGATGTGGGTCTTTCTATGGGTTTAGTGGGTTTGATGATGGCATTTGTGCAAGGATATCTAATCCGTATCGTGATCCCCAAGTGGGGTTCAGCCAAGACCGCTGTTATCGGTATGACCGCGGCAGCCGCGGCGTTCATTGGCATTGCCTTTGCGTCCTCTACCCAGACCCTCTATTTGTGGTGCTTCGTCTCGGCTTTTGCCGGTTTTATCGGTCCTGCTGTGGCGGGTATTATGTCTAATCAGGTGCCTGTGAACGAACAGGGTGAACTGCAAGGTATCAATGCAAGCATCGGCAGCATCAGCGCGGTGATTGGTCCGCTTTTAATGACCCAAAGCTTTGCATTATTTACCGGCGACCAAACGCCAATCTACTTCCCAGGGGTCGCATTCCTTATCGCAGCTGGACTCACTCTTACGGCGCTGGTTTTATTTATTGCCAATCTGCGACAGCTACCGAAAAATCAGCAGTAATCCCATCGGTTCAAAGACAGGCCACCTTGCCCTAGCGGGCTCACGACTTGGGCGGCCAAAGCATCAACACCGGCGTATTTCTCTTGTAAGCCTGATAATCAGGATCATCACCCCAAGTTTTATTTGCCCGATTTTCGAGCATTCGCACGCCACTGATATAAGTCAGTAAGATGACCACAAACAGCGGCGAAATCAAGGTCAACAGCTGCCACCCTACGAGCGCCGGAAAGGCAATTATCGCAACACCTAACCACAATACTATTTCGCCAAAATAGTTTGGATGCCTCGACCACGCCCAAAGCCCCTCTGAAATAAACTGGTGCGCGTTATTGGGATTTTCCTTGAACGCCGATTTCTGTCGATCGGCGACGATTTCAATTGCAAAGCCAGCGATCCAAACCAGTAAACCCAGCCCAAAGAACACATCGATCGCAACATCCGATTGAGCGGTAATTGCAGCCAGTGCACAGCTTGCGGTGACCAAGACCCATGCAGCCTGCAAGGTCCAAGTCATGAGAAAAATTGGGAATGAATATTTCATGCTACGAAAGCGACGATCCTCTCCCGCTTGCTTAACCCGCTTGAACAAAAACGACCCCAAGCGGAGCGCCCAAACGACAACCAGTGCCACCAAAACCAAACTGCGCAAATCGTTCGCGCCGCTCAATAGGGCGCCGCTGACGACCATCACGATATAAGTAAGGCTACCCGTGAGGTCAAAATAAATTTCAGTATGTTGCCACCACGCGTGGACAAAAACACACCACTGCACTAAAAACGCAAAGATTCCGCACAACAGAAAAACCGGCCACCCTGCAATAACCGCACCTTCAAAACTTCCCCCCCATGTGATGCCGCTAGCCACGAGCAGCGCGCCCAAAATTCCTAAGGTGCCTACCATCCCATCGTTCATAATTACTTCGCCCGTTCGACTGTTCAAATCACTATACTCGATCACGAAATGCCCTGTTAGTGTTTGGTCAAATGCGACTCATATAACAATTGATCTACCGGCCTTCGAAATCGTCCGCTGCGTCGGCAAAAGATCAAGCGGCACTTTCATCTCGTTTCGATTCTCTCTAGAGTTAGCTTGTTTTTTGTTCTTTTTGGAGTACTGATGCCTAAGTTACTTTTTTCCCTGATCTTTTCCGCGCTCCTGATCACCGCGCCCCTGACTTTTGCCGCCAGCGATGATGAGCGTGCTCAAGCAGCCGCTGAAACCCGCCAAGGCTTGCTAAAAGTTGTGGTCAGCTACTTTGGTCCTATCTTGGGTATGGTTCGGCAACAGTTGCCCTACGATGGCGACGTTGTCAAAAACAATGCGGAACAAATCGCAACCTTGCTACCCATGATCCCCCACGTATTCCAGCGCGACACCTCGGCTTTTGACCTTGACACCGAGGCACTCGACTCCATCTGGGAAGATTATGAAGACTTTTCCGAGAAGGCCGCGGCTTCTGCCCAGGCGGCGAGCAACCTGGCCGCTGCAACTGCGGACGGTCAGGGTGCTGTTATGAAAGCTTTCGGCGCACTCGGCGGCTCGTGCAAAGCCTGCCACGATAACTACAGAGAACAAAATTAACCCCAGTGATGATGGTTTAACGCGCGTATGGGATTTCCCCGTACGCGCCTTTCACTGGTTATTGACTCTTTCTATCACCGGATCATGGATCACCGCAGAAGCCGGCTTTGAGTGGACCGAACTGCATATTTTGCTCGGCTACTTCACCCTAAGCTTGATACTGTTCCGCATCATCTGGGGGTTTTTGGGAACGCGCCACGCCCGCTTCAGCCAATTTATTCAGCCTCCCACCGCCTTCGCAAAAAGTCTGCGTCACCTATTCAGTAGAGCGCCCTCAAAAGAGGCTGGCCATACTGCGGCCGGAGGCTGGTCGATTCTGATTATGCTGGCCCTGGTCACCATACAAGCCGGAAGCGGCTTGTTCGTTAGCGATGATATTTTTTGGATGGGGCCTTACAACAGCACTGTGAGCGCTGAAATCGCAGGCAAACTGGCCTATGTCCACCATACCAATTTTATATTACTGCAGATAATTATCGCATTACATATTTGCGCAATCGCTTGGTACAAATGGGGCAAAAAAACGGATTTGGTCCGTCCCATGTTTACAGGTAACAAGCTCATTGCCAACCGCCAGGCAGGCATCAAAGACTCGAGAATTCGGGTCGCGTTGTGGGTCATGCTCGCGGCTGTGACCACAATATTTTTACTGGTCAACCTAGCACCCCCACCGCCACTGGATGATTATATTTTCTAAGTCGAAATGACCGGTGGCGCAGCCGTCAGCCGGTAGCGATCAATCTGCACATCTTCAACCCCATAGTCGGCAAAATTATCCGTAACTCGACCGCGAATATAATCCCGCCATGAAAACGGTTGATAATGTGCCGGTTGATCTGATTCAACCCAAGGCTCAATCAGCGCGTCATAACGCGGCTGGAAAAAGAATGGCGTACTGTATCGCCCGTGCTGCGAATTCACCGGTAATACCCGATGCACACCCGCTGTACATTGATCGTTTGACCACACCTGCAAAACATCACCAATATTCACCACAATAGTGCCTGGCTCAGGCGGAACATCGAGCCAGCCGTGCAGTCGCGAGCGCGCCTGCAAGCCGCCATGGTCATCCTGAATCAACAGCGTAAGCGCTCCTGGATCGGTATGATGGTGCAAAGCCATATTACCCAGTGCGCTGACGCCACTACGTTGCGCCACAGGCACCGGGTCCTGGCTGGGATAATAATTCAAGCGTGCAGCACTGGTGTGGCGCTCGCCAAACGCCTCAGCAACGTGCTGGTCTACCTGAATTTCAGGCAATCCTAGCGCAGTCAAGATCAGTGTAATTGTCTCTTGAGCAAGCATCGTGAACTGACCAAAAAAGCGACTTAGAACAGTTTGAAACTCGGGCTTAGCAGATGGCCAACACATTTGACGATCCGGATGGCTCGAAAGATGCCCGCCTGCTTTAAAATCAAAAACTTCTTTTAAATCCCTGCGCTGCTTTGTCAACTCCCGGTCAAAATACCCCATCGGGTTTTTTTCATCACGATAAAGCGCCATTTTTGCTGACTTGGGTTGATCAAAAAACCACTTCGACTGAGCAAACATGGCATCAATTAGCGCATCTTGCCCATGCCCACTGAGCAAGAAAAAACCATGGTCTTTGCACCCATAGGCCAGTTCTGCCAACGTCGCCGAACGCTGCTCACTTTGCTCAGGTAAGCATCGATAGGCCGCAAGATCAACATTTGGAATGGAGTGCATAGACCTTCTGCCTGCGCCGAAAAATTTCAGTATACGGTAAAGACTCCCGACCTGCTCAAGGTTGAAAAACAAACATCAGCGGCCTTTATTCTGGATTGCGAACTATCACTTGAGAAAGCCAGGCAGAGCGATCATCCGCCTCCTTCACCTCACCTTCATAAAAAAAGAGCAGATCTAATTCATTCAAATCTTGTTGCAATTCTCCAGGGCCAACTCTGTATTGCGGATTATGTGGGCCAGTGACTGCGCCGCCTCCTCTACCTTCAGGGGGCTGCAAGTGCTCTTCAACCATCAGCAAGCCGCCAGGAGATAAATGACCTGTTAAGCGAGCAAGCAATGTCGGCGCCACAAAATGAAACATAATAATCAGATCGTAGCCAAACTGGGGAATTTCAGGCGATGCCAAAAGGTCTTGGCATAACCACCGCACGGGCAGACCCTCCGCTTGAGCGCTAGCATGACTTAAAGCGACCTCGGAAATATCTATGGCATCCACAGTAAAACCCCGATGCGCCAAAAAAAGCGCATTGCGTCCAGTGCCGCACGCAACGTCCAGCGCGCGCCCGGGACGAGCTAAAGCCAAATGCGCCTGCAATAGCTCGCTGGCGGGCCTCACGGCCTGCCGATCCGCCTTGGCATACCGTGAATTCCACTTTTCCTTGTCATAATTGCTCATATTCAGCCAACTTTTATTTTATAAACACGTGTTTTCGTCTGTTGCATCAAACGAGATAGCGCGCTAGCTTATGCGCCCTTTCGCGAAACGCAACGCCATGACCTCGTCAAAATCGAACTCATCTGTTGGCCTAGACCGCTTCGCGGTATTCCTGTCAGGGTTGTGCTTAATCCACTGCTTGGCGGTTCCCTTTGCGCTCGTCTTGGGGCCATTGGCTGGCGATTGGCTCATCGAGAGTGAAACTCAAGTTCACTGGATCCTGCTAGCACTCGCCTCGCCCATCAGCGCACTGGCTTTGTGGCGCGGATACCGCAATCATCACGACCGTACAACGCTGTCGCTGGGATGCATCGGTTTGGTCCTTATGTTTTTTGGCGTCAGCCATTTCATCGGTGAAGACTGGGAGGTCCTGCTCACTGCAACAGGGGTATCTGCGCTGATGATTGCACATATCCGCAATATCTTAGGCAATCATGCCCCCCATTAAAGCCGCGCTCACGTGGATCGCGTTATCTTTTGCGCTCTTCAGCGGTTCAACCTCAGTGCAGGCCGCGCAACAAAACGCGCCAGGCACCGTCCCAGACTTACTGGATAACATTGTCCAAACCATCAGTGCACAAGGCGACAGAGTACTCGACAGCGCGAGCACCGACCGCTACGCACTCATTTACATGACCACGGCAGAAGGTGAATTTATCACCATCACTCTGCGCGCTTTACCAACAACTGACGCGGTAACAGAAATTGTCACGATTGCGGATAAGCCTTCGAATTACGCTTCAGAGACCGCTGTGTTACGGCGCATCGTCGCGTCCCTCGCCAAAAAAGCCAGCTGAGCAACGAACACCCAACCATAATTGCCGAACCATCCGCAGAGCGATTTTTTCTCAACCCTTGTGTCTACGAATATTTTCCTCAAATTCTGCTGCTGTGATCAAACCGGGCCCTTGCCCTGCACGCACCAAACTGCGGGCCAAGTGGACACACGCATCGTTGGCAGGCGTTGCCACACCGTGACAACGCCCTAAGCGGCTAATTTCACCGTTAAGATATTCAGTTTCTATATCACCGGTACCTCGGAACAAACTCTGCCATGAGGAGCCGGGCATGCGCTCGTAGCCTGGAATGTCCTCGAGCGTGAATAATCCTTGGTTGCGTAACTCCGTTTCAGCCTTGTTCGCGCAATCGATGCCCGCTGCCTGATAACAGGCTAAAGCCTCTGTCCGAATCAATCGTCTGATCGAAGACGATGCAGCAAAATCTGATAACCCAGCTTGCAGGACGTTATATAAGTTTAACAACAGCTTCGCATATTTTTGGCGCATGACATCACCAGCCGCGAAAGCACTAAAACCTGCGGTAGAAAAATCGTCCGCTATTGCTGACGCCATTGCGTCTACGCCCAGCGGATAACAACCCGTATCTAGCACCCCACCGCGACCCGCAGCCTGCGTCGCAACTTCACCAGGATGGATAAAAAAAGCGGGCAAATTCACAACCGTCGCATACACCCGAGGAAAGAACCGCAATGCCAAAGCCTCATTGGCGACGCCATTTTGGACACAGACAATGGGAATGTCGCGAGCGCCCATCGCCACCAGATCTTCCAAAGCCTGCAACGTATGCTGGGATTTCATACACAACAAAACCACGTCGTCTGCATTAAACGCGAGCTCCCGAGGGTGACTGACCACACGCACAGGCAGGGTAACGTCCTCTCCTGGCGCAAGAAAATGCAGGCCCTGACGGCGCATGTGGTCCGCATGCTCACCGCGGGCAATCAGCGTGACCGGATATCCCGCTTGCAACAAACGTGCGCCTATCACACCCCCAACGCCACCCGCGCCATAAATAATGTAATGCAGAGTCTGCTTTTGTTTCGTCATGTGAAGCTTCGATCACCTTCTTTTGCGGCCTGCACATTAGGCTCGCGGCCGGTTATTTCGCATTCAACCCTCAGCGCGAGTGTCGCTGATCGATGCCCCTAAAGGCAAATTTGGCAACTAAAGATCGCCGCGAACCCCGCCACAAAGTGAAGATATTATGGATTGCATTCAGCGACACAACGCTAACATATTGAACTCAATGAAGTTTTCAAAACCTGCTCTGTTTGATCAAAAAAACAGCCTTTTTTTTCTTCTCTTTTTCTGTATCCTTCATGGTCTCAGTAGCCGGAGCTGTATGCACATACAGTGTCGTTTCCTCGGCAGGGCAATTACACCCGCGCAGCCCGGCTAACTGAGGCCAAAATTTCAGGCATCCTACCTCACCATCCATCTTTGATAGAGCTCATGCGGTGCCAAAGTCACCTTGTGCGGGTCGCGCGTTTATCCTTGCGGCGGCTGCGGTGGCAACACATCCCACCAGTCATAATCAGCATCCGCAACAGCAATAAATTCAGGGTTGAGCAATGACGCTTTACTGTTGTAGTTCAACGTTTTACGGTCGAACGTATACACTTCGCCACCGGCAGCCTTGAGCACCGCGTGTGCTGCAGCAATGTCCCACTCACTGGTCGGTCCAAGACGGGGGTAACAATCGGCTTCACCACTGGCCAGCGTGCACAATTTCAAAGAACTGCCCACCGGCTGTCGCGTTAGACCTGCAAAACGTTCTGCCAACTGATCTAAATACTGCTCTAACCGCTGCCCCCCATGACTACGACTGGCTACAACCACTAGGTTTTGCTCGTCCGAAGTCATTTGCCGCGCTTTGATCGGTTGCAGATTACCCCGCGCATATCGCCAAGCCCGTTGCTCCTGCACGTTGCCCAGGTATATACAATCCTGCACGGGCACACCAACAATACCGTAGACGGGTTGCCCCCCTTTAATTAGAGCGATATTGACCGTAAATTCGCCATTGCGATTGACAAACTCTTTGGTGCCATCGAGCGGGTCCACCAGCCAATATACATCCCACTGACTGCGCACGCTGAAGTCCGGTGCAACAGATTCTTCTGAGATTACAGGCACATTGGGCGTCACCGCGGCAAGCCCCTGGACGATAATTTCATGCGCTGCCAAGTCGGCCTGAGTTAAAGGTGACTGATCCGCCTTGTCCAAGACCTCGAAATCACCGCTATATATTTCAAGAATCGCATCACCAGCGCGACTCACAATCTCGATCAGCGCATCCTGCGGGATATCCTGCATCGGGTTTCCAAAAGCATTTAATGAACTTAACAGTGTATCATTCTGAGCGTACAAGGCCTCATCAACGCTCGGCAAAGTGCCGCGCAAGCCAATTGTTCTTCAATACGAGCTCAAAATGCCAAACTGCGAATGGAAAAACATAGAGTGTGTGTTTCTAGACATGGACGGCACCCTACTTGATCTAAATTATGACAACTTTATCTGGGGGACCCTGTTTCCTGAACGTTACGGGGAAATCAAGGGCATCAGTCTAGCCCAAGCAAATGATTTCCTGGGCGAACACATGCGGAAAGTTCGCGGCACCCTGCAATTTTATGATCTGGACCATTGGCAGCAACTCACCGGGGTGAACATGCATAACATGCACCTAGAGGCACTCTCGTTATTGCGCTACCGACCAGGCGCTCTTGCATTTCTCGCATGGCTCGCAGATGCCGGCATCAAAGCCGTAATGGCAACCAATGCACACCACACCTCAATTCGCGTAAAAGACCAAAAAACTCATATCTGCGATGCTTTTGACGCGATCGTCTCCAGTCACGACTTTGGCTACGCAAAAGAAACCGACGCTTTTTGGCATTCACTTATGGCTGCTCACCCACATGATCCCAACCGATGTGTCTTTATCGATGACAACAAATTTGTTCTGGACGCGGCAAAACGCAACAACATTGGCAACCTTTTTATCGTTGACACGCCTGATTCTGAACGCCCGCCACGTGGCAACCTGTCTTACCCAAAATTTGACCGTTTTGATGAAATCTACCCAATGGAAACAACCCGTCGTGACTGAAGCGCCAAATCGCATCCGCATCGATCGTTGGCTGTGGGCCGCTCGATTTTTTAAAACACGCTCGCTGGCCAAAACCGCGATTGAAGGCGGCAAGGTTCAGGTAGACGGACAACGAACAAAGCCCGCCAAAGAAATCAATATTGGGCAACGTGTGGTCGTACGCAAAGGTGAACAATCAATCACCGTTATTGTTAGAACTCTTTCGGCACAACGCGGATCGGCAACCATTGCTCAAACACTGTATGAAGAAACCAAAGAGAGTGTCGAGGAACGCGAATCGTTGAGCGCGCGCCGTCGGATGGAACGCGCGGGGCTAATGGTGCCGTCCCTGCGACCCTCAAAACGAGAGCGCCGCGATCTGCGCAAACTGAAAGATTTAAACGAGCACTGGCAAGGACCGTAAAAGTAGAACTGCATATGAAAATCACCACCAAGGAACCAAACACCGATCGATTACACCGGTTCACCTTCGAAAACCTACCCATTCGAGGGCAATGGGTACGCCTGACACAAACTGTAGCCGCCGCCAATGCGGTGCGCAGCTATCCAACAGAAATTAATCATTTGCTGAGCCAGATGTTTGCCGCAGCTGCCCTGTTTGCAGACAATTTAAAATTCGAAGGAGCCGTCGCACTCCAATCTCGCGGCCAAGGCAAGCTTATTCGCACCCTAGCCGAATGCCGAGAGCAAAAATTCCTGCGGGGCATTGCCCACCTCAGTGAAGACAAACCCGCACCCAAGCAAGCGGATAACCTTTGCGCTTGGTTCGAAAACGGACAGCTCGCCCTGTCACTGGTGCCACCGGAAGGATCACAGCAAGCGCCTTATCAGGGCTTTGTCCCGCTAGAACAGCCCACTTTGGCGCTGAACTTAGAAACCTATCTTAAAAACTCGGAGCAGATCAGCTCCCGCCTATTTTTGGCCAACACCGACGAGAGCGTCACAGGTTTGATTATTCAGCGGCTGCCCAGCAAAGACGGTGCCACTGAAATAAACGCTGCCGCTGATGAAGAAGCTTGGCACACAATAGTCACGCTGGCAGAGACCATCAGCGACACCGAACTTGTGACGTTGGAGCCAAGCGAGCTCCTGATCCGACTGTTTGCCGAATTTCCTTGCCGCATCCATCCACCCAGAGAGCTGGGTTATAAGTGCACGTGCTCCCGAGACAAAAGCGACCGTACGCTGAGGATGCTGGCACCAGCAGAAATCAAATCGTTGCTTGACGAACTAGGCAGCATTGACGTTGATTGTGAATTCTGCGGCACGCGGTACAGTTACGATGCGGTCGACGTCGATCAACTGCACAGAACGCACGCCAACGCGCCAGACAACGGCCCGGTGCAATAACCTGACCGCGTTTGGCACACCCACACCGGTGCGAAAAACATACATCGATCGTGTTAGGTCTGGCATAATCCTCGCCTGCTTTAGCTAGACGAAGTGCAAGACATATGACCGCCGAAATCGAAACAGCCCATAAACACCAGCGCCACAACAATCTGACTTCGGCCATCTTGGCTGAAAAAGCCGTTCAACTGGGTGAAGGTCGCTTGGCCAGCAATGGTGCAATTGTCGTCGAAACCGGCCAACGCACGGGACGGTCGCCGAAAGACCGATTTATTGTAGACGAGCCGTCCAGCTCTGCATCGATCCACTGGGGCGCGATCAACCAGCCCATTAACCCTGAGGTATTCGACAATTTGTGGGATCGAGTTCAGATTCACCTGCAGCAACGTGAAACCTATACGTCTAATCTCCACGTTGGCGCAGATCCGGAGCACTACCTCCCCATCGAAGTGACCACTGAATATGCTTGGCACGCCCTGTTCGGCCGGGCCCTGTTTATTATTCCCGAATATTATAATCCCCATAACAAAGAACTCTGGCAGGTTGTCAACGCACCCAACTTTTGCTGCGAACCCGAACGCGATGGCACTAACAGCGATGGCACCGTCATGGTCAACTTTGCCCAACGCAAAGTCTTAATCGCAGGCATGCGATACGCCGGGGAAATGAAAAAGTCGATGTTTTCAGTCCTGAACTTCCTGCTGCCGGAAAAAGATGTCCTGCCCATGCACTGCTCAGCAAATATGGGCAGCAATGAGGATGTTACGCTGTTCTTTGGTCTGTCTGGAACCGGCAAAACGACGTTATCTGCAGACCCGGATCGACTGTTAATTGGTGACGACGAGCACGGCTGGGGCCGAGATACTGTTTTTAATTTTGAAGGCGGTTGTTACGCAAAATGTATCGATCTTAGCCGTGAAAACGAGCCTGTTATCTTTGACGCAATCCGCTTTGGCGCTATCGTCGAAAACGTCGTCATCGACGAACAAACACGCGATCCGGATTATACCGATGCCACGCTTACGGAAAACACCCGCGCCTGCTATCCACGCTCCAACATCGCAGAGAGCGTCCCGGAAAACCGCGCCGGCGAGCCCAATAATATTATTTTTCTGACCTGCGACGTGAGCGGCGTTTTGCCACCCGTATCACTGCTTTCCTCCGAAGCCGCTGCCTATCATTTTTTATCCGGATATACCGCGCAGGTGGGTTCAACCGAAATAGGGTCAACAGAAGCCTATTCCGCCACATTTTCGACGTGCTTTGGCGCACCTTTCTTTCCGCGCCCAGCCGGGGTATACGCTGACCTGCTGATCAAACGCATCGAGGAATTTGGCTCAAAAGTCTACCTGGTCAACACCGGCTGGACAGGCGGCGGATATGGTGTAGGCTCGCGATTCAAGATTCCCGTCACCCGAGCGATTATCAGAGCCATACAGAGTGGCAGCTTAGAAAACGCGGTCACTACTCGGCTAGAAGGTTTCAACTTGGACATACCCCAAGCCGTTGAGGGGGTTGACCCCAGCCTGCTCAACCCGCGGCAGGCGTGGACCGATCAGGCGGCATACGACATCGCCGCAAAAAATCTGATCAGTAAATTTGTTGAAAACTTCACCAAATTCGAAGTCTCCGACGACATCATAACTGCCGGCCCACAGATCTAGGCCTCTGCCAGAATCAAAGCAACTTCAATGGATCACCGTCACTTGTAAAAAGTGGCTTTAAACATTGAAGTTAGTTGACTTGGCCGCCTCAAAACTCCAAATTTATCCGCCCAAGTCTACTTAAGCCGCAAAAAAGATGTCTAGCGCTCAAGAGCAAATCACCCGCAAGTCAATTGAAATTACGCCCGCACGACTGCGCGCCTTACGAGCCAACCCAATGTGCCTCAAAGGACTACTGCGCGGCATTGAGAAAGAAAGCCTGCGCGTCACAGCTGATGGAGATCTATCAAAAAAAGGCCATCCAAACGCCCTTGGCTCACCGCTCACACATCCCGCGATCACTACCGATTTCTCGGAAAGCCAATTAGAGCTCATTACCGGAGTCAACAGCAGCGCAACTGCCTGCCTGAACGAACTCGAAGACGTACACCGCTTTGTGCACGCCCAGCTTAAAGACGAACTACTGTGGCCCAGCAGTATGCCCTGTATTGTCGGCAGCAGCGCAGACATCCCCATTGGGCAATACGGAACATCCAACATCGGCAAGACTAAAAATATTTACCGGCGAGGTTTGGGTTTACGCTATGGACGACTGATGCAAACCATCTCGGGCATACACTATAACTTTTCAATACCGGAGCATTTATGGCAGGCGTTGAATATTGCAGACCAATCGCTACGCACCCGGGCTTACTTTGATCTGATCCGAAACTTTCGACGCTGGTCGTGGCTTCTAATCTATTTATTTGGCGCATCACCGGCAGTCTGTCGGTCCTTCACAAGAGATCTGTCTCACAATCTGGAGGATCTTGACCAAGGATCACAATATTTACCATACGCCACCAGCCTCAGAATGGGGCCCTTGGGTTATCAGAGCAACGCACAAAACAATCTGCACATTTCTTACAACTCGTTGAGTGAATACACCTCGTCCATGCTCAATGCGCTGACTCAGAACCACCCCGCTTACGAGCAGGCTGGGACAATAAAAAATGGTGAGTATCAGCAGCTCAACACCAGTGTTCTGCAGATCGAGAATGAATTTTACGGCACAATTCGGCCCAAAAGAACGACTCGCAGCGGCGAGCGCCCGGTCAATGCGCTACTGGAACGCGGAGTAGAGTATGTCGAAGTACGCTGTTTGGACCTGAACCCATTTTTACCTTTGGGGTTAGATGAAACCCAGATCAATTTTATAGATACCTTTTTGCTGCTATGTCTGCTCACAACCAGCACACCAGACAGCGTCGACGAAGTCGAACGGATCACTAAAAATCAAGCAGCGACCGTGGCGCGAGGGCGAGACACGACAACTACCCTTATCGACGACGGCGGCCAGCGGCGTTCCCTGCAGGCCTGGGGTTCAGAAATTCTTGAAGCATGCACAACGATCACCGAATTGCTCGACCAAACCATACCCGATCAGCGTTACACCCAAAGCTTAAAAATTGCCCAAAGTAGGCTGCTAAACCCCGAGCTCACACCATCAGCACAGGTTTTAGCCGCCATGCGCAGCGAACAAATACCATTTTTTCGATTCTCAATGAGCCAGGCCATCAAACATAAGTCAGATTTTGCGAGACAACCACTTACGCCCCCGCAATCGGTACGCTTCGACAAAACCGTTGAGGACTCTTGGGCAGCACAAAAAGCCATAGAAAGCGCAGATAACGTCGATCTAGACACGTTTTTATCGGCTTACCTTGCCTTACCAGAGCCGCCCGCCGCGCCTGAACACCCAAGCTAACTCGTCATGAACTTTTTAGCCCACTGCAGCTTGGCCCACGACGCGGCATCCCTGTGGGGGGTCAATCCAGCCGAGCGTCAAGGTTTATTGGCAGGCGCTGTCGTTGGAGACTTTATTAAAGGACAGATCCCTCAAACATGGCCTGACGCACTCAGAGCCGGCACGGCATTGCATCGAAAAATAGATGCGCTGTCTAACGTGAGCCCCGGCATACGGGAAACCTGCAACCGCTTTCCCAAACATCTGCGCCGCTTTGCACCTATCTTTGTTGATATTTTAGCTGACCATACCCTTGCGCTGACTTGGGCGGATTATTATCACATGCCGCGCAACCACTTTAGCCGCGAATGCTATTTTGCCATCGGCCATTTTCAGTCCTATCTTGATCCCGATGCCAAGCGCTTCTTCGAATATATGTCTGAGGTCGATTTATTAGCCAACTACGATCAGTGGCAGCACGTAAATCAGGGACTCAAATCTGTATTGCGTCGATTGAATAAAAGCCAGTGGCACGCGGAGGTGGAAGACATCTGCCGTGAAATACTCACCGAAAGTCATGGCGATTTCAGCCGCTACTATCCTCATCTAAGGAAGAATTGGCGACACTGGAATGCCTTTAACACAATTTAGGAACACTTAACGGCAAACTCACGCACATAAATGCACCGTTTAGTTGACCTGCGGTGAGGCACCGGTAACCTATGCCACCTGTCAACGATCCAACATCAGATTAATATCGAGCAGCACCATTGAAAGCAGTTTTATGTAAAGCCCACGGACCCGCAGAGCATCTTGTTGTGGAGGAGATCCCTTCACCGCAACTTCAGCCCGGTGGCGTCATTGTGGATATCAAATCCAGTGCCCTGAATTTCCCCGACGTATTAATGATTCAGGGCAAATATCAGTCACAGCCACCGCACCCGTTTTCGCCAGGCGGCGAGTTTGCAGGGACCATCTCGGCTATCGCGCCAGAGGTCACACAATGGCAAATAGGCGACGAAGTTTTCGGTGGTTCCGGTTATGGCGGCTTCGCCGAACAAATCGCAGTACCTGCAAAAACACTCAGAGCAAAACCTGCGGCCATGTCTTTTGCGCAGGCATCTGGCATCAGCACAACTTACGGCACATCCTATTATGCTCTGAAACAACGCGGCGACCTCAAACCCGGCGAAACGCTTTTAGTCTTGGGGGCTGCTGGAGGCGTCGGGTTAGCCGCCGTAGAGCTCGGAAAAGCCATGGGCGCTAGAGTCATCGCAGCTGCTAGCTCAAAGGAAAAGCTTAGCGTTGCAAAAGCCGCTGGAGCAGATGATGTCATCGATTACTCTGACGGCGAATTGAAAGACAAAGTTAAAGCACTCACGGCTGGGAAAGGCGCTGACGTCATCTACGACCCTGTTGGGGGGCCCCTTTTCGACCAATGTATGCGCTGTATCAACTGGTACGGTCGGCTCTTGGTTGTGGGCTTTGTGGGGGGGGATATTCCAAAAGTGCCCACCAATCTCGTGCTACTGAAAAGCTGTCAGGTGGTTGGCGTCTTTTATGGCGCATTTTCAGGACGTTTCCCTGAACAAAGCCGCGACAATTTTCAGGAAATTATGACTATGTTTGATGAGGGCAAGATCAATCCTCTCGTCGGCAAAGAATTTGCGTTCGAACACTATGCGGATGCTTTAAACTGTCTTGAACAACGCCAAGCGATTGGCAAAGTGGTGCTGAATATCTCATGAACTTAGGATTTACCAAAGGTTTGCCCCAACAATGGGCCATCTTCACCTGTCTGATTGGCGGCACTTTGTTATGTATCGCGTTTTTTATGGAGCATGTTATGGGCCTCGCGCCCTGCCCACTGTGCATGATGCAACGGCTTTGGATTGCGCTGGTTGCAGTAATCGCCTACGCCAGCCTGCTGCATAATCCACGCTGGGGCATCTATCCGCTGTTTGGGTGCATCGCTTGTATCATTGGCGGCGGCTTTTCGATCCGCCAATTATGGCTACAAAGCCTACCCGCAGACCAAGTCCCTGCATGCGGGCCAGGACTTGAGTATATGATCGAGGTATTCCCTTTGTCAGATCTTCTTGTCGCCATGACTTCTGGCACAGGCGACTGTGCACAGGTCAGCTGGTCGCTCGCGGGTCTCTCCATTCCTGCTTGGGTACTTCTGGGCTTCATCACGTTATTTGCTACTAACCTATTACAATTACGCTCAGGCAGTCGGTAAATCATTCATTTAGCCTACTATTTACCCACTACTTCGCGAAATGCCACCCAAGTCACTGTACTTGATGGCTTTTTAGTTGATATTATCGGGCGATACGTATAGGGATTAACGAACTGCGCCCAAAGAGTCAAAGGGACGCATGGACAATAAAACGCCGCGGAGGAGCGGTGCTTACATGCAATCATCTCGACGCCAAATTTTAGTAATCAACGGTAAAGGCGGTTGTGGCAAAACAACCATCGCAACCAATCTCGCCGTCACCTATGCCTGCAAACGCAAAAACGTTATCTTAATTGACAATGATCCACAGGCAAGCAGCACTGCTTGGGCAAATATTCGCAGCACTAAAATGCCCCCTGTGACGACCACACCGCGATATGAAAGACTGAGTATGTATCAAACTCAGTCATTCCAGAATCGTCTACCCAACGAAACGGACATTGTCATCGTCGATGGAAACAGTAACGCACGGGGGCGAGATTTAGACGATATTTTAAAAGACACCGACATCATCCTGATTCCCATGCTGCCTTCAGCTATCGACATCAGAGCCAGCGGCCGCTTTATCGCAGATCTTTTGACGCATCGCCTTTACCGGGCCGCGCCACGACCTGTCGGTGTCATTGCCAATCGCGTCAACACCATGAACAAAACATACAACAAACTCATGCAATTTCTAAGTTGCCTGGACGTTCCCGTTGTCGCGCAATTTAACGATTCTACGCTTTACACAGACGCTGCAGAGCAGGGGCTTGGGGTGATTGAAATGGCCGATGACAGCGCCGCGCCCGAGGAAGCCGCACAGTGGCGCCAACTCATGCACTGGATCGACCAGCAGGCCACCTCTCAACCCAGCACAGCGGCCAACTTACGCTTGAAGATGCGACCGCGCGCTGCGACCCGAAAAAAACAATCAAATCTCGCCGATCAGGCGTAAACTCAACCCCTCACCGGTTGACCCTCAATACCACTGATTGAGGACATCCATCCTCTTCACCCGCATGTAGTGAAACCATGTTACGCGCAGAAAATCTTGAATTTCGACGTGGCGCCGAGCTCTTATTCCAAGATCTGAATTTTGTCATCCATCCCGGCCAACGGGTCGCGATAGCGGGGCGCAACGGCGTCGGTAAAACCACCTTGTTTCAGATGATCAGAGGACACGCACAGCCGGAATCCGGAGACCTTATCCGCCCTGAGGGATGGCATGTAGGTTACATGGAACAAGAATCAGCCGTTACCCAAAGACCTGCCCTTGAATATGTTGTGGATGGTCATAAAACTCTCCGGGCGATAGAGGAGCAATTAACCACCTGCACAGATCCCTCACGTGAGGCACAACTACATGCCAACTTTCAAGACTTGGGCGGATATGAGGCGCATGCTCGCGCCGGCGAAATTTTACATGGGCTTGGATTTAGCCAAACCGATTTCGACAAGAGCTATGCCGCCTTTTCCGGCGGGTGGCGGATTCGCCTAAATTTGGCTCAGGCATTAATGACACCCTGCGACCTATTATTACTCGACGAACCCACAAACCATCTCGATCTCGAGGCCATCATGTGGCTGGAGGGCTGGCTAGCTAGATTTGAAGGCACTGCGCTGGTGATTGCCCACGACCGCGCGTTTTTGGATGCCAGCACCGACCACACGTTGTATCTATCTAATCAATCAGGACGGCTTTACAGTGGCAATTACTCCGCATGCGAGAGGCAACGCGCTGAATATCTGCAGCAGCAAATGGCGCTCACCGCTAAACAGGCCGCTCAAAAAGCCCATATTCAGAAATTTGTCGACCGGTTTCGCGCCAAAGCAAGCAAAGCCAAGCAGGTGCAGAGCCGCGTCAAAGCGTTAGAACGACTGGCAGACAGCGCGGTTATTCAGCTGGATTCCCCCTACACGGCAACCTTCCAAAATCCGCAAAAAGTTTCAAACCCGCTGTTTTCTTTGCGCAACGTTGACTTGGGTTACACCGATAAAACCATCCTGAGCAACGTGAATTTGTCGATTTTGCCTGGAGCGCGTATCGGCGTGCTCGGCGCCAACGGAGCCGGCAAAAGTACGCTCCTCAAAGCTCTAGTGGGCGCTGTAGAACCACAACAAGGTGAATTAATCCGCGGCAATCACTGCGAAGTTGGTTATTTTGCCCAGCACCAGCTGGAAACGCTGGATCCAAGTCTGCGCGCCCTGCCTATGTTGACCGACACAAAGCCAAGCTGGCGGGAACAACAATGCCGGGACTACCTCGGCCGCTGGGGTTTCAACGCAGGCATGATTGAAAGGCCGATAGCAACACTTTCTGGGGGTGAAAAGGCACGTTTGGTGCTGGCCATTATCGCACTTAAAACTCCCGCCATACTGATTCTCGATGAGCCAACAAACCATCTAGATCTGGACATGCGCGATGCACTCGCGTTCGCCCTACAGGATTTTGCCGGCGCCGTTGTGATTGTCTCCCACGACCGTATCTTATTGGATAAAACGGTGGACGACTTTTGGGTTGTCGACAATGGCGCGCTGCAGGTCTTTCGGGGCGACCTGCACGAATACACAACCGCCCGATCCGCCTCATTTGCCCGCACTTCCCAGGGTAACGCTCATCATTCACGCAAGTCTGCACGCCAGGACCGCGCCAATCATCGAGCCTCACTCAAGCATCTGCGTGATGCCGTCAAAAAAATAGAACGCGAAATGGATCAACAAAGCCAACAATTACAGGTAATTGAACAACAGTTAGCAGACACTGAAACCTACGCCAAGTTATCTAAACCAGAACTCGAGAGCTTATTGGCTCAAGCAGGTAAGCTGCGCAGGCTACTCAATCAAAGTGAAGAAGCTTGGCTTACGATAAACTCAGAAATAGAAACGATTTCAGATTAAACCAAACGCAGCCGCGCGCAGCATCAAACTGAACACTTGATCACAATACGGGCATTACATAATGTAAGGCTTTCACTGTTATCGCAAACTGGAACATCAGCCATGCAAGCCATTACCGAAAATACATCCGAATTGTGGATCGCAAAACATCAAATTTGCGATCTGCAGAAACGTTATGCCATCGCAACGGATTTGTTAACCACCAACACAGCCGAAAATATCACAGCGGCAACCGCTACTTATCAGCAAATTTTTACCCCAAACGCAGAAATTCATGCCGCAGGTGTAGATACACAAATTGGCCCAGAAGCTTGGGTAGCACTGGTGCTCAGCGCGCTGGACTCATTTACCGTTACACAGCATTTTATCGGCACACAATTGGCAAACGTCTATGAACTGCCTACACAATCCAGCACGCGAGGCGCGGGTCAACTCACCAGTCATCTACAGGCCTGGCATGCCAAAGCAAACGGAGATATGTGGCACTTTATCGGTACCTATGAGGCTAGCGTGGTGCACTCTCGTGACGCGGGATGGCAAATCGACACCATGCATTTGATCAAGACATCAGAGGATTATCGCCAAATTCTGCCGAGACCTGAGGGTACTTAGTGCGCCATTACTCGACTAAACAACGGCCATTGATCACCGTGTGACACAGTGCCGTTCTAAGCCGTGCGATTTCTCCTAAAAAAAGGCAATATCAGAGCTTAATAGGTGGGTTTGTTCCCGAAACCTTATTGCTTAACGTCATCTGTCCAACAATAAAAGAGAGTCCAAATGAGACGATTCCCGCATACTCGTCTGCGAAGAAACCGAACAGATCACTTCATTCGCCAACTCGTACGTGAAAATGAATTGACCTGTAACGATTTGATTTATCCCATGTTTGTCATCGAGGGCCAAAACGTCACCACTGAAGTGGCGTCCATGCCCGGAGTCACACGCTACAGCGTAGATCGACTCGCCGCTGAGGCCGAACAAATCGCACGTTTGGGAATTCCTGCCATCGCACTTTTCCCAAACGTTAGCGCCACAAAGCGAACCCTTGATGGTGCCGAAGCCTACAACCCAGAGGGCCTAGTGCCTCAGGCCGTTCGCGCCATTAAGTCTGCGGTGCCAGAATTGGGCATCATCACCGACGCCGCATTAGATCCTTATACCAGTCACGGGCAGGATGGTATTGTCGACGAGCATAACTATGTCGCCAACGACATCACCGTTGCAGCCCTTTGCAAACAGGCAATCATCTGCAGCGAGGCAGGCGCCGATGTCATTGCCCCGTCAGATATGATGGATGGACGCATCAAAAGTATCAGAGAAGCTCTGGATCAAAGTGGCCAAATCAACACTAAAATCATGGCTTACTCTGCCAAGTACGCCTCCGCTTACTATGGGCCCTTTCGCGATGCCGTTGGCTCGAGTAACAATTTGGGTGCTGGCGACAAAAAGACCTATCAAATGGACCCAGCCAACGGCAACGAAGCCCTGCACGAGGTGCGTTTGGACATCGACGAGGGTGCCGATATGGTTATGGTCAAACCGGGCATGCCTTATCTGGACGTGGTGAGTGCGGTAAAAACCGAATTTGGTGTGCCCACTTTCGCCTATCAGGTCAGCGGAGAATACGCCATGCATATGGCGGCGATTGAAAACGGCTGGCTAAAAGATGACGTCATCGCAGAATCTCTGCTGTGTTTCAAAAGAGCCGGTGCCGACGGTGTGCTGACTTACTTTGCCAAAAAAGTTGCGGAGTCGCTGCGCGAATAAGCAAACAAACACAAAATTACGCATCCGCACGTGCGCCCCCCTCGGGCGCATCCTCTAAATGAAGCTGCAAACCCGCTAATCTTTGCTGATCTTGTTCAACTTCTAACTCACGCCAAGACAGCGGATGGCGCTCCAACCAATGCTCACCACAACGCAAAAATAGGTCGTCACCCTTGAGTCTGAGCGACACCGGCGGAGAGTCTGCGTCATTGTGACTGCGTTCGAGAATAACCGCTAAGCGCAACAACGCAACCAAGCGCAGCAATTGCTGGGTTGCAGCTGGATCATACGCACGAAAAGCTAACGTCGGCATACTGCGCCGATGGCCACGAATAAGCAGTGCTAGGACGCCCTGATGAGCAGCACTAAATCCAGCCAACTGAGCATGCTTGACCACATAAGCACCATGACGGTGATAATGTTTAGGACTGATGTACATCCCCAATTCATGCAGCATCGCTGCCCAACGCAGCAAATCCTCTGAGCGCATGGATCCCTGCCACCAATCACTGGTTTGGGCAAACAAAGTCAGCGCACACCGCACAACGCGCTCTGATTGAGCCCGGTCTACAGCATATCGCGTCATCAGATCTTCAATACCCGCTTCGCGCATGTCCGCACGACCATCGCCAACAAATTGCTCGTAAATGACACCCTGCATAAGAGATACATCAACAAACTGACAACGCTTGAGTCGAAACGTTTCAACACATGCACTGAGGATTGCGACACCTGCGGGGAAAATATCAACTCGATCGGGCGCCAGCCCGGGCAGGCCGGACTCAACCACCCAGCGATCTTTAACAATTGCCGACTCCAAGCGCCTCAAGCCTTCAGGGGTTACGCCGGACCTCGACCAGCCGTTAACGCGCAAAACCGAATCAATAGACTCCAGCGTACCGCTGGTGCCAAAAACCTGTAAATCAGCAGACAGCAACTCGTCACCGACAAAGTCTTGGATGCTCAATTTCTGCTTAAGCGTCGCCAATGCTTCGTTTTTTGCTGCAACATAACCTTCCGCTTGCGGCACACCTGGCGCAAAAAAACGGTCTCGGTAGGCAACACAACCCATAACCACCGATAGTGTGGCCCTTGGTGTGGCACCATTGCCGAATCCAAACTCCGTGCTGCCACCACCGATATCAATAACCAAACGCTCTACCGGATCCACACCCAAATGATGGGCTACCCCACGATATACCAGCTCCGCCTCATAATCGCCGGTGATCACCTCCACCGGCACCCGCAGAATTTCCTGAGCCGCCTCGACAAATACCGATGCGTTGTCAGCCAGCCGAAGTGCACAGGTGCACAAAACGCGCGTATGAGCGGAGCTCACGGGTTTTAGGCGCTGGGCAAACCGGCGCAAACAAGCCAATCCGCGCTCTTGCGCAGACTCAGAGATTTTTTGCTCCTCGAATCCTGCCAACAGCTGCACCTTTTCTTTTAGACGCTCCTGCAGCACAAATCCATCTCGGGTGAGCTTAACCAACAATAAATGAAAGCTGTTGGATCCCAAGTCAAGCACGGCCCACAAGTGGCCGATATCAGACGGGTCCCCAGAAGCGCGAATAAGACTGGACAATGGTTACCTCAAAGTTGGCTGCACGGAAGGACCGCTTGATGCTAAACTATCATGCAATTAAATAAATTTGTGGAGATCATTGCATGAGCAGCATAGTTCACACGACAGATGGCGGCTTCGACCAAGACGTTATCCAAGCTGACAAACCTGTATTGGTTGACTATTGGGCAGAGTGGTGCGGACCGTGCAAGATGATTGCGCCAATTCTCGATGAAATCGCCTCTGAATACGCGGATCGGATCAAGGTTTGTAAGGTCGACATCGACGCCAACCAAGACACCCCCCGTAAATACGGCATTCGCGGAATTCCTACACTGATGCTATTCAAAAACGGAGAAATCGGCGCTACAAAAGTTGGGGCTCTGTCTAAGTCACAGCTTCAAGCATTTTTGGACAGCAATATCTAAGCAACCGACATAAGTTATCGGTCATCGTGCGGGGCTGCAAAATGAAGCGGACCCCGCCTTGAAACCAACCTCAAATCGATTATTTGAGCACGGAATCAACTTTAATGCACAGGCGAATGCCTTAAAGCCTTGACCCACGGCGTTAATTAACTACACTTACGCCAAGCATTTTCTCCCATGACTGGTGAGTCCAACGCTGCTTACGGTCGATCGCCTTCTCCGGACACACTTCCTAATAGACGCGACCTAACCCAACCCCCTCTTACACGTCCGTAACCAGACCCATAATGTTCTCTACGCGGTAAGAAACCTTAACAAGCTCAAAGAATGAGTTGAGTAATACATATGGCAATGAATCTCTCTGACCTGAAAAGTAAACCTGTTAGCGAACTGGTGGAAATGGCACGCGAAATGGGCCTCGACAACGTCGGCCGTTCGCGCAAGCAGGAGGTCATTGCGGCCATCGTGCGAAAACAATCCAAAAACGGTGAAGACATCTATGGCGCAGGCACTCTAGAAATTCTCCAAGACGGATTCGGCTTTTTAAGATCGCCCGAAGGCTCTTATTTGGCAGGGCCCGACGACATTTATGTTTCGCCAAGTCAAGTCAGACGTTTCAACTTACGCACAGGCGACAGCATTGCGGGCAAAATTCGCCCTCCGAAAGATGGCGAACGTTATTTTGCCCTGCTGAAAGTAGATGAAATTAATTTTAGCGAGCCCAACAGTAAAAAACACAAAATCCTGTTCGAAAATCTGACCCCCTTATTTCCCGACGATCGCTTAAAATTAGAACGGGGCAATGGCAGCACGGAAGACTTAACCGCTCGAATCATTGACCTTGTCGCTCCAATCGGCAAAGGCCAGCGAGCGCTGATCGTTTCACCCCCGAAGGCGGGTAAGACATTGGTTTTACAGAATATTGCTCAATCTATCACTGCCAACAATCCTGAAACGGTGCTGATTGTACTGCTCATTGACGAACGCCCCGAGGAAGTTACGGAGATGCAGCGTTCGGTCAGAGGCGAAGTGGTCGCATCTACCTTTGATGAGCCCCCTTCACGACACGTGCAGGTGGCAGAAATGGTCATCGAGAAAGCCAAACGACTGGTAGAGCACCAGAAAGACGTTGTCATTCTATTAGACTCGATTACGCGCCTGGCAAGAGCCTACAACACCATCGTGCCCTCCTCAGGCAAAGTGCTCACCGGTGGCGTTGACGCACATGCGCTAGAACGCCCCAAGCGTTTCTTTGGTGCGGCTAGAAACATCGAAGAGGGCGGCAGCTTGACCATCGTGGCTACGGCATTGGTCGAAACCGGGTCGAAAATGGATGAGGTCATTTACGAAGAATTCAAAGGCACCGGTAATCAAGAGTTACATCTGGAGCGTAAAATTGCAGAAAAACGCGTCTATCCTGCGATCAACATTCGGCGCTCCGCAACCCGGCGCGAAGAGTTGCTAATGGGCGAAGACGAACTCAAACGTGTCTGGATTCTACGCAAGTTGCTACACGACATGGACGATATTGCCGCCATCGAATTCCTTATGGACAAACTCAAAGAAACAAAAACTAACGCAGACTTCTTCAGTTCAATGCGCCGCTGATACCCTAACCATCACTAATCACCACACTGCACAGATCCGCCAAGTGAGCGGATCCCCGGTTCAGCACGTGAAACTCCGCGTGACTGACAACTATAATTTTACAGCCGGTCAATATTTGTCCATTGAGGCACCGAGAAACATGGTGATTCCCATGTCAATTGCCTCAGCTCCCGCACGGTTACCTGAAATTGAACTACATTATCGTGCAACACCCGGCATGGCTGAATCTATGGCGATGGATAACCTGCTAACGCAAACCCATCTGATCGTTAGTGAAGCCTCTGGATCCGTTGTTTTAGACACACCTGACCGGGCTGTTCTGATCATCATCGGCGGCAGTGCCGCAGCCCAAGCATTTAGCGTTTGCGAAGATCGTGCATCACGAAACGTTGACCAACCGACCCAAATATTTTGGGCAGCAGATACTCAAGACGATATCTACGGCGCTGAAACGCTCAGCCAATATCAACATGTGGCCGTCGAGCTTTGTATTGATTCACGCCGGAACAAAGACAATAAGGCGCTCAATTGGCTGCGCATGAACGCCAAAAATTATATGCACTGGCAAGTTATGCTCGCCGGCAGTCCGGGGTTCGTGTACGCCGCGTCCGATATTTTAATTGAGAATGGCTTACTGCAGGCGAATCTTCACTCTGACATATTCGCTTACGCGCCACGAGCTTAATCCGCCGTTACGGTTTAACAAGCCTGCGTCCAGCTGAAGCATCTGGGAGCGGCAAATCTTGTAGATCAGTCAGCGAGCGCAACAAATATTCAGAACCTCGCTGCACCTCACCCATTGAAATACACAATCGGCCCAATTCCGCATAAATAGCACGCCCTTGTCGAAGACGCAGGCTAAGTTCAAAATACTCCCGTGCCTGGTCAAACTGTCTATTTTTCAGAGACAGTCGGCCCACGGTAAGCGCAACTTGTGCGTCTGCAGGGTGAGCTTTAAGCCACTCTTTTGCAGTCGTGAGTTGTCGAGCCGCATCGCTGGTCGATAACACCCCATATTTCTCTGCGAGATCACTGTCCCATTGCTGCGCCAACACCAAAGGGATTGCCTGCTGCGCCGCATCTTCGCGCTCAGTGGCGAGCAAATGATCGATCCAAGCTCGTGCAACACTAGATTCCGCACGTAACCGTTTCGGTAATTTTTTCCAAATATCTGCAATGTCCTGCGCTTCGATCAGCAATGCAGTCCACACTTTGTGGCGTAAATCCTCCAGCGCCGTTTCTGATAACGCTTTTGCTTTGGCCAGTTCATCCAATAACGCGCTCAACGCCTGCCAGTTACCCAAAGCCTCGTAGCAATGAGCTATTTTAAGCAAGACATCCACATGCTTTGGCGCAAGTTTACGAAGGGCCAGCAGCTCGACTAACGCCTGCTCAAACGATGCGTCCTGAATTAAGAACTCCGTGCGGAGCAAATTGATAGCAAAGCTCGCCTTTGGCCAAGCTACCAGCGCCTGCTGTAAATCATCATCTCGCGCCTGTATTTCTCCCAGCGCATGCGCTGCGCGTGCAGCATTGAGGTGATTAATCTGTGGCATAGCCGATTTTTCAGCACCGCCGCGCAACGCGCGCTGGGCTTCAAGCCAACGCGCTTCGATCATCAAGGATAACCCTCGCAGGGTTTGATCGCGCGCCTGCTCTGCTTGGCGCCCCGAGCGCCAATCAGACAAACGGCTCTGACCCCTGAGAATTTTGATCCCCAGCACCAATGCGGCGCTCATCAATCCGTAAATGAGCAGTAACAACACCACACCGACCCAGAAACTGGTCTCAAATACCGTATCGCCATAGACAACCATTATATAACCGGGGTCCCGCACCAATAAGGTCCCTACCACACCTCCGAGTATGGCGGCACTGATCAGCGCTAGCGTGAGCAGCTTCACTGGCTTACCCCTGAAAGACTTAATAGTCGATTCAACGATCCTGAAATCACTGGCAACGGCCGTTCCAGTTCTAGGAGCAAAAGCTCATCCAGTTCAGTCAGCAACAACCTGATTTGAGCATTTTCTGAATCTGCATGCGCAACCACCCAGCGTCTAACATTGAGCAAGCTGTGTTCAAAGACGCTTTGCTGCCGCTTGAGCGCGGCAAGCTGTGCCTGCTCTAGAGCTAGATAAAGATTCAACTGCAAATAAACGCCCTCTTGCGGCGCCAGAAAAGGCTGCAGAGCCTCTTGGGATTGAACAGATCGCACCCGCACAAAGCCTTGGAGCGCTTCGATCAATTGAGTCCAAACTGACTCCGTTACTCCATCGCTCTGTTGAACTTGTATATATTTCGGTTGCGGCAGCGGCAGCGTATCAACTTGCGCTTTGAGTGATTCAAGCCGCAAATACAGCCCTTGCAAGTCGTTTCGGCGGACTTGGCGCAAGGCGACTATTTCGTCACTCAAGCTGGCACGAACTTCAAATAAGGCAAAATCATCTAGTTCCGCAAAAATCTGATCCGCAGCCTCCAACAGCATCAATGCACCCGCTGAATCTTGCTCCATTAACACTCGATGGTTTGCAATCCGCAGCAAATACTCTGCTTCCGCCAGCTTCCATACCCGCTGCGATGGCGGCGCTCCATTGAGCGCGGCATTGAGTGATTTGATCACAGCCGCTTCATTAGCGGCCAATTGTTGGGTTTGCTCAACCGTGCTCGCAGCAATTACCGAGCGGGTATGTTCTGCTGATTCATTCAGTTGGTCCTGCACCTGCACCCTAAACTCTCGAAGATCCGCCGCCAACTCAACACTTTGACGCTCCATCGCCACAATCGGCTGCAGATACACCAACGCATAGAAAAGATAACCCACACCCGCAAGGGCTGTTAACGCAAATATAAACGTCAGGACAAGTAAACCTCGTCCGCTTGCCTTTGCCTGCCGCGACGATTGGGGCGGCTCTCCAGGCTCCGCAGTTTCATCCGCAGCACCACTAGGGGCGTTCTTCGCCTCTTGAACTGAACCGGACAGTAACTTTTGTTGTACCAAACGCGATCCAGGCGTGGCGTCACCATCTTTGTGATCTGTCATCGTTCATCCCGTGGGTCAGAAGGTAGGGTCATCGGTTTACGCCAGTTTAAGCCGGTTGTTGTAAAGCGGCCAATACCGCATCGGCCGATGCGCCCTGCGCAATGATTATCCGTGTGAACCCCAAAGCCTTCGCTCCCTGTGCTATCCGCGCGGAGGGGACAACCAGATATATCGACAGATGATCGTGTCGCGCGCGCCAATAAGCTGCAAATGTTTGTAATCCCTGCATTGAAGAAATCTCGACAATATCAATATCGGCTGCAACATCGAAGGATGCAAGGGTTGCTGCCTCTTGGCGTTCATAAAGTGCTAATTTGACCACCCTGCAGTGACGCTCAGCATACAGCGCTTGCATCAGCGTCTCTCGGCCGCCGACGCCTGCCACTATCCAAACGTTATCGCCAGCGGCCAAGCGCTTGATTTGCGGCATGGCCAACACACCCTCACTGGTCGGGATCGAAGGAACCGCCACCTGCAAACCTTGCGCAGCTCTTAACACCGCTGCGGTTTGTTCGCCAACAGCGACATAAAGTAGGTCAGACGGCGTATTGAACCTTGCGTGTTCTAAATAAGCGCGTGCCGCGTGAGCGGACAGCACAATAACAATATCAGGCAGCACCGCCAAAGCACGAGTGAGATTTTCCTCATGCTGGTGATTTACCAGAACGCTTGGCACAACCAGGGTTCTCACCTCAATCAAGGGCGCAACAACACAGTCGAACCCGTTTGCCGACAAGCGCTGTCCGAGCATGCCAGCTCCGGGCTGACTACGGGTAATCCAAATGGTCCTCATACCACCCTGCCGCTTTGATCATCCTTAATTGTGTAGCTTACCCGCACAAACACTGCCCGGTCTGCAGGCAAAGCAATCCATCGCTCGAGTTAAGCCCGCAGCGCGGCAAGCAAAGCGTCAGCGCCTTGATCGTATAACTGAGCTACTGCATCAGCGGCAACATTTTTAGGATCTGCACCGCGCGCACTTGCTCGCAAAATCTGGCCACCATCAGCAGAAGCAACCAACGCACGTAAGAGAATATCCCCACTACCATCGAGGGTTGCATGCGCGGCGACCGGCAATGAACAATCTGCCCCCAGACCAGCACTGATTCCACGCTCCGCTTCAACACATTGTGCAACATTATGATCTTTCAATGGTGCCAACCAATTCAGTAGCTCGGCATCAGCACGACACTCAATACCCAAGGCACCCTGACCCGGAGCGGGCAAACAAGTTTCAATATCTAGCGTGTACAGATCTCTACGTTCAATTCCTAGCCGTTTGAGACCAGCGGCGGCCAAAACAATGGCATCAAATTCACCGCTGTCCAACTTAGCCAACCGTGTCCCTACATTACCGCGCACAGGCTGTATATCCAGATCGGGGCGAATGGCAAGCAACTGCGACTTGCGCCGCAGACTTGATGAACCCACGCGCGCACCCTGCGGCAAACGCGCCAAATCACCTTTGGGGCTGACCAGCACATCTTCTACATCAGCTCGAAAAGCAATAATCGGCAACACAAACCCCGAGGGCATTTGCGCGGGCAGGTCTTTCACCGAATGCACTGCAATATCCGCACGACCCTCAAGCATCGCCACTTCAAGCTCTTTCACAAACAGCCCCTTGCCCCCCACTTCACTTAACGAGGCAGACAACCATTGATCACCTTTAGTTGTCATGCCCAACAATTCTACGTTAAGTTCGGGATGTGCTTGCATCAACTGATCTCGCACAAAATAGGCCTGCCAAAGGGCTAGCTTGCTTTCTCGAGTCGCGATTGTCAGAGTTTTTGTCATTACAGCCTTTTAATTGTTTTACGCACGCCGGGAAGATGTCTGCGGCTAATGCTAATAATATCGTTTAAACCTTGCATCCGAACCCCTATTTGACCGTCAGGCTCCTTAGTCAGGGCTTGGATATGATGTTTAGACACCAAAGTGCTTCGGTGGACCCGAACAAATCTTTCGGCAAATTCTTCCTCGAGCTCCCGCAGCGTGTCATCGATGATCACCTCGCCGGAGACATGACCCACTGTGACATATTTGCGATCCGCTTGAAAATAACGCACCTCGTTTAGCGGAACTAATTCAATCCCTCGGTGCGTTCGCGCCGAAATATGAGATCTCTGCACAGCACCTACCGTACTTATTGCCGCCAATTGGGCACGATTGAGTTTATTCAACTTATCCAGCGCGGCAATCAGCTTGTCTTTACGAATGGGTTTCAACAAGTATCCGACTGCCTGCAAATCAAACGCTTGAATCGCATGTTCTTCAAACGCTGTACAAAAAATCACCGCGGGCGGATCATTGAGCGTCAGAAAGTGCCGGGCGGTTTCCAATCCGTCCATACCAGGCATGCGGATATCTAACAAAACAACGTCTGGCTGTAATTCTTCGCACATAGTAATCGCCTGAAAACCATTGCCAGCTTCACCTACAACCTCATGAGTACCGTCTGCGTCAAGCATCCGCGACATGCGGTCCCTTGAAAATGTTTCGTCGTCAACCACTAATATTTTCATATCTGGGTATCCTAAACACCATGGTGAGTTTTAGGGAGTTTCAATTCTGTCACAAATACTTCCGGTCCCGCACTCGTCTCTAAACGTGCTGCATCACCGTAAATCGCCTTGAGGCGATTACTGATATTCTGTATTGCCATCTGATTACCCTGCGAAGTCTGCTTATACCCCTGAGGTGGCACCGGGTTAACAATTTTCAAAACCACCGAATCACCCACGTACCGCAACTCAACTGCCACCGTGCCGCCTTCAGCCAACGGCTGCACCCCATGGTATATCGCGTTTTCTAACAGTGGCTGTAACGTTAAAAGGGGCACTTGAGTTCCCGGTAGCAGCGCCGTCATATCCCACTGCAGCTGCAGACGATCTCCAAGACGCAAAGCTTCAATACGAAGATATCGCCTGCACAACTCTAATTCATCTTCAAGGGGCACCTGATTATGGGCTTCTTTGAGGCTGGCGCGAAACAACTCAGACAAATCCTCCACCACCTCCTCTGCAGTCTCCGGCGCGGTGGGAATCAGACTGGCGATAATATTCATGCTGTTGAACAAAAAATGCGGCCTGATACGCGACTGCAGCGCCTGTATCCTGGCCTGTAATTCCGCATTCTCCTGAAGACGCAACTGCTGCTGAACATAATAATAGCGAAGCGCAAACACACTGATAATACCTGAGATAATCAACTGTCCAGCGATACGCATTAGCGCGCCGCTGCCTCGTTCAAGCAGCACCTCGGCAACCGCGCTCACCACCAGTGTTACCGCCAAAACAACCGCGATGGCCAACGTAGACCCCACCCAAAACGCGAGTCGGGCAATCAGATTACGCAAAAAACATAAGATGGCCGCACTGCTGAGCGCCACGGATTGGACGTAAAGCGTCATCAGACTAAATACAGGCCAGCTTAAATCGCCACCGGCAACCACTAAAGTCACCACAAAAAGCTGGCTATACAGAGCTAACACCGCGAGCGCCCGAATCTGACACAATTCTGGGATAATGAAGTGCTGCATAGGTGCGCTCATGTGACCAACAATCCGTTATAATCTGACACTACTTTACGATCTGTACAAATATCATGAGCGCCAATAATACACCGAAGCTTGGAACAGGGGGGTTGTTACGTGGCCGTTTCAGCGAAGCCACCGATGAATTTGTTGAAGCTTTTACCGCTTCCGTCACGTTTGATCGCCGCCTCTACCGGCAAGACATCGCGGGATCTGTGGCCCATGCACAAATGCTGGCAAAAATTGGCGTAATTACCGCAGTCGAAGCAGACCAGATCATCCAAGGCCTTAACACCATCGAAAGCGAGATTGAGAGCGGTAATTTCAATTGGCAAATTGCACTGGAAGATGTGCACATGAACATCGAAAGTCGCCTGATCGAGTTAATTGGCAATACGGGCAAAAAATTACACACGGGGCGCTCACGCAACGACCAAGTGGCTACGGATATCCGCCTTTATCTGCGTGATGCCATAGATCAACTGGACCAGCTGGAGACTGAACTGCTAAAGGCTATTGCTGGCGTCGCCTATCAACATACCGATACCATTATGCCGGGTTTCACTCACCTGCAGGCGGCTCAACCCATCACATTTGGCCACCATCTAATGGCTTGGTTCGAAATGCTTATGCGGGATCGAACACGTCTTCGCGACTGCCGCAAAAGGGTCAACCAACTGCCACTTGGCGCAGCAGCGCTTGCCGGCACACCGTTCTGTCCAGATAGGGCGTTTGTTGCACAAATGCTCGGCTTCGACAGTGTCTGCGAAAATTCCCTTGATGCAGTCAGTGACCGAGATTTTGCCATCGAATTCTGCGCATGTGCGGCGCTGACGCTCATGCATATGTCCCGATGGTGTGAAGAGCTTGTTCTATGGTCGTCCCAACAATTCGATTTCGTTGAGTTACCCGACCGCTTTTGCACTGGCTCCAGCATTATGCCGCAAAAGAAAAATCCAGACGTACCTGAACTTATCCGTGGCAAAACCGGCAGGGTCAACGGACATTTGATGGCACTACTTACGCTTATGAAAAGCCAACCATTGGCCTACAACAAGGACAACCAGGAAGACAAAGAACCCCTGTTTGACAGCATTGATACTCTGCATGGGTGTTTAACCGCGCTAATCGGCTTAGTGCCGAATATAAACCCTAATAAATCCGCGATGTTAGACGCCACACTTAAAGGGTTTACCACCGCCACCGATCTTGCGGACTACCTAGTACGCAAACAAGTCCCCTTCAGAGACGCTCATGAAATGGTCGGGCAAGCCGTTCAGGTTGCAGTCGCAAAAGGAAAACCTCTGGACGAGCTTACCCTCGCCGAACTCAATGGCCAGGAAAACGGCATCATCACCGAGGACGTTTATGAGGTATTGAGTCTTCAAGGTTCGGTTGCGGCGCGCAATCATTTCGGGGGAACCGCCCCTGAACAAGTCCGCGAGGCAATCGCACGCGCCATGAAACGCCTTGAAAGTTAAGGTTTTTGCGCCCCTTCGCATGGAAAAAGCTATACTGCGGTGCGTGTTACCTCGGTAAAAAAATATGGCGTTACGTTGGATATTAATCACGGGCATCGTGATGTGGACCGCAACCTGCGGGCAAAAAGGCCCTCTGGAGATACCCAAGTCTATGGCAGCCAATACCACTGAACCCCCTCTTGCAAGGACCCCAGGCAACTGATGTCGACTGATGCACCAACCCATCTTCTAACTAAGCGCGACGGTGGTGTGTGGGTGGAAGATGTCAATCTGAACGCACTGGCCACTGCAGTGGGCACTCCAACTTATGTTTATTCCAAGGCCTACATCACCGCGGCGGTTGCTCATCTGAACAACGCTTTTGCGAGTGTGCCAACAAATATTCACTACGCAGTCAAAGCGAACTCGAACTTGAGTATATTGCAGTTATTCGCCGAACTTGGATGTGGCTTTGACATCGTGTCCAGCGGCGAACTGAGCCGTGTCTTGGCAGCCGGAGGAGACCCCGCCAAGGTACTTTTTTCAGGCGTCGGTAAAACCACCGAGGAAATTGACCACGCCATTAAGGTGGGTATCGAGTGTTTCAATGTTGAAAGCGCCGCCGAGCTCGAACGCATCAGTTCCCGTGCTGAGCTATTGGGTCGGGTTGCACCAATCTCAATTCGCGTGAATCCCAACGTCGACGCACAAACACACCCTTATATTTCTACAGGCCTGAAACAAAACAAATTTGGCGTACTGCCCCAGCAAGCGCTTGCGCTGTACCTACAGGCTGCAAAGAACCAACACCTCGAGATAAAAGGTATCGATTGCCACATCGGATCCCAGATCAACCAAATCGAGCCTCTTCTGGAAGCACTGACGCATTTACTCGTGCTGGTCGATGATCTCGAAAACAACAACATAACCATCGAGCACATCGATCTTGGCGGCGGTATGGGGATCAGTTACCAAAATGAGATTCCGCTGGATGTGTCCGAATATGGTCAGGCCGTTGCCCAAATTATGGGCAATAGGCAACAAACGCTTAAATTAGAGCCCGGCCGCTCTTTGGTCGCCAACGCGGGTATTTTGTTGAGCAGAGTTGAGTACCTCAAGACATCTGAAGAAGGAAGCAGCGAAGACGCACCGAATTTTGCCATCGTCGACGCCGCTATGAATGATTTGATTCGACCTGCCCTATACAACGCATGGCATGACATTTTACCTGTGGACACGACCGAACCCGGGACGCCTGGGATTTGGGACATCGTCGGGCCAATTTGTGAATCTGGTGACTTCATTGCCAAAGGCCGGCAGTTAACGTTAGCCCCCGGTCAGTTGATTGCGATCGCTTCAGCCGGTGCCTACGGCATGGTGCTGGCTTCGAACTATAATTCTAGAGATCGAGCGTGCGAAATACTTGTCGATCAGGATAGTTTTTCAATCATTCGACGTCGTGAAACCATCACGGACCAGCTGCGACTAGAGCAAGTGAGCGCGTCATGAAGCAGCCGGCGAGCAAAAAAAGGCAGCGCCTTAGATTTCACAAAATGCATAGCTTGGGCAATGACTTCGTGGTGGTTGATGGCATCACACAATCATTAAATCTCAACGCGGACCTAATTGCAGCTTGGGGCACCCGTCATACCGGCATAGGATTTGATCAGCTCCTCACTATCGAGCCGCCGACAGAAACTGATGCTGATTTCTGGTATCGCGTTTACAACGCAGACGGCAGCACCGCCGAGCAATGCGGGAACGGTACTCGAGCGGTGACGTTGCTCGCAAGACACCTGCAACTCACGCGGAAAACAACGCTGCATTGGCAGTCGCCAGGGGGCAGGTTGACCACAAGTTTCAACAATCCCCAAAACATCGAAACAATCATGACGCCACCCGTACTCGAGGCGGCCGACATTCCATTTCAATCCGCTCAAGCCATACAAGCGGAAAACGATCCGCAGCACGCCATCAACAGCTACCTTTTGTCTGCGTCGGATCAGAATTTTTGTGTGACACCCGTATCCATGGGCAATCCCCATGCGGTGATGTTCGTGGACAATATTTTTGATACCGACGTCGAGGCTATCGGCCGACAACTTACAAAACATCCCGCCTACCCGTCGGGCACCAACGTTGAGTTCTGCCAAATAGTCGATCGACAGTTCATGCGCTTACGGGTTTTCGAACGAGGCGTCGGAGAAACTCAAGCCTGCGGAAGCGGCGCATGCGCAGCAGCGGTGGTTGCACGATTAAAAAATTTGATCGACCCACGGGTGAAGGTTTCCCTACCGGGTGGCAAACTTCGAATTTCATGGTCCGACCACAATACACCGCTAACAATGACGGGCAGTGCAACTTTGGTTTTTTCAGGCGAATTAACTCTATAACCTTACTTAGGCAACACCATGCAACCAGACAATGCCGACGCTCCTCGCACCGATCAACAACTTGTCATTGACTATCTTCGTCAGGATCCGGAATTTTTTGTTCGCCACCCGTCAATCCTGGCTGAGCTAACTTTGCCGCACGATTCTGGTCAGGCTGTCTCATTGGTCGAGCGGCAGATGATCATTATGCGTGAGCGCAATGTCGATATGCGTCAGAAAATGAGCCGTTTGCTTAAGTCTGCAAGGGTCAATGATCTGCTTTTTAGTAAAACACGCTCCCTAACGCTGGCCCTACTGGACGCGCGTTCACTGCCCGCGCTCAACGAGGTGCTCGCCACATATATGCTTGTCGATTTTGAAGCCGATTTTGTCTGCTGTCACATTCAGGGCGTGAACCACACTCTGGACCATTTGGTCAATCATCCCGGAGAGCTTCCGTTCAATGATTTATTTAATGGCACTCTACCGGTTTGCACCACACTGCGGGAAAGTGAACTCCAACTACTCTTCCCGGCCGCAACCCACAATACAAGCGCCAGCGCGATCATCCTGCCGCTCTCTTTAGAAGACACCGACGGCGCCCTGTGCATTGGCAGCCGCGATGCAACCCGTTTCAGCAACGACATGGACACCCTATTTGTCACCTATATTGCAGACGTCCTGAGCAAAGTGTTGTCACGATTGCAAAATCCATGAGCAAGCCCGAGACGTCACAAGTATCAACTACCAGACCTGAGAATGGGCTAATTAATCTATTCTTAGATTATCTCACCATTGAAAAACGCTACTCAAAACATACGGTTTACGGCTACCGACATGAGGTCAAAAGATTTCTGAAGTTTTACGGTAAAGATCTGCTCAACGCGCAAAACCGCGACATTACCCGATTCACCGCTTCGCTTAAAAGCCAAGGTTTGCAGGCAAAAAGTATTCAACGTGCGTTATCCGCCGTACGCAGTTTCTACACATGGCTTGTGGTGACAAACAAACTTCAAGCCAACCCAGCATCAACAACGCGCGCGCCCAAGGCAAAACGCAAGTTGCCGAAAGTATTGGACACCGATCAAGCGGCACGTTTGTTTGATGCACAAGCAAAAAAGCCATCCGAGATCAAAGATCGCGCTATTTTGGAGCTTTTTTATGGCGCGGGTTTACGTCTGAGCGAACTCGCACAGCTGAACATCGGTGACCTTGATCTCACACAAGGCCTTGCCCGCGTCACGGGCAAAGGTAGCAAAGAGCGGCTTGCGCCACTGGGTTCGCAGTCCGTGAAAGCATTACAAGCATGGCTCGCGCAGCACCCCAAAGCCGAGCGCGAAGCGCCGTTATTCACCGGCCGCGGAGAAAAACGCATCAGCCCGAGGTCGATACAAGTGCGACTGAAAAAAATCGGCGTTGCGCAATTAGGCGACGATTCCTTACATCCACATATGCTCAGGCATAGTTTTGCAACCCACCTGCTTGAATCGTCGGGGGATCTGCGCGCAATACAAGAACTATTAGGACATGCGGATATCACTACAACCCAAATCTACACCCATCTAGATTTTCAAAGCCTGACAAAGGTCTATGACGCCGCCCATCCAAGAGCACACAAACGGCCCGAAGACCCTTAGGAGAGCGCCATGGCGGTTGTCAAATTAATCACTCTAGATCTGGACAACACCTTATGGGATGTCGAGCGCGTGATTGTTGCTGCGGAAAAGAAACTCGTGAAGTGGCTGGAACAAGCGGTTCCGGAGAGCCTCCCGTTTTATCAAGCGGAAAACCTCGCCAGAATTCGCGAAGACATAGTCACCCAATACAGCCACAAAACACATGATCTCAGCTTTATGCGTAAAGCTATTCTTTTTGAGGTCATGTGCCAAGCTGGGCTGGCCAACAAAGACGCTCAAATCGCCGCACACCGGGCCTTTGACGTGTTTTTTGAGGGCCGTAATGAGGTTCAGTTTTTCCCTGGGGCAATAGACCTACTCCAAGAACTGAGCCAAAAATTTACGCTTTACGCACTCACCAATGGCAATGCTGATATCCACAAAACCGGGCTTGGCAACTATTTGACCGGTGCATTTAGCTCTGCAGATGTCGGCCATAAAAAACCGGACAAAGCCATGTTTCAGGCGCCGCTAACAACACTTCAACTGATGCCGAATCAGGCAATACACATTGGGGATGATCTACACGATGACATTTTTGGTGCTTCTGCGATGGGCATGCACAACATTTGGGTAAACCTAAAAAAAGAAGTCCGTTCCAATGATCAGGCGACACCCACACAAGAGGTCCACCGGCTAAGTGACGTCCCTCAAGCCATAGATACCATCATCAATACGCTCTGACACCGTCGCGAATCAACGCCTTTACAGCATCCAAGGTCGGCGCAATCCGTTGACGCCGTGACGGTAAACCCTGCAGCGCATCCAGCGTTGGGTGCTGCGCGAGCGCATCAGGCACCCCCTGCCTTACGGCTTCGGGAAATTTTGCAGGGTGGGCCGTGGCGACACAAATCACAGGGCCTCGCAACGCTAAATCGCTTTGCATACAGGCGGCATAGGCCACCGCAGTGTGCGGATCCAGCACATACCCAAAGTCTTCA
>Ga0206130_10000267_pt1 | contig 91733 bp, 75 predicted proteins | sample Helgoland_Spring_9_FD_148637 | JGI IMG/M metagenome (GOLD analysis project Ga0206130, IMG submission 148637) | Pelagic subsurface seawater microbial communities from Kabeltonne, Helgoland, North Sea - Helgoland_Spring_Bloom_20160512_1 | ecosystem: Environmental > Aquatic > Marine > Epipelagic ... | reverse complement strand
ACGTTATCCATTGGAATTGCTTGGTCCGCTAGGCTGTGGTCTGACCACAGGCGTAGGCACGGTGATGAACGCTTTGCGACCCCGCGCCGGAAGTAGTATTGCGATTTTCGGTGCCGGGACAGTTGGTTTGGCGGCCGTCATGGGCGCTGTGTTGTCGGGGTGTCAACAAATCATTGTGGTTGATCCTATTAGCACCAGGCGCGAAATGGCGATCAGTCTGGGGGCAACTCACGCACTACCGCCTAATGATAGCGGTCTGATTGATGAGTTGTTGTCGTTAACGCGGGGTGGCGCTGACTTCAGCGTGGAGTGCTCTGGTGTCCCTGAAGCGGTCAATGCTGCTGTGATGTGTCTTGCTCGTCCAGGTTGGTGCGCTCAGATCGGTGCAACGCCTGCAGGAACGATGCATCCACTTGATATGGATCATGTCGGTTTCGGTAGAGGGATCAAAGGTGTTGTGATGGGTGACGCTAACCCGCAGACTTTTGTGCCGTACCTGGCCGCACTGCATGCCCAGGGGAAGTTGCCCTATGACAGGTTCGTAAAGTTTTATGATTTCTCGGAGATCAATCAGGCAATTGCTGATAGTAAGAGTGGCCAGGTAATCAAACCGATCTTAAGAATGGGCAGCTAAACCTTTAACATGCCATCCAGAATAGGGTCGTTGTCCGGTCTTGTCATGCTGAACGATTCAGTTAAGACGGCGTACTCGTCGTAACCCATACGGGTTAGGATTCGCATGGCGGTCGTGTCAACTCGGCCATTGGCGATAAATTGATCGTTAATGTGTATTCCAACAACCTCGCCAAACACCATCTGAAAGCTGTGATCACCGCCACGATGGCGAATGGTATGGGTGTCTACCACGACGCATTCTATCGCCGCCGGTGACGCTGCCACCCTTGGTGGTTTTACTCTGGTTGAAGGGATCATTTCGATACCTGCGTGTGCGGCTTCATCGGTATCCTGAGGTAGGTGGGCCGATGTCATATTCATGGCTTCAGCAAGTTCCTGGGTCACCAGGTTGCAAACAAACTCACCCGAACTGATCGCGTTGCTTTCAGAATGTTTTCGTTCATCGGTAAAGCCAACAGCACCATTCTTTTTCGTTAGCCCGGGCGTGGCACTGAAGATTACGATGTCAGGGTTATCCGCCACAGCCTGAAAATAACTATAGGGTGCAAGGTTAACGCTACCGCTGGGCGTCAATGTTGAAATCCAGCCAATGGGGCGGGGCGCAATCAGTGCCTTAAAGGGATTGAAAGGTAAAGCGGGGGCTGCTGATTGTTTGATGCGGGCTTCGGTATCGTAGAACAAATCTAATCCATCGTTGGAATACAGGCCGACATTATAAACCGAATTTCTAACATTCGGTGGAACTGAGTGCTCAGGTTGATTTGTAGTAACAGCTTTGATTTGGGTGTATCGGCCTAAACGTCCTTGATTTAGTGTGTTGTAATAGGGGAAAGACGTCGTGTAGAGACTCGCTATGGCCTATGTAGAAAACAGAACAATTCATGATGCGGATTCACATGTGATGGAGTTTCCTGACACCATCGGTGAGTTCATGTCGAAAAAACATCTTGATGAGTTTAGGCCGTTTATGAGATCACGAGACGAAGACTGGATTAAGCAGATGAAAGCACTGCAAGATGATCCTGAGTACTCTGCCGGTGCTGAGCGTGAAATCATGTTGCGACGTGGTCATACGGCGTTGGGTGCGTTCCGAAAGGAAGATCGCGCAAGAACGCTGGACTATCTTGGGTTCACCAGCCAACTGGTGTTTACAACTGACTCGCTAGATAATTATGGCCTTGAAACCGGCCAAACAAACACACTCGCCTGCGAAGCGGCTCGGGCCCACAATCGCATGATGGCGGATTTTTGTCGCGTTGATAAGCGGCTGCTGGCAACGGGGTATGTTCCGTTGGTTGATTTTGATGAAGCACCGCGCATCGCAATCGAAGCATTGGAGATGGGCTGTAAAGGCCTGATTATTCCCTCGCGCTGTCCTCCAGGACACAGTCCGAGTCACGTGGCATTCGAACCGCTTTGGTCGGTTGCGGCGCAAGCAGGTGTTCCCATTTTGTTTCACGTTGGCGGTGAGCACAAAATGAATACTGACTATCACAACAGTGGTGGCCCACAGGTACTGGACTTTCATGGTGGTGCGGAAAATTTCACCTCGACCAGTTTTATGACGATTCCGCTGTCGGTTTGGCAGACCATGTCTGTGCTTATTATTGACGGTGTTCTAGATCGGCACCAGAATCTGAAGTTTGGTGCTATAGAGCTGGGGGCAAGTTGGGTGCCCAGTTGGATGCGTTTTATGGACGCTGGTGTGGCAGCGTTCACTAAAGGGGAAGAGCGACTGAAAAACCTTTCGGCCAAGCCAAGCGAAATAATTAGGCGACAGTTCCGAGTGACACCTTATCCGCATGAGAACACAGGCTGGATTATTGAAAACACGGGGCCTGAAGTCTGTCTCTTTTCTTCTGATTTTCCACATGTTGAAGGGGGCAGGAATCCGTTGAAACGGTTTGGCGAATCGCTTGAGGGGATCTCAAGCGAGAATCAGCAACGGTTTTACCGTGATAATTTCATTGACCTTATGGGGTCAGGGCTGGACAGATCTCTGCACGATCATCCTTCACAGCAACACAAGCCAGGCCAAGGGTAACCTCAGTACTCCGATAGAAAAGCTGGACCTGGCCCGCGTGCAGGTTGTTAAGTTGAAAGAGCCTCTAGGGATTCCCAGTGCAACTCGCCAAAGTTGCCGTTAGGGTTTACTGGTTGTAGACAGACGTGGGTGGCGCCCGCATCCATATGTTCCTGTATACGGGATTTGATCGCGTCTGCATTACCCCACGCGAAGGTCGTATCAATAAATTTGTCACTCAAATTATTGATATCATCTTCAGTCAGCCCCATGCGGAGCCAGTTATTTCTGTAGTTGGGCAGAGCCTGATAGATTTTTGCAACCGGTCGGGCTAGTTCACGGGCTTTGTCAGGATTACTTTCAAGAATCACCTTCTGCTCGACGCATAACATGGCATCTGGTCCCATTATCTCTCGAGCAAACCTGGTATGTTCAGGAGAGGAAAAGTAAGGGTGCGCGCCTTGGGAAGCAGCTGCTGCAAGTTCCAGCATCTTTGGGCCCAGTGCCGCTATCACGGTGGCTGGGGGATCAGTGGGCTCGATACTTGAGTAGGGTGCCGCCGCCATACCTTGCAGGTAGCTTCGCATCGTTGCGACCGGTGGCCCATATTTAAGGCCTCGCACCCCCTCGACCAGGGGCTTGTGTGAAACGCCAAGTCCCAGCAAAAAACGCCCATTGGACTGTTCTGCCAGCGACTTTTGAGCGGCCATCGTCACACCCGGCTCACGGTGATAGATGTTCATGATGCCGGTGGCGACATTCAGTTTCTGTGTGTTCCCGAGGAGCCAGGAGGCCATGACGACAGGGCTTTTACCCACCGTTTCGGGAATCCAAAGGGTTCCAAAACCTAGAGACTCTATTCTTTGTGCAGCCTTTGCTGCATCAGAAGAGGTAAGTCCATCGAAAAAATACCAAACGCCCAACTTCCCTGTATCCAATGTTTACTCCAAAATATTTGATAGTCAGTGGGCATCATGCGTTACTCTAAAAGTTGGCACAACAGCCATCGTCGGGGTTTTATCTCCCGGGTACTAAACCGGCGAGTGGATTGGGGGCATTCAGTGTTTCATCAAACGCTTCGGCTAACAATTTGCTTCGCTCCATGGTCTGATTCCAATACTGCAATCTTTGGTCCTGGTTGAAGCGTCGAAAATCGCCTCGGTCTGGAATCTTCTGATACGGTAAAGAGGCAATGTATGATGCCGAAGGCGCGATAAGAACCAAACGCTCAAGGACCTCGGGGCGAACTCTTCGCCAAGGTATTGCCTTGTCAAACCAGCCTTTTGTAATGGAGTCTGTGAAGTGCGGATACAAAACCAACCCGTTACCGGCATAATTGTTAAAATCAAAATGATAGTCGATGATACCACCATCCCAATATTGCCCTTGGGGCGCGCCAGGAATGTCCCGGCGCCCAGACATTAATAACGGTATAGAGCCACTGGCGAGCAATGCGCTACGTAAGTTGGTGCTAGAAAGAGGTACGTGAACCGTGTCGAAGTCCCTGAACTCAAATGCTACGCTCGCGCCGGAACTGAACATTGCACGCTGAAAACCGTGTGCAAGGAACTTCCGATCAATGCTATTTGCGATAGCGGCGCAGGCCATGCCCAGTGCAACCGCGCCGCGGTTGTTGCTGTTGTTCAGGCCGCGTCCGCGTGCCGTTGCGATGTGCGTTGTAAAACGTTTCTGCTGAGTAATATGAGCGGCTGTACCCGGTGAAAGAAGACCATCCATGACCCATTCACACAACCCATCTACAACTTCTGTCAGGTTGCGTGTTTCATTCTCTTGCCACGTTTGGTTCAGGTAACGGTCCTGTAGCGTCTCAATTGCCTGGGCGGGGTCAGGCGCCGCAAGCGCTGCGTGTCGCCAGCTTCCAATAGATGAGCCGTATAGTTCCATTGGGTGATGACTGCGTTGCAGGAAGTCGCCGAAAAGAAACCGGTCAAGATGGCCTAAGCCCAATAGTTTGGCTCCGCCAGACGCACCGACCATCGCCTGAAATAAATGCGGCTGCCAGCCCTCGGCAGCTAGTCGCTCGCGAGCAATTTTTCCCGCGATAATCGTTAGCGGAAATGTTGATGCGAGTGGGTCTTTTATTTTGCCTCCTTTGCTCGGGCGACTATTGATGCTTCGGTTAATTCTTTGAGCCACTCGTCTGTAGCTCTATCTTCAAGAATCTCAATAATTTCACCATCTGGACCTTTAATATACGTTGTTTTATGTAAACCCAGGTCCTGCGGTGTCGTGTTGGCGTGGTAACCGGCATCCGTCACCTTGCGATACAGGTCATCAACGTTGTCGGTTTGTAATGCGAAGTGCGTGACGCCCTTATCGGAGGGGTTGTAGTCCAAAGGAAGCGCTCGTCCTACAGGGTTGTCCCATTGCCAGAGCTCAATCATCGTATCGCCCGCGCGCAGCCAGACAACCCTGCCCCTGGCGTTTTCCATGCCAACAACATGACTCAGGCGGTCATTTCCTGGAACATCCGAGTCAAAGATGACCTCAAGCTCAAAAAGGTCTCTGTAGAAAGTCAGCGACCTATCCATGTCGCTGACGCTGATGCCAGTGTGGTTAACTCGGGTTATCGTCATTTCATGGTGTCCGTTTCATTTTGTCCGTTCGGCGTTGTGATAAAGAGGATTGTCGCACAACTTTTCGGGCGATCTTTTCGGGCGACAGGCTCCTTATAGAGCTTACTGCCTAAAGCGACTTGCCTTGAGTATGGGCGATGATCCGTGAGCGAATATCCGGGAGTGCATCAAAAGTCCTGGGAACACAGAGTTGGAAGCAGGCGGACGTACTGGCCAGTGCTGAAATATCTTTTATGTCGGTAGACAGGGCTGCTTTGCTTGTAAAGTCGAGTAAAAAACGGTGACTTAACAAACCGACAACCGCCTGCTGCGTCGTGAGTGGCTTTATCTGAATCTCGTCGTCGGGGGTTGGCTTCAGAAAATAGATATTTTTGAGTGGGCGCGGTTCTGCGCAGTGAAAGCCGGCCGATATGCCAGTTTGCGACAAACCTAGTTGCCATTTCCCGTTGTAGCTTTTGGTTGCGCCAATGTCTGTGAATGACGCTTTCAATGTTTCAAAAGAGTCTTCCCATATTCGTAGTGAAGGGTGGCCAGGCATAACGTGGAAGCCTGAGGCGTGCTTGTGCAGCCAGACACAGTCGTCGGCCAGGAAGCGGTAGCCATTGGTAGCAAAGTTTGTTGCGAGCGTTGATTTTCCAGCACCGGAGTTGGCGATAAAAACGACAGCACAATGATCGATTTCAACAGCGCTCGCATGAAACACGAGTCGTTGTTGCTGGCTTAACGCCAGAGGGAATACCAGGTTATGGTAGGCTTCTTTTAACAACCCGTGTGAGATCCCTGGGACGGGAGTGGCCTTGATCTTGTCGGCATTGCCGCTGACAATGAAGTCTGCGAGGCCTGAAAACCTGATGAGGAAACTCTCGCCCAAACGGTAAAAAACTGGGTGAAACGTTCCACCTTTTTGTGGCCACTCGTTAAACGCGGGCTCTTTTTGGGGAAGCTGCTCACGGGGATCTTCGATCTGCCAGGTTGGCATGGCGGGGTGCTCAAATGACGCGCCGATAGTGTTCAAGTCGTCAGTGGGGTCGTGAAAGTAGCCTGTTCGGTACTAAGCAAAGCGTAGTCGATCATTTGAACGCTGTTGGCGATATCGCGACGGTTTCGCTCATGAAATCGACAGACTTAATTGTCGTGCAACGTGACTGACGTCCCAACGCCAACCGGCTAGAGCGGGCTATATCCTGTAGCAAATAGACGCTGAAATGGCGTCCGTTAGCGCCAGGATGCGCTGGAAGCTTTCTGACCGGTTCGGTCATGCCGGCATTTTCATCGTCATTTTTATGATTATTTTCATCATGCTCAACGCCTGGGCAGGGTTATCTTGCACCTGGTCTCTTTTTGCCTTTGCCACTGTGACCATTTCTACCCCCAGCATCTGCCGAACCGCCGCCTGACCCATGGGTCAGACGACTCAACTTGCCGAACACCTCCAGCTTAGGGCTTTTGTAAGGCTTTCGAGACGCCGTGGTGATGCCAGCATTTTCTGCTGCTGAGTTTGAATTGTTATCCAGATTTTCCATCTTAGATTCCGTGAATTAAAAAATACGTTTCAACGTGTCGTGTCAAACCTATTGTTCCCAAAGATAATATCGCAAAACAATAGATTCCACAAAACCCATGGTACCTCGTAGTGCATCTCGTCGTCCTCGTAAACTTCAAAGTAACGGTTGACGTAAGACCTGCTTATCCAGGCGTGGCCTGTTGACAGGCTCTCAGTTTCCAATGCGGCCCTCAGGTGTTCGGTATAGTAATCAAAGGTCACTGAAAATTTCGCTTTTGTTGTCCTGGATAATACGTCGTTGGGTAGCAGTTCTCGCAGTGCCTGACGATGAATATATTTGTTCAATCCACCTTGATGCTTTAGGCGCTTTGGCAGCATAAAGGACAGTTGGATCATCGCTTTACTCGAGTAGGGTCGTCGGGTCTCAATGCCAAAGGCGGCAACGTATCGCTCGTTAATCAGGTGGTTCTTGATGAGATAGGCATCCTGCAGCAACGAAAGTTCATGGCGTTGGCCAGGCAGGCCTAGTTTCTTTTCATTCAGTGTAGGCTGGCTTTCAATCCGCTGTTTCAATTCAGCTTGTAAGTGTTTGAGCAACCATGGGTGTTGATTTGATGTGGCTGCTTTGCTGTTAATGATTTTTTTTATCTGTTCAACCGCGAAGTTGGGTAAGGTTATTACCCCTATGGCGCGCGCTAGTCGCCGGATGCCGCCGGCCAAGCTGTCACTGGCAATATCATCGGCAAGTGTGCTGAACAGGCGAGTCCAATTTTTCTCCACAAGGTCGTCCTGATACATCCCCGGCCGCCCCCCCAGCCATTCGTCACCGCCCCGCCCATCCAGCAGGACGCGGCTATTAGCCGACTGCACAGCGGCGAGTTCATTCGCTGACATCACAAGGTTAGGGAGTCCGGGAAGGTCCTTGTAAGTGCGAGCGGCCCTGAGATACGAGGAAAATTCAGGATAAGCCGGTTTAATTTCCTGGATAGTCAGGTTTAGGTGTTTGCCCACCGCGCGGGCGTAGTCGATCTCGTCGGCACGTGGTTCACCGGCAAAGTTTAGCGTATAACCGGTGAATCCAGGCGACGCCAGTTGATCGTGACGTTCAAGGTCGGCCGCCATTGCAAAGATGCCGGAAGAGTCCAGCCCGCCGCTGACCTCGATAGAGATCGGGCTTTGTGATCTTGACTGTCTTCTTACCGTATCTGCGAACAACTCACGATAGTGTTCTATGTAGTCGCTGTCCTTTGCATAACGGAGCTTCGTAAAAAAGTCAGGGGACCAATATTGTTGGATTCTAGGTCCGCGGGCATCGACTTCCATGTAATGTGCTGCATCAAGAATGTTAATCCCCTGCCAAAGGGTTTCGGTTCGTGATACCCATTGATCGGCAAGGTATTCCGCCAGTACACCTTCGTTGGGTGTCTCCGGTACGTCGGACGCTGCCATGACCGCGTGCAGGTCTGAGGCAAAAAACAGGCTGGTGCCACTCCAGTGGAAATGGAACGGTTTGTTACCGATCGGGTCACGGGCACAAAACAGGCGTTGGCTATCGACGTGCCACACGGCCAGCGCGAAGTCGCCGTCAATGTGATCCAGACACTGCCGGCCCCACAACTGGTAGGCCCGTAAGACGAGTTCGGCATCTGACCGATTGCGCAATATGCGACCTTTTGCGAGCAACCGTTGGCGTAGCTCGATCCAGTTATCAACTCGGCCGTCCATGACCATAACAAGCAACCCGTCTTCACTGCTGACCGGTTGCCGTTCGATTAATGACTCGGGCGTGGTGTGCAACTGACAATGACTAAGGGCCGTGCCGGATGAGGCCTTTTCTGTCCAGTGTGTAATGCCGTCTTTGCCGCGGTAGTGCATCGCGCTGGTCATTGTTATCATCTCTTCAGGGGGCACTGGCTTGCCGTCGAAATTGATGATCCCAGCAATGCCACTCACAAGTCATAGCCGCGCTGGCGTTTAACGGCCAGGGCGGAACGGTTTGGTGGCGCAGAAGCGTCAGCTGCAGTAAAAAAGAGGCTGGGAAGTCGCATGGAACAAATGATAACTCGAGAAGACTTTGAGTTTGCTAATTAAAGTTCTTAAATTAAAGTTCTTAAATTAAAGTCCTTAAATAATTTTGGTCAAGTAAAGAATATGAATTTAAACCAGAGGTTTATGATATCCGGCGAGGTGATCTGTCAGGTGCTCGACGATGAAAGTGTATTGCTTGACCTGGCCAGTGAAAACTATCTTGGACTTGATGAAGTTGGTACCCGGGTCTGGCAGATCCTTGATGATGGCGGAACGATGCGCTCAGTGGTGTCGACACTGCTCGAGGAATATAACATAGACGAAGATACCCTGATTAAGGACTTGGACAATCTTTTGGGTAGCATGCAGGCGCAAGGTCTCATCAAGCTCGTGGATTAATTATCACGGTGGTTCCTCGGCCTTGTTGCAAGATGCATGAGCCCTGAATAGATAAACTGCTTTTTGATAAGCCGAACGCCATTTCGCCTCCTAAAAAGAGCGGAGTCTGTGGTAAGCTCCGACTTCGATTTTTGGGGTATTTGAGGTGGTCCGGGGGGATCACACGACCAAATCACTCCAGTTGGCTTTGGAAATTCAATGAGACCCCTAAAAAGACATAAAGATGCCAGTGGCAAACTGTTTCTGGAAGTACCGTTGCGTGGGGGCGATCTGATCCGGCACCCGTTACTGAACAAGGGTACGGCCTTTAGCGCACAGGAACGCGAGGATTTCCATCTTACTGGATTGTTACCGCACGAGATCAATACCCTGGAGCAACAGGTTCAGCGGACGGGATCCGCCATCCGTCGAATGGTGGAGCCGTTGGATAAGTATGCCAGTCTGGTGACGCTGCAGAACAGAAATGAGCAACTGTTCTTTTCTGTGCTTTGCGCCAATCTGCAGGAACTCATGCCGATCATCTACACACCAACCGTCGGCCAGGCCACGCAACGCTTCAGTCACGAGTTTCGTGGCGGCCGAGGGCTTTGGCTTACGCCTGATCACAAAGGAAAGATGAAGGATATTTTACGCCGGGGTCCTTTCTTCGATGACATCAGGCTTATCGTCATCACGGACAGCGAATCTATTCTTGGTATCGGTGATCAGGGTGCCGGTGGTATGGCAATCAGTGTCGGCAAGTTGGCACTTTATTCTGCTGGCGCAGGCATCCACCCTGCCGAAACGCTGCCCATCTGTCTTGATGTTGGAACCAATAACGAAGCGTTGCTGAACGATGATTTATACCTTGGTTGGCGTCAGCCGCGTTTGACTGGTGAAGAATACTTCTCACTGTGTGAAGAGTTTGTTGAAGCCGTCGCCGAGGTTTTCCCCAAAGCATTAATTCAATGGGAGGATTTTCGTAATAACAATGCGCTCATTCTCCTGAAAGAGTATCGAAACCGCGTTCTTTCTTTTAACGATGACATTCAGGGAACCGGTGCAGTGGCGCTGGCTGGTGTGCTCTCGGGCCTTCGGGTCAAGGGCGAGAAACTAGCGGGCCAGCGGATTGTCATACATGGTGCGGGTGCAGCCGGTTACGGCATTGCGCTGCAGGTTATGGATGAGCTTTCCCAGCTAGGTCTGTCTGACGAGGAAATCAGAGAGTCAATCGCGGTGCTCGATAGTAAGGGCTTGGTTATTGCTGATCGAATTGAAGATGGCCACTACAAGCAGAAACTTGCCTGGCCACGAGCGTTAGCCCAGAAGTATGGCCTTGATGTCAATGATCCAAGCCTGGAGCTTGTCGTTGATAATTACAAGCCCACTATTTTGATCGGGTCGTCCGGGTCCCCTGGCGCGTTTCATCAAGAAATTGTTGCCTCGATGCTGACGCATACAGAGCGACCGATTATTATGCCTTTTTCCAATCCAACGATTTTGTCCGAGGCAATACCTGCCGACCTGCTCGAATGGTCTAACGGTCAGGCTTTGGTTGCGACTGGCAGCCCTTACGAGCCGGTGGAACTCAATGGACGAAGCTACGCCATTGGGCAGGGAAACAACGTCTTTATCTTCCCCGGGCTAGGGTTGGGCTCGCTGGCGGCGGAATCGACATCGGTGACCGATGGTATGGTCAGCGCAGCGGCAAGTGCGCTGGCAAAAGCGGTTAAAGACGAGGAGCTGGAAACAGGATCACTTTACCCGTCTGTCGTCCGTCTGCGTGAAGTATCTCGTGAGGTGGCCTTGGCCGTGGCACTTCGAGCGGTGGAAGAGGGCGTAGCGCCAATGAGAACCGAACTGGAGATCCAGACGGCCCTGGACGATATGATTTGGGACCCTGTCTATCCGGAATATGTCCCTGTGTGAGGGACATTGATCCGGAGCGCTAAGCGCCTCTAGAAATAAGCAGCCTGAAGACTGCTTATTTTGGTTGCATCCGAATACCACCATCCATCCGAATTGTCTCACCATTCATATAGTCATTTTCGATTAACATTTCGGCAACGTGGGCAATTTCCTGTGGTTCTCCGAGTCTTCTTGGAAACAGCACGGTATTGGCCAGTGATGCTTTTGCCGGCTCGGGTAAACCCTGAAGCATGGGTGTGTTGATCAGGCCCGGGGCAATGGTGTTGACTCGAATACCGATGCTGGCAAGGTCTCGCGCAATTGGCAGGGTCATGGCGACGACACCACCTTTGGATGCGCTGTAGGCCGCCTGTCCTATTTGTCCGTCGAAGGCTGCAACAGACGCAGTATTAATAATCACACCCCGGCAGCCATCGTCGGTGACGGGTTCGTTACCGGCCATGACAGATGCCGCCAGTCGAATCACATTAAAAGTTCCAATAAGGTTGACGTCGATAACCCGCTTGAACCAGTCCAGCGGCATTGGACCGTCTCTTCCCACTGTCCTGCTCGGTGTGCCGATACCCGCGTAATTACAACAGATATGTACCGTGTCAAATGCTGCCTGCACGCCAGCGATACCTGCTTGCACAGAGGCCTCGTCGGCAACATTGACGTTGAAATACGCGGCGCCATTACCCAGTGTTTTGGCTCTTTCTTGCCCAAGATCGTCATTCATATCAAAAATAGCAACCTTTGCCCCTTTGCTGTGTAGCAATTCGGCGGTCGCCCAACCCAGTCCTGATGCGCCGCCAGTAATAATGGCGACTTTTCCGTTGATATCCATGGTTAACTCCATTTCGGTAATAAATTTGCGCGCAATGATATCAGGCGAACCCACCGTTCAGTGTCTTTATTGCGATAAAGGTGGCTAATGCAGAGATCTTTTTGACTTATGGCTGACATACTGAGAAATCTATATAATCGCCCGATTTCCTCGGCCCTGAACTGAAGTAGCCTATGCCCAAGAATAAGATGATCCCGATTATTAAGAATCCGTTTACCGAGTCCAAGCCGATAAGGTTTTCGGTGCCGGATCAGATTGATTACCAACCTGGACCATACGAAGAAACCCTGGAAGAAGCCCATAATATTAGGCAAAAACCGTTTGTCTCTGCGGGGTTTAAAAATGTCCAGCGGCAGCACCTGAAAAATAGGATGACGGTGTGGGAAAGGATCAAGGTCCTGACCACGAAACCACCCAAAATCCAGTTCCAGAACTGGGGCCCCAATCTGGATGGCGCGTCTTTGGTCACTGCCGTCGTCGAGGTGGAAGGCCGCGACGTGGCGCTTTACGGGCACGACTTCACGATCCGCGCCGGTTCCATGGACGCCACCAATGGCAAAAAGCTTGCACGCCTTTACGAGTTAGCGGGTAAGCACAAGATACCGCTTATCGGCATGAATGATTCATCCGGCGCATTTGTGCCGGCCGGCGTCGGCGGCCTTGACGGCTATGCAGAAGCCTTTACCGCCCTTAGGAAGATTAGCGGCGTTGTACCGTCAATTATGTGTATGTTTGGCTTTAATGCTGGTGGTGGTTCCTACCTTCCCAGGCAGGGCAGCTTTTTGATTCAGCCGAAAGAAACCTTCTTCGGGTTGACCGGTCCTGGTGTTGTAAAGTCTGTCCTTGGTGAAGACGTCACGGCGGATGAACTAGGTGGGCCTAGTGTTCATTCTCAAAGCGGTGTTACAGACATCACGGTTGAAGACGAAGTCACTGCGCTGCAGACCGCCAAAGAGTTGCTTCGCTATTTGCCGAGTGGCAATTCAGAAATGGCGCCTTTTCAGCCGACATCTGATCCCACTGACCGAAAGACATGGGACATTGATCTGTTGTTCAGGAAAGCATTCAACTCACCTACTGGTTTCAACACGCCCGTCGATGTCAGCATTATTATTCAGCAGGTCTGCGATCACGGTGACTATTTTGAAATCCAGCCAGATCGGGCTAGGAACACGATTACCTGCTTTGGCCGGCTTGGTGGTAATGTCGTTGGCTTTGTCGCCAACAATTCAGCAATTGGCTCCGGCCAGATTGATATAGATGCTGCCTACAAAAACGCGCGTTTTATTCGGTTCTGCAACCTTTACAATATCCCGGTCGTCTTTATGGAAGACACGACAGGCTTCCTGCCAGGAAAGGAGCAGGAGAGTCGCGGTATTGTTCAGGCTGGCCGAGCGATGCTTGATGCCATTATTGACCTGCGAACGCCTCGCTTCCTGGTCCTGATTCGCAATGCTATTGGTGGGGCTTACGCTTCTTACAACAATTACCCCACTGGCGCTGATCTGGTCATTGCCATGCCAACCACCCGAGTTGCTGTCATGGGCCCGCCGGGGGTTGAGTTCGTCTATAAAGATGAATTGAGAAGCCTTCGAGGGGGTTTGAAGCAACAAGTAGAAAATCAAAGAGTGGCACTTCAGGCGCAGGGCATCAAAGGTAGCCAGTTGGAAGCAGGCGCAAAGGCGAATGCAGCCAGTTGGCTGGCAGCAGAAGAAGCCAAGCTGGGCAAGCGTTATGAGAAGGAGTTAATGAATCCGAAAGAGGCACTCAGCCTGGGTTCGGTTTCACAGATTGTAATGCCGTCTGACCTGCGCCAGGTATTGGCGGACAATATGGCGTTCCACTTAAGGCACTACGAACCCACACCATTCGCTGGTATCCAGCGCGAATTTCACTAGGGGACCGTCATGTCTAACCAATACTACTTAAGCAACTCACTGGTCCATAAATCAAGGCACAGGGCATCGGGTTCAGCTTGGGAGCAGTCCTTCAGTTGTTCGGACATGCGACCACTGATTATCTGTCGAGGTCCTATCCGTTTGGAGACCATGACAGTATTCGAGGAAATGGGCATAAAAGATTTTGGAATTCTTTTGTCAGAGAAAGACTCCATCACTTATGCCAATGCCCTGTCACCGGAATTGCGAAAACGCATGGACCCCTCCAAGGTGCATCGCGTTCAGGATTACACCGGAGCGACCAAAGACGAACGTAACGCGCGAATCACCCAGATCGTTCAGATCGCAAGGAACAATGGGTACGACAGTATTTTCGCAGGGTACGGCTTTATGGCAGAGGATGAAGCGATGGTGTCTGCCATGGAAGCTGCGGGGTTGAACTTTATCGGCCCCTGCTCAGGTACCGTTGAGTCAGCCGGCAGAAAAGATCTTGCGAAGCGTACCGCACTGGAAGTTGGTGTTTCTGTGACGCCGGGGATCGACAACGCGACAACCCTGACGTTGTTAAGATTGCATCCAAGCGAGGTGGAACTGCAAACCGTGATCAAAAAGTACGGACTTAAGGTCCCGAAAGCTTTGATGAATAACGCCAGCACCCTCGATGAAAAAGCCGAACTGGTGTTGGATGCTTCTTATACAAAGGGGGTTGATCTTTTCTCGGTTGACCAGTTGGCTGAAACTCTGGCAGAAGAGATCGGCAAGATCTTCAAGAAAAACCCGGATAACAGGATAAGGCTTAAGGCCATCGGGGGTGGTGGCGGTAAAGGCCAAAGAATTCTTGATGCGCCGGTTCACTACAAAGGCAGCGCAGTAAAAAAACTGAACCAGGCTGTTAAGCCCGTTGCGCCATTGCTGCGAGAGGTTCTCTCTGAGGTCAAAGCGACTGGCGTTGGCGACAACAAGAACGTCCTTGCAGAGATCAATGTCGAGACCGTCCGTCATTTAGAAATACAGGTAATCGGGAATGGCGACTGGTGTACCACACTGGGTGGGCGCGACTGCTCGGTGCAGATGAATGAGCAGAAGCTGCTTGAGGTATCTGTAACCGTAGAAGAACTGGCTGAAGCGATCGAACGAACCGATAATGAGGCCGCAAGAAAAACACTCGAAACTGATCTGAAAATGCTCAAGGAAATGGAAGAAGAAGCATCACGCTTTGGCGGGGCGGTTGGTCTTGATTCTGTTTCTACATTTGAGTGTATTATCGATCGTGATCGTCACTATTTCATGGAAATGAACACTCGGGTGCAGGTCGAACACAGGGTCAGTGAACTTTGCTACACCCTGCAGTTTACTAACCCAGATGATAGCGATGATTCGTTTGCAGTCGATTCTATCGTAGAACTGATGGTGTTACTGGCTCGTCATGGTAAACGCTTGCCAAAGCCAACCCGTGAGCGTCGTGAACCAGCTTCGCTAGAAGCAAGGATGAATGCGACCGATCGGGCACTGAAACCCCACGCCGGTGGTGTTATCACTCAATGGTCAGATACCATTGAAGGTGAAATTCGCGATGATCAGGGCATCTGTTTACACAACCCCGATACAGATGTGTTTATGAAGTACCATTTGGCGGGGGCCTATGATTCCAACATTGCGCTGCTGCTAAGCACTGGCCGGGGGCGCGCCGAATCTTACGCGAAAATGGCTGATATCCTGAGGCAGACTCGACTCAGTGGGGATAACCTCAGCACGAATATTGAGTTTCTTTACGGGTTGGTCAACTGGCTGTTGGGTAACAATGCCGAAGCCAGGCCTGCAACCAATTTTGTGCTGCCATATCTGACCGCGGTTGGGCAGTTAAAGGCTCTCAGTGACAACATTGACATTGTTCACGCCTACAACGAAATCCAGACTTACCAGTTGAAACAAAACAAAGATGCGCTCTATCAATCGGCAGTAAAAGACATCATGACCCGCAAGGCTAGTTTGCTGGCACGGCCGATGAACCGATTGTTTGTAGAACCGCATTATCTTTCAGGTTGGCTAGCGATTAACCAGCAACACTTTTCGATCAGCGAAGATGGGGTGGAATGGCGATCAAACCCTGTTCGGGTGTTGGCAGATCTCTATCGATATCTCAATATGGATACGCGAGTCGGTATACCTGCTTTGTATGCGATTTGGGAGCATGACGACGAATTGCTGCAAGAGGCGCTGAGTTTTTACGATAGCCTGGAGGACGAATTGGATATCTCGGACTGGCAGGCGCTGTGTAAAGGGCTCAAGGGTAAAAAGGCGAAAGACGTGTTTGGTGCTCGATTAGCGGATGTTCAGGCAGCGCACGAGGGATTCCAACTTGGACTCGATGTTCTTTCAATTCTGCCCTACATCGGCAAAAGAACGGGTTTCTTTGAACTTAAAGTCACAGAGGCTCTGGGTGTCATTATTCCTGAAAGATTACGCGACCGGGAGGCTCAGGCGTCAGCCTTTAAGGTATTGTCGCCGCCGCCTGCAATTTCCGGTAACGAGATAACAGCGCCGACCGGTGGCATGTACTATGCGCGTGAGGCGCCAGATCGTCCCGCGTTCATTGAGGCGGGACAGCATTTCGAGATCGGCGACCCGTTGTTCATTATTGAAGTGATGAAGATGTTCAACAAGGTACATGCTCCTTTTGCTGGTACCATCGACAAGGTCTTACTGGATATTGATGCGACGATCATCAAAAAAGGTCAGTCTATATTTGAAGTGACACCCGATGAAGAAATTGTCCTCGAATCTCTGGAAGAAAAAAGCACCGCGGTTCGAACCCAGACTGACGATTTTCTTTCATACACAGGATTTAAATAACGAGGCACCACCATGATAGTAGCGTTGGATCATATTGCGATTGCGGTTCCGGATCTACAAAGAGCCATCGACCGATTCCTCGGCGACTTCGGACTGACGTTCGAAGGAACAGAGAATGTCGAAGCGGCGAAGACAACAACCGCGTTCTTTCCGATTGATGGCACATCGATAGAACTGGTTCATCCGCTAGATGGTCAGGGGCCCTTGGTCCAGCACCTGGAAAAGCGTGGGCCCGGTATTCACCACCTCTGCTTTCGTTCCGACAGCCTGGATGAAGATGTCGTTAACCTGAAGAGCAAGGGTTATCAGTTCCTGTCCGACGAGCCATCGATTGGGGCACACAATACCCGCGTCATATTTATTCATCCCAAGTCCTGTGATGGCGTATTGATCGAATTGAACGAATATCCGGAGGGTCACTAATGTCTGATAGAAAATACTCTGCACCGCCATTCAGTCTTGATGGCTGGAAGGCTGAAGCAGAAAAGCAATTAAAGGGTAAGCCGCTTGAATCGCTTAATCGAAAGACACCTGAAGGGATCGATCTGAAACCGCTTTATACCGCAGAGGATCTGGAAGGACTGGAGTACACGAATTCAATGCCGGGGCTTGAACCCTTTATTCGCGGTCCTCAGGCAACCATGTACGCGGGTCGTCCCTGGACGATCCGACAGTACGCCGGGTTTTCAACAGCCGAAGAGTCCAATGTCTTTTACCGCAAGCTGCTGGCCGAGGGTGGGCAGGGTATTTCAGTTGCCTTTGACCTGGCAACACACCGGGGCTATGACTCTGATCATGAACGCGTGACCCATGACGTTGGCAAAGCGGGTGTGGCGATTGACTCTGTTGAGGATATGAAGATTTTGTTTGATGGCATTCCCCTCGACGAAATTTCTGTTTCCATGACGATGAACGGCGCCGTGCTGCCTATACTGGCAGGATACATTGTGGCCGCGGAAGAGCAGGGTGTAGAACAGGCGCAGATGGCCGGCACCATACAGAACGATATCCTGAAAGAATTTCTGGTTCGTAACACCTACATCTACCCACCTGAACCGTCCTTGCGCATCATTGGCGACATCATTTCGCATTGCACAGAGCACATGCCGCGTTTTAATACCATTTCGATTTCCGGCTATCACATGCAGGAAGCAGGCGCTGACTCTGCCCTGGAAATGGCCTACACACTAGCCGACGGCAAAGAATATATTCGTACTGCCTTAAAGGCCGGCCTCAAGATTGATGATTTTGCACCGCGTCTATCGTTTTTTTGGTGCATTGGCATGAATTTCTACATGGAAATCGCCAAGCTGCGGGCGGCCCGGATGTTATGGGCAAAAATAGTGGAAGAGTTTGAACCGCAGAACCAGCGCTCAAAAATGCTGCGAACTCATTCGCAGACGTCTGGTTGGTCGCTGACCGAACAGGATCCGTATAACAATGTCGTCCGCACTACGATTGAAGCGATGGCAGCGGTTTTTGGCGGGACACAGTCCCTGCACACCAATGCTCTGGATGAGGCGATTGCCTTGCCGAGTGAATTCGCTGCGCGTATTGCGCGAAATACTCAATTGGTCATCCAGGAAGAAACAGGCATCACTGATGTGATCGATCCTTGGGGCGGTTCTTACATGATGGAATCTTTGACCAAGGCCATTGCCGACAAGGCATGGGGGTTGATCCAGGAAATAGAAGACCACGGCGGCATGGCCAAGGCTATCGAAACTGGTTTGCCAAAATTACGGATAGAAGAAGCCGCAGCGCGTAAACAGGCGCTGATCGACAGAGGTGAAAATGTCATCGTCGGGGTTAATAAATACCAGACTGAGGAGCAGGGTGACGTCGATATTATGGAAATCGATAACCCCGCTGTCAGAAAGTCTCAGCTGGCGCGTCTGGCCAAAATTCGAAAGGAACGTGATGCAGTTGCAGTTGAAGCCAGGCTTAACGCATTAAGTGAAGCTGCGGCAAGTGGAGAAGGCAATCTGCTGACGCTTGCTGTTGAAGCCGTTCGTGTCCGGGCTACCGTCGGCGAGGTGTCGAGTGCGCTAGAATCAGTCTACGGTCGGTATGCCGCTGAAGCCAAAACAACGCAAGGCGTTTATGGTAGTTTCTACAAAGACGATGAAGCCTGGCAGAGTATTATTGGCCGAGTCGATAAATTTGAAGAGGCGCAGGGTCGTCGGCCCCGCATGCTGGTCTGCAAGATGGGCCAAGACGGTCACGATCGTGGTGCCAAGGTTATCGCCACTGCTTTTGCCGATGTAGGCTTTGATATCGACCTATCTCCCATGTTTTCCACGCCGGAAGAAGTAGTTCGTCAGGCGGTCGAAAATGACGTCCATGTTATCGGTGTGTCATCTCAGGCCGCTGGACATAAAACGATGATCCCGCAATTGATTAACGAGCTGCAAAAAGCAGAATCCAGTGAGATCGCTGTGATTATCGGCGGCGTTATTCCAAAACAGGACTACGGATTTTTGGAACAGATCGGCGTGAAAGGGATTTTTGGGCCGGGTACACCGATTCCCCAAGCTGCTGACGAGGTCCTGAAGGTCATTGAAGCTAACGTCTGATGGCGGTGGTTCCTGCGATTGAATGGCTTATCGGTGGGTCACGCCGCGCCTTGGCGAAATCGATCACGTTGATTGAAAGCAAGCGGGCGCAGGATCGTGACACTGCAGTATCACTAATAGAATCAGCCCTACCGCACACTGGTAAGAGCCTGCGTGTTGGTATTTCCGGTGTCCCTGGTGTCGGCAAGTCGACCTTCATCGAGTCCTTTGGATTACAGCTGATTAATCAGGGTAAGAAAGTCGCCGTGCTCGCGGTGGATCCCAGTTCGCCGGTTGCCGGTGGTAGCATCCTGGGCGACAAAACTCGGATGCCGGAGCTGTCACGGTCCGAGAATGCATTTATTCGACCTTCACCCTCATCCGGGGTTATGGGAGGCATCGCACAAAGAACCAGAGAATGCATCTTGCTTTGCGAAGCGTCAGGTTATGACGTTATCCTGATTGAAACCGTTGGCGTTGGGCAATCCGAGGTTGAAGTCCACGGTATGGTGGATTTCTTCCTGTTGCTTATGGTGCCTAACAGTGGCGATGACCTCCAAGGCATAAAGCGTGGCATCACTGAGCTTGTTGATGGGGTTGTTATCAATAAGGCCGATGGTGATAGCGTAGGGCTTGCGATGCAGACGCAGCAGTTCTACCAGAGCGCATTCAATATTTTTCGGACGAATGATGCCTGGAAGCCCAAAGTGCTTACCTGCTCTGCCCTAAAGCGGTCGAACCTGGTGGAAGTCTGGGACATGATTACTGAATTTGAACAGTTGGCTAAAACCAACAGCACATTTACCGCACGACGCGAAACCCAAAACGTAGTTTGGCTTAAAAAGCTGATCACCATGGAAATCGAACAACGCGTGCTGGCCAGCGATGAAGTGAGACAATCGTACCCCGAGCTAGAGGTGCAGGTTGCAGCTGGTCAGTTAACGCCTTTTAGCGCGGCCAGTGAGATTCTGAATATGGTTTTCAAGCCAGACAACCAGAAAGGCCAACCATCACAGTAGACTAAGCTGCGTTAAGTTATGGATAGCGTTTTATAGCGAAGATGCTGGTGCCGGTAATACCTCAGCCGAGCTTATTGATGGGGTAAAAGTCGAAGATGCCAGGGGTCAACGCTAATCGAAAATAAAAAGGTGGGAAATACTGTGACCGTACTTGAAGACTACACTTTCCAGGACAAAGATGTGATTGACCCAGCGGTTTACGAGGAGGTCGGTCATCCTCAGCAGGCATTCGCCTGGCTTCGTGCCAACGATCCGCTGCGAATGGTTGAACCGAAGGGTTTTCGGCCTTTCTGGGTTGTTACCAAACATGCTGATATAACTGAAATAGAAAAGCAGCCGAAAATATTTACCAGTGAGAAGCGACCTATTCTGATGCGTGAAGCGACGGCACCGGAAATGAAAGAAGAGATGGTCGGCGCGATTTATGAAAAGCTGCAGGACGCCCCGCGATTGCTGGAGGTGCTCGCCACTTCCTCTGAGCAGGGGTTGATTCGCTCGTTGGTGCAAATGGATCAGCCAGACCATACGGCTTACCGAGAACTTGTGCAGCCCTGGTTCAAACCGACGAATATCAAGGCGCTAGGTGACCGTCTCGAGGAACTCACCAAAGATATTTTAGATCAAATGATGGGTGATGGGAGTGTCCAGGAATGTGACTTTGTTCAAGACGTTTCAATCTATGCACCGCTTCGGTTAATCACGGAATTGCTCGGTGTGCCTCAGGAGGACGAGTGGCGTATCCTTAAATTGACCAATGAACTTTTCGCGGGTGATGACCCCGAAATGCAGCGTATAGCGGATGATCCGCTGTCGATCTTCGATACGATCAAAGATATTTACCAGTACTTTAGCGAACTGACAGACAAGTTTCGGGAACATCCGGACGAAAGCCTGGCCAGCTATATTGCCAATGGCAAAATAAGTGGCGAGTATTTGCCTTACAAGGAACTGATTTCCTATTACACCATTGTTGCTACAGCCGGGCACGATACAACGCGTAATTCTATTACGGGCGGCCTCCATGCCCTTTTGACTCACCCGGCACAACTGCAGCGCTTCAAAGAAATCGTCGACGATGAAGATGCTGTTAAATTGGCAGTGGAAGAAATGATCCGTTGGACAACACCGGTTGTGCAGTTTTCACGAACTGCAGAACAGGACTATGAGCTGCGTGGTAAGACAATCAGAAAGGGTGATACCGTAGGGCTGATGTATGCATCAGCCAGTTTTGATGAAGACATTTTCGATAACCCCGCAGAGTTCAACATCGAGAGAAAACCCAACCGGCATCTTGCGTTTGGTACCGGACCGCACCAGTGCCTGGGGTTGATCCTGGCGCGACTCGAAATGCGAATTTTCTTCCAGCAGCTGATTCCCCGAATCGCAGAGATAGAAATAGTCGGGGATCCCGAGCGCATTCGAGCCAGCTTTGTCCATGGTCTAAAGCACATGAACATCAGGTACAGGCTTACGGACTAGTTGCCGCTGGTTGCTTAGCTCCGCAATAAGCGACCAGCGGTTGCGCCACTGTGTTCGTTGTTTGTTAGAAAAATTTCGCCGTTCACAACAGTATTTAGAATACCGGTAGCGGTCTGCTTTAAGCGTCTTGCACCCGCCGGAAGGTCATTCAATACCTCAGGCATGTCCGGTCCTACCGTATCGGGGTCAAAAACGACGACATCGGCAGCCATGCCTTCACGTAATAGACCACGATCATGTAATCCCCATAAGGTGGCGGTGTTATAGGTGATTTGTTTAACCGCTTCTTCCAGGGTCAACGCTTCTTTCTCGCGGACCCAGTAGCTCAGCAGGTGGGTTTGCAAAGAGCTGTCCATGATTTGTGACACGTGCGCACCGGAGTCAGAAAAGGTCACCACTGAACGAGGATGCTTGATCATCTCCAGGACATGATCCTGGTTTTCGTTCGCGATCGGTGTTCGGAAGAACATCTTCATATCTTTCTCAAGTGCCATATCGATCATTAGCTCGACCGGATTAACACCTTTATCTCTCGCTATTTGCGCCATCGACGGTTTGTCGTAGACCATGTCGTCCATCGGGAATACATAATCCCAATCGGCTGGCCGTATCTCGGCGCCGACAATGCGCGGTCCGGTATATTCACGGTTGGCGATTTCAACCAGCTTTGCCTTTGTTGCTGGATCGCTCATCCGTGCTTTTTGTTCCTTTAGCGGCAGGGCGCGAATATCACTCCACAGTTCCCAGTTGTCATAAGGTGTCGCGCTTTCAAAGGATAAAATATTGTTCAGTCCGCGCGTATGCACCTGGGCAAACATTCTGCCACCGGCCACTGCTGTTTCATCTAGCAGGTCGAAATAAGGCCGCCAGATATCTGGTGCTGCCTTGACGCTAAACATGCCCCAGGTTTGGGTAACTCCGGATTCGACGGCCAGATCCCTAAGGCGATCGTGATATTCTCGATTACGTTCCGGGCTACGGCCTGGCGCCTCGCCCGCAATTTCAAAAACGCCTTTGCCTGTTTCGCCGACAGCGTTAACGATCGCGCGAACTTCTTCCCAATTGGCGAGACGGCTTGCAACCGGCCTATCGTCAGCCGTTGTGTGGTTGAAGGTACGTGAGGTAGAAAAGCCGATCGCACCTGCGTGCATAGCTTCTTTTACCAGCGCCTGCATATGTTTGACTTCATCTTCGCTGGCTTCTTGCTCGAAAGCTCGCTCACCCATGGTGTAGGTGCGCAGCGCAGAATGGCCAATGTAGCCTGCGTAGTTAATGCCCTTGGGCAGGTCGTCGACAGCGTCGAGGAACTCGGGAAATGTTTCCCAAGTCCAGTCGATACCGGCGAGCATGGCATCACGAGACAGGTCTTCGGCACGTTCCAGGTTACGGAATACCAGGTCAGCATCTTCTTGTTTGCAAGGCGCAAGGGTAAAGCCGCAGTTACCCATGACCACACTGGTAACGCCGTGATAGCTGGAGCAGGAACCGATCGGGTCCCAGAAAACCTGCGCGTCCATATGGGTATGACCGTCGACAAAGCCGGGCGAAACCACATGACCTTCTGCATCAATGGTTTGTTTAGCTTTTTCATTAACTCGGCCAATCTTCGCGATTCTACCGCCTTTAATCGCAACGTCCGCGCGATACCTGGCACTGCCTGATCCGTCTACCACCATGCCGTTCTTGATAACGAGGTCATAGCTCATGAGTTGTCTCCGATGGAATAACTTGCGAGTATCATACCAATAAATAGCACCGCGTCGCGGCTAAAGACGCAGTATCAGTCCTGGCCCCTGAAAGTGCGTCTGACAATACCGGAATAGCAAAAAATATACCGCGACCAGTTCGCCGTCGACTGGCCAGCATGGGTAAACCGGCTGAAGGCACGGGATTATCTTCAATCGTAGATAGGGTAAAAGGTGCCGAATGCAGCTTCGCAGAAGTCACCGGGGTCATTAAACCGCCGGTTGATGTTGAGTCCCGAGATGGCAGCCATTTCTGCGGCTGTCAGCTCGAAATCACTGAGAGACAGGTTCTCTCGCATGCGCTCCGCCCTAACACTTTTTACCACCAGTGATGTGCCGCGTTGCAAGCCCCAACGCAGCACGATCTGTGCCGCGGTTTTGTGCGTGCGGGAAGCCGCTGCTTGGATGGTGGAATGGGCAAGGACGGACTCGTGCTGGTCAGCCATGTCAAGTTCGAAGTAAGAGTTTGCGCCGAGCGGTGAAAAAGCCGTCACCTCTATCCCATACTGTTGAGCTAGCTTGATCAAGCGTTCCTGAGTCAGGTAGGGGTGCGATTCTATTTGTAACATTTCCGGCGGCTCGATCGCATAGTTCATCAGATCGTGGAGCAGTCCGGAATTGTAGTTACAGATGCCCAGGTGTTTGACGTGTCCAAAGGTTTTTAGTTGTTCCATGGCACGCCATGTTTCTTGCAAAGACACATTTGCGGGCTGCATCACAGGGATTACCGCAGATGGATCATAAGTCCACTCTGGGGGATAGCGTGTTTCGAACGGGACATATGCCAGAGCGATAGGGAAGTGTATTAAGTAAAGGTCTAGATAATCCAGTTTCAGGTCTGACAAACTTTTGTTCATCGCGGCAAGAACATGGTCTGGGTGATGGTAGGTGTTCCAAAGTTTTCCTGTTATCCAAAGATCCTCGCGAGAACATAAGCCCTCGCTCATTGCTCTTTGAAGTCCTTCGCCCACCTGCGTTTCATTGCCGTAGTCACAAGCGGAATCAAAGTGCCGGTATCCCGATTTGACCGCTTCATAGACAACCTCTGCACAATGATCCGGCGCTATTTTCCACAGGCCGAAGCCGATGTCAGGCATGTCTTTTATTGTTTGAAATGTCATGTTGTTCCTTGTTCTAGTAGGTAAGTTCTAGTAGGTAAGTTCTCGTAGGTAAGTTCTCGTAGGTAAGTTCTAGTAGGTAAGTTCTCTCAGGTAAGTGCTTTCACAGTAAGTCGTTCAGGTAGACAGCCTTTCCGGATTCAATCGATTGTTGTGCTGCAACGCCGAGTACGACAGACAGCAGACCATCCCTGACATTAACAGCAGGGGGCGAGCTGTTGTGGATCGCGTCGACAAAACCGAGATGTTCAAGGTAACTGGCGCCGTGATGAAGACCTTGTTCTTTGATCCGGGGGTCCGATTCGATTTGAATAGTTTTAAAGTCGTTGCTTGCTCTGTTGCTAATGATCAGTTCATTGCCGGGTACGGTTGTTTCAATTTTACCGAGGTCACCGGTGACGGCGATATGCTGTTCATGCCGGCTACCTTCGGCAAACATGCATAGATCGAGTAATGCTCTTGCGCCATTGGAAAATTCAACGATGACATAAGCATTGTCCATAATGTCAGGTGTCTCGCCATTGTAGAGTTCATCCAGGTGATTTACATCCTGCCCACCCGAAGCGATAACCCTGATTGGCTTGCTTGAAATAACCTGGGTCATTAGGTCAAAAAAGTGACAACATTTTTCAACCAACGTGCCCCCGGTATTGCGGTTAAAACGGTTCCAGTCGCCGACCTTTTTCAGGAATGGAAAGCGGTGCTCTCGAATTGCGCACATACGAATGTTACCGATGGCATCGAGATGCTTCAGCGTTGCGGAAATAGGAGACATGTATCGATATTCAAGACCCACCCAGACGATACCCGAGTGTTGATCCGCTGATTTCACCAGTTCCTGGGAGTCGGCGATAGTTGTACACATTGGCTTTTCGAGCATGACGTGTTTGTCGGTTTCAAAGATGTCTCGCATCACCTCTATATGGGAGTAGTTTGGTGATGCAACGACGACAGCATCGACGTCATCGCTGACAAGTAACTGTCGATAATCCTCGTAGACTTTGGGAGAGAAGCGGTCTCCACAGGCCCTAAGGCCCCAGTTTCGTGGTTTTTCATTGGGGTCCGCAATTGCCGTAATGTCTACCCCTTCCATCGCGACAAGGTTGCGAATGTGTTCACAGCCCATCATGCCAGTGCCGATAATGCCGTAACGAATCGTCAATTTATTTTCCCCTACAGGTTGTCAGTTGATCGACTGCATGGTCGATGGACGTAACTAGCCTTTCTGGTTTTTGGCTAGGGTTGGAGTTCCGGTAAATTTTTGAACAGGTCAAGAGCTTCAGGGTTCGCCAATGCATCTGTATTTTCAACGGGTTCATTGTGGATCACCTTTCTGACCGCAAGTTCGACAATCTTTCCGCTGATCGTGCGCGGAATGTCTTCAACCTGAATGATTTTAGCTGGGACATGCCTGGGCGTTGTGTTCCGCCGGATGGTAAATTTGATGGTCTCGATGATTCGATCATTCAGTTTGATGCCCGCTTTTAATACAATAAATAGAACAATTCGTTCGTCACCCTGCCATTCCTGACCGACGGCGATACTGTCGATAACTTCAGGTATTGTTTCAACCTGCCGATATATTTCTGCTGTGCCTATTCTGACGCCCGCTGGATTAAGCACAGCATCACTGCGACCCTGAATGACAATGCCGCCGCGCTTAGTGAGTTCCCCGTAATCGCCATGGGTCCAAACACCGGGGCGTTGCGCGAAGTAAGCGTTAAGGAATCGTTCATTTTCGGGATCTTGCCAGAAACCAATGGGGGTTGAAGGGAAGGGCTTGATGCAAACCAGTTCGCCGGTTGCATCAGTCACCGATTCGTTGTTCTGATTCCAGAACTCTACGGCCATGCCAAGTCCACGGCATTGAATTTCGCCGGCGTGCACCGGCAGGTTCGGGTTGCCCAGCATGAAGCAGGAGACGATATCGGTCCCGCCGGAAATAGATGATAGGCAAACATCCGCTTTGACGTCACGGTAAATGTATTCGTAGCTGGTTTCACTTAAGGGTGACCCTGTTGACAGAATCGTTTTGACTGAAGTCAGGCGGTGCGTTTCCGCCGGCTTTAATCCCTGCTTTTCAAGGCCGGCGATGTACTTGGCGCTTGTGCCGAACACGGTGATGCCTTCATCGTCGATCGCATCGAGTAGAACGTTACCTTCTTTGGCGAAGGGTGAGCCGTCGTAGAGCAGCAGGGTGCATCCTGTACTCAAACCGGAGACCAGCCAGTTCCACATCATCCAGCCGCAGGTGGTGAAGTAAAAAAGCGTATCATTACGCGAGATATCGGTATGCAACCTGTGCTCTTTTAGATGCTGTACCAGAGTCCCCCCTGCTCCGTGAACAATACATTTCGGAATGCCCGTAGTGCCGCTCGAATACATGATGTAGAGCGGGTGGTCGAAAGGCAGCGGTGTAAACCTTAAAGGGGTCACCGCTTTGTTAACAAAGTCACTGTAGGTTTCGGTGTTTTCCATCTGTGTCAGGTCAATAGACTGACCCAGTAGTGACACGACGATAACCGTTTCAATGCTGTTGATTTTTTTCTGGATAGCAGCAACTTTTTCCAGGCAATCAATCACCTTCCCGTTGTAAACGTAAGCCTCCGTAGTGAACAAAAGCCGAGGCGCAATTTGGCCGAACCGGTCGCAGACTCCGTTGGTGCCAAAATCGGGTGAGCAGGAAGACCAGATGGCGCCTATAGCGGTGGTAGCCAGCATGGCAATGACTGTTTCGGGAGTATTTGGCATTAAGCCGGCGATACGATCACCTTGGGTGACCCCATGATGTCGCATGGCCGATACGAGTCGCTCCACTTCATGATAGAGGGCTGCGTAGGTGTAGCTGCTTCGCTGACCATTTTCCAATAAACCGATTAGTGCAACCCGGTCATCGTTGTGACGCATCATGTTTTCCGCGAAATTCAATTCGCAGCCTTCGAACCAGGCAGTGCCCGGAAACTTGTCCAGGTTTGACGTCACCCGGTGGTAGGGTGTCGTTGCCTTGACATCGCAGAAGTCCCAAACTGCAGCCCAAAAGTCGTCGGTGTCGGTGACAGACCAATTGTGCAGTGCATCGTAAGTAGGGAAGGTTTGATCAAACCGCTGCTCAACATAGTGTTGAAAATGAGTCATCTGGCTGTTGGCAATTCGGTCTTCGTTTGGTTGCCACAACGGAGTCATGGCGTCAGGTTCCGCGCCAATGGAGCAGGCTCAAAGGCAAGCAGATCTGCGCCGCCGTCAACCAGATCGCCTTTACTGTAGAAAACCTCACTGATTAATCCATCAACCGGGGCTTTAATGGCGTGTTCCATTTTCATGGCCTCCATGATCACCAGCGTGTCCCCTGCGCTGACCACCTCTCCTTTTGTGACAAGAATTTCGACGACGGTACCATTCATCGGTGCTGTAAAACCTGAGCCATCGTCGTGAGCTACTTCTTCTCCGAGATCGATCACCTTGGGTGTGAACTCGAAGGTGCCATTATTGGTAAAGAGAGACGTCGTCGTAGTGCCTTCAACCACGACTGCAGTCTGTCTATGGCCGTTAACGGTGGCAATCAAATTATTTTCGTCGAGACTGCCGCTGACAGTGTAGGAGACGTTCTCGAAACGCATGTTAAAAGTGTGCGGCCCGCTTTTGGTTGCAAAGATTACATATTCAACCTGGCCAACGACAATGGTCTCAAAATGAGTGGCCGCAGCATTCGTTCGCCAGTGGTCCACAGCATGCCATGGGGATGTCCGGTCAGAAGCAGGTATGGGTTGCGCCTGGCGTCGTAACGTTAGGTAAAGGCACGCAAGGGGTGCCAAAGATTCGATCGGCAATTGGCTACTATCAAACAACGAGGTGTTGTTTTTGGTAATAAAATCGGTGCTCAGTTCTTCGGCGATAAATGCTTTGTGGGTCGACAGGCGATGCAGGAAATCGATGTTAGTGGTCACGCCCACGATACGAAAGCATGCCAGTGCTTGCGCGAGCCTCTGCAGAGCACGGCCGCGGTTTTCATCCCAGACAATCAGCTTCGCGATCATCGGGTCATAAAAGACACCAACCTCGTCATCTTGAACAACACCTGTATCTATGCGCACGTGAGCTGATTCAATAGGTTGTTGCAGCCATGTCAGTTTCCCGGAGGCGGGTAAAAATTCATTGTTAGGGTCCTCCGCGTAAATTCTTGCTTCGAAGGCGTGGCCGCTGATGGTCAGTTCAGATTGTGCAAGCGGCAGTGGTTCGCCGTTGGCCACTTTTAACTGCCACTCGACTAGATCCTGACCGGTAATCATCTCGGTGACAGGATGCTCAACCTGAAGCCGGGTGTTCATCTCCATAAAATAAAAGTGCCCGGTTGAATCCAGCAGGAACTCTACCGTGCCTGCACCGATGTAGTTGACAGACTTGGCCGCACGTATTGCGGCTTCACCCATTTTTTCACGAACTCCGTCAGATAGCTTTGGTGCGGGCGCTTCTTCGATAATCTTTTGATGCCGACGTTGTACTGAGCAATCCCGCTCGAACAGGTAGACAGCGCTGCCCAGTGCGTCGCAAAAGATCTGAACTTCAACATGTCGGGGCTGTTCAAGATACTTTTCTACGAGCATGTCGCTGTCGCCGAAGCCTGATAGGGCTTCTCGCTTTGCTGCGGCAAGCGCCTCATCAAACTCCCCCGGGGCATGGACTTGTCGCATGCCTTTTCCACCGCCACCTGACACTGCCTTCAACAATACTGGGTAGCCAATCTCTTTGGCTGCGTTCTTTAGCAACTTAGGGTCCTGGTCCGCGCCGTGATATCCGGGCAGTAAAGGTACGCCGGCCTCTGCCATCAGTATTTTTGCGGCAGATTTGGAACCCATGGCCCTAATGGCAGCTTCCGGTGGGCCGATGAAAACGACATTGTTGGTTTCACAGAGTTGACAGAATAGGGCGTTCTCCGATAGAAATCCGTAGCCGGGATGAATCGCCTCGCTGCCAGTTTGTATTGCGGCTTGTAACACATTTTCCATTAACAGGTATGAGTCTGCGGGGGCCGAGCCGCCAATATGCACCGCCTCATCGGCCATCTGCACGTGTAGGGCGTTTGAATCAGCATCTGAATAGACAGCCACCGTTCGTATGCCGAGTTTTCTGGCGGTTCGAATCACCCTGCAGGCGATCTCGCCGCGGTTTGCGATAAGAATTTTGGCAAACATCTAGTGGACTCCTGTGCGAAAAATTGACATGTTTTAGCTACATCCTAAAGACGCCGAAACGTGTCTCAGCGATTGGCTTATTAAGTGAGGCGGATAGGGCGAGCCCTAGTATGCGCCTGGTGTCCGTTGGATCTATCACGCCGTCATCCCAAAGTCGTGCGCTGGCGTAGTAGGGATGCCCTTCAGTATCAAAGTTATCGATGATCGGTTGTTTGAAAGCCTGTTCATCCTCGATGGCCCATTCGTCGCCGGCATTTTCAATTTGTGTTCGTCTTACCTGAGCAAGCACGCCGGCCGCTTGTTCACCGCCCATGACTGAAATCCGAGCATTGGGCCACATGAACAGGAAGTTAGGATCATAGGCGCGACCGCACATCCCGTAGTTTCCGGCGCCGTATGAGTTGCCGATAATGAGGGTCAGTTTGGGTACCTTGGCACTCGCCACGGCCGTTACCATCTTGGCGCCGTGTTTGGCGATGCCGCCGGCTTCATACTGCTGCCCGACCATGAAGCCGGTAATGTTTTGCAGGAAAATGAGCGGGATTTTTCGTTGTGCGCACAGCTCAATAAAGTGTGCGCCTTTTTGTGCAGACTCACTGAACAAGACGCCGTTGTTACCGACGATGCCGACAGGATAACCGTACAGCCTGGCGAAGCCGCAGACTAAAGTGGTGCCATAAAGTGCTTTGAACTCGTCGAACTCAGAGCCGTCGAAGACGCGAGCGATGATCTCGCGAACATCGTAAGGTTGGCGGACATTTTTTGGTACGATACCCTTGAGGTCGCTGGCCGGGTACAGGGGTTCAACACTATCTTTTACATCCAGTGAAAGGGGTTTTACCCGATTCAGTCTTCCGACAGCATTTCTGGCAAGTTGAAGCGCATGATGATCGTTTCTGGCGTAGTGGTCGGTTACCCCGGAATCTCTGGAATGTACCTCTGCGCCGCCTAGTTCCTCGGCGGTTACTTCCTCACCCGTCGCCATCTTGACGAGGGGAGGGCCAGCCAGAAAGATCGTCCCTTGGTTCTTCACGATGATGGATTCGTCTGCCATAGCAGGCACATAGGCACCACCTGCTGTGCAGGAACCCATCACAACCGCTATCTGGGGGATGTTCAATGCCGACATGTTGGCCTGGTTGAAAAAAATTCGGCCAAAGTGGTGCCTGTCGGGAAAGACTTCATCCTGGTTTGGCAGGTTGGCGCCACCTGAATCCACAAGGTAGATGCAGGGCAAGTGGTTTTCTTGCGCGATGTTCTGTGCGCGAAGATGCTTTTTCACGGTGGCGGGGTAATAGGTGCCACCTTTAACGGTAGCGTCATTAACAACAATAACGCACTCCTGGCCGTTCACTCGACCGATACCCGTAATAATCCCGGCGGCTGGCACATCATCTTTGCCATACATATTGTGCGCAGCGAGTTGCGAGAATTCTAAAAAGGGCGACCCGGGGTCTACCAGCGCGTTAATCCTGTCGCGGGGCAACAGCTTGCCGCGGGAGATGTGCCGTTTCTGGTAGCGTTCACCGCCACCCAGTTTGATTCTTTCCACCTGGGCTTGCAGGTCGCTTACCAGGCGCTGCATGTGCTCCGTGTTGTCGATAAAATCCTGCGAGCGAGAATTGATTTTTGTCTTGATGGCGCTCATGGGTTAGCCCGCCTCTGAGAAAAGTTCGCGACCAATTAACATACGGCGGATCTCTGAAGTGCCTGCGCCAATCTCATAAAGTTTAGCGTCACGAAGCAGGCGGCCTGTATCGTAGTCATTAATATAGCCGTTACCGCCTAATGCCTGGATGGCCTGCAGTGCACACTGCGTTGCTTGCTCTGCCGTGTAAAGAATGACCGCGGCCGCGTCTTTTCGGTTTTCAAGGCCGCGATCGCAGGCCCGCGCAACCGCATACAGATAGGCTCGGCTGGCGTTGAGGACGGTGTACATATCTGCAAGCTTCCCCTGCATCAATTGGAATTCACCGATCGCTTGACCAAACTGTTTCCGATCATGAACGTAAGGTACGACGATATCCATGCAAGCCTGCATAATGCCAACGGGGCCGCCAGAAAGAACCGTCCGCTCGAAATCGAGTCCCGACATTAGCACTCGAACGCCTTCGCCCTCGCGGCCAAGTATATTGGCCGCCGGGACTTCGCAGTCTTCGAAAACCAGTTCGCAGGTATTGGACCCTCGCATACCAAGTTTGTCGAGTTTTGGTGCCTGGGTGAATCCGCTAAAACCGCGTTCAACAATAAACGCAGTCATACCGCGTGAACCGGCACTGCTGTCGGTCTTGGCGTAAATGACGTAGGTGTTCGCGTCAGGACCGTTGGTGATCCACATCTTGTTGCCGTTCAGGATATAGACGTCGCCTTTTTTCTCGGCTTTAAGTTTCATGCTGACAACATCGGAGCCTGCACCCGGCTCTGACATGGCAAGGGCGCCGACATGTTCGCCGGAGCAAAGCTTTGGTAAATACTTGGTTTTTTGTTGTGCAGAGCCGTTTTTGTGAATCTGGTTAACGCAGAGGTTCGAGTGCGCGCCGTAAGATAGGCCGACCGAAGCTGAAGCCCGGCTGATTTCTTCCATTGCAACGACATGGGCCAGGTAGCCCATATTGCTGCCCCCAAATTCTTCTGCAACGGTGACGCCGAGAATACCGAGATCACCCATCTTTCGCCAAAGGTCCGCTGGGAACTCATTGTTCTTGTCTATTTCGGAGGCGCGAGGAGCTATTTCTGCCTGGGCGAACTTGTACACGAGGTCGCGCAACATGTCGAGATCTTCACCCAGACCGTGATCTAGCATGGCATAAGATGTGTTCATTGAAATTCTTCCCATTGATTTTTAGTGGGTGGAAGTGTTAGTTGACTTTTTTTGTTGTCTCTTTATCTTTCGTCGCAGCGAGTGAGCGTGCTTCCCATGCGTCAAGGTCAATAATCATGCGTTCGAGTTCCTGCTTCTGAGTTTGGAGTTGCTGTCTTCGCGATTGAATCTTTTCGATCAGAGTTTCAAGTTGTTTTTTGTTGTCAGAGGCCGGGTCATACATGGCGATCAGGTCGGCGCTTTGCGTCAGAGACAATCCCAGCGTCTTGCCGCGTAGAATCAGTATCAGTCGAGCCCTGTCAGCCCCTGAGTAAGCCCTGTTCTGGCCAGATCGAACGGGTGACAGAAGGCCTTTTTCTTCATAAAAACGCAGGGTTCTCGTGGTGACATCGAACTCCTGGGACAATTCACTAATAGAGTATTGGCTGCTCATAGGGAGTGAATCCTAGCGTAACGTTTACGTTAACGTCAATTATTGATTTTGGCCGAGACGCCACCTACGATCGCAAGGCAGCGGTGTTTTAGAGCCTGGTCGTCTGCCTGAGTACGAACACTGAATGTTTCCAGTGCCTCTCTGACGAACAATGCCTCTCTGACGAACGATGCCTCTCTGAAAAAGAATGTCCTTCTGAAAAAGAATGCCCAAAAACCATCCTGCAGAAACCGTCGGGCGCTACGATATCCGGTGGTAACACCGTCAACGTTGACCCGTCACGCCCGGGAGAGTTCCATGGAACCGGCCGGCCGATCGTATCCGACGAACGTTTTTCCTAAGTCTTCGTAGTGCCGGTAAGAGATCAGTGCATGGTTTGCGGCCTGTTGTGCATCCCGTAGCTGACGCTCGAGCGGGCTGTCCATTCTACTGCCAGTTGTGCCCGCGGTATTGTTGATCATGCCAACGACCTTGCGGGTGGATTGCGCAGCATGTGCACAGGCCAGAAGAGCCGGCCAGAAATACTCCCAGTCGGGCGATAGTCGTCCACCGTCTTCCGGGAGTGGCCCGAGGTGTTCTTCCAAGCGGTCCTGGGTTTCCATGACAAAAGCTCGGGCGGCCATCAATGTCGCCTGGGCTTCACCAATGCGGTATTGAACCTGAGGTTGGTCCTTAAGGTTTGAGGTAGAACCCCATGGTGTTTTTTCCTGTGCTAGCTCGATGAACGTATCGATAGCGCCTCTGCAGACACCAAGCGCAACCGCGGCTTTGTTATAGACTGCGTGGGTGGGGTTTCGATAAGTCGGGTTTGCCCAAATCTTGCTCGGTGCCAGGGACCGGAATGGAAGAAGGTGCTCGGGTGGCACATAACAATGAGTCATCCGGACGTCGTGGCTGCCGGAACCGCGCATTCCCGCCGTATCCCAAGTGTCGATAATCTCGAATTCGTCGCGAGGTATCATAAAGGATGCCTGAGCTGGTTGGCCCGTGGTTTCGTCGATGGTCATTGCGCCCATCAGGTAGTTCCAGTTCGCGTTTTGGCAACCACTCGCGAATGAGCCCTGGTAGTTCAATCGCCAACCCTCTCCATCTTGTTGGGCGCTTCGTCCGGGACTGGGACCATTGGCCGGACCGTGTCCAGAACACACCAGCGCATCCCAGTCGTCGAAGATTTTTTCTGCCAGAGTAGGATCCATGCGACGGATCACCAGCGCGTTGATCTCGGAAGATATTTGGGTACACCATCCGACTGATCCGTCGATGGCGGAAACCGCTTCAATGATTTCTATCTGTTCGCGGGCTCTTAGGTTCTCGCCACCAAGTTCACTCGGTAGTGCAAAGCGATAGAGGCCCTGATCAGCCATATCCTTTGAGGCCCAGGCAGGCAGATGTCGAAGCTTCTGGGCTTCATCTCCTGCCGCCGCTAGTGATTCTTTCATCGCGGCGATGCGGTCCAAGGGGGGCGTTTTCGAGATTTCCTTCTGTCGTTCTATGATTTCTGCTCGAACCATTTCCGTTTGTCTCCAGGATCATTAAGTAAAGAGATTATGCATACCGCGCTCGTGATGCGAGTCATGCTGCCTGCTTCTTCTTAAGAATGCCTTTTCGTACCAGTAAGTACTACCTAAATTATTGAGTTGCCTGTTATTTTATTAACGAAAAGGGTGGAGCGGGATTTCGCCAAAATTGCGGCTACTGTTTAAAGAGGAGGTTGAAATTGGGAACCTAGCCTAGAGGTAACCCGCAGATGCAGTCATGATGTCATCGAAGCGGGTTACGGGTCGTCAGCAGTAAAAGTCAGGGTCTGTTAATCCAATCGCCTTTAGCATCATCGCGTTTGCTAAAGGCGGGGTTGTTGCTGAAAGTCTCTTCCACCCAAGCCAGTGTCTGTTCCTTGTTAAGGCTGGTATCCCAAAATACGCCATCAGGCTGGGCTACATGCCATGGCGTATCCCAGAAGACCTCTAGGCCGTTGCCCTCAGGATCGTTGAAATAGAGGGACAGAGTGTTGCCATGGGACAACGGTAATATGTTCACGCCGGCTAATTCGAGTTTATTGTGTAGCGTTTTCACATCCTCGAAAGATTCGACTCGAAAGGCAAGGTGGTTCAGTGAATTGGCTGCGTCCTGGTCTGTTCGCGAGGAGACGATCGCCAATTGGTGGTGCTCGTCTTTGTTTTGGCTCATGAAAATAATGTTAGGACCATTTTCGGTGGTCTGGCCCCTATCGCTAATGTTAAATCCAAGCGTTTCGGTGTAAAAGTCCAGGATTCTCTTCTCGTCTCTAACGTTCAGAACTGCGTGTGACCAGCTAAGTTTCATTCGATCTTTCCTCCTGACATCAGGCTTTTGGGCCCCATGGTGGATAGGTAATAAGGTTTGTTAATGCTGGCTTTTTTAAAAGTCTCGGGATCCTCTTGAGCTCGTGCCAGCGCTAAGGAACCTGGGCGCAAACTTGGGTTGTAACGCGACCAGTGTCGCACAGCGCCAAGTTTAAATTCGGCGTGCGTCGAGGCTTGATCGTAACATCAATAACGAGCCAGTCTGCGTCATTCCCGAGACGCTGCCAATGATGTTCGAGTACACAAAGTACATCAATGCATAGCGAGGTAATGGCCACAGTCATCTTTAGGCGCTACCATTGTTTGCTGAAATTGAACAGCACAGCACAGAACGATTGAACGGTTTCTGCGCGTGCTATATCCAGCGTTGCAAGAAGCCGAGCGAGTTACCAATCGTCGTTTACCCGGGTTGGCATTAACAGCTGTCAGGCAGCTTAAAGATCCAAGGGTTTCTGGGAAACACAGTATGCTAATAACAAGCATTAAACGAACACCAAGCATTAAACGAACACCAAGGAGGGAAACGCGATGAAACTGGCCACTTATTCAACGTCTGACGACGCCACACCAAGAGTTGGCCTGGTGCGAGACAAGGAACTCGTTCCACTGGCGGACAATGGCATAAAGGGGAACATGACGTCGTTGCTCGAGGCGGGGATTGATATCAATGTCATAGAGACAGTGACAAAAGGGAAACCGGGATTACCCCTATCCTCTGTCACATTGCATGCACCCGTGCCGCTGCCCGGGAAAATACTCGCCCTTGGACTTAACTACGGTGATCACATCGCCGAAACAGGTTTTAAAAAGCCCGAGTTCCAGATGTGGTTCAACAAACAAAGAAACTGTGCGAACGGTCCTTATGCAGACATCAACTTGCCCGTGGTCTCGGACAATCTAGACTATGAGGCTGAGCTTTGCCTGGTCATCGGAAAACGTTGTAAGCACGTTCCTGTGGAACGAGCGCATGAGGTTATTGGCGGTTATTTCTGTGGCAACGATGTCAGCGTGCGTGATTGGCAGCTTCGTGTACCTACCTTTCAGATTGGTAAATCATTTGATACCCATGGACCGATGGGGCCATGGCTGGTAACACCGGATGAAGTAGGTAACCCCCACGACCTTGATATTCTATGCGTGGTCAATGGTGAAGAGCGACAGAGATCTAACACCAAACATCTGATCTTTAACTGCTTCGATGCGATTGCGCATCTCAGCCAGGCATTTACGCTGGATGTCGGTGATGTCCTGTTCATGGGCACACCGAGTGGCGTTGGGGTTGCCATGAAGCCCCCTTCATTTATGAAAGTGGGCGATGTTGTTCGTGTTGAGATCGAAAAGTTAGGTTACATCGAGAATACGGTGGTGGCGGAAAGCGGCGAGACCCTTATTGGTTGAACAACGTCTTTGTGTCGCCACAAAGCCTGGCAGCGGACACCGGTTATTGATAAAACAGGGCCGGTTCCTCGCCCTGGGTTACGCTTGGGATAAAGGACTACGAAGGCAACCTTGATACCGTGATAGGGTCCACCACAGACCCCAGTGGGTATGTTCAATTTCACTATTTCCCACCAGCGCCAGGGCCTTGGTTAACGACCGTTGGCGTGAAATATGACCCCCGTGGTTTGGGCCCGTCTTTCTGCTGAGGCATCTCACGGAAGTCAGCGGTCGTTAATATTGGTTTATCCCATTCCCCTGGCAAGGGCCGTAAGGTGGTTCTTTTGCGCTTCGATTGTCTTACTTAATGCGTCCGGCCCTGCCATTGTTTTTTGTACTAGGACCTCTGAAATGGGCTCCAGGCCGACCAGTCGGGTCCAGGCGTTCATGTAAGGTGACTGGAAGTCGAATGGATCAGGCCTGCCATCTTTTGGGCTGTAGTCACCGCCACGAGCGTAGATCAGCGTTGCCGGCCCGGAAGCCATTCCCTTTGGTCCATTCTCGTCGCTGGTGAACGTCAGCCCGGGGTGGGTAACCAGATCAATGTACTGCTTGAGCTTATAGGGAATACTGAAATTCCACATTGGGATGCTAAACAAATAACCGTCAGCCTCTACAAACTGGCTGACTAAGTTTGTGATTACGGTCCATTGTCGGGCTTCTTCTTCGCTAAGCTCGAGGCCCATGGCAAATTTCATTTTTGCGGCAGTTACTTCCAGCGTTATTTCTGGCAACTTTGCTTCGAACAAATTCAGTCGATTGACCTGTACAGAGTCGGCCAGAGCGTCTGTGAAAATGCTCGCAGCCTGGTTTGCTGCAGACAGATCGCCTCTTGGGGATGCGTTGATGTAAAGCAGATTGGTCATAGTTAATTCCATAACTCGATGGATAAGGTTTTAGAAAAATTGATTATACAAAAATTGGTTGGGGTGTGGTTAAGGTGCTTGCTAACATACAAAAACACTAATTAATCAAGAATATCGACATTATGTCAGTGAAAATTGGTACGCCGCTAAGTCAGGGTGCAAAGAAGGTGCTGCTATGTGGCTCGGGAGAGCTTGGCAAAGAAGTAGCGATCGAACTTCAGCGTTTGGGGGTTGAAGTTATCGCTGTGGACCGATACGAGAACGCCCCCGCCATGCAGGTGGCCCATCGATCTCATGTTATCAATATGTTGGACGGCGCGGCATTAAGGCGTGTGATTGAGTCCGAAAAACCTGACCTGATTGTGCCGGAAATCGAGGCCATCGCGACAGATACGCTGGCTGAACTTGAACATGAAGGGTTTACTGTCATCCCAACAGCCAAGGCTGCGCAGTTAACCATGAACAGGGAAGGTATCCGCAGACTTGCCGCTGAGGAGCTTGGTCTGAAAACCAGCGTCTATGAGTTTGCGCAAACAAAGCAGGAATATTTGGATGCCATCGATAGGGTTGGCCTGCCTTGCATTATTAAACCCATCATGAGTTCCTCGGGGAAAGGGCAATCCCTGGTGCGAGACAAGACCGAGATCGCAGATGCCTGGGATTATGCCCAGCAAGGCGGGCGCGCCGGCAAGGGTAAGGTGATTATCGAAGGCTTTGTCGATTTTGATTTCGAGATCACCCTGCTCACTATTAGGCACAGGGGCGGTACTTCATTTTGTGCCCCCATCGGTCATCGACAAGAAGACGGTGATTACCAGGAAAGCTGGCAACCTCAGATAATGAGCGAAGCGGCGCTGCAGGCGTCCCAGGACATGGCGGCGCTGGTCACCAGCGCCCTCGGGGGTAAAGGACTGTTTGGCGTAGAACTGTTTATCAAGGGAGATGAAGTGATATTTAGCGAAGTTTCCCCCCGCCCGCACGATACAGGACTAGTCACGCTTGTGTCACAGGATCTGTCCGAGTTTGCGCTGCACGCCAGAGCTATTCTTGATTTGCCGATTCCGCAGATAAAACAATTGGGTGCCAGCGCTTCGAGCGTTATTTTAGTGTCGGGCGAAAGTCAAAATGTCCAATTTGGAAATCTGGAAAAGGCATTGTCCGTACCGAACACCCAGCTGCGTCTATTCGGAAAACCGGAAGTGTCAGGTCGGCGCCGAATGGGTGTCGCGCTGGCCACGGGCGATAGTGTTGAACAAGCACGCGAGATGGCGAATAAGTGCGCAGCTACAGTCGATGTAGCGTTGTAGTCGACGTTGGATTGGCAGCGCAGACGCCAAGAGAAACTGATTGTTGGAGCAACCTGAATGGTCTTTGTTTCACTTCGTTGCCAAAAGCTGGTCGGTGTTCTGGTGGCGATACTACTACTGATGTCTTGTGCCGAGCATCAGGCACTTAAAGCAAACAATGACCCAGCCAAGTACGACCTGGTTAAAGATGTTTTGTGGGCCTCCCCAGATGGTTTTGACCTTACGATGGACATCTATACGCCAGCATCTGGCAAGCTGAGCTATCCGGTTGTTGTGATGTTTCATGGCGGTGGATGGCTTATAAACGATAAATCGATTATGGATCAGGCCGCTGCTTATTTAGCGACAAACTCGAACTATGTGGTTTGTAACGTTAACTATCGTCTTCTTTCTGACAACGACAATACAACAACGTTGAACGAAATCGTCAATGACGCGTTCGGGGCTATATTGTGGGTCAAGGGTAATGTTTCTAAATATAAAGGTGATAGGACCCGGATAGTCGTAACAGGGGACAGCGCCGGGGCGCACCTGTCCGCAATGATCGTCAACAGGGGTAACCAATTAAGTTCAGAGGCGTTTTCGTCGTCATCACCTCGATTTACACCTTCTTACCTTCCCGAAGCAACATCGGCCGAACAAGTCGCAGCCGAAAATGGGCTGGCCGTGCAGGCGGCAGTGCTTAGTTATGGTGCCTATGATTTATCCGCTACAGGTATTAGTGACTTCGAGAGTATGAAAAATCCGTTCTGGTGGGTTAGCGGGTCGATCGCGCGTGGTTTATTTGGTAATGATTATAATGTCGTTGAGCACCCGTTGATGTACAAGGCTATTTCTCCATCGCAGAACATTCCTCGGGCCGCGGAGCGCCAATTCCCACCCCATCTTCTCACATCGGGAAGCGAGGACCCGGTGGTGTCACCCGAATCTGTAAAGTCTTATACGGAGATGCTGCGATTGGCTGGTCACACGGCCCGGTACTGGGAATATGAAGGGAAGTCACACGCGTTTTTGGATTCAGGGTCGAACATGTTGCTTGGCTCCAGTTTTGAAGCTGATGCACCAATGGCATTGAACGTCATGATAGCGTTTCTTGACGAGGTGTTTTACCCGCAGTAACGGCCCGGGGTCAACACACCTGTTTTTTAGAGCGGTAGCACATTTTTGTCGGGCTCGAGTGTTACGGGGTGAATTCAAGGGTTATAAAACGAGTGTCTAACGAACAAGGAATAACGGCCATGACCGGCAACGCTAATCTCTACGCACATTTTCAGCAGCATTTTCCGCCTGACCTCAACACGCAATTGTTAACTGATGTCGATGGCCGCAGCGTTACTTACCTGCAGGCAGATCAGGCCTCTGCACGGATCGCGAATACACTGTTACAGATGGGTGCTGTCCGTGGCGACAGAATCACAGTGCAGGTCGAAAAATCGGTGGAGAATTTGTATCTCTATCTGGCGTGCCTCCGTGCGGGGTTGGTTTACCATCCGCTTAACACAGCTTACACAGCATCCGAACTCGCATACTTCCTCGGGAACGCAGAACCAAGCATTGTGATCTGTGCCAGTGATGCGCTGACGACGATTGAATCTGTTCTTCCTGCCAATGGCATAAAGGCGCTGCTCACGCTCGATGCAGATGGTGGCGGCACCTTGATGCAGCAGGCGGAAAGCGCCAGTGAGCAAGGGAATGTGGCGCAGTGCAAGGGCGCTGAAATGGCAGCGCTGCTTTACTCGTCAGGGACGACTGGGCGGCCAAAAGGAATCATGCTGAGTCACGACAACCTGCGCAAAAATGCTGAAACGCTGGTTCAAGCCTGGGGCTTTTCGGGTTCCGATCGGTTGCTGCATATGTTGCCGATCTATCACGTGCATGGACTATTTGTCGGTCTGGGCTGTGTGTTGATGTGTGGTGCCAGCATGGTATGGCACAGTCGCTTCGTTGATAGGTCTGCTATTGCTGCCATGCAAGATTGTACCGTCATGATGGGTGTTCCAACCTATTACACCCGCTTGTTGGCGAACCCGGAATTCGGGTCCGAATGTAGCTCAAACATGCGCTTGTTTGTTTCGGGCTCTGCGCCGCTCCTTTCAGAAACGTTTGTTGAATTTAGATCCCGCACCGGCCATACCATTCTGGAACGCTATGGCATGACAGAGACAGGTATGAATACTTCCAATCCGCTTAACGAAGAGCGACGTGCCGGTACCGTGGGTCCACCGCTCCCTGGTGTGGCTGTTCGAGTGGTCGATGACGCAGGTGAGGGGCTTGCTGGAGGAGAAACCGGTAATTTGCAGGTTAAAGGCCCGAATGTGTTTTCCGGTTACTGGCGTATGCCAGAGAAAACTGCAGAGGATTTTACGGACGATGGTTTTTTCAACACCGGGGACAAAGCCACAATCGATCCCGATGGGTATGTCTCAATCGTTGGGCGAGCGAAAGACATGATCATCAGTGGCGGCCTTAATGTTTACCCAAAAGAGATAGAACTTGTCATCGATGACATAGGCGGCATCGCTGAGTCAGCTGTCATAGGTGTTACCGATGCGGATTTCGGCGAAGCAGTTGTCGCCGTGATTATTGCGCAGGGCGAACCTCCCACCGTCGATCAGGTTATCAGTCATTGTAAGAAACACTTAGCCAACTTTAAGGTCCCTAAGCGGGTAGAAGTGATTGGCACTCTGCCGCGTAACGCGATGGGTAAGGTACAGAAAAACCTGCTGCGCGAGCGATTCTCGACGCCTTGATACGGGGTTTTCCCAACGGTACATAGTGGCGTGATGGCAGTATAAAAAATGTCAGGCTGAAACCAGCGGCAGCGTTAGGGAATGTGGTGACTAACATCATGAAGACGGCTGCGCTGGTAGTCACATCTGCAGTGTCGTCGGAGGCGCTTTGCCTAACCGATACTGGAGCAAAATAGCGCCTGCAACGATGGTGAGCGAAATTGTCGTGAGCAGGGTCAATCCATTTGAAAAGCCCATTTCCGGGCTGTACAGGACACCGATGGTGACGGGGCCTAAAACGCCCCCTAGCTGAGATGCAGAAAAGAACATACCGCTGGCGACACCTGCGTGGCGTTCCTGAACTTCCGGTAATTCCAGCAGGGTAAGAATCAGAACTGTGACCAGACTGCTGTTCGCTATCCCCTGTAGGAGTAATCCTGCGAGTAAAGATGAGGGTTCTGTTAATCGAAGCATTATGCTGGCGCTGAAGGCTGCAAGGCTTAGTCCGATCAGTATCTTGAATCGTCGTTCCGGTGTGGCAAGCTTTGGAATAATCAGAGAGCTTATGATGCCAATCATTGTCGGCAGGGCGGCCCAGTAACCGGCGTTCACCGGGGAAAGCCCGTGAGATTGAAGCAGTTCGGGTAACCAGTTATTTAAGCCGTGACTGAACATCATTACGCTGATGCTCATGAGTAGCACGATCACGACAGCTGGCCTTGTTATTAGTTCTCCGATGACTCGTGTTTGCGAAACGTGGGGTCCTGTTTGTCTTCCTGTCGCTGAAGAGCCCGCTACGGTTGCCAGAGAGAACCAAAAAAAAGCAGACAAAAAAGCGACGCCGGCCCACAGTAAGAATATCGAGCGCCATGAATCGTCGAAGTATGGCAATAGAATGGCATGAGTCGTTGTCAGAGAAATAATGCTACCGATGGCTGGGCCTGTCATATAGATACCCATGGCAAATCCGCGAGAAGAGCCAGTGAAGGACGATATAACGACTTTCGACGCGCCAGCAGAGACAATCGGTCCCCCCAGTCCAAATAACATTACGGCAAGAATCAAACTAGTTGCGTCATCAGCGAATACCCGGGCCAGGGCAGAAAGGCCCACGACAATGCCGGCGATAGCAAGCGCATGCCGAGCACCAATTCTGTCCAGCAGGATGCCAGAGGGTACGGCAGAGAATATATAGATGAATTGCCAGGCGCCCATGGCAAGACCCATTTCGGCGTGTGTCATGCCAAGATCAATAATTACCAGGGATGCGAGTGGTGCGAGGCTGGTCGCGATCAGGCCGAAGGATACGTAGAGCATCCATACGCCGAGAAGTAACAGCCATTGGTTTTTCACAATCAGTGCTTATTTCCAGAGACTAACAGTATCGTCGATCACGTTGGGGTCGAGCACAATAACCAACTTGCCCGTGTTGTTCAACGAACGCAGGAGACCGTCGCCGGTTTTCAAAAAGTAAACTTGTTAACGACGGGTGCGACGGATTTTGTTCGCTCCGCCGTATATCACTTTAAGGTAAGCAGGTTAGCCTATTCTGTTAAACAGCGATAAGGAATTGTAATGAAAACGTTAGCGAAAACATTAGCATTAATATTGCTACAGGGAGGCGCGATGACTGTCTTTGGTCATCCCGTGGATCGAATGATCGATAAGCACGATAGTGATGGTGACGGTATGATCAGTGTCAACGAATTTCAACCGCCAAAAAGCCGAGGCATGATGAAACGTATGGATGCCAATAACGACGGCGTAGTGACGATGGACGAAATCAATCAGCAGGTTGCCGATCACCAGACAAAAATGGCAGAACGACACGCAGAGATGACCGTTCGAGTGCAGGCGTTTTTTAGTGACGCAGACCTTGATGGCGACGGATCCGTAACAGGGGAAGAAGCGCAGGCTGCCGCATTCAATCGCATCGACAAAAATGTTGATGGTTACCTGACCGAGCAAGAATTGCGCAATGCAAAACCACCTTATGGTGGCATGCATCGCCCGAGTCGACCTGTCGAGCGCGGTGGTTCCTACGGTGAGTCCTGATTGAGCACGAGTAATGGAAGATGAGCGACAAATCATCGAGCGGATACTTGCTGGAAGCGAGTTAGCGTTCCGGCAGATCGTCGATCAGCATTCCCAGCGCATATTCAATTATGTCCGGCGTATGACGCGCAACAGTGCCGAGGCTGAAGATATCTCCCAGGAGACATTCATTCGGTTTTGGGTGTCTAGAGACCGGTTCGATCCGGGCAGGGTAAAACTCACGACCTGGTTGCATCGGATTGCACACAATCTTTGTGTCGATTATTTTAGACAAAGGCAGCTGCAAGAAAGGCCGGCACCCGTGCAACCAGATCGTCAGGATAGTCCTGATACAGAGTACGAACTTAGTATTCGTGCAGGGGTTGTTCATAAGGCGTTAATGAGCCTTTCCGAACGACAGCGCAGTGCTATTGTCCTCTGTCATTACCAGAACTTCAGTCAACACGATGCTGCTCATATACTGGATTTGTCTGTTGATGCCCTGGAGTCTTTGCTGCGACGAGGCAGGCGTAAACTGAAACAGAAATTGGCTAAGGAGTTGGAATGAACCTGGAGCGATTTACCTTGATCGTTGAAAGCTATGGTGCAGATTCTCATAGGTGGCCTGTGGACGAACGTGCCGAGGCGCTGGAATTCTCACTTACTTCACCCGACGCTTTGTCATTACTTGATCAGGCAGCAGCGCTGGATCATGATTTAGCATTATTCGAATTGCCTGACAGTGCACGCTCAGTGCGGCGGGTTGAGATGGCTATCTTTTCAGCGCTGAAACCTGGGAGGCTGGAGCAATTACTGAAGTGGGTTTTACCGGATTTTGATGATCTTGCCCACACATTGTGGCGACCGACGCTGGTGGCCTGTCTACCGTTGCTGCTTGGTGTTGTTATTGGGCTAACGTTGACCAACAACACGGATGAGCTATCGCTGGATGAAGAACTGGGTTTGCTGGCTTTTACCGATATCGTTCGTGAGGAATGGAACAATGAATAGAAAGGTTCTTCTGGTTACACTACTGGTGTTCTCGATTGGCCTTAACCTGGTGTTTATTGGGGTTGCTGTCGGACGTCATTTGCTCGGTATGTCCCCGGGTAGAGTTCACTTTGAATGGATGACCCAGGAAGTCAGTGACGAGACAGGCAAAAAATTGCGATCCACCCTGCGGGCTTATAGGCAGGAATCCCGGCCTGCTATCAGAGAACTGCGTAAAGTCCAGCATCAACTTCGGGCTGCCATCAGCACTGACGAGTATGTAGAAGCAGATGTGGTCGCAAGGCTTGCAGAAGTTCGCAGAGCATCGGCTGATCTTCAGAAGTCCATGCACAGGCAAATGGTGGGAATCCTCCGGGAACTTGCGCCAGAGGAGCGTAGCCATGTCCTGGACATGATAAAGCGTCAGGATAATAGGCTGCGATATGGTCCTCCATCAGAACATCCGAGAAGACCGGGTGATCCTCCAAAGGGCTAGAACCCCGGCGCACAAAGCAGCTGTTCAGGTAGAGAATCACTCGGTTAGATGCTTGAACATGCTGACCGAAAAACATACAGTCCATCCTTAATGCGGTGCCTAATTGGTGCCTGCCAACAATTGGTTTAATCAAGGAGTTAGCATGGAAATTTCGGGTAGTAAGGCTATTTTTGTGGGCGGTGCTTCCGGCATGTGCCGCGCAACGGCAACTGAATTTGCAGGGAAGGGCGGTCAGGTATCTATCCTCGATTTGGAAAGTTCTGACGGCGCCGCTGTTGCCCAAGCGTTAGGGGGCAAATTCTACCCTTGCAACGTGATGGATTACGACGATATGGCGGATGTGATGGACAGCGCCGTCGCTGACATGGGTGGTTTGCATTACGTTGTCAACACAGCCGGCGGCGGGGGTGCGCAGCGAACGCTCAAGAAGGATGGCACGCGGCATTCACTGTCTGACTTTCGTCGTGTGATTGATCTCAACCTGATCGCCTCATTCAATATCAACGGTGTTGCGGCAGAACATATGGCAAAAAATGAACCTAATGCCGATGGTGAACGTGGGGTGATGATCAACACAGCCTCGATTGCTGCTTTCGAGGGGCAAATCGGGCAGGTCTCTTATACTGCAGCAAAAGCCGGTATTGCGGGAATGACGCTGACCATGGCAAGAGACCTTGGCATGCTTGGTATACGATGTATGACGATTGCGCCCAGCCTTTTCGACACGGGACTTACAGCGGGCATCCCTGATGAAGGGGCGTTGCAGTTAACCAAGGATGCTGCGTTCCCTCGTCGTATGGGCCAGCCCCATGAATTCGCCACGATGGCGATAGCGATCTATGAATGCCCGATGATGAATGGTTCGACCATTCGTATCGATGCCGGGCAGCGATTCGCGCCTCGTTAAGGGTAGGCTGACAAAAACGTTCCTGAGTACTCGTGAGCGTTTTTGAAAGGCATTAGGTGCCGTCAGTAAACGTAAACAGCAAACAGGTCTAAAGAGTTGATGCATCAGTATTCGCCACAAGAAGTTGCCACGCTCGACCACATTGTTCGGGAGCGTCATTCAGTCAGGGGTTTTTTACCCCGAAAAATTCCGGATGAGCTTATGCAGAAGGTGTTTGAAACTGCCCGATGGTCGCCTTCCGGTACTAACGTTCAACCCTGGCAAACTTGCGTTGCGTCCGGTGAGACGCGAGATCGAATCCGGGCTGAATTGCTGGATAGAGTGGCTAACAAAGTCAGCACTAATCCCGACCACCCTGGCGATGGCAAGGTTGGAGATGTCTGGCGTGACCGTAAACGAGCCTGCGCTCGAGCACTCTATGGCGCTATGGGCATAGAGTGGGAAGACCGCGCGGGCCGGGGCACGGCAGCAATGCGTAATCATGAACTGTTTGATGCTCCTCACGTGGCGTTTCTGTGTATCGACGATGTGTTTGGTAAACATACCGTCGCAGACGTCGGCATGTATGCCCAAACCCTGATGTTAGCCATGAGTGCTAATGGTATTGCATCTTGCGCGCAAGGTTCTTTGCGGGATTATCCGGATCTGGTTCGTGAAACATTTGGGCTGTCGCCACAGGTAAAAGTTTTGTTTGGCATTAGCTTTGGGTTTGAGGACCCGAATGTCCCTGCGAATCAAGCAAGGACCGAGCGAGCGCCTGTATCAGAAACGGTGCAGTTCCTGAATTAAGTCGAAGGGGCTGGTATGCTCCGATAATGCCTATCGAAGACATACTTAATGTTAACGCGTATCCGGTTAATGGTTCGGGAATCCCCGGCGGTCAGGCATTGATAGATCGCTGTCGTGCTGACCTTTCGCAGTCACTCTATTGCGTAATACCTGACTTTGTCTCTCGGCAGGCTTTAAGGTTAATGGCAGAGGAAGCCACTGTTTTGAGGGCGCGGGCATACCATAACCATTCACTCAGGAATTGTTATCTTCATCAGAGCAAAGACGAGGCCCTCCCGCAAGACCATGCACGTAACTTGCAGGACAGGTCCAGCGTTCGCATGATTGCCTATGATCAGCTGGGGGAACGATCTCCGTTAAAGACTTTTTATCAATCGGAAATAGTTCAGAAACTGGTTGCCGGGATAGTTGATGAAGGTCCTCTCTATCCGAATATAGACCGCTACCAACCAGCAAATTATGTCTATTACGAGGAGGGGGATGAGTCATCATGGCATTTTGATAGCGACAATTCCTTTACGATGACGCTGATGATTCAGCCCGCTGACAATGGCGGTATTTTTCAGATGTCCGCAAACACCCGCAGTGCAACCTCAGAAAACTATGTGCAGGTCAGCGAGGTGTTGACGGGAAAGCGAGAAGATTCGATTGTTAGCATCGGCCGCGAACCCGGTGCGCTTTGTATCTTCAAGGGTTGTCATTCGTTACACAGGGTGTCACCTGTTGTCGGTGATCAACAGCGCATTATGGGGGTGTTTGTTTATGAATTCAGTCCGGGGATTGGTGGAGATCCGAGGGTTAATGCAACGATCTATGGACCCCGTACTCTGGCTAATTAGCCACCACATAACTTAATAAGGAACAAAATGACTGTCGTAAAGAGAAAAATTGGAACCTTAGAGGTTCATCCTATTGGTCTCGGGTGTATGAACCTGAGCCATGCCTATGGTCCGGCGCAGGAACATGATGACGCCATAGCATTCCTACGCAAGGCCATCGATATAGGCTATGACTTTTTGGATACGGCGACTATCTACGGGATGGGTGGCAATGAAAAACTCCTTGGCGAGGCACTCAAGGGCCGACGCAGCAAGGTTGTTTTGGCCAGTAAATGCGTCATGGGGTTTAAAGACGGTAAACGTCTGCTTGATGCCAGGCCAGAGGCCATCAAGAGTGCTTGTGAGGCCAGTCTCGGAAGACTTCAAACTGACGTGATAGACCTTTACTACATGCATCGCCCCGACCCGAAGGTGCCTATTGAGGAATCAGTTGGCGCGCTTGCTGACCTGGTGGGGCAGGGCAAGATCCGAATGATTGGCCTGTCAGAAATGTCAGCGGATACGGTTCGCAGAGCGCATGCGGTGCATCCAATTTCAGCGATTCAGTCTGAGTACTCCCTGATGACGCGGAACCCGGAAATCGCAGTACTTGATGTTTGTCATGCATTGGGAATTACTTTCGTACCTTTCTCTCCTGTTGGACGAGGCTATTTAGCGGACGAACCGCTGGATCCTAGTGGGTATAAGGAGGGTGACCTAAGGCTCACTTTCCCGCGCTTCACTGACCCGCATTTCTCGGCTAATTTAGGTCTGTTGGATAAAGCTAGGCAACATGCGGCCGACTTGGGTTGCACGACCGCGCAGCTTGCGCTGGCCTGGACGCTTGCGCAGGATAAGGGCGCAGTGCCAATCCCTGGAACAACCAACCTTAAGCATATGGAAGATAACTTTAATGCCGCGTCTATTGTTCTGCCAGCCGAAGTGCTGGCAACATTGAACGATGAGTTTTCTCCCGAAGCGATATCGGGTCCTCGTTATTCAGCGCCAGCTCAAGCGAGCGTAACAACCGAAAGGTTCGCCTTCGAATAGGCTGGCGATAAGTCGGTAGCATCTGGGCTTTTAAAAATTAAATTAATGGAGTAGTCGTTTTGTCTGAGCAAATGTCCCTTAATGAGGCAATGTACAACTGTCGTGCGATGCGTCGCCTGCAATCGCGTGAGGTGCCTGAAGCTGATCTAATCCAGCTGATTGATGCGGCAAACCAAGCACCGTCTGGCTCGAACTCACAGAACGCTCGTTGGGTCGTCGTGAGGGACGCCTCGCAGAAACAAAAACTGGCGGACCTTAACCGCAAACATGCAGAACCCTATATTGCGCCGCAGCGGGCTAATCCACCGAATGAAAAACACAAACGGTTAGTTGATGCCGTCGTATGGCAAATGGACCATATGCATGAAATTCCCGCGTTAATAGTGGCTTGCTTTGACTATCCCGAAAAAGTTGAGGGGTTGGGTGTTTATCGAAGCGCGGGTTCAGTCTGGCCGGGTATCCAAAACCTGTTACTCACAGCGCGCTCATTAGGACTAGGGGCCGCGCCAACAACGCTTGCGCTACGTGATCAGGATGCCGTCAGGGAGGTGTTGCATTTACCGGAAACATTTGCTGCGCTTTGTTTGATTCCTGTTGGCTATCCCCAAGGAAAGTTCGGACCGGTCAGCCGAAAGCCGGTCACAGACATTATGCGTTTTGATCGCTGGTAAGCACTGCGATTAGCCGAGAGGGTCGAGATCTTCGAATGAAGGGTCACCATCAAGAAGGGCAAGTGCTTTCGGCGACATTTGGGTGTGGTAATCGGCCGTTAGATAGCGGTCGTATCCCGCCTTGTCCGGAAAGGAAATGAAGTAAAAATAAGTCTGTGGTTGGCCGCGTACCCGGCGTACATCGTAAATCGAGCCTGGCTCGTTAGATACAACATCTCGCATCAGTTGAGACACCAGGGTTTCCAGTTCTGCTTCTTTACCTTTTAGTACTTTAAGTCGAATTATTTGGCCGATCATTTTGTTACTCTCCTGGTGTTTTTCCAGCTGGCAGTCTCAATATCAACGGTATTGCCGACTGGGGGTAGTCTATCTTTTTGTTTAGCACCCAAGCGCCTTGCGGGCACCCGCTATTCCGCCAGTATATATCCCGCGGACAACCTTGGATGCCGCTGCTTCGTCAGCACCCTTGGGTTCAAAAGTGCCGGACCAGTTCACGGTGCACGCTGTTTCTCCCTCGGCCGTGATCAGAACGCGGGCGGAATAACGGGAGACGGGTAGAGGATTATCGTCGTTCAGTATTGAGTATCCGAATACGAGTTTTTCGCCATCGTGTTCGTCGAGACGCTCGATAACCTGCCCTTCGCCGATCGTAATTGTCCTCACGGCACCAACACCGTCACCTTCGAGGTTAAAAGCGGTGATAGCACCACCCACTTTAATACGACTGAAGTCGCCAAGAATTTGAAAGACATCGTTTGCATTGGCAGCGATTGTTTCTACAACGGTTACGGTTGTCATTTGGGTACCCTGTCTGTCTTTAGTTAATAATGGTGCGATATCCGCAAGAGTATCTTTGATACCTTCCACGCCGACTAAATGCAAGAACGTCTTACGATCTTGGCTGAATTGATCCGTATCCCTACGCTAGTTCATGGACATAAACACGTAAATAGTCTGTAGCGCCTGTCTGGGTGTCGCAACCAATGTTAGCAAAGTGATGCTATCAAAGTGATGCTATCAAAGTGATGCTATCAAAGTAAGATTATTACGGCTTCAGGGGGGCGTTGGATGTTAGCCAAGGTGTGACGTTAATGTAGGGCTAGTGGGAGGCTAATACGGGCTTCGACTGACGCTCTCTCTTTGCAACGAGTATCTTGAGTTACAGCCATGCGGCGTTACAGCCAGGAGGTAAATCCCCTGACTGGCCGTGTGTCTGTTTTGGTGTGGTTAGGGTCAAGATAGATCGTGAATATTTTGACGTTATCTGCTTCACATCGCATGATATATTTTTCGAGTTGGTCACCAGAAGCGCCAGTTTCTGGTGCGCTCTCGTGTCGGTACTCAGGGATGGCACCGTTTTCACAATCCAGGCTGTCAATGTATTCACGAGCACCGTTTATCCCCTGGGTCTTTACAGGGTTCCCTGCAGAGCCAAACTCGGACTCGGATTGTGCAGCAAAGGCTGCGCCCATATACAGGAGCATAAACGGAAAGAGCACTAATGACAGTGTGTCCATCGAATCAGTATACCCCTAGATTTAGGCAGAGCGCACCCCTGCTAAGGCCCCCGTTCTGTGAGGCTTTCAGCATAGTGATGGTTTGGCTTTACTGGGTTTTGACCTGTTTTAGCGATGGATAAGCGCTAACTGAGTTGAAATTTATCCCCGGTAAACGCTTCAAAAGTTCGCTCAAGATCCTCGATCCCACCCGCCAGGGGCGCGATGATATGAGTATGAACCCCGCCATCCGAGTCCTGCTGGATACGCGCCTGAATTTCACCTTCTGTTCCTATAATAGCGATTTCGTCGATCAACTCATCAGTTAGCGCGCTGCTTGTCTTGTCACGGTCTTTTTCGGCCCAGCCTTCACTGATGGTGGCCGCTGCATCTTCGTATCCTGCCCAAGCGAGAAATTTGTTATAAACGGGCGTCGCATAATAGGGCGCGAAAGCCGCCCTAAAGAGGTTTCTTCCGTATTCTTTGTCGTCTGTACATAAAACCATCGCACGGTTAACGACTTCCACCTCCTGCCAATCCTTGTTCGCTCGCTGCGCGCCGCGTTTAACGGCTTCCATCATTTTCGGCAACGCACCTTTCGGCCAAAGGTTGAAAATCACACCATCACCAATCTCAGCGGCCATTTCAATCATATTTTGGCGCAGGCATCCGATGTAGACAGGCGGCGGGTTCTTAAGGGGCATCTGCCGGTAACCCTTACTGGACTGTGTCACACCCTGAAAGTTTGTCTTTTCCCCCTTTAGCATCTGCTTGACCAGCTGCGCTGTTTCTTTAACCCTGGTCAGTGGCTTGTCCAATGGAATGCCATTCCACTGTCCCATGATTGTCTGGCTGGAAGATCCAATCCCAAGTACGAATCGACCGGGTATAACTTGTTCGATGACGTTGGCTGTTGCTGCCAGGACGGATGGTGATCTTGTATAGACGGGTGTTACAGCAACGCCAATACGAATATCGCTGGTTGCTGCCCCTAGTGCGGCAACCTGAGTCAGGCTGTCTGGTGCGCCCGCATCGCCAAACCATGCATCAGTGTAGCCGTTGTCTTCTGCCCATTTTAGTCTTGCTGAGGTATCTGCCAGCCTTGGCCCTGCAGGCAAGGTCACGGCCATTCTTTTTTTCAATGTCATTACGAGTTCCTAGTTACTGTTAGTGCTAGTTATGTGTCAGATATGTGCTGGTTAAGTGCTGGTTAAGTGCTAGTCGAGCTACCATTCGTTGATGTGCATAACGGTTTCAACAGGAGGACGATAGGCCGGTTTGAAATTGGTTCCTTTGGTGTATCCGATGGGAATAAGTGCGACCTGCATGTAGTCATCGAAAGGTATACCAATAATGTCTGCGACTTCTTTTTCCTGCATCAAGTGTAACGTTGTCCATGCTGTTCCAATCCCCCTTGCGCGGGCTGCGAGCATAAAATTCCATGCAGCCGGTATAATTGAACCGAGTGTTCCCGTTTGGGCAATAATGTTGCTGGTTTCAGGCGAGTCTGTGCGCCCGGCAATACAGGGAATAAGCAGCGCAGGTACCTTGCCCATATTCTCGGCCAGGTAATCTGCAGATGATGCCGATCGGGTTTGACTATCGGTCAGCGTATTGTCGCTGCTATCCATATGAAGTTTGTGTATGGCAACAGGCATATCGCGATAGATTGAAAATGCCTGTCGGTAGATCTCTCCGATTTTTGCCTTTTTTTCCGGGTCAGTCACAAAAACGAACTGCCATCCCTGAGCGTTTGACCCGGTAGGCGCCTGTACGGCGACTTCCATGCATTCCCGCAGCACATCCTCTGACACGGGACGATCGAAATCTAATCGTTTACGAACAGCCCTGGTCGTGCTTAGCAGCTCGTCGTTACTTAAACCCAATTGTTCATGAGGCATTGCAGATTCCTTTGGTTGGCAAAAATGTTGTTTTCAGTCTTGATGCTATCATAAGAAAACACCCGCTGGCCGGGCAGAACAGTGGGGCTAGGATTTGTCTCCAGGCGCTCGAACAATGAACGCAGGCTTTGACTCACTGACTTTCGCCCAGGTTTTCCCTGTCTCTTCTACGTCCATAAGCCGAATGACTTCAGCGGCGATATTGTCTGGTGTCATAAATATCGCGTCACTATGACGCTGAGCATCAGGGATGATTCCGGTATCAATACCGCCAGGGCAGATCGCGTTAATGGTGATGTCTCGTTTAGCAAGAGTTGGCGCCAGGCTGCGTACCAGGCCAACCACCGCGTGCTTACTCATTGCGTACAAGGGGTCAATTGCATAGGGGGTAATGCCTGCGAGCGAAGCGGTGACCACGACGGCTGATCCAGAAGGTAGTAAAGGCAGCAAAGCCTGCAGACCAAACACGACGCCGTCAATATTCACAGCCATCATGCGTCTGTAACGCTCTATAGACATTGCATCGAATTGGTATTCCGTAAGCGGTGCGTCGGGTGGGGCGATTTGGATACCGGCATTGAGATGAATATTGGTTGGGACGCCAATTTCAGATAGCCGGACAACGACTTTCTGCCAGTCACTGATACTACCAACGTCGCAGTGTTCGTAAATCGCGCCACATGATGCCGCGATTGCCATGCCATCTTTATCTGCGACGTCCAGCGCAAGTACGCGTTGTCCCATCGCTGTGACAGATCTCGTCACAGCTGCCCCAATTCCGGAAGCGGCTCCGGTGACGACCCAAAAGCTTGAATTCTCGTTGATTGGTCTGCTCCTTCTGACGCTAACGGAGCGTTATCTTACGGTGAACCGGTCACGCTGTTAAGCATCTTTCCGCGCCATATTAATAGCGGGGCGAATGGTTATGCCGGTCCTACCTCAATAGGATAGACTCCATTTGCGATCTTTTGGCGCGAGTTCAACAGCGGCAGAGAAGAGTAGAGCGCGTGAATGTTGCAGCGAAACTGTTCTGATAACGGATAACGGATAACGGATAACGGATAACGGATAACGGATAACGACGATGAAACTGATTACTGGTAATTTGAGTCCATACTCGGCGAAAGTACGAATGCAACTTTATGCCATGGGTATTGATGACGTGGAGTTCGATCTGCCGGCTTCATTTTTTATGGGGAAATTATCGGCTTACTCTCCGATAGGCCGAATACCTGTGCTTGAAGTAGACGAGGGAATCGTCCCAGAGTCCGAGGTGATTGCCGAGTATCTGGACGACTGCTATCCCGATAGAAATCTGTTGGGGGATTCCCCGTGGATCCGTTCGCAGGTTCGCCTGGTGTCCAGAATTGCAGATGTCTACCTGATGAATAACATCTTCATGGCGTTGCCCCAGATTGATCGCAAGACAAGAGTCGATGCTATTCGCGATCTTCTGGCTGGCCAAGTGAAACGTGGGATGGGCGCGCTGGAGCAACACATTGGCCAAGGTGACTACGCGGTTGGGGGCAGGCTGACACGAGCGGATTGCACCCTGGTGCCGGCATTATTTTTATGTGAGCGCACCGTTCCAATGCTGGATATCGCAAACCCTATACTGGCAACTTCACACGTTGCTGCCTACTGGGACAAAATTCAGGGCAATGAGTTCGCGGCCAAAGTGTTGGGCGAGATGGATCAAGGGCTGCGCGAACGCCAGGATGGTACGGAACGAAAACGGATCGAAGCAGCCGTAGCCAAGCAAAAACGATAACGTTAGCGCTAATCCCGATCGGCCTTGAACCCTTGGCCAGATGTCGCCTTGCTTAAAACTCCAGGGGAAGCCGCAGGTGTTTTGCAAAAATTGCGTTACGCTGCTCGATCAGTATCGGGTCGTAACCACTGATGCTTTTGGCCAGGGCACCCCATCCCTGCCTGAGTGAATCCGGCATCGGGTTAACCTCGGGGGGTAACGCTTCCAGCATGTTGGAGAAACAGGCCCAGTAGATGTCTGCTGCTGTCATCGACTCGCCGACCAGATAAATGGAACCTGCTGCTTTTTGAGACTTGATGGTCTTCGTCAGATAACCCAGGATCTGCTCAACACGCTCAATCGCCGTTTTCACAGCAGCCTCGGAAAAGCCGTATTGTTGAAACATGGGGTTTTTCTTGAACACGACATCACCGTGCGCCTGGTAGGTGACATTTAACATGAGCATTCGAGCGTGCCAGGCCATTCCGCTTTCATTACAAATTTCACTGGCAATACCGATGACCTGAATTCGCTGATCAATATCCTGGGGGTAGAGCGATGGGCCACTGCCGAGTCTTTCTGCAAGATCCAGGATTTCCTGCCATCGCACCCTTGGTGGCTCATCTTTGTACAAGGCAATCGGAGCATTCCTGTGACCTGTCCATGCGACGAGTTCCGCATTGTCCCGTCCGCCGATCTGCTCTGCTGCTTTGTAGTCGACGTTGTGCCATCGCAAAACAGCCTTGGCGGCCTCGCTCCAGGGTCCTGGTACATCGCGTGTCAATACGAGTCTTAGCCCCGGTTCCTCTTTTGCTTGTTCAACTGTTAGGTAATCCATGGCTGTTTCCTTGAGTAAAGTGGTGCAGAGAGTAGACCAGATATTGCAAGACAACCAGATTTTGTGGGTGCTATGCTCTTGGCTCTGAAGGACTCTCGAGAGTATAGGAGCAAGCCCATTCTGAAAACCCCCTGGTATTATGGTTGGAACATCGTTGGCATTAGCCTTGTTTTTCAGGGTGTCTTATTCGGGTCTATATTCTTTTCTTACACCCTGTGGGTCGGAGAATGGCTAGATGACGAAAACCTGGGGGTGACACTAACTTATGTGATGGTACCCATCACTGTCCTAAACCTTGCGCAAAGTCTAATGTCGCCTTTCGCTGGCTATGCCATGGACAGGTATTCCATCAGGACCTTGATCTGCACCGGCACCACGTGTGCGGGATTCGGTTATGTGCTTATTTCACTGACAACGGAATTCTGGCAGATTATTGCAATATACGGCACCTTGATCATGGCCGGTGTTCTGCTGGCGGGTCCCTTGGCAGCACAGACCCTGGCAGCGAAATGGTTTGGCAAAAATCGCGGTCTGGCTATTGGGCTTTCAACGACTGGCACCTCGATTGGCGGTGTAGTCATGGCCCCGATTGTGACTTTGCTCTATCAATCTTATGGTTGGCGTGATGCCCACTGGATGTTGGGGATGGCTTTTGTAGTGGTCATATTGCCGCTCGTATGGCTGATGGTTCGAAGTACGCCGGCTGAACTGGGTCTTGAAGCTGAACCCGCTGGTCAATTGGGTATCGCGTTTGAGGAGCGACAAGAAAGGCATTGGACGGTTGCTGAAATAATCAGACAGAGAACATTTTGGGTTATCGTGCTGTCGTTTTTACCCCTGGTCACGGCATTTGGGAGCATCCAGCAGCATTTACGACCCTATGCGGAGACCCTTGGGGTCGATTCCATGCAGACAGCCGTTCTGATATCTGTTTTTGCAGCGATTATGATTTTGGGTAAGCTTTTCTTCGGTACGATGGCTGACAGGTTTGATCACCGTGGACTGTTTGGTCTGTCTTTGGTGGCATGTGCTATCGCTGTGCTTGGCCTACTGACAAGTCCAGGTTATCCAATGCTCATTTTATTAAGTGGTCTGCTTGGGTTTTCTGCCGGCGGATTTTTGCCATTGCTTGGGGCGATAGTCGCGTCCAGGTTTGGTGTTGTTTCTTTCGGAAGTGTCATGGGGCTTTTAGGTCCGTTCCTTGCGGCTAGTGCCTTTGGCCCTATGATCTTTTCGACGTTGTTTCAGCTTCACGGTAACTATGATCTGGCGCTTTGGGTTGCGCTTGCTGTGCTTATTCCCGGCGCAGTAGCGATAGTATTTCTTCCCAAACGTTAAGACCTAAGGTGCCCAAACACGCGTTCAAGTGCATTGGGTGAACCCATTGCGCCATCGCCTGATCGGGGCATATCGCCCGTCAAGTAATCGTGTAATATGTCCTGACCTTCCCTGATGTGTTCAGGCGATGGGGAACCTTCGACACCTTCTTTTTCAGTTGCAAACAAGGGTGCTGATCGTGCCCAATTGAGTTGGGCGAAGTAACCTGCACCCGCTTCAAAAATGCTGGCGTCAGACGGACACTCGCGGTGCGAAAGCCATGCAACGATCGCGGAAACTTTTTCCGGCCCCAGTCTATCCAAGACTTCAGCCGGGGCGCTTTTCAACTCGGGCTTTCCTTTGGCAACGCGGCTTGCCGAAATGTTGGCATTAAGGTCCTGGACCATCCGGGTATTGGCCTGGGGGATAATAACGTTGCACTTGATATCGAGTTTTAATTTTCGGGCTTCAAACTGCAGTGAATTGGCAAGGCCAATAACACCCGCCTTGCTCGCAGCGTATGCTGCGACACCTGCGCCATAAATAGCGGGCGACGCCGTGAACACACATCGCCCATATTGCTGTTCCACCATGACCGGCCAGACAGCTTTCATGACCGAGAAAACCCCTGTCAGGTTTACGTTAATCGTTTTTTGCCATGACTCCAGGGTGAGTTCGGCCCACGTTTCCGGGGTGATGATGCCTGCATTGTTAATTACAATATCAATTCGTCCAAAAGCCTCCATGCCTGCTTTGATGATCTCAACGCCCTGCTCGACAGAATCGTAGTTGGCGACAGCATCTCCACCAGCGCGGTTAATTTCCCTAACGACATCGTCAGCTACCTGATGCTGGGCGCTTCCCGATCCGTCGTAGGCTATCCCCGGGTCATTGACGATTATTTTGCAGCCACGGGATGCGAGTAATAACGCATGCTCGCGGCCAAGTCCGCGACCAGATCCTGTGATTAGAGCAACCTGTCCATCGTATCGTAGTTCGTCTGTGGTCATTTTACAGTGCCTGAAGTTGATGCGTTGTTGTTCCTACGTTAACGCAGAATGACCCGTGCAGAGGCGTAAGGCATCTCGTGAATAGTCGTTGAACACCCAAGGACATGACGTGTCTGTTAAATACGTATAATCCATTCCACCTATTGAGGAATAAAGTGCCATGGATAGTTGTCTGCTTTGCAAGGAACAGGGTGGTGCCCTGGTCTGGTCAGGTTTGGATTGTCGAATTGTTCAGATTAATGACGCTGAATTGCCAGGTTTTTGCCGCGTTATCTGGCATGAGCATGTTACGGAAATGTCAGCGTTGAATCATGCCCAGAGAAATCTTTTGATGCGTATTGTCGTTGGCGTAGAAGAGGTCATCGCAAGCGCTATGAAGCCGCTAAAGATTAACCTGGCATCGCTTGGTAACCAGGAACCTCATCTTCACTGGCACATCATTCCCCGGTACGAAGATGATCCGTATTTTCCTGATTCTATCTGGTCGGGAAAACATCGGGATACCGGTAGGACAGCCGCTTTGAAAAGACAAGCAATGGCAGCGTCCTTGCCCAGCCTTATTAGCCAACAAGCTGACAGCTGGCTTGTCTCTTAGAGGTCAATTCAGCCGCTGAATTATTGCGTTACCCGCCATGACAAAGAGGCGTATTGTGCTTAAAAGGAACAGTGCGAACCTGAGCATGACCTTGTTGATAGTCGCTTGGACAAGGCTGTGTACAACTCTGATGACGACGAGAGCCCATGCAAGATAGAGATTCAACCCCTCTCCTAGGCCAATCATTGCGCTTGCGATTGCTGTGGCATAAAAGGCTGTTGGCTGCTCTAGCAGGTGGTTGTAGTTGTCTGCTTTCGACTGTATGCGCTTGGGTAGCTTGGCCTCCAGTTCTAGGGTTCTTTCTCCCTGTTCGGGTGGCATTTTTTGTTCTGCCATATAGCGAAGCTGTACAGCCGCCATTTATGCAAGCATTACCTGCGTCCAGACAACGAGTACCATCATAGGTAAAACGATCGGCGAAGATCCTGTCATTAAATCAGTCATGCGTTTCTCTCCAATGTTTCAGTGTCATTGCTGAGCCAGTCCTTGCGTTATTGCCAGCGCTTGTTGGACCGCTAACTTTCCAAAATTTCTATGAGTTAATGTACTTTCTGGACGAGCGGAGCATTATCGTCTTGGTAAGGGTAGTAATGCGACCGATTGTTGTTTGCGTCCCGGTGCGGATTGACGGGCTTCAGTTCGTATCGGTTTGCAAGGTCGGGGTGTGCAAAGCGATCCAGATATAGCACTAAAAATTGGTCATCAATAACTGGCACGTATTCGGTGTCGCTGGCCACGATGTGTCAGTATCGGACATGTGAAGTGTGGCGGTGAATAAAAATACGCCGTTAATCGCAAACAGCGTCGCCATCAGCCACGTCGCCATCAGCCACGTCGCAATAGGCTGGCGAGTGACGATCGGGTTGGTTTTTGTCCAAAAATCCGCTCCATGGTCATAGAAGAACGCTTTTTGACGAGCGCTATCAATCAATTTTGGGGCATTACGAGTCGGCTTGGTCAAGTAATTAGCTGACCATGGCTCCGCCTGAATCAGGCGCGAAATGGGCATTTGAAGCAGGATGTCGCTATCTGCCGGTCGAAGTGATCCAGAAGTGACGATGATAGCCCTTTATTTGCGAACGCTGCTTCCGTTACACTCTTACCACGAATTCACTACGGTTAACGAGCACGCCTATGAGGTATGAATCTCCTACAACTACCAAGGAAGCGGTTACGCTGCTCTCCAAAGAAAAAGGCAAGGCGTTTGTGCTTGCCGGTGGTACTGACTTACTGGTCCGGTTACACATGGACACGATTGACCCAGATCTGATGATCGATATCAAACGTATCCCGGCCATGAATGAAATTAAGAAAACCACGACCGGTTTCAAGATCGGGGCTGCTGTCTCTGGCAAGCAACTCGGTGCCAGTAAAGCGCTGGTCAAAGCCTGGCCGGGGGTTGTCGAGGCAACAAAACTTATCGGCTCAGACCAGGTTCAGGGTCGATGCACAATGGTGGGTAACCTTTGCAATGCATCACCGGCCGCGGACAGTGTGCCAGCGATGATTGCTGCAGGCGCGAAGGCGGTGATCGTTGGAAAAACCAGGCGCCGCACAGTCGCGGTAGAAAGCATAATCACGGGCCCTGGTCAGACGTCACTGGCGGAAGGGGAAATTGTTGAAGCAATCACATTGCCCAAGCGTCCCGCTAAATCCGGTGATGCTTACCTGAGATTTATTCCGCGCACAGAAATGGATATTGCCGTGGTTGGCGTCGCGGTGAGCCTGACGTGTAAACGCGGGGTTATAGATACGGCGAGGGTTTCTCTGGGTGCTGTCGCACCAACGCCGTTACTTGTTAAGGATGCAGCCGCGGCTATTATCGGTACAAAGCTCGATAAAGAGGCGCTGGAAAATTTGGCGGCAGCTTGTTCGGCGGCATGTAATCCAATAGATGATAAGCGTGGCACGGTTGAATACCGGGTCAGGGTTGCCGGCGTGCTGGCAAAACGCGCTGCGAATATTGCCTTTGAACGGGCAGGAGGTAAGAAATGACAGGCATACACGTTACAACAAGGATTAATGGTGACCCGGTAGAATATGTCTGTCCGGCAGACGAATCACTGCTTGATGTCCTGCGGGATCGCGTCGGATTGACCGGGGTTAAGGAAGGCTGTGGCACGGGCGATTGTGGCGCATGCAGTATTACCCTTGACGGTACCCTGGTCTGTGCTTGCCTGGTACTTGGCGCCGAGGCTGAAGGTCGAACAATCACGACGATCGAAGGAATGGCGAATGGCGAAAAGTTACATCCTCTGCAGCGCCGGTTTATTGATAATGCTGCGTTGCAGTGCGGCATTTGCACGCCGGGATTTTTGATCGCTGCTAAGTCGCTTCTGGACGATAACCTAGACCCAACGGTCGAGGAAATCCGCTATGCGCTGGCGGGTAATCTCTGCCGATGCACTGGTTACGACAAAATTGTTAGGGCTGTTCAGGCCGCGGCGAAAGATCTTCGTCGTCAGAAGAAATAGGAGCGCGACATATGAAGCACGATCAAAAATACACAGGACAGGAATTTAAGGTTGTTGGTGCCAGGGTTGAACGACCTGATGGTGTTGACAAGGTTACCGGGCGTGCTCGTTATGGCGCTGATGCCAATGCGCCGGGACAACTCGTCGGCCTTGTGCTCAGGTCACCGCATGCGCATGCCCGTATTGTCAAAATCGATACCTCCAAGGCCGAAAAAGTCGCGGGCGTAAAGGCTGTATTGACTTCGGCAGATCTGCCCGATCTGACAAACGGTGACGCAGGAAATTATGCGATACTGGTGAATTGTATGGCACGTGACAGAGCGCTCTACGACGGTCACGCGGTTGCCGCCGTGGCCGCGATCGATAAAGCTTCTGCAAGGAAAGCCTTAAAACTGATCAAAGTCACTTACGAAAAGCTGCCGCATGTAACAGATGTTGATGAAGCGCTGAAGAAAGATGCGCCACTGGTTCAGCCTGAGAATAAGCAGGATGGAAAGCCCAGTAACAAATCCGGCCATTATGAATTTGGCCATGGTGATGTTGAAGCAGGGTTGCTGGAAGCTGATATTGTGATGGAACGCAGCTACAAAACAGAACAGACGCATCAGGGTTATATCGAACCTCATGCCTGTCTAGCGACGGTCGGTCCTGATGGCAGCGGTGAACTCTGGGTAACGACACAGGGTCACTTTTCATTTCGTATCATGTGTGCAACGCTACTTGGCATGGATGTGGCGAAGCTTAAAGTAACGTCCTCTGAGATCGGTGGTGGTTTTGGCGGAAAGACTCATGTCTGGATAGAACCCGTCGCATTGGCACTGGCCCGAAAAGCGAATCGCCCGGTCAAGATGGTGATGAGTCGGCAAGAGGTGTTCAAGGCATCCGGCCCAACCTGTGCAACATCCATGGATGTGAAGATCGGTGCGAAGAAAGATGGCACGATCACCTCTGCATTTATCGAGTGCAGATATACTGACGGGCCTTTTCCGGGTATCTGGGGCATGTTGGGTGGCATGACAGCATGGGCCTGTTATGACTTAAAAAATTGTAAAGCGGTTGGTGTCGATGTGCTGGTCAATCGACCCAAAGTGGCTGCCTATCGAGCGCCTTCAGCACCGATGATGGCATTTGGTGTCGAAAGCACGCTGGACCAACTTGCTAAAGAGTTGGGTATCGATCCTGTCGAACTTAGGCTTCTTAATGTTGCGAAAGAGGGTACGCGTTCTTCTTACGGTCCTATTTATGGCCCGATCGGAATCGAATCGACGCTCGAGGCGGTGAGAGATCACCCGCACATGAAGGCCAAGTTGCGAAAAAACCAGGGCAGGGGTACGGCTAGCGGTTTCTGGTTTAACATCGGGGGTCAAACATGCAGTGACCTGAATGTTGGAGTTGATGGAACCGTTAATTTGACGGTAGGTACAGTTGATGTAGGGGGGGCTCGTGCCTCGCTGTCGCTCATTGCGGCGGAGGAACTGGGGATTTCTTACGACCAGGTGAAAACTAATATTGGAGACACCTCTTCCCTTGGTCACAACGATACAACCGAGGGTAGCAGGGGCACCTTCTCTTCTGGGATGGCGACTATTTTTGCGGCGCGGGAAGCTATTGAAGTGATGAAGTCACGTGCAGCACAAATGTGGGGTATTGCTGAGGATGCCGTTGAATGGAAAGATGGCGAGGCGAGAGCTGTTGGTTCAGAACACGGTAACCTGCCTGCACTCTCACTGAAACAGATTGCTGCAGAAGCCGGTGCTACAGGTGGTCCGATTGCGGGGCATCATGAAGTTACCGCTGACGGCTCGGGCGTTGCCTTTGCTTCACATATTTGTGATGTTGAAGTGGACCCTGAGACAGGCAAGACAACCGTCATCCGTTACACGGTTGTGCAGGATGCGGGCAAGGCAATCCACCCGGATTACGTTGAAGGCCAATTCCAGGGCGCGGCTGCCCAGGGTATAGGCTGGGCGCTGAACGAGGAATATATCTACGGTGAAGATGGTTGTCTGCAAAATGCTGGTTTCCTTGATTATCGTGTGCCGGTTTGTTCCGATCTGCCGTTTATCGACACCAAGATTCTGGAGATTCCTAACCCTAATCACCCGTATGGTATCCGAGGCGTGGGAGAATGCTCTATTGTTCCTCCACTTGCGGCTATAGGTAATGCCGTGTCGAATGCAGTGGGGGTGCGTATGAACCATGTTCCTATGTCGCCGCCGCGGATTCTCAAGGCTCTTGATGAAGCCGGTGCCTAACTGACCGGCGGTAGCGCTCGAATGAAGATTGATTTGTCAGGTCCGCTGCGCAAGGCAGCGGGTGGGATCGAATCCTTTGAGATGGAAGCAAAGACTATCCGTGAACTGTTGCAGCGCCTGGTAGAACGATACCCGGCTATGCAACAGCATATGGATCAAGGGATCGCTGTGGCGATTGACGGTACGATCTACCGCGACGACCATAGCGTTAAGATTCCCGCTGTTGCAGAAATATACCTACTGCCCAGAATCCAGGGTGGGTGATTAAGTTATTCCGTGACCACTCAGTAGTATCGCAGCCACACAGAGCGTCCTTAAATATACCGCATAGCCTGCCCACCTCAAACGAAAGAAGGAAAAGAAGACGATGCAAGATCCCAACAATAAACCTATGACCGCGGTCGAATTTTCTGATGCGATGATAGGGCTGGGCATTGCTGGGGCCCTTATTATTCTTTGCTTCCAAGTGTTCACGCCATTTATGGGGATCATGTTGTGGGCATTAATAATAGCGGTGATGCTGTTCCCGACACATCAAAAGCTGGCAAGTCGACTGGGAGGGCGCCAGGGACGATCTGCCACCGTGATAGTAATTACGAGTCTGCTTATTCTCGGCGCACCTCTGATCATGTTGGGTGGATCGCTTGTAAGCCAGCTAGCCAACGGCTTTCAGGCCTTCCAGAACGAGACTATACATATCAGCCAGCCAGCACCGTCGGTGGAGGAATGGCCTTTGATCGGAGAAAAAGTTTTTGACACATGGAGTCAAGCATCTGCAAGCCTTCCTGATTTTATTAAGGAAAACAAAGCTGCCCTAGAGAGCACGGCCAAACGTGCGATAGCGGTTTCCGCCAGCACGATGTCAAGTGTCTTTATGTTCCTTGGCGCAATTATCGTCGCCGGCATTATGATGGCTTATGGACACTCCGGCGGGGTTACGATGGAGCGTATCGTGAGTCGAATTTCGGGTCGTGAGAAAGGTCCAGAGCTTTTGAAGTTGGCAACACTTACCTTACGTTCTGTTGCTGCAGGTGTACTCGGTGTCGCCTTTTTACAGGCTTTGATTATGGGTGTTGGGTTTATTTTCTCAGGTATTCCTGCGGCTGGAGTTCTGGCTGTTGTTGTACTGTTGGTCGGTATCCTGCAATTGCCTGCGTTGCTTGTCTCTATTCCGGTGGTTGCCTGGTTATGGGGGGTTGGTGATGGTTCGAACGTTCATAACGTTATTTGGACTGTTTACCTTCTTGTCGGTGGGTTGGCGGACAATGTTCTAAAACCGTTGCTTCTGGGTCGCGGAGTTGACGCGCCTATGCCGATTATTCTGCTTGGCGCCATTGGTGGAATGATTTCTGCTGGTATCATCGGTCTGTTTGTGGGCGCGGTCCTGCTTGCTGTTGGATATCAGGTGTTTATGGCATGGGTTGGAAACGCTGATGAAGATGAAGATGAAGCGGTAGCTAAAAGCTGATCTCATTATCGTGATGTGGGTAAAAAAACAGTCTCGTCTTTTGGCGATCGTCTTGCTGTCCGCAGCATTGAACGCTTGCACCACCCTTGGGCCTGACTATGAAGAGCCGGAAGTATCATGGCTAGACAATTGGGAAACGGATCTGTACGGGCGCGTTATAGCTCCGAAGGGCGCAGTAGACCTTGAGTTGCATCATTGGTGGAAAATCTTTAATGATCCGATTCTTGATGAGTTAATTGAAACTGCCATCCAGAAAAATCATTCTTTACAGATTGCCGGGTTAAAGGTCCTGGAAAGCCGAGCTGTCCTGGGTATTGCGTCCGGCGCAAAGTATCCTCAGGTTCAGCAAGTCGGTAGTACCGCGGGTTACGTGAATACCCAGCAGCATGGTGGGCAGTTGGGTGGTAGCGATCAGTCGCTCACGGCCTATCAGGCAGATTTTAACGTTGGTTGGGAGGTTGACTTCTGGGGTAGGTTTCAACGAAGCATTGAATCAGCAGACGCCGCCTTCTTCAGTTCGATCAGCAACTATCATGACGCGCAGGTGTTATTGAACGCCCAGGTGGTCAATCTGTACTTTACGTTTCGAACCGCGAAAGAAAGAATCGTGATCGCGCGGAAGAACGCAGATATTCAGTCCCGCAGTCTTGAGATTACTCGGCAACTTTATCAAAGCGGGCAGCAGTCGGAACTTGATCTTCAGCAGGCGCGTACTCAGTACCTTGCTACGCTAGCAACTATTCCTGGTCTGGAGATTTCCCTCGTCAAGACACAGAATGCTTTGTCCGCGATCTTGGGTTACCAACCCGGTAGCCTGGCTATTCTCAAGGACATTCCCAAGGGGCTGCCGCGACTGCATCCGACGGTGGTTGCTGATATTCCAGCCCGTATTCTTATGCGTCGCCCTGACGTTCGAAGAGCAGCATGGTTAGTGGCGGCCCAATCCGCGCTGATTGGTGTGGCTGAAGCAGATTTGTATCCGGGTATATCACTTGTCGGTAACCTGGGTTGGTCCGGAAATGATCAGCCAGGAGTGTCGGAAACAGGCAATGTAGCCCTAGGCTCGGTATTTACCTGGAACATTTTTGATCATGGGCGAATTCGTAACAATGTTCGTGTGCAGGACGCTCGGTTACAGCAGGCAATAGAAGGGTATCAGAACGTCGTGCTCAAAGCCGCGCAGGAGTTAGACTCTGCTGCGGTCAGCATCGTCAAGAGTGATCAGCAGAATGCGATCCTGGTGCAGTCCGTTGAAGCGGCAGAACGTTCTCTTGAACTTGCGATGATTCGATATCAAGAGGGTTATGTCAGCTTTCAACGGGTCCTGGATGCGCAGCAGGCGGTCGCTCGACAAACTGAAACAGAATTGGTGAACCAAGGGGCTCAGATATCTGCAGTGATCAGCTTCTATAAAGCATTGGGCGTAGGCTGGCAGGACAGGCCTGTTAATGAACTCATACCGGAAACCACTCAGGAAAGGATGCGCTCACGCAGCAACTGGGGTGATCTGCTGACCGCGCCGCTGCCACCATCACCTGGGTTCCTGTCACCGTAGGAAAAGTAATGAAAATGAGTGCACGATAATGAGTGATCAGGAAGAAATGGTAATTGACACGGTTAGTGATGATCCATTGCAAGCGCCTGCCACGCAGCCTGCAACGGATAAATCCGTCAAGAAAGGACTCCTGGCGGTCGTCTCTCTTATCGTGCTGACACTCTCCTGGTATCTGTTCGCGGAGCGTTTCACACCATACACCACGCAGGCACGGTTGGAAGGTTATATTGTGGGGGTCGCCCCACAAGTCTCGGGTGTCGTTCGAGAAATTTGGGTGTCCAACAACCAGTCGGTTGAGATAGGGCAAAAACTATTTCAGATTGATCCGACACAATATGAGATAGCGCTGGCGAAGGCGAATTCAAACCTTGAAAGCGCCCAGCGTCAAATTGACTCTGGCAATGCAGCGGTTGATGCTGCCCGCGCCAACCTGGTTGCTGCAAAAGCGAATCAACAAAAAGCAGAAAAAGATGCTGTCAGGCTGGGACGTCTTTATAAAGGTGATCCAGGGACCGTTTCATTGCGTCGACTTGAAGTTTCCCACGCAAGCCGGGATCAGGCTCGTGCAGGCGTGACCGGCGCGATGGCAAAGATCGAGCAGGCAATCGAACAAAAAGGCGGCGATGACGACAGTAACAATGGCATTTTGAAATCCGCAAGGGCCGCTGTTGATAAAGCGGAGTTGGACGTTTCACGAACCGTCGTTAGAGCCTCCACGAAAGGTTTGATTACAGATCTGCGCTCGGACATTGGTCTGTTCGCCGCCACGGGAAGTCCGGTAGTGACTTTGATTTCCTTAAATGATCTATGGGTCAGCGCGCAATTCAAGGAGAACAACCTGGGACATTTAAGGCGTGGCAGTCCCGTAGAAATTCTGTTCGACGCACTGCCAGGTAAGGTCTTTGAAGGTAAAGTGCGTAGCGTTGGTTATGGCGTTGGCAGTGGCCAAGCATCGCCGAAGCCCGGTACTCTTCCAATCATTAATAACAATCGTGATTGGTTACGACAGTCACAGCGGTTTCCGGTCATTGTTACCTTTGACCCTCTGGCATCAGATGAGATGACTCGTCAGTTGCGAATTGGAGGCCAGGCTTCCGTGATCGTGTACACACAGGGAGATGGGTTCCTTAAGACGCTTGGCAGGGCCTATATGCGCTTTATGAGCATGATGTCTTATGCCTATTGAGTGCCGCCTAACGCGAAATGCGGGCCTGGTATGTCCATAGGGTCGCGCCGAGTCTTTAGGCTCAGCCTAACCGTGGCGCTTGCCTTGGTAATAGCCTACGCGATGGCATCGCCATTGCCTCACCTTGCACCAATTTTTGCTTGGTTATTGACGATGGAGCCGAAAAAGCCTCTTGGATTCAAAGGCCTGCTGGTTTTGGTCCCGGTTACAGCGCTAACAACCGGTACCGGACTGCTAATGATCCCGCTACTGTCTGATTATCCTGCCACGGCGATATTGGTGGTCCTGATTGCACTATTTTTCAGCACTTACCTCTCTGTCAGCCTGGGGCAGGTCACGGTTGGTATGCTGTTGACTATTGGTATTACGCTTATTTCAGCTGTCGGGACGGTCAGTTTCGTTGCGGCAATCGGAGTAATAAATGGCTTTCTGATGGCAATCGTCATCTCTATTTCGTCTCAGTGGCTGGTTTACCCGCTGTTTCCTGAAGACCCGGTCTCCCTGGAGCCACCAGCTGAAAAAGTCGGTAATGAACATGCGCTGTGGATCAGCGTACGAACAACGCTGATCGTTATACCGGTCTACCTGCTTTGTCTTACCAACCCATTGATGTACACGGCTCTAATCCTAAAGTCGGTATCTCTGGGGCAGCAGAGTACTGTTGGGGACACGAAAGCTGCAGCGAAAGTGTTGTTGGGTTCTACGCTGATGGGCGGCGTGCTGGCCATTGTGTTCTGGTTTGCGCTTAAGCTCAATGTAAGTCTTTGGATGTTTTTCTTATGGATGTTGCTTATCGGTATTGGGGTGGCTGCAAAAATATATGGATTGAGAGCCAGTAAGTACTCAGTCGACTTCTGGTCGACAGCTTTAGTCACCATGTTGATTTTGCTGGGCCCGGCAGTAGCAGACAGTGCGAATGGTAAGGACGTTTATCAAGCTTTTGCTGTCCGCTTGAGTTTGCTGTTTGCGGTTGCTATTTACGCTTGGATTACCGTGTTGGCGCTTGATCAGTTGCGCGTCAGGCTGCGTAGGGGAAGTTCTTCTTTATCGGCGACCTCAGCCACGATAAACGGCTAGTTGTTTTGCTGTTGTGACTCTTTTGTGACTCTTTTGTGTCGGTGCAGTGATTGAACCTGCTTGTGCTTCAGTGTAGCTTTGTCGGTTCATCAAGACTGTAACCAGGAGTATTAGCACTAACATGGCGGATAAAAAACCAGAAAACAGACAAGTCCTTATTGATACGTTGCCAGAGGGCAAGCTGGCAGCGGACAACTACAAGCTGGTCTCTGGCCCGATACCGATAGCCGCGGAACACGAGGTGCTCTGTCGAACGCTGATGGTAACGATTGCAGCGGGTAGCCGTGCGGGTCTGCAGGGTAGTGCCAGTTATGCCGGAGCACCCAAAACTAATATTGTGATGAATGGCACAGGTGTCGCTCGAGTGGAGCAGAGTAATTCAGAGGCTTTCGCCGTGGGTGATTTGGTGGTGTGCCCGAGCGGTTGGCAGGATTACAGCGTTAACAAAGCGTCTCACTGCACAAAGATTGACGATGATATTGATATCGGCCACTACCTGGGTGCGCTTGGTACCAATGGTCTGACTGCCTACTTCGGATTGTTGAATGTTGGTCAGCCTATTGAAAATAATACTGTACTGGTGAGTGCCGCGGCAGGCAGCGTAGGTCATCTTGTAGGTCAGATAGCAAAAATTAAAGGCGCTAGAACCGTCGGCGTGACCAGTACCGCTGAAAAGTGCGAGATGCTGAAAGCGCGGCTCGGTTATGACGCTTCCGTGTCCTATAAAAGTCCGGAGTTCAGGGCTGAACTCAAGGCGGCTTGCGCCAACGGTGTTGACGTTTATTTTGACAATACCGGTGGAGAAATCCTGGGTGCGGCTTTGTTTCGCATGAATGAGGGTGGCCGAATTGCCTGCTGTGGTGTGGTCTCTCAGTACGATACGAGTAACCCGTCCGGTGGACCCAGGGGTGTTCCGGGTTTACTTATCAATAAGCGAATCAAGATGCAGGGGTTTCTGGTGTTCGATTACATGGATCAGTACAAGAACGCGAGGAGCGAGCTTAAGTCCTGGATAAAATCGGGAGAGTTGAAGCCGGTTAATGACGTTGTTGAAGGACTGGAGCAAGCGCCTGAAGCATTCGTCAACCTTCTTGCTGGTGGTAACGTTGGGACTCGAATGGTAAAAATTGCTGATGAGTAAAAGAGTAAAGGCGCCATAAGGGCGCCTTTATATTATTGTCATGTCAGGGCTGCAGACAGAGTTGTAGGCAGGGTGTGACACAGGGTGTAAGACAGGCTGTCAGCTAGCCGCGGAAACGTTCAGCTTGGTGTCCTCGCCACTTTTTGCAGCCGCCTTCATTCTAGCAAGTTCTTCCCAGCTCAAATAATTAGTCAGGCCATCTTTGTCGTAGAACAATACCGGTCCCTCGCAGATGAATAAATATTCAGTATCTTCAAGCGCGACAGTTTCGCCATGCAGTACGCCATTGGGCTCATAGTCATAATCGCCGGTGTTAAGAATGCCGTCGCGAACCTGTAACTGGCCCTTTAATATATAGGTATGAGCATCGGAGAGATGTTTATGAGGTGCGGCGGTATAACCTTTGCTCCAACGAAAGAGTGCAACCCAACGCCCCGTTTCAGCGCCGGTCCAGAGTACTTTCATCCACGCCATGCCTGGCTCGGTTTCTATCCAGGGTTCGTCGGCACGGACGATGATGTCCGCAAGTTGGTCGTTAATAGGGGTAATATCTTGTAGCGGCATTAAATTCTCCAGTTAAGGTTGGGATCTTGTACTAAGACTACGCTTTTCTAGCGCTGCTGATAAGGGCCACGATACCAAGCTCGGTTGAGCTGGAATTTGTTATAGCATTAGGTTTAACAGTATTTTTGCATGAAGGGCTTAACGACAGTGATTGGGGGGAGGTTTCAAACTTGAAGGTGTTAATTGTCGGGGGTGGGGTTGGCGGCCTTACCGCAGCGCTTTGCCTTGCTAGACGCGGTAGTAAAGTGAGTATCTTCGAACAGTCACCGGTATTGGGCGAAGTGGGGGCAGGCCTGCAGTTGTCACCCAACAGCACACGGGTACTTCATGATCTAGGGCTTGAACGAGCCCTGCTTCGAAGTGCTTTCCTGCCGAAAGGCACGCAATTTAAGCAATGGGACAACGGTAAGGTGATCGGAGAATCAATGCTGGGTGCCAGCGCCGTTGCCCGATACGGCTATCCCTATTACCACATGCATCGTCAGGACTTCCTTAACGTGTTGGTTAATGCGGTCGAAGAAAATTCCAATATATCGCTCCACACGGGTCTGCAGGTCCTGGGGTTCACGCAAAATGATCAAGGTGCTAATTTGATTACGGCTGATGCAACTTACCAGGGTGATTTGCTGATTGGCGCGGATGGTATTCATTCGGTGATCAGAGCCGGACTCTGGGGTGAGGCAAAGCCTCGTTTTACTGGCAATATAGCGTGGCGTGCGCTGGTCCCTGCGAAGCGCTTGCCAGCAGATCTGATCCTACCCATGTCCACGGCCTGGTGGGGCCCCGAAAAACACTTTGTTCATTACTATGTGCGAAGCGGTGAACTCGTTAATTGCGTATGTGTCGTAGAAAAGAAAGGTTGGGAAGTGGAGTCCTGGAGTGAGCGGGGTGATTACACTGAATTTAAATCAGACTTTACCGGCTGGCATAGCGACATCCAACAACTCATCGATCATGCAGATAGGGGTTCGCTTTTTAAATGGGCGCTTTACGATCGCGAACCAATGGCCAAATGGGGTAAAGGTCGTGTGACTTTGTTGGGTGACGCCTGTCATCCGACGTTGCCGTTCATGGCCCAGGGCGCGGCAATGGCTATCGAAGATGCCGCGGTGTTAGCAGGATGTTTGTCTGGTGGCTCCGAGATTTCAGTGGCGCTGGCTCGATACGAGGACTTAAGGCGCGACCGTACTGCCAGCATTCAGCGTGGGTCAAGGCGCAATGCGACCGTTTTCCACTTGTCAGGCGTGAAGGCCTGGCTGCGAAACCAGGTGCTAAAAACTGCTCAAAACCGAACAATGGATGGTCTTTTCAATTACAACGCTCTCGGCGTTGCAGGTGATTAGTCAGCATCGTACTTAGCACTTGGTCATTGACCACGGTGTATACCGCGATACCTATGCAGTGCTGGCTGTTAAGGGTCTGCGAAATTCGAATCTCCCGCCGATCAAACTATGCTGCCGGTTGATATAGTCTTGCGTCAGGCCAGCTTTTCCGCAGAGTAACTAGCCTGAGAACGACAGAGTTTATGCCTCGAAAATGCGAAGGCTTTACAAAGTCGCGGTGTTGCCAGGCTTTTCAGGGGCCTAAAGTTCTTAACGACCGTTAACAGGAATGTCCAATATCAGGGGCTGTCAGGCACAATGGACCCTGGGCGATATTTTGTGATGTGGGATGATGAAAAAATTACTGGTTGTGATCGGGTTGCTGTGTGGTTTCGGCCTGGTATTTTGGAGCTACTTACAGCAAGCCAATGATTTTCAAGTAACAGGCAAGATGAATTTCTTTGGCCTGGATCAGGACGTTGATATTCGGCGGGATGAGTATGGCATGGCTTATATCCTCGCTAAGACCGATGATGACCTGTGGCGCGCGCAGGGATTTGTGACGGCACAGCATCGCTTGTTTCAGATGATCTCCTATTTCACTATCGTGCGTTCAGAAATGAGCTCGGTTCTGGGCGAAAGCCTGCTGCCACTCGACAAACGCATGATCGCAATGGGGTTGAGAGCCAACGCACGCAAGCATATGGCAATGCTCAATGACGCGGACCTTCGTGCGCTTAATCTCTACCTCGAAGGGGTTAATGCTTACATCGAATTTTACCAGCACGAGCATCCGCTGGAGCTCTCGCTGGGCCTGTTTAAAAGCAGGCGTTGGGAACTGCTTGATCTGGTTTCGCTAATCCACTTTGGTGGATTTATCCACTCAACCAACATGACTGCAGAATTGCTAACGGCTGAATTAGTGGGCACCCTTGGGCGGGATCTGGCAGCACAAATCCTGCCCCTAAGCCGGAACCCTGATAGAACTGGTCAAGAATATATGAGCGCTACGCTCGGTTCTGATGCCCAGACCCTGGGGTTAAAACTCACTTCCAGCTTAACCTCTCCTATTTCAGCATGGATACCCAGGCTTGGTTCGAACAACTGGGCGGTTAACGAAAATCGTTCAACGACGGGCGCAGCCATTGTCGTCAATGATCCGCACCTGGATGTGCGAAGCATGCCCGGAATGTTGCATCCTATCGGACTGCAGTCTCCGCATATTCAAGCTGTTGGGTATGCATTTCCAGGGGTGCCTGGGTTGATTGGTGGACGTACAAATCACGTGGCTTTTGGTGTGACTAACGCCTACGGCGATGTTCAGGATTTATATGTTGAAACAGTCAACCCGACCAACGACAACGAATACAAGAGTGGTACTGACTGGCTGACTTTTGAAAGGCATGAGCATACCTTCAACGTTAGGGATTCCTCCAAAGAGGCGGGGTATCGTGTGGAAAGGGTTCAATATCGGAAAACTATTCACGGTATTGTTGCATCGGATCTCGGACTTTTTGATGACAAGTTGCCTGGACTGGACATTAGTTTGCGATGGGCCTTAGACGAGGGTAATCGTGGCGGCATCGGTGTTGTCAGTATGATGTATGCGAAAGACGTTTTTGAATTCGACCAAGCACTGGCTGAGTTTGACACCGTTATGTTCAATTTCGTTTTTGGCGATACAAAAGGCAATATTGGCCGCCGAAGCACCGGGCGCATTCCTATTCGGTCAGATAAAAACGGTGCTTACATAAAAGATGGCGCAACGGTCGGCAGTCATTGGCAGGGCTGGATTCCGAAAGATGAGATGCCGGGACAATTTAATCCTGCGAGAGGTTGGGTGGGTACCGCCAATAACGACACCCGGAGTGATGATTACCCTTATTACTACTCAAGTGGATTTGCGCCTTCGTTTCGTTATCAAAGAGTTGCGGAACTCATAGAGGGAAAACCACGAACAAGCCCGGACGATCATCTTGATTTTATGCTGGATATTAAGAACCTTCAGGCCGAAGCATTGATGCCGCATGTTCTTGCCGCTCTGCAGGGAGACCCTGCTTTCGAAGCCTGGATGCCGATTCTTGAATCCTGGAATTTTGAAGAAAGAATTGACCTCGTGGCGCCTTCACTTTACCACGCGATTTACCATTACCTGGCTTATGTCATTGTTGAAGATGACTTGGGAGAAGAAGGTGCAAATAACTACACAAATAACTGGTACTTCTGGCAAGAGCGAGTCCAGCACCTGATAGGGCAGGAGTACGGAGAGTATTGGATTGACGACCAAAGGACGATTGGTAAGGTTGAAAACCTACATGACATGATTCGCAGAGCGGCGAAACTGGGTGATGCTAAATTACGCGCAACCTCGGGCCTCGATCCAACAACCCAGAAATGGGGTGAAATCCACAAGATCAGTTTTGTGTCGCCGTTACGTCGAAGCGGATTGGGGAGTCGCATTTTGGGTGGTGGGTCTTTTGCGAAAGACGGCTCGGGAGAGACTTTAAATCGTGCCGGTTACGCGCGTACGGCGAATATTGAGGATGGTTTTGATTCGGCATTTGCAGCCAGTGCGCGACTCGTCATGGATCTGGCTGACGCCGAAAAGATTAAAGCGGTGGTGGCTGGAGGAGTGACCGCACGTCAGTTTAACGATCACTATGATGACCAGATCCCAGTCTGGGCTGATGGCGAACTATTGACCTGGTGGTTATCGAAAGACAAGATCCTGGAGTCTGTTGGGACCAATTTGACCCTGACTTCCAAGGCGAAAGAGGCAGATTAAGCGTTACGGTTTCCGCTGACTCAGGCCTTGGTGCTGGGGCCCATCTTTTAAACTTGGGGTAGAGAAATTCCCACGAAAATCGGGTTAAACTGTCCCTTGAAACCTAAAATTGGATTACCCCTGAAATCAAAACTCGTCAATGAACAACCTAGCACTCTGGCACGGGATGATGATCACCCCTACAGAACGGGGCCATGGCAACCCAATATGCAAGAGTATGACGCCACTGAACTGGAGGTCATTGGCGAGCTTCCAGCGGACCTGAACGGCATCTACATACGAAACACAGAGAACCCAGTGCATGACTCTCTTGGCCGTTACCATCCGTTCGATGGTGACGGTATGTTGCATTCAATTTGTTTTGACAATGAGCGGTGTGAATACAGGAACCGGTTCATTCGAACAGACGGCCTAGCGGCTGAAAATGCGGCTGGCAAGGCGCTTTGGGCTGGTCTTCGGGAAAGACCAGACATGTCCCTGCGGGATGGCTGGGGCGCGAGGACAAAACTAAAGGATTCATCCAGTACAGATGTCGTCATTCACGGTGGCGTTGCCGCAACGAGCTTTTATCAGTGTGGTGATATTTATGAACTTAGCCCAAGAACGCTCGACCCCATCGGTAAGGCAAAATGGACCGAAGGCATCACCCCTGGTTGGGGGGTTTCCGCACACACTAAAGTAGATGAAGCAACCGGTGAAATGTTGTTTTTCAACTACTCTACGCAAGCCCCGTATATGCATTATGGCGTTGTTAATAAACAGCGGGGGCTGGTTCACTACATTCCGATTGAACTGCCTGGTCCCCGCTTACCCCACGACATGGCCTTTACGACCAACTACGCGATTTTGAATGACCTTCCCTTATTCTGGGATGCGGAAGCGTTAAAGAATGGTGCCTATGCTGTCCGTTTCCATAGGCTTCCCAGTCGCTTTGCGGTTGTGCCCAGACGCGGCCAACCTGAAGATATCGTCTGGTTTGAAGCTGAACCTGCTTATGTTCTGCACTGGATAAACGCTTATGAACAGGGTGACGAGATTATTCTCGATGGTTACAAACAGGACCCAACCAAAGGCATGACAACGGAAGGTCTACCCGCTGGGCTGAAGCCTTTCACTATTCTGGACATCAACGCGATTGGTGCCCACGCCTATCGTTGGCGTTTTAATATGAAGACAGGGGCCGTGACCGAAGGTCCACTGGAAGCTGCTCTGTCGGAATTTGGTATGATAAACCCGGGCTTTGCAGGAAAGCCATATCAGTACTCCTGGGCGATGACGACGAAACCGGGCTGGTTCCTTTTTGATGGTCTGGTTCGATTGGATGCAACGACAGGGCAACGTCAGCAATACAAGTTCCCCGAAGGGGTTTACTGCAGTGAAAGCCCGATGGCGCCATCTCCGACCGGAGAAAGGGAAGATGATGGTTATGTTTTGACCTTCACGACCGATATGAATACAGACAGTTCCCATTGCCAGGTATTCGATGCCAGTAATATAGAAGCTGGACCGATGGCAAAGGTCGCCCTGCCGCAAAAGATCTGCGTTGGCACTCACGCCTATTGGGCCGGATCAAAACCAAAAGACGATCACCGCGACAACTGATTTCAACATACAAGGCTCCGGCGCTAGAACTCATAATGCGTTGATATTGATCATCCAACATCTGCAAACTAAGATGCTGCGGGAATAAGGGCTGATTGAGTTCGCTGCCCAGCGGAATTCTCGCTGCCTGTTGCTACGTTTTAATGTCTGCTAGGATGCAGTCGCGTTTCTTTTCATGGTGTGGCATGTCCTCTAATCACTCTCTGCCTTTTTTCACTCGTGCCCTGGCTGCGCTCAAGGGGTTCCAGCGGTTGTCAATGGGGCTAGTTATAATCGCTGGTGCTGCCGCTATTTTACTGGTGTCGGATCTAGGATCGCGAAAAAACGCCGTGCGTGACACAGGTCAGGGAGCCGCTACTCAACGGGTTGCGGTCATACAGCATGCAACACTCGATGCGACGGACGACGGTGTTCGCGGGATTTTCGAAGCGCTGGCAAGTCGTGGTTTCCAAGAAGGTGTAGATCTGGAGTTTCTTCGATATAACGCGCAGGGAGACATCAGCACGGCTAATGCGATTGCGAAGGAAGTCACTAGCGCCGACCTCGACTTGGTGATCACCGTGTCGACGCTGTCTTTGCAAACTGTCGCCAATTCAAACCGTTTTCAGACTTCACCGCGGGTTCATGTCTTTGGGCTCACATCGAATCCTTTCGAGGCAGGGGTAGGGCTAAATGCCGATGACCCACTCGATCATCCACCCTATATGGCAGGGCTTGGCAGCTTGCCACCTGTGCGGGACCTTTTTGTTCTATTGACACAAATTCAGCCCAGGGCTAAGCGGATTGGGCTAGTGTGGAACCCAGCGGAAGCTAATTCCGAGGCAGCGACACTGATGGCGCGCGAGGTAGCCAAAGAGTTGGGTCTGACCTTGGTGGAAGGCAATGCTGAGACGTCCGCTATGGCGGGCGAGGTGGCACTTTCGGTCATGGCTCGAGGCGTAGACGTGCTTTGGGTTAGCCCAGACATCACCGTCATCACCGCGCTTGAAGTGCTGGTGTCTGTTGCCAATCGCGCGGGAGTCCCGGTGATTACCTCGTTGCCTGGGTCGGCCGCCCGTGGCTCCCTGTTGGATCTTGGTGCAAACTATCATGATGTTGGTTATGTGCAGGGTTTGTTGGCTGCAGACGTTCTCCAGGGGCGCGATCCTGCGACCATTCCTGCGGTGAACTGGATGCCGGTCGAGCTTCATCTAAACCTTACTGCGCTCGATGGACTGAAAATGCCCTGGGTGATCCCTGAGGCTGTTATAAAAAAGGCGAGTCAAGTGACCGATGAAGCAGGCCACCGAAAGCAGAATGTACCGGTTGCAGAGCCACCCGCTGCTCTGCTGTGGAACGAAGAACCAAGTGCGGATAAGACGCCTCATGAGACGGTGGCTAACTCGTGAATCTTCTAATCGGGGCACTGACTCTGGGCTTGATACTCGCCATCCTGGCCCTTGGGGTGTATATAAGTTTTCGGATCTTCAATATCCCAGATATCACCGCGGAGGGCTCCATAACGCTCGGGGGGGTGGTCGCCGCGGTACTCATTATTAGCGGGATGCATCCGTTGGCGGCCACGCTTGCCGCCGTGGTCGCAGGCGCAATCGCCGGAGCGGGCACAGGTTTAATGGCTACCAAGTTCAAGATACAGCCGCTTCTGGCGGGTATTCTTGCGATGACAGCACTGTACTCCATCAATCTTCGGCTGATGGGACGTAGCAATCTACCCCTTGTCAACGAGGAGACCCTGGCAACCTACGCCGAGCGGTTCGGTAGCATGATATTTGGTGGTCGTTCCGTCGTGGAGGTTTTCGGGTGGGAGGTCGGGATGCGCGACCTGGCGATGTTGATCGCATCATTTGTGCTGGTAGTTCTGGTATGCCTGATGCTTTATTGGTTTTTTCGAACTCAGCTGGGCACCGCGATGCGGGCGTCTGGTGACAACCCACAAATGATGACGGCTCTGGGCGTCAGTGTAGAGACAGTGACGATCGTTGGTCTGGCGATGTCGAACGGGCTGATCGCCTTGAGTGGGGCTCTATTGGCGCAGTATCAAGGTTTCGCGGATGTGCAAATGGGTATCGGTATCATCGTACTTGGATTGGCTAGCGTTATCATCGGCGAAGCACTGGTCGGAAGCCGCTCACTGGGCCTGCTGATCTGCGGTGCTATTATGGGCGCGGTATTATTCAGGTTGCTGGTGGCTGTTGCTCTTCGATGGGGCCTGAATCCCAGCGACCTAAAGCTCATTACAGCGGTATTCGTGTTCCTTGCGTTGGTTGCACCGACCTTTATTCGCAAACTTAAACCTCCCGTGCCGCTCAATGTCGAGGAGGCTTAAAAACATGCTGCAAATCTCCGGAATCTCAAAGACATTTAATACGGGTACGAGTAACGAAGTCCGTGCGCTGACCGATGTGTCGTTAGATCTTGTGAAAGGATCGTTCCTGGTCATCATCGGCACCAATGGCAGTGGGAAATCGACGCTGCTTAACGCGGTCGCAGGGTCTTTTAGAGTGGATTCTGGGTCGCTGGGCCTTGCTGGACAAAATATTACCAACTGGCCCGAGCATCAACGGGCCCAATTGGTCGGGCGAGTCTTTCAGAACCCTTTCAGTGGCACTGCTCCGAGCATGTCGATAGCAGAAAATCTTGCTTTGGCAGCTCGCAGAGGAAAGAGTAGAGGCCTTGCGCCAGCGCTCAATCTCGGCGTCAGATCTGAATTCAAGGATCGGGTCCGCGCCCTCAACATGGGTCTTGAAAATCGGCTTGATAACCCGATTGGTACCCTGTCGGGTGGGCAGCGTCAGGCGCTCACACTGTTGATGGCTTCGTGGTTAAAACCAGACCTGCTGCTGCTTGATGAGCACACGGCGGCGCTGGATCCGAAGAGTGCTGAGCAAGTGATTGAGTTGACCCACGACATTATAACCCGCGATAAACTGACCACGTTGATGGTCACACACTCTATGCAGCAGGCCGTCGACCTGGGAGACCGCATCGTGATGATGCATAAGGGTCGAGTGATCGATGATATTCACGGCAGCGCTCGTGAGCTGGTCAAACCCGAGGACCTCCTTAAGCGTTTTGAAGAGCTGCGCCGGCGTGAACAACTCGGGGGTTCTGCAGGCGCTTTTTTACGCGAGGCAAAAGGGACCGCAGAACTCATGGCGATCTTCGAGCTAATCGTGGGTATAGATCAGCACATCGATGCGCGTGAAATCAAATTGATTGAAGCCTTCGCGAGCCGCTGGAACCTGACGCTGCCTGATCTTACCGAAGGTACCATCGGTGAGGCGGCGGATATTCTGGCGCTGCGCAAATGTGTAACGAGCTACCTGCAACTTGCGCCGCCAACGGAGCAAGCCACAGAGTTACTAGATGCCCTGCATCAATTCGTTAACGCCGACGAATTGGTCTCAGAGGCCGAAGAGGTCGTTATGGATGAGGTCACAGGGATGATAATGGGGTATGTGACGCAATCTGGTGATCAGGCAGGGCATGAGGTTGTTATCGTTCCGCAGACCGACGAGCAGAAAGAGCGGGTTGTGTCGTTACTGCCAGGGATCGAGCCATTAAGCATGCGGGGGGGCAACGTATACACCGTGGGTCGCTTTTACTCTGCGAAGTATGCCGATGTAATTTGTGACAAGTACATTACCCTGGGTTTATTTACCGCTCGCATTGAGGTCTAACCTTCGGTCAGGCTAGTGACTTTATTACCATCTGGTCTGTTATATTTCGAGCACCAAAACCGCTCGCCGACTAGGCTTCTGTTCGATCACGCGCCGCAACTCAGCAAGCAAACGCAGGACAATTTTGAAGCAGTTATCGACGAATGACTTCGTTGGATAAGCGGCGGAACCTCTGGCAAAAATCATAGTCTTCTTAAGAGTTTAGTGGTTTGGCGTGATAACCCAGTGTCAATAAAACGCTATGTCTATTGACCAGTATTAATGAGCATAGAGAAAATTAAAATAATCGTAGCAGGCTTGCGTTTTCTGTTGCTGAGGTCCGGTCCACCGGGGGGCGTTGAAATTTAGTGATATTATGCGGGTCGAAACCTATATTGCAGCAGGGGGAGAGTAGATGAGTCGTCTTAGGAACACGCGCAGCAGGGTTGCTGCCGGTGGCCGAGGTTTGGCTCGGTGCATGGCAGTGACGGGGTGTCTTTGGGCGACATTCTTTGCGCACGGGGTGGTAGCTGAGTGTGGAACGGTTGACCCGCTGCCCGGCTTTGAGTCGTCCTACGCCAGGGGCTGGGGCATCGACCAGCGCAACACGCGCTACCAACCGCGATCAACGATTGATTCGGGCAATGCTGCCAAGCTCACCCTTAAGTGGGCTTATGGATTGGCAAGCACGACCCCGCGGTCATATCCATTGGTGACCGAGGACACTATTTTTCTTGGGGATGGCGGACGCGGCTTGGTGGCGCTTGAACGAGAAACCGGCTGCGAGCGCTGGATTTACGAACACGAAGGGCCGATTAGCAGCACCATACTCCAGGGCTGGATCGGTAAGCGACGTATTTTGATTTTCAATGATCGCAATGATGGTATGTTCGCGATAGATGCCGTCGATGGCGAGTTCATTTGGCATGCGACAGTGGAAGATGAACCTGCTCCTTGGTACTCAGGTTCCCCACTATTGCTTGGCGATACGGTGATTCTGCCGGTGTCCTCTAAGGAAGTAGGCTACGCGGTTAACCCCATTTACGGTTGCTGTACGACCAGCGGTGGGATGGCGGCTTTCGACATCAACACGGGGGCGAAGCTCTGGTATATCCCGACAATAGAAGCCATAGCCCAGCCGACTGAACGCCACTGGCTCTTCGTTCAGGAATACGGGCCCAGCGGTGCTCCAGTCTGGGCTGCCCCGAGTTATGACGCCAAGCGGGGTTTAATTTTCTTCGGTACAGGACAAAACTATTCACATCCGACCACTGAGACCAGTGATTCGATTTTTGCTGTAGTCGCTAAAACTGGTGAGGTGCGTTGGGTTCGTCAGTTCACGGCTAACGACGCGTATACAGCAGCCTGTAACCTTGAGGCTCTTAACCACCCTAACTGTCCAGACCCTACGGGCCCTGATGTAGATTTTGGCGCGGCGACGATGCTTGTGAAAAGCAAAGCCGGCCGAGAGTTGGTGATTGCCGGCCAGAAGTCAGCAGACGCGCACGCTATGGACCCGGAGACCGGCGAGGTGGTGTGGACCCAAAAGCTGGGGCGCGGCGGTATTATTGGTGGCGTGCATTGGGGCATGGCGGCCAACGAGTCCCTTGGGCTGGTTTATGTGCCGATTAGCGATAAGAAAATTGTCGGGTTTTCCTCCCCGGGAGAGCCCACTCCAGGATTGTATGCGTTGGATATTGAGACTGGCGAACGGCGCTGGAAATACTCTCGGGGTTCCAGGTGTCCGGACTTGGAGTGCGTCTTCGGATTCTCTGCGGCCATTATTGCCAGCAACGATATCGTAGTGGCGGGTAGCATGGATGGCATTCTTGAGGTTATAGCTGCGGAATCTGGAAAACGCCTGTGGTCTCATGATTCCTGGCGTGATTATAGGTCCGTCAATAACGTGGTAACCTCGGGTGGCGCGTTTGATGCTCATGGGGCGATGATCGCCGATGACTTGTTACTTGTCAGCTCCGGTTACAGTTATGTGGGTCAACAGCGGGGTGGCAACGCGTTTCTGGTATTCCAGATAGGGGTTGATGATGAGCAGTGAGCTGCTGTTGGCCGGTCGTTTTCGACGCCTTGTTGCAACGTTAGTTGATGCTGTTTTAGTGCCTGCCCTGGCCTTGTTATTGCTGACGATTACTGATGTCATGGAGGATGCAGATGACTACGCCAACGCGGGTTTGATGATGCTGTGGGTATTTTTGTTGGCAGTCGTTGCCTACCTTATCTTGAATGGTTATACGCTTTGGCGACGCGGTCAAACGCTGGGGAAATGGGTAATGGGCATTGCTATTGTGCCGGCGTCGAGCCTCCTTTACGACAGCGCGAAAAACGATGGTGATGAGCACCAGCGCGCGTACGTTCCTGCACCCTTCGTTCCTGCACCCTTATGGAAGCTGATTTTCATTCGGGCTCTATTTTTCCCACTACTTTTTATGGCCGTAGTGCCTTGGGTTGCTTTGTTGCCCGTTCTCGACCAGGCATTAATTTTTGGAAAACGTCGTCGTTGTTTACATGACTTAGTCGCGGGAACGGTGGTCGTGCGGGTGTAAAGGACCGGTTACGGGCCAACGCACAATGCTGAACAGATAGGTTTTTTACCCCTCCTATTCGTCCCGCGGTCCCGCCAACTGAACCTTAATCCCGTCAGGATCAAAGAAGAATACGATGCCGAACCCGGGGCCGCCGCCGATTGGGCCCAATTGTTCATAACCGAGTTCAGTCATCGTCTTTATCGTCGCAGTTAGATCTTTCACATAGAAATTTATCCGGTCGATGCCAAGGTGATTTACCGGTGGCGGGTAGGGTGGTGCATCGTTGTGGGGGCTCTTCCACTGCCGCAACTGAAGCGTTGCCCGATCGGTACCGTCACCAAGGCTAATGTCTTGCCCTTCGAACTCGATCGGTCCATCAAAGCCGTGTGCTGCGGCAAACTCACCGGAGCCAGCCAGCGATCCGGGTTCAGATTCAGTGAACCCGAGCAGTCGGTAGAACTCGCGAGACCTTTGCAGATCAGTGACGTTCATATTCGTGTTCACTAACCGCACGAGGTCGGGCCCCGGGGTTGGCTCCTCACCTCCGACGGTCTGGATTAACTTTAAGAAGGTGCCGTCTTGGTCCTTTAAGAACACGAATCTCTCGCCATTGGGCGCTTTAGCCGGTGCTGAAACGAATTCCACACCCTGCGCCTTTAGGTAGGCAAAGTCGCCATCCAGATCGTTGGTTGAGTAGGTGGCGTAGGTCATCCCGATGCGATTCAGTTCGGCGTACGGCGGTTCGTCGCGATAGGAGTCTCCCCTGAATTGCACGGTGTCGACGAATGGCGGTGTAGGCGGATCTTCAAGGCTATGTAGCGAGACGTGGATAAGGTAATCGTTCGGGAAGCCGAGCGCCTGCGCAAAGGTGGTACTCGTCTCTGGCCCTGCCGGATAGATCTCGCCTATCAAGCCCAGGGTGTTGTAGAAAATTCGCTGGCGTTCGATGTTGGTCGTATTGAGTCCAAAGTAGCCTTGGCGCATGAGCCCTAATTCCGCCTGGGTGACTTGGGTCACGCGAACCCCGAGGGTCCCATTGCGCCTGCCGGGAACGGTTACCTCGATGGTGTTGCTCTTATTAATTGTCAATCCTACGACGACCTGGCCGTTGCCGCTAAAGTCTTTCGGCTCGACGACGCTGCGACCGTTGATCTTTATCCATGCGGTGTCGATACCTTCGTCCTGAAGGACCAGCTTCGCCGGACCATCAATGGCCCTAAATGTAGCCGAGTAGGTGGTTGGTTTGCCTTGCACAAGCTCATAGGTCGCTGGCCCGAAGCGAGTCAGATTAGCCTCAGTCGCTGAGACTCCGGGCGCAAACGCCACGAGGCTCAAAAATAACGCTGATCCGGCTGCGCTCAGAGCCAAGCCCAAAATGGTATGGGTTCCTTTGATTTTATTCATGTATGTTTCTCCAGGCACGAGGAGTCACGTAGTGTGACAGTAAGCAACGGTCCTGACGCCGTTTACGGTGCCAGTTGCGATTAGTTTTGTCGCCAGAGTTGATACAAAAAAATACGACAAGGCAACATAACATGACCCGCAATCGTTAGTCATCCTAGAGGGTCTTTGTCTTTGTATTGCCTGAGATGGGGTGAAGGCTCGACCACTATTTCTAGTAGAAATCATCGCCTAGCTGTTGGGGCTTGTCTTTAGTGCGCTTTAGTTCCGCCCCCAACGGGTTCTATACTGTTGGATCCGACAAAGGCCAGGCGACTCTGTCTTGAGTTTAGATGACGTTCAACAGCACGATGATTCACCCAGTGAAGATAGTTCGGTCGAACGTTACTATCCTGGGACTTTTGGCTCGCTGGCAATCAGAGATTTTCGGTTTCTATGGTTCGCCAATCTGCTGGCATCATTTGCGATGCAGATGCAAATCGTGGCGCGTGGCTGGCTGATCTATGACATGACGAACTCTCCCATGGCCCTGACCTGGGTGATGCTGTCGTTCATGCTGCCATCATTCGTATTTTCTCTGGCGGGAGGAGTGATAGCTGACCGGTTGCCGAAGAAACCAATCATCGTCGTAGCACAGTTGTTTAATGCCATTGCGACCACGTTTTTGGCTTACATCATTTTCACAGGAGAAGTTCATTTCTGGCATTTCATCATTATTGGGCTCTTTAACGGCACAGTTTTATCCTTCTCTATGCCAGCGAGAAGTGCTTTGATTCCAGAAGTCGTTGGTGAGGCTAATCTGGTTAATGCCATGGCTTTGCAGAGTGCGACCTTTAATCTGTCTAGGATTCTTGGTCCAGCGATTGCGGGTGTGTTTATCGCCGTATTTGCGGCGGGCAACACCACTTCAACAATCGGTGTTGGTATTGTCTTCTTTCTGATTGCGGGACTCTATTTGGTTGCAGTCATTGCAACAACCATGGTCAATTGTGTTGGTCTTCCAGCTGCGTCGAATAACGCTTCTCCACTTGATGACGTTAAGGAGGGGTTTGCTTACATGTGGCAGAACAAGATTATTCTAGGTTTGCTAATCATGAGCTTTGTGCCTTTTACCTTCGGCTTCTCAGCGTCGTTTCTGTTGCCCGCATTCAATAAGGACGTCATCAGTGGTGGTCCAGATGATTTGGGTTTACTGATAACCAGCATGGGCGCCGGGGCATTTTTTGGCTCGATGATATTGGCTCGACTGGGCGACATTAAACGCAAAGGCCGCGTCATGTTCGTCAGCGCATACCTTTGGGGGATAGCAGTCGCTGCTTTTGCGCTGTCACAAAACTTGGGTATGGCGCTAATCCTGGGTGCCGCGACGGGTTTTTTCAGCTCTGTGTTCGGCTCTCTCAACATGAGTGTTATCCAGCTTATTGTGCGGCCAGATATTCGTGGCAGGGTGATGGCTATCATGATGATGACTTTTGGGTTGATGCCGATTGGCGTCATACCAGTTAGTGCGTTGGCAGAATTCGTTGGTATAGACGTCGCTTTGCTTTTCTCCGCAGCCATGCTGATGTTGAGTATGGTTTTTCTGGCTTATTTTTTTCCCGACCTGCTAAAGCTTGATAAAGGTCATGGAGACCACATTCTCATAAAAAAATAGCGATATGGCTGGATCTTAGAATTAAACTTGCGCCAGGTTAGGGCGCGCTCTCTGGGGTCTAAATATTATCAGCACAGATATTCCCACCGTAGGGTGTGTTCGCCCCAGCCCCTGCCGGTTTTTCTGATTTAAGGCAATCAATGTGCTGGCTAGCGTTACTACTTTAGACCTCGTCGAAAAGCCGCCAGGGCAACACAATGCACCTCATCTGCTTAGTTAGGTTTACATCGATTCGGAAACCCAACTTGGGTTGGGGTCAAATTTTTGACTGATCGCTGGTACATCTACCACTACTTCTGTTGATAAAAACCGGTGCCGATAACAGCGTCTGCCACAAAGACAGGATGTTTCGATCATCTAAAACTAACTGGTCCCTAAAAAGACGAACGGTTTAACTTATTCACTTTCTAGAGGCTCCAGAAACACCCTCCATTATTTTGGCAGGGTTCATGCCAATTAAGTAAAGACCTGGGCATCAAAGCTACTGCCCTTAATCCGTAAAATTTAAAGCTTGACTTTAAAAAAAGTTAAGAGGACATTAAAAACGTACGTTCGCTAACTGGGGATAAAAATGTGTCACGACACATTGATGAAAATCACCATAGCGACTATATCATCAGGTCCACGCTTGATGATGCCGTTAGCCTGCTATGCGAAGAATGAAAATCTTGGCCTTGTAGAGATTGCAGCTAATCCATGTAGCCGAGAAGAAACCCCAAATAGCAAAAGTGACTATTTAGTTAACTAACTAAGAGGGCACAGCGATGAGTTTTAAGCTACTAATCGTAATTACATTTCTACTTGGAACCCTCGGGGTTTCAACCGCTTCGTCTGCTGAAAACAGGGCAGTAATCGAAGAAATCATTGTTACCGCACGTAAAAAGCAAGAATCCGTGCAGGACGTTCCAATCTCCATGACCGCGCTGTCGAAAGAACTTCAGGACTCTACTATTCGAGACCTGGCAGACATCGAGGGATATGCGCCTAATGTTGTTTTTAACCAAGGCGCAGCAGGCGGCGGGGGTGCCGGCACACGGGTGATCATTCGCGGTATTGCAGGAAGCGCCATCGGCGAAAAATCATTTGATAACCCCATTGCAGTATCTCTGGATGGTATATTTTTTAATTCAGACTCCGGCCGGATCGTCCAGAATTTCGATGTGGAACGGGTGGAAGTACTCCGCGGCCCCCAGGGGACCTTGTTCGGTCGAAATACAGTGGGTGGCGTAATCAACGTAATTCGCACCAGACCCACGGGTGTGCTGGGCGGCAAGATCAGAGCGACGGCGGGGCGCTACGGTCAAGAGGAAGTGCGAGCTTTGCTCAATTTTCCTATTGTCGACACCTTGGCCGCCAAGGTTTTTTACGCCAGCGTTAAGTCAGATGGACCGCTAGATCGAACGTTCGACGGTGGCCATGCGCCGAAGGTTGATTATGAAAACTTCGGCATTCAGCTGCTGTGGGAGCCAAACGAAAAATTTGATGCCCTGTTTGCCTTCGATCGATACAACAACGCCAGCGATGGCAGCGCGCCTACAAATTGGAACAATAGTGGCGGGGTGGTTGAAGGTATTCCGTTCACGTTTCCTTGCCTAATTTTCGGGGATTGCGCAGGGGACGGTAAGGTTCTTGGTAGCGTTGGGGATTCGGTGGATACCAACCAGCGTAACGCGGGCGACTATCGCAACGATGTCGTCTCATTGACCATGAAGTACCAAATTAACGACAATTTGACGTTGATATCAACAACGGGGTATCACGACACTCCCTACGAGGACGAAATCTCGGAGCTTGACGGCAGCGCCCTTGACTTCATATTCATTGATAACAGAAACGACTACGACCAATTCAGCACGGAACTGCGCCTTGAAGGTGGTTACGAGCGTTTTGATTTTGTCTTGGGTACCTATTATCTTGACAGCGAATATAATCAGGACTGGGCAACCGTTGGCTCGTTCTGGTCGATTGTTATCCCGCCCGCTGCTGGCGATTTGGCCAACTCGGCAGCTGACACGGCAATATGCGCGAGCAATATGGTACCCGGTAACGACACCTTGTGGTGTGATGTTAGCTTTGCTCCTGGCGGTAAAAATTTTGGTGAAGCGCTTGGTGCCGGTTTTGACCAGCGCCTTTTTCAAACCCAAAAGACCAAATCTATAGCATTCTTTGGGCAGGTCGACTTCGAGGTTACCGAAAAACTGATTCTGACCGGGGGGCTTCGCTGGACTAATGACGAAAAGGACTTCGTGGGATATCAGGCTTATCAAGGCGCGGCAAGACTGCGTTATCCGTTCAATTTTGACGTTCCTCACATTGCGCTGAATAACGACTGGAGCGAAACGACGGTAAAGGTTGGTTTTGCCTACCATCAGACTGACGACCTGATGTTCTTTGGATCATTCGCGCAGGGATTCAAAAGCGGTGGGTTCTATGGGGTAAACCAAAACATCCGTGATTTTGATCGCAATCAATACGACCCAGAGACTGCTGAATCCTGGGAGGTCGGTATTAAGTCTCAGTGGATGGATAATCGGCTGCAGGTGAATGCCAACGTATTCTTAAACGATTTTAAAGATAAGCAGGACTCTAATGTGGTGCGGGATGAAGACACCAACACGGTTGCTACGGTTTGGGAAAACCAGTCTTCGGTTCAGTATTACGGGGTCGAGATGGAGACACGGTTTGTGGCTAATGAAAACCTGGACTTTTTTGCTACGGTGGGTTTTCTTCACGCAGAATACGACGAGTTTTTTTCGATAGGAGCCATTCCCGCTGACGAAGTAACTGACGATAGCGTTCCGGTAGATGCCTCTGGCTTTAATCCTAAGTACGCGCCGGAGTGGACCTTTGGCTTTGGAGGGACGTACAGGATGCAGTTGGGGCCGGGTGAACTGTCGTTCCATGCGAAGTATAACTATGTGGACGCGCAGGATACTGATACTTTTAACGACGATGGTACTGAGATTCCGGAGACGGAGTTCGTGAGTGCGCAAATCGCTTATGACTGGGCGCAATTTCGCGTCACAGCGTTCGGCGAAAACCTGCTTGACGAGCAATTCGAGACTGTTGGTTGTCTTTCTGTCCTTTTCTGCACCGGTGGAATTCAGCTGGGCACGACCTATGGTGTTGAAGTGGAAATGACGTTCGGTAACTAATCCGACTCGAATCCGGGGGGGCGCGGTTCTGCCGCGCTTTTTTTTGTTTGTTTCTTGCGCTGGTCTAGTGCCTACCCGCTAACCGTTCAGGTAAAGCTCCGTCCAGCGATCCATGAGTGCTATATCTTTGGCAAAGAACTAATCTTCGGACTCCAGTCTCACATGTTCGACTAGTTGGCAGATCATTAATACCACGCTGAATGAGATTGGTTCGGTAGCGTTTGTCCATCTTCACTGCCCAATTCCACGAATACCTGCAAGGCTTCTGATTACTACGCTTTGGCCTGTAAGTACCTACTTCTTTATTGATACTCACTGTCGCAGTTCGCAAAATTAATCCCATCACGCGACGCGTGTTGGGCTATTTGAAAGCACTTGCGTGAAGGGCCTGGTCTTGGCGATGTCTGCCGGCGGTTTTATTGGGGCTTGGATAAATCGCAGCATCTCGTGTCTGACAGCAGCGTTGAGTGGTAAGCGTCATGTCGTGCTTGTGCATCGCCAAGCCATGTTTGTCCAAGGGGTTTTTTCTGGTGTTTCAGGCCCTAATGTTTATAATCGCCACTTGATTCAATTGTAACTGAATGTAATCAAGTGTAATCAAATGTAATCAAAGAAATATAGTCTTTGTGATCACAAAGACATCACCTTTGTAAGACGTTGCTCGCATTTAAATCACTGGAACTAATTTAATAACAATAGCTTAGGGAAGCATTCTGTGGCCTGGGAATGGTATCGATTGTGTTTGACTTGACATAGCAACGGCGGCTTGGGTTTTGTAGGTACAAGCGTAGCTAAGAAACACTAATGGTAACAAACGCTTACTTAGTGAGCAGCGTGGATTTACTTCGGTCCATTAAGATCCAGAGGTAAGAAGGTAGGTGACGAAGCGCATGAGTAAGAAAGGTGCTAAGTAAGGCCTAAGTAAGGCCTAAGTAAGGCCTAAGTAGGGCCTAAGTAGGGCCTAAGTAGGGCCTAAGTAGGGCCTAAGTAGGGCCTAAGTAGGGCCTAAGTAAGGACGGTCTCTGTCTACGGGATAACAAGGACGGTCTCTGTCTACGGGATAACTTGGATAAAAGTGTAAAGAAGTTTCCAGGGTCTACGTTGGCGCGGAATTTGTATAAAGGTTCACGAGTTTTTGTCTTTTGACAGCTAACAGCTAACAGCTAACAGCGTCAGAACACAGCGCTAGAACGATTGAATTTAACAATGCAGGATAAGGAAAATAACCATGCAAACGAAATTGAGGATTGCTGCTTTTTTCAACCACGTGGGTGGGGATGTGCAACAGAACACGCGCAACCGCCTGCTTGATTTGATCGCTGTACCCCTTCGGGTAATAAGTATTATTTCAATACTGGGTCTGGCTTCTTGTGGCGGTGGAGGTGGCAGTGATGGCGATAGTAGCGCTGCGCCGTCAGGGTTAGCTGACAGTGAGCGCGTCGTGATGGACGCCGATAGTAATGCCCTTAGTTTCTCTATTGTTTCGGGTGACGATCAATCCCTAACGATCGCTAACCGGGCCCCTGATGTCACTGGTTTGGTAGCAGTGCCTGTGCTGGAAGGGTCCGTCAAAGTGGCATCCCTGAAGGGCACAGACCCGGATGGTAATGCGCTCAGTTTTTCGATTCTTTCTGGCGATGACCAATCCCTGTTTAGTCTTACGCCCTCTGGCGACTTGTCCTTTGATATCGCACCAGACTTTGAGGCGCCGACTGACGCTGACGGAGATAATGATTACTCCCTTTTGGTGCAAGCGACGGACGGAGTTTTAACCGCCAATCAATCCCTGGTCATAAACGTCACCGATGCTTTTGAAGGTCGCGTGGTTGATGCGCCTATTGCAGAGGCCGAGGTGTTTGTTGATTTTAACGGTAACAACGAACAAGACGAAGGCGAGCCTAACGGTACAACGGATGCGAACGGTTATTTCAAGTTTCCGTTGTTTATCACGCCAGAAGGCGGTGTCGCTAAAATCGTATCAAGAGGTGGCACAGATAGCCAAACCGGGAAGCCGTTGCCTAATCTTGTACTGATATCAGATGTGCCAGAAGATTTGACAGAACATGCGAACGTAACAGCACTGACAACGGTACTTTACTGGGCAAGAGACGACGAGGAAACGGCAAGGGCGCTGAACGCGATGAAAGTCAGTGGTGGGGTTGAAGCACTGCACAAATCTGATGGTTGGAAGGACGCAGAGGATGGAGATGACATCGCAAGAGCCAATCAACGAGCTAATCAGCAAGTGGCTGTTTTGTTTCAAACAGCGACGGCGTTAGCCGATGACGATGATGATTCTACCGACGTAGCGGTGTCTTTGACCGAGTCGGTTGCCAGGAACCTCTTCGCGAGTACGCAGACGGAAGATGATTTTGATCTGAAGTCAAGCAAGACTATCCAGAATATTCTTAGTAAAGCAACGGAGGAGGTTACGCCAACGGTTGTCTATGAGACCGATATGATTGAGGCGGTAGCGGAGTCTGTTGCAATGTTGAATCAGGTAGTGGCAGATACTGAACTTAACCCCGTGTCTACAGCGTCCAAGCAGGTCGTGGAGGCGGGACAAAATGGTATGCAGGAAGCGGTAACGTCGGTGACTAGTGGTGAAACGAGTGTTGCTGAATTTTCCCAGGAAACATCACCAGAGGAGTTATTCCAAAATGTTGAGGTGACTGAAGAAGCGCCAGATAGCGATGATGATGGTTTTCCTGACGTGGTGGATTTTGATGACGATAACGATGGTGTTCTTGATACGGCAGATTCGTTTCCTAGGAATGCTGCTGAAACACTCGATACCGACGGCGATGGTACAGGTAACAATGCAGACAGTGACGACGACAACGACGGCGTTGCGGATGTGTCTGACGCATCTCCATTGGACCCAAATGAAACACTAGATACCGATACCGATGGCCTAGGTAACAATGCAGACAACGACGATGATGGTGACGGCGTTGCAGATTCCCTTGATGCTTTTCCGTTAAACGAGTTTGAAACCGTTGATACAGATTCAGACGGAACAGGAAACAATGCAGACGCCGACGACGACAATGACGGTGTTGCAGATGCCGGTGACGCGTTTCCATTGGATCCTACTGAAACATTAGATACCGATGCCGATGGTGTGGGCAACAACGCTGACCGTGACGATGACGGTGATGGTGTTGAAGACGCCCTCGATGCATATCCTTTGGATAAGGATTTATCCGTCTTACCTGTTGTGGTCGGTCCAGTGACGCCAGTGACGCCAGTGACGCTGTCAGAACTCACCGTCGGTGAAGCACTGTGGCGGCCTGACAATCGCTGGGTTGTCGAAGGCAATTTGACGAAAGCAGATGGCACCACGGATGTTGGCGGTTTTGTGATTGCCCAGTTGGTCCAAGCTGACGGCACTCGGATCGAGATTGGTCGAGCAACGGTCCAGCTTAATCCGGTAGCCGGTTATGACATTGTCAACAAGCCTATTAGCCCCGCTACGCTGGATAATGTAGACGAGGCGAACGACTTCGTAGAGGTCT